>VFSW01012700.1_pt1 | contig 11739 bp, 12 predicted proteins | sample 5358111 | NCBI WGS metagenome assembly VFSW01 (sample SAMN11554181, study PRJNA540505) | mine drainage metagenome | isolation source: sediment from site ElyBrook_90M | place: USA: Ely Copper Mine, Vershire, VT | collected 2017 | reverse complement strand
CAGCTCAGTCGGAAAATATTTCGCAGCGCGGCATTTATTTTTTGACCAACGTTCCCCTGAAAATCGGAACGCCCGTGGAAGTGTCGCTCCGCATGCCCCAGGAACTCGCTGGAAAAACGGCAACCGATGTGAGGTGCGTGGCGCGCGTGGTTCACGTACGGCAGGGTTCCGCTCCCGGAAGCATGTCGGGGATCGGACTGCATATCGAGCGCTACGAGGCAAAGGCCTCGGCGCGGGAACGCTGGGCAAGCTAGGCCATCCTCCGTAAACAGCGATAAGGCCACCTCTCAAATCGGTAGCCAAACAGTTCAAGAAACCGCTCTTCCTCGGTTCGGCCATCGGGGCGCGACTCGTCGCCAGCTTGTCCAAATTTAGCTCTTGGTTTGCCGGCAATCTGAACGACACGCGCTCGAACGGGGATGAGATGCGTTACAGACCTTGCTACCAGTGAAGCGGACCACCTTGCAAGAGAGACTTGACGATCGGGCTCAATAGAATTTCTTTCAGGCCTGAACGAAAGTGGCGCGAATCGTATTCAGGATGCCACCCAGCATCGCCGCCGGACTTGGCGGACAGCCTACCACTGTGTGGTGGACAGGAATGACGCTTGCGATGCTGCCCCGGCTGGCGTAGCTCTCACCGAACACCCCGCCGCACGCTCCGCAATCTCCGATCGCAATAACGAGTTTGGGATCGGGCATGGCATCGTAGGTGCGTTTCAGAGCTTCTTCCATGTTCACCGATACAGGGCCGGTTACCAGCAATAGGTCCGCGTGGCGCGGGCTGGCAACGAATTTAACGCCCGCTCCCTCCAGATTGTAGTAGGGATTATTGAGCGCCTGAATTTCAAGCTCGCACCCATTGCAGGAGCCGGCATCGACGTGGCGGATGCAAATGGCGCGCCCCATAATGTTCCACAAATCTTTTTGCAAGCCCTCGACCGCTACGGACGTTTCGGCGGAAGCCGGCGTAGGCTCGGTCAGTATCCCGGTGCGGAGCATCGTGGAAAGAACATCGAACATAGTCACCTCATCCGTCGTGTCCGCTGTAGGACAAGTTGAAGGATTTGTTGATCAAAGGGAAGTCGGGAACGATGTTGCCAAGGATCGCATATTCGAGAAGTGGCCAATTCTGCCACGACGAGTCATGGGCGTGGCAGCGGCGGATAGCGCCATTAGGACCGCATTCAAGAGCGATCAGTACCGGCCCGCGCCATCCTTCGATCATGCCGATTCCCAGGCGATCGGATTCCGCGGGAGGAACGTCCGTCTGGATGGGGCCAGATGAAAAATCTTCAAGCAGCATTCGGCAGAGCCGCAGAGATTCGGCGATTTCGTCGAAACGCACTTGCACGCGCGCGGCGACGTCGCCTGCAGCTTGCGTGACGAGCTTCGTGTTCAGCCGGTCGTAGGGCGCCCAGGGATGGTCCACGCGCAGATCGCAGGGCACGCCCGAAGCGCGCCCGACCAAACCAATCGCTCCAAGCTTCGCGGCCAGCTCCTGTTCCAATCGGCCGGCTTCACGGAAACGGTCCTGCAGCCCGCCGTGCTCGTCATAGATCGAGCGCAAATTGGTTACAGCCTGCTCCCATGCCAAGTATTGGCCGCGAAGTAGTCGAGGCGCTTGCTCGGGCAAATCGAGAGCCACTCCTCCGGGCAGTATGTAATCCATCGGGTAGCGCGCTCCAAAAGCGGCAACGTTGGTTCGCAGCAGGTCTTCCTTCAAGCGCGAGAACTGCGTGAGCCCGAACGCGAAGCCCGCGTCGTTGCCCAGAGCGCCCAGATCCCCCAGATGATTGGCCAATCGTTCGTGCTCGAGCGCCAGCGCTCGGAGGCTCGCGGCTCGAGGAGGGCAGACGGTCTGGGCGATTGCTTCCAGTGCCGCGCAATAGGCCCAAGAAAAAGCGACCGCGGAGTCGCCAGAGAGACGCGCGGCCAGACGGTGGCCATTGTTTTGCCCCATCCGCTCAAATCGTTTCGCGACGCCTTTGTGCGTATAGCCGAGGCGTTCTTCCAGCCGCAAGACTTTCTCGCCCACCACGGAGAAGCGAAAGTGGCCCGGCTCAATGGTGCCCGCGTGAACGGGGCCGACGGCGATTTCATGCACGCCATCGCCCTCTACCTGGAGAAATGGGTAGGGTTCAGACGTTCGAGGATATTGCCGCATCCCGTCGATGTCCCGCCGCAACGGGAATGTCTTTTCGTCCCAACCGCCGTGGCGCAGCCAGCCGCGCTTGTCCGGCTCCGTGCTGGCGATCCCGAGAAGGTCGTGCATCGCGCGCTCCATTCGCAGCGCGGATGGAAAAACCGCCGCCAGACTTGGGTACGTGGGATTAGCAACGTCTTCCATCTCGTGCTCAAACACCAGCACGTCTTCCGGGAGAAGGTAGGCGGCATAGATGCGAAAGCGTCCGTCACGGTCGCGATCATCCGCCCCCCAGAGAGTGAGAAATCGTCCGCCAGAGGCGCTCAACTCTTCGGCGGCCCGTTGCCACTGCACAGCCCCCACCTTCAGGTAACGGCAAGCCAAGTTGGATGGAAGACGCATGTTTGTCCTTTTTAACGGATCGAGACTCATATGTGTCACCCAATCAGGCGCGCGGCGGCGCGATACCACTCGGCAAGCGCCGGCGGCATATAAATTCCCAGCGTCAAAACCATGGCGAGATGGACGAAGACGGGCAAAAGCGCCGGAGAATGCGGCAAAGGAGCCGCGTTGCTTTCGCCGAAAACCATGGGTTGCACGCGGCTGAAAATTGCGGCAAACGCCACGCCCAGCGCAATCAGGAGAAATGGGGTCGTCCAGGGATGGTCCCTCATCGCGGTTGTAAGAATGAGAAATTCGCTCGCAAAGACGCCGAACGGCGGCATGCCGAGAATGGCAATCGATCCCAGCATGAGTCCCCAGCCAATCGTTGGGCTGATGCCCAATAGACCGCGAATGCCGGACATTTGCTGCGTGCCGGCAGTCTGCGAAGCATGCCCGGCGGTGAAGAAGATGGACGACTTTGTGAGCGAATGAACGGTCATGTGCAGCAACGCCGCGAAATTGGCAACCGGCCCGCCCAATCCGAATGCAAAAGTGATGATGCCCATGTGCTCGATCGACGAGTAACCAAAAAGGCGCTTAATATCGCGCTGTCTCCAGAGAAAGAACGCACCCAGCACCGCCGACAGAAGTCCAAACGTCATCAACATACGGCCCGGAAGAGCGGGGCCGACGGAGCCTTCAACCAAAACCTTGCAGCGAATGACTGCGTAGAGCGCGACGTTCAGAAGAAGGCCCGAGAGCACTGCCGATACCGGCGTCGGACCCTCGGCATGGGCGTCGGGAAGCCAGTTGTGCAGGGGCGCGAGACCGACCTTGGTCCCATATCCAACGAGAAGAAAGACAAACGCCAGTCCTAACACCCTCGGTTCAAGTTGCCCCTTCACGGCATTCAGGTGAGTCCACAGAAGCGCGGTCATGCCCTCGCGCCCCAGCGTTTGCTCCGCGGCAAAATACAGCAGAATGGTGCCAAACAATGCTTGCGCAATCCCGACGCCGCACAGGATGAAGTACTTCCAGGCCGCCTCCAGGCTTGCCCGTGTGCGGTACAACGAGACGAGCAATACTGTGGACAGCGTTGCCGCCTCCATGGCCACCCACAGTAAGCCCATGTTATTGGTCAGCAGCGCCAGCAGCATGGCCCCCATGAAAAGCTGGTACATGCTGTGGTAAAGGCGCAAACGCCCGGGAGTGACGCGTCCGTGGTGTTCTTCAATGCGCATATAAGGACGGGAAAACAGCGCTGTCGTAAAACCCACGAAAGCTGTCAGCTCGACCAGGAACACGTTGAAGGAATCGACGAAAAACTGCTCGTGCCCGGCCAGCAGGGGACCGTACCGGATCACTCGCAGCACCAGCAGCGAGGAGACGATCAGCGTGGCCAGGCTCATGCCGGCATTGAGTTCGGCTGCGAAGCGACGTGCGCCGAATAGGGCCAACAGAAGGGACCCTAACAGCGGCAAGCCGAGTACCAGCAAGATTTCCACTTCAGTCCTCCTTAAGAGCTTCCAGGTGATGCAGATCGAGGCTGTCGAATTGCTCCCGGATCTGGAAGAAAAAGATCCCCAGAATAAATACGCCAACCAGCAAGTCCAGCGCTATGCCCAGTTCGATCACCATCGGCATGCCATAAGTCGCGCTCGTTGCGGCAAAGAAGAGGCCGTTTTCCATGGCGAGAAATCCGATCACCTGCGTGATGGCTTTGCGGCGCGTAATCATCATCAGAAACGCAAGCAGGATGACGGCGAGGGCGATACCCAGCGTGTGGCGCGTAATGGTTGTGGCCAGCATGCTGATCGGTTGCGCCAGACCGAAGGCAAAGATCACGAGCGCCAATCCAACCAGCATCGTCGCGGGGATATTGACCAGCGGTTCACTGTCCCACTGCGCGCCGAGCCGATAGATCAGCCGATGGAGGATCCAAGGCAGCGCGACAACTTTTAGGATCAGGGTGAGCGCCGCCGAATAGTAAATCTCCGACAGCCCGGAGCTATGGGCCACCAGGCAAGTCGAAAGGAAAAGGACGATGCCTTGCCAGGCTAACAGTGTAATCAATCGCTGCGTGCGGCGCCGCGAGAGCATGGCGAAAGAAATGAGCAGCAGTCCCGCGGCGAGAACGTTGAGAAACTGCGCGGTCAGATGAGATGCAGGCATACCGATTACGCTCCCAGTAGTAGATGAACGAGCAAGCCAAGCACCGCGATCAGAAATGCCATTGCCAGGTACTCGGGAGCGCGAAAAATTCGCAGCTTGGCCGACAGCGATTCGATAAGCGCCAATGCCGCCCCGGCGACCGCGAGTTTTCCAACCAATGCGGCAACTGCCAGCAGCAGCGGCAGGCCGCCATCCTGTCCATGGGTTGCGATGCCCCAGGGCAAAAACAAGGCGAATCCGATGCAAGCGTAATTGAAAAGCTTCAGACTCGAGGCCCACTCCGCCAAGGCGAGATGCCGGGCCGAGTATTCCAGCAGCATTGCTTCGTGAATCATCGTGAGCTCAAGATGGGTCGCCGGATTGTCGATCGGGATGCGGGCGTTCTCGGCCAGCAGCACCATCAAAAATGCGACGGCTGCAAAGATCACACTGGGATCGACGACAGATCGGCGCGCGGCGTATCCATCGACCAGGTCTGGCAACGCTGTGCTTCCAAAGAGCAGAAATGCGTTGAACAGCACCATCAGCAGCGCCGGCTCCGCCAGGAAGCCAACCATCATCTCGCGCCGCGCTCCCATCGTCCCAAAGGCCGTGCCGATATCCATGGCCGCCAGCGACTGGAAGACACGCGCCGTGGCAAACAGGCCGATGAGCGCGATCGCGTCGGCCACCCTGGCGAACGGCAAGTCGGTCACCAGAGAAGGGATAATTGCCGCCGCCAGCACCATCGTCCCGAATAGCACGTAGGGCGTCGCCCGAAAGAGCGCCGATGCATCCGTGGCCAGCGCCGCATCCTTGTGGAAGAGCTTGTCCAGCATTCGATACGGCTGGAGCAACGGCGGCGCGGATCGGTTCTGCAGCCAGGCGCGGCATTGCGCGATCCATCCGGCAAACAGCGGAGCTATGCCGATCGCCAGCACCACTTCCGCGAATTGGCGAACGAATGTGATTTCTCTCATAGGACAAATATCAGCAAGGCGATTAAAGTCAGGAAGCTATAGAGCAGATAGATGGCCAGCCGCCCACCCTGCAAGACGCCAATCGCATCCGCGAGCCATTGCACCGCACGCGCAATTGGCAGATAAATCGCCCGCCATAGACGATCCTCAATATGAATCCGGTAACGCGGGGCGCTATCGGAGGGCGACGGCAAATCCCGCTCCATGCGAAAAAAACCTCCGAACATGTGCCGGATCGGTTGGCCGAACCCCTCTGCCGTGTCCTGCATGCGGAAGGTCTGCCACGGATATCCGCAATCCCAGGCCGCCGTTCGCCGCATGCGTCCGTGGGCCATGAGGCGCACCAGCGCGTAAGTCACACCCACGACGGCGACGATTCCGGCAAGCAATATGAGGCCGCTATAGGAGGCCTGTTCCGCCGAAATCGGGGCAATCCACCAAACGGTGGAACTGGGTCTGACGCTGTCGCCCAGCAACTTGCCCGTGACTGCACCCGCCGCTTTCAATGCGAGTTGTGGCAGCACTCCGATCAGGATGCACCCAAAGGCCAGCCAACCGAGGCCCAGGCGTTCCAGCCAATTGGCATCATGGGCGCTCGCCAGGGAAGCTTCTCGCGGCTGGCCTAAAAAAATTACGCCATAGAACTTCACCATCACATAGGCCGCAAGAGCAACGGTCAAGGCGAGCGCCGCCGCGCCGAGCGGAATCAGCATGTTGATGAAGGCATGGGGAATCTGCGGAGTGAACAGAAACGACTGCAATAACAACCATTCGGAAACGAAACCGTTAAGTGGAGGCAACCCCGCAATGGAAAGTGTGCCGACCAGCGCCAGGGTCGCTACCCAGGGCATGCGACGGATCAAGCCGCCGAGCTTCCCAAGGCTGCGCTGTTTCGTGGCGTGCAGGACGGAACCGGTGGCAAGGAAGAGCAAGCTCTTAAACAGGGCATGATTGAGCGAGTGGATTAAGGCGGCGGTGAGAGCGAGAGCCGCAAACAGGTGCAGATTACTCGTCTCAAACAGAATCGCCAGACCGATCCCTGTAAAGATCACTCCTATGTTTTCAATGGAGGAATACGCCAGGAGTCGCTTCATATCCGTCTGCACGGCCGCAAAGATTGCCCCATACAGGGCCGAAAACAGACCGAGCGCGAGCAGTAATACCCCCCACCACCACAACCTGGCGTGCAGCAGGTCGAAGCTGATTCGCAGCATTCCATAAATCGCCGTCTTGAGCATCAGTCCGCTCATCATTGCCGACACCGGCGAGGGTGCGGCGGGATGGGCTTCCGGCAGCCACACATGCAGCGGCACCAGACCCGCTTTGGCTCCCAGACCCAAGAGCGCCAGCAGGAACGCGGTGGTTGCCCAGAAAGGTGTCAGCGAAGCGCCGCGCATCGCATCGAATGTGAATTGCCAACTGCCACCCTGGAGCACGCCGAAGCTCAGCAGGATACAAATCGCGCCGACATGGGCCATGATCAGATACAAGAAACCCGCCCGGCGGATTTCGGGAATGCGGTGCTGGGAGGTCACCAGAAAGTACGAACTCAACGCCATCGTTTCCCACGCCACCATGAACAGATAGGCGTCGTCGGCAAGTACCACCACCGCCATGCTGGCGAGAAATACGTGATATTGCAGGCCAAGCAATGCCGGTGCGGACCCTTCGCCCGACCGAAAATAACCGGCGGCGAACGTCGAGATACCCGCCCCTGCGACCCCCAGCAACAGTAAGAAGAAGGCGGACAATGCATCCAGCCGAAGGTGGAAGGGAAGATCCGGAAGACCGAGCGGAAGCACCAGAACCTGCGCCGCCTGTCCCGCGGCGAGAAAGATTCCTGCCAGGACCGCGACGCCGATGCACAGGACCGCGCCGAGCGAAAAAAGCAGACGCACAAAACGTATGCCGTGAGGGCGGAGCAAACCCGCGAGCCCCAGGACCACCCAAAGGCTCACAAGTATCAGCAGGTAACGGAGATCGTGGACTACCAAAGCCGACCCTGCGGCGGATATCTTAAGGATGAGCACTTAATGAAAGACCTCAGTCTCCAACAAAAATAGGCGGAGCAAGTTGCTGTCAATCATTGCCCTGGTTCGCAATGCCAATGGTTCGAAATTGCGTCCCTTGTGGGATTTGGGACAGCTTCGGAAACCCTGCGTTCCGGAAAATCACTGGTCCGCTCCTAACGAGCGGTTATCCATTTCGTCCAGCAACTCCAGCGCTTCTTTCAAATGCTTTTGGAAATAGCGGCGCATCAGGGCAAGAACCTTGTTGATGATTGGATCGCGAACCGAATAGAAGACTTGGTTTCCCGCCTTGCGGTTCGCGACAAGCCGTTTCGACCGGAGAACGGTCAAGTGTTGGGAAATATTGGCTTGTTCCATGCCAAGTTTTTCGATCAGCTTGCCCGCCGAGAGTTCTCCGTCGCCCAGCAATTCAATGATCGCGATTCGCGTCGGGTGCGCAAGAGCCTGAAAGATATCGGCCTTAAAGCGGCGCAGCGAGTCGGGGGTAGAGTGCGTTGTAGTCATTTGGAATATTCGATTTTTCGCATATATCGTATCACAGGGCCGGGAAAAGCGGGTGGCTCCCGAAGCGGTGGTTCACTTGCGTGCACCCTCCTCCATGCCACGCAGGGATACGGCCCGCGAAATCGAATCCCTTCAAGGCCGGCATGTCGAGCTCTGCCGGTCTCTCCGCCGGAAAATGTGGATTGCATGGATCAACCAAATGGATGCTGGCGAGCAAACTTTTGATCTTGAGCCAGCGGGTTCCGGCCAGTACCATCGTCTGCCTGTGTTCCGCTCCTGTGCGGACGCGCATATTTTCTGGGGAGCCGCTCACTATGCCACCCGCAGTCAGCGAATGGTCCAATCTGATCCTCCGCTGGATCCACGTGCTCGCCGGAATCTTCTGGATTGGGCAGACGTATTACTTCACCAAGCTGGAAGGGCGCATGGCCCTGGATGAGGAGGCCGCGAAAAAATCCGGCAGGCTTCCGCAGGTTTGGCTAGTGCACAGCGGGAGCTTTTCTTTGGTTGAAAAGCAGGCTTCCCCTAAATCTGTACCCGCGAAATTTTATTGGTTCCGCTGGGAAGCGTTGATCACCTGGATTTCCGGCTTTCTGCTGCTGGGGCTGCTGTATTACTCCGGCGGGCTGCTGCTGGATGACAGCGTCTCGAATATCGGCTTGGGGGCGGGAGTCGCGATCGGCCTGGGCACGCTGTTTCTGGGTTTTGCCGTGTACGAGGGAATCTGGAGGTCGCCGCTCGCGCGTTCGCCGCTGCTCGCCGCAACGATATGCTATTTTCTGGTTGTCGCGCTGGCTTATTGCCTCACCCACTTGATCAGCGGTCGCGCCGCGTACATCCACATCGGCGCGCTCTTTGGCACCATCATGGCCGCCAACGTCTGGATGGGCATCCTCCCCGCCACGCGCAAGATGCTGACCGCCATTCGCCAAGGAACGCCCATCGACCAAAAGCTGGCGGAAAGAGCAAAAGGCCGCACCATCCATAATACCTACATGACCGTACCGCTGATCTTCCTGATGATCAGCAACCACTTTCCGACGGCCACGTATGGCGCGAATTACAATTGGCTGATTTTGTCCGCGCTGGTTCTGGCGGGAGCCGTTTCCGCGAAGTTTATCTACAAGGCCACATAAATATCCCGCACAAATTCGCCATGTCCAAACGTTGAACCGGGCAATGACACCGATAGAGGTCACCCTCCACACGCGCCGGGCGAGGAGAAACCTCAATCCGAATCGCCGATGTCTTGTACACGCCATCGCTCCGCGAACTGCCGTCCGGATTCGTCGTCCGGGCGATTTCGGCGCACGAATGCCGCAAAAACCGTTTGTCCGCCCGGCGTTCGCCGGTCATTTCGGATCGTGTTCCGATTCGCCGATTTCCCGTGGAAACTTGGCGTTGGCCGGCTCTTTGCCCTCGATCAAGCGGGCGCCTATCGTGTATCCGAGATCTTTCGGCGCGACCCACATGATTTCATAGAGACGCGACTCCTCATCCGGCAACTTATTTCCCTTGCGTCCGAGCGTTTTTACGGAGAGAGTGCCCCCTTGTTTGACCGGTCCGCGAGTAGAGAATCGACAGCCAAAATCGCTCACATCTTCAATGAAGGTTCGCTCCGTGATCGGATGTCCCTCGCCGCCGATTTCGGTGACCTCCACCGGAACATGGACCAAAAGGCGTCTTACCACCGTTCGTTCCATCGCATGCAGAATCGACGCGCTTTTTTCTTTGGACAATTCGCTTCCTCACCCATTCCAATCCGCCATAGCTCACGCCCCGCCAAAACATGCCTAGATGGACCAGAAAAGTGGCGCTTTACAACCGGCCTTGCCACTCTGGCATTCCAGATAGAGAAACCTGCGCCAAAGAGGCTTTGGTCTAATTACAGTGCAGCCGAATTCATTGATTTCTTCTCAGCCCGTTTTAGGAATCGATATAAGCTTGTGCGTCCGATCCCGAGCACTTGAGCCGCTCGGACGCGATTTCCTTCGCACGCTTCAAGGACACGGCGAATATGCTGCCGGCGAACCTCCTCCAACGGCAGTGGCCGCCAAGGCTCTCCCGCCCGGCCGATCTGGGCGGAGGGTTTCTGCAAGTTTTCCGGCAAATCGTCCACGTCGATGAACTCGTTTACCGAAGTGAGGCAGGCGCAGGAAATCACGTTTTCGAGTTCGCGAACGTTGCCCGGCCAGGCATGCTGGTACAGAACGGTTTGGACCCTCCTTGTAAGGCCCTTAATCTGTTTGCTATAGGCCTCATTGTATTTTTTCAGGAAGAATTGAATGAGTAAGGGAATATCGTCCAAGCGCTCGGACAGGCTGGGCACGCGGATCTGAATTGTGCTGAGGCGATAGAATAAGTCTTCGCGAAACCGGCCGGCCAGAACCTCGGCGCGCAAGTCGCGGTTGGTGGCGGCGATGAGCCGCACATCCACGTGGCGCACTTCCGGGGAGCCAACACGCTGGATTTCGCGGTTCTGGATCACTCGCAGCAGCTTGGCTTGCATGGGAAGCGAGGTTTCTCCGACTTCATCCAGAAAGACCGTGCCTCCATTGGCGTATTCGAACAGGCCCGGGCGCGTGTCGGTCGCGCCTGTAAAGGAGCCGCGCATGTGCCCGAAGAGCTGGCTTTCGAGGAGGGTATCGACCATCGCGGAGCAATTGCAAATCGCGAACCGCTGCTGCGCGACAGGGCTCATCTGGTGAATGGATTTGGCGATTAATTCCTTGCCGACGCCCGTCGCCCCCACCAGCAGAATGTTGGTGTAGTGCCGAGCCACCTTGCGAACCATTTCAAAAACCTCCACCATGGCCGGGCTTCGGCCGACGATTCCGTGGAATTCCAGGTCGGTCAATAGTTGCTGCTCCAAACTGCGGATTCGCTTCCGCTTGTGGAACGACTCGGCAAGTTCGTCCAGGGATTTCTTAAGACGCGATCGGTCAACGGGTTTGGGGATGTAGTCGTAGGCGCCGCGCTTGACGGCCGCGATGGCGTTGTCCAGCGAGTAGTAGCCTGTCATGAGGAGGACGTAAATGCCTGGATCGCGATGAATGGCCTCCTCCAGGAAACGCAGGCCGTCCATCCCCGGCATCTTGATGTCCGACATCACTACGCGCACGCGGCCCTGGTCGATCAATTCGAGTGCGTACTCCGGGTCGCTTGTGCCAATGGAGCTGTAGCCGAGGCATCGGAGCGATTCTTGCAGCATTTCAATCATGGCGGGCTCGTCGTCCAAAACGCATACCGTCATGGAATCCTCTGAGCTTCCGCTAACAAAGTGGCTTGCCTTGGGAGGTGCCGTTAATGTGCTCATGATGAATCATTGGCAATGCCAATGCCAAAACCACTCTGCATATGGGCCAGCGCAGCAATTCGTCTTTTCGGTTTTAGGCCTGGATGGAATTTCTCGCAAGTCTACTGGAGACAATCGATTAGAACTGGGCAGATCAAAATTATTACTGGCCGCGGACCGGGGCGAATTCGAATTGACCACTCATTCGCCGATCGATCCAAAAACCGCGTTCCAATTTGGACAAAAAAGC
>VFSW01012699.1_pt1 | contig 11740 bp, 8 predicted proteins | sample 5358111 | NCBI WGS metagenome assembly VFSW01 (sample SAMN11554181, study PRJNA540505) | mine drainage metagenome | isolation source: sediment from site ElyBrook_90M | place: USA: Ely Copper Mine, Vershire, VT | collected 2017 | reverse complement strand
CGGCAGTCTGGGAGAAGAAGGCGACCGTCGATCAGTCGTGGGGAGAGCATCGCCGCGAGATTTTCTCGCACTGGAAGCTCTTTATCTATTTGCTTCTCTTCATGACCATGATGCTTTTCGCCTCCCACGGCACGCAGGACATGTATCCCACGTTCCTTCAGCGCCAGTGGCACTTTTCGCCCACGCGAAGAGCGGCCATCACGGCAATTTCCGGTGTTGGAGCCATCATCGGGGGCATTGTGTTCGGCCATCTGTCTGACAAGTGGGGACGCAGGCGCACCATCATCACTGCTTTCATTCTCGGTGCATTGATCATTCCTGTCTGGGCCTTCGCGCCCAATCAGTCCCTGCTGATCGTCGGAGCATTTCTCATGCAGTTCATGGTGCAGGGTGCGTGGGGCGTAATACCGGCCCATCTTGCGGAGCTATCTCCCGATTCGGTCCGCGCCCTGCTCCCAGGGTTTGCCTATCAAAGCGCCGGCGTCATCGCCAGTTCCATCGTTTATATAGAGGCCATCTACGCGGAGAAAACAAGCTACGCGACCGCAATGGCGCTGACTGCGATAAGCGTTTTCGTGCTGGCATCCATCATGGCATCCATCGGCCGCGAGCGTCACGGCCACCAGTTTGGTTCCTGAGAGCCAACTCTGTCTGCATGAACGGCGGCCAATCGTAGCTTCGGCGCATCTGCGTGGAAGCACGCGATTCTCCACTTGACGTATTGCGGCGCACCGCAGGGAAGCTCTATGCCATCACTTCAGGAAGTAGAACGGATCGGGATACTTTACGGAATACTCCGCTTTGGCCTTGCCTCGAAGATCGCTCCATTGATCACCTACATTCAAAATAATCCGGTAACCTTGCGCCACGACGTCTGCACGGGCGGCAGATTTGTATTCGAGTGCGGTTGAAGAACCCTGCCCGGGTTGGCGCAGAATGAGTTGCTGCCAATGGTCAAACCCCTGACTGCGGAGATTTAGCTCCGTGGCCGCGCGCTGCGCCTCAGAGCGCCCAGTAATGAAGAACACGCTTACGCCTCGTTGCTGTGCCTCTTTGTAGATCCGTAATGTGCCGGGAATTGCCGGCGCCTGTGCAGAATCGACCCACGCTCCAAACGTCTTACTGTCGTAAGCAAAGCCGGCTTGCACCATCTCCTGATAATTCGAGAGAGTGGTCTCATCAATGTCTAGCACCAGCGCCAGCTTCTGCCGCGCGGGGTGATGAGTGGCGCGGCGACGCAAAAAGGAAATCGCGCGATCCGCCTGCAGGTCCAAATCCTTCGCGTAGCAGCCGCACCTGCAAGTGCACTCGTGATATTGCCTCAGTTCCTCTTTCAGCGCATCCAGATTTGGAATGCGCTCGCCCGGCGCAAGCATGCTCACGCGCGCGTCTGTCTCGTTAACGGGCGCAGCCGCCTGCTGCGCGCCCAGCCACAACGGAAAAAGAGTGAAACCAAGAATCCACGTCGCAACTGCCAAGACCTTCTTCAACGTCAAACTCCTCGCCAAAAGCTTGAAACGGACACAATCGCGGCGTCCCGTCAGGAATCATGATTGCACCTGCGGCGCATGCGGCGGTGTGATGTTATGCGTTCCAGTTACACTGAAAGTATGATCCGGGTGCTTCGTCCTCTACCTTCCGAATCCATTAAGCTGCTCGTGTTCGATCTGGATGGAACCTTGATCGACTCCGCCAGGGACCTGTGTAACAGCGTAAATGCCGCTCTCGCGCACCTGGACAGGCCGCCGCTTCCCGACACGATCATCGCCGGCTTTGTCGGCAACGGAGCGCCCATGCTGGTGCGCCGCTCGCTCGCCGTGGAAGACGGGGTTCCTGTCGAGCAAGTGGACGAGCACGAATTGGCAACAGCTTACACCTTCTTTCTCGATCACTATCGCGAGCACAAGCTTGATTTCACCTATGCTTATGAGGGAGCCCTGGAATCTCTGGCCGAGCTGCGCACAATGCCGGACGGCACTCCGCGCATGATGGCTGTGCTTACCAACAAGCCGGTGCGCCCGGCTCGTGCCATCTGCGAGGGGTTGGGCATGGGCGGTTACTTCCTTCGCATCTATGGGGGCGACAGCTTTCCGCTGAAAAAGCCGGACCCCATGGGACTACGAACGATTATTCAAGAGGCCGGTGTCCAACCTCAGGAAACCCTCATGATCGGAGACAGCAAGGTGGACGTTCTCACCGCTCGCAACGCCGGCGCGTGGAGCCTGGGCTGCCAATTTGGGTTTGGTCCGCAGAATCTCCTGGAGACTCCGCCGGACATTCTCGTAGACTCCGCATTTGACTGGACTCGGGCACTCAGCCCTGCGTAAAATCGATTTACGGCATTCGTATGAACATCCGCCCGCAGAGTTCTGCCGTACCGGCCCCTTCCACGTACGCACAGCGAGTTAGAGCGATCGGTCGCGTTACCGTCGCACGGACACCGAGCCGGAGACGGCGATTCCCTCCGAATGCACGGCATCGTTTCTGGCGCGAAGAACTAAATTGTCTCGAAAACTGCTTCACTTGCCCGCGTGGGCGTGAATAGCCGCGATCCCTTGGAGATTCAAATGATTCGCTGTTTTTCTCTGTTTGTTGTTTTGCTTGCTGCGCCTGCTGTTTTCGCGGCGAATGCCACCAGCGCCGCGCCCCCACCTCAACCATCAGTAACTGGCGTGGTTGCCGATCCCACCGGCGCCATCGTCCCCGGCGCCGAAATTGACCTGGTTGATACCGACGGCACCGTGGAGGGCAGCTTCCACTCAGGCGGCGACGGCAGCTTCCAGATCGTTCCCCCTCACTCCGGCAGCTTCACCCTTGTGATCTCCGAGCCCGGCTTTGAAACCATCAAGACTCCGCTGGTGGTGGCTGCTCCAATGGCGGCAACATCCAGCATCTCCGGGGCTGCCCACTTTGTCGCGCCACTCCGCATCACGCTGCCCATCGCAGCCTTCGCCACCAACGTGCGGGTGAATGCCGAGAGCGACGAAGATCTGACTGCCTCGGATGAGAATCGGGATTCCTCGGTCATGAGTTCCCGGGAACTGAAATCGCTCCCCATTTTCGATAACGACTATGCGGGCGCCATGAGTACCTTCCTCGATGACAGCGCCACGGCAACAGGCGGCTCGGGGCTCATTGTGGATGGCGTTGAAGCCAACCGCGCCACCGTCTCCGCTTCAGCCGTGCAAGAAGTGCGCATCAACCAGGACCCCTACTCGGCGCAATACTATTGGCCTGGCCGCGGCCAGATGGAAATCATCACCAAGTCGGCCGCCGATCATTACCACGGCCAGTTCAACTTTCTGTTTCGCGACTCGTCGATGAACGCGCAAAATGCGCTCGCGCCATCCAAGCCCTTTGAGCAGCGGCGAGTCTATGAGGGCCATGCCACCGGCCCCATCTTCTTTGCACCCAAAAGCAGCTTCCTTGTGTCGTTCAATCGTGCCGAGGAAGATCTGGATGCCGTCGTGAGCGCAACGTTGCTGCCCACGCCTGCCGACCCCTCCGGCATCTTTCAGGCCAACGTGCCGGCTCCCACTCGCGATACGGAGTTCAGCGCACGGGCGGCGCACAAGTTCAGCGACAGGCACTCCGGATATGTCCAGTACAGCTATCAGGACTGGACCGGACAGAACCAAGGAGTTGGCGGGCAGACCTTAGCTGCCGCGGGTTTCAACAACGAGTACCACGAAGACGACGTAACAGCCCACCTGGACTCCACGCTTTCCGCAGTGCTGCTGAACCAGATCTCGGTTGTCGCCGAACACGACTTCAGCCGCAATCGCAATATGGCAGAGGCGCCGCGCATCAGTGTCGCGGGCGACTTTGCCGCCGGATCCGCACAAAACGACGCCCTGAGCACCGAATACAACTTCCGCGTCTACGACATGATGTCGTGGATGCACGGGCGGCACTTCGTCAAGTTCGGCGTCGGCACTCCGCACATCAGCCGCCGCGCCTTCGACGACAACACCAATGCCCTCGGCAGCTATACCTTCGGACCCACGCTGGCCCCCGACGGTATTACTGTACTTCAGTCCGCCCTTGAGAATTATGTCGCCAACCGTCCTTCAGGTTTCTCCCAGAACAGCGGCGAAACGCATTTCATTTATCACCAGCAGGAGATGGGCGGCTTCATCCAGGATCAGTACAAGATCAACAGCCGGTTCTCGATTACCCCGGGCCTGCGCTACGACTGGCAAAACTTTCTGGCCCAAAAGACGCTCGGTTTTTCACCACGCGTCTCCTTCGCCTGGGTGATCGACGAGCACTCCAAAACCGTGATGCGAGGCGGCGGCGGCCTCTATTATGACCGCTTCGGCTCCGGTGCCCTGCTCGACCTGGTTCGTTATGAGGGAGTACACCCCCGGAGGCGCTCCGTCACGCTTTCGTTCAATCCCGCACAAGAGCAGGCTACGGGATGTGTGCCCATCTCTGCCTGCATTGACCTCAGCACATCGCCGGTTGCCCGCGTTGAGCTCAATTCCGACGCGAGAATACCCTACCAGATGCAGTACGGGCTCTCCATCGAGCGCCAGTTGGGCGAGAAAGCCACGGGCGTCATCAGCGTCTATTCATCACGAGGCATCGGCACCTTTCGCTCGGTTGACGTCAATGCCCCGACCCCACAATCCGGTTACAAGGTACGCCCCGATCCGGAATACGGACGAGTGCGCCAAATGCAGCCGGCAGGTTTCTGGGTGGGCAGTGGAATGGATATCTCCTACCGAGGCCGCCTGAATAAATACTTCACCGGGTTCGGGCGCTACACCTGGTCCCACTACGAATCCGACACCAACGGCCTCGGCTGGTACCCGCAAAACCAGTACGCCCCCAACGATGAGTGGGCCAATGCCAGCTTTGATCGCCGTCACCGGCTGGGGATGTATGCCATGTTTCATCCGGAGAGCGTTTGGAACCTCTCGGCTGGGATATTCGCCAACAGCGGCACTCCCTGGACCGTCCTCACAGGCACCGATGCCTACGGCGACGACCTGTTCAATACCCGTCCCGCCGGCGTTGCCCGCAATACGGAAACCATGCCGTTCTATACCGATCTGGACCTGCGCTGGGGCCACGACTTCGCCATCACTCCAAATAAGGCTGAGGATGCGCCGCGGGTGGGCTTGTCCGCCGGAGCGTTCAACCTGTTCAACCACGAGAACGCCGCCAGTATCGACTCGATCCAGACCTCCCCTGCATTTGGCGAGGTCACCGCGGTCAGGCCGCCGCGACGGGTGCAACTGGGAATGCGCTTCGAGTTCTAGGCGCGAAGCTGGAACCAGGATAAAATTCCAGTTTCCCGCTGCCAATCTAGCTTAAACTTGACGGCATACGGCTTCAATCGCGCCATCGTCGGCCAGGGAACCAGCACATCGGTTCGCGCGTATCGGTTTGAAGGAGGCTTCATGCTTCACCGCCTGCTTACCGCCTGTCTGCTTGCCACAGCACTAGGGAGTTCTGCCACGTCCGCATTCGCGAACCGCGACGTCGTCCAGTTCGGCAGCAATATCCATGTGGAGCGCGGCACATCTGTGCATGACGCCGTGTGCTTCTTCTGCAGCGTTGACAATCAAGGCACGGTAGAAGGCGACACCGTGGTCTTCTTTGGGAACATCCACATTGCCGGCAACGCCAACCACGATGTGGTGAACTTTTTCGGAAGCATCAAAGCAGAAGATGACTCTACCATCGGCAATGATCTTGTGAGCATGTTCGGCTCCATCCGCCTGGGTGAAAATGTCTCTGTCGGAAAAGATGTTGTTGCCATGTTCGGCGGGCTTCGGGCAGCCCCCACAGTCACCGTTGGCGGAGATCGTGTCGTTCAGCCGGGATGGATCTTCTGGGCGCCGCTCCTGATCTTTGCCGTCGTCATTATCCTGGTCGTCCGCGAGTATCGCAGCTACAGGCGGCGCCTCTACATGCACGGATACCCGTTTCCGCCGAGACGATAAACCAAACCCTGTACGCTAAGAACATGTATCCCCCGCAAGTTGCGTTTGTACGCGCTCTGCGCATTGTGTTGCCCGGCGGCAGCGGCCAGTTGGGAAAGTTACTGGCTCACTATTTTCAAGAGCGCGGCCATCACGTAACTGTGTTGACTCGCGGGCCCTATACCGCCCCTTGGCAAACGGTGCACTGGGATGGCGAACATATCGGATCCTGGACCGAGCACCTTGAAGGAGCCGACGTTTGTATCAACCTCGCTGGACGCAGCGTCAACTGCCGTTACAACGAGACCCATCGCACCGAAATATACAACTCGCGCATCCATACTACGCGCCTGCTCGGCCGAGTCATCGCTGGTCTGGCGGATCCGCCCAAAGTGTGGCTCAATGCCTCGACGGCCACGATCTACCGCCACGCCATCGACCGCCCGATGGATGAGGCCAGCGGAGAACTCGGCGGCAACGAGTGGATCTCCGACCATCGCCGCGCACCCGCTTCCTGGAACTTTTCTGTTCGCGTCGCCAGAGACTGGGAAGAAGCATTTTTCGAGCGGGAAACACCCGGCACGCGCAAAGTAGCCCTGCGAAGTGCCACCACCATGAGCCCCGCGCCCGGCAGCGCTTTTAGCGTGCTCCTCAACCTTGTTCGATTGAGTCTCGGAGGAACGCAGGGGAATGGCCGCCAGTTTGTTTCATGGATTCATGAATTAGATTTCGCGCGCGCCGTCGAATTCCTCCTGGCGCGGGATGACCTGGATGGCCCCATCAACCTGGCCGCACCCTACCCCATCCGCAACCGCGAGTTCATGTCTGCCCTACGCGATGCCTGGGGTATGCCGAATGGCTTTCCGGTGCCATCGCCGCTGCTGGCGATCGGCGCATTCCTGCTGCGCACTGAAACTGAATTGGTTCTGAAGAGCCGACGCGTGGTTCCCGGGCGTTTGCTCGATGCCGGATTTCAGTTTGAATTCCCTACGTGGCCAGAATCTGCGGAAGACCTGGTGCAGCGATGGCGCCACCGCAACGATTGATGAACGACCAACAATTGATGTTGTTTGCGGAAGGGCCCGCCCTTGAAGCGAACAGGGCTCCAAGGGCGGGATTCCGTCGGACTGTAATGTATCTATTTCTTTAAACTTCTATAATCGTCTATCTTTAAAATCTCTTTATGCACCCGCATAAGTAGCCAGCGCGGTGCGGCTCGGGATCGTCAACATGGAGCCCTGAAATGCCACGAGCCTGCGGGTCCGGAAGGTACTCAGCGTTCTGGTGACCGTCTCCCGCGACGCCCCGATGAATTCGCCTATCTCCTCGTGGGTCATGGAGAATCGAACCCGACTCCCGCTCTCCTTGGTGGTCTGGCCGCTGTCGGTCCATTCCAGAAGTAGCCGCGCAAGTTTCTCAGGCGCTGACGACGACAAGGCCACTGTCCTCAGTTGTTCGCAGACCATACTCACGTGCCGGCTCAGTTCCTCGGTCACAGCCTGGTAGGCTTCGGGATGGCGCGCCAGAAAGTTAAGAAAATCCTGCCGGTCAATCGGCGCGATCTTGGCTGGATACAACGTCTCGGCAGTGACCTCATGGGGCCGGCCGGAGATAGCCGAAGACAGCCCCAGGATTTCACCTTTTCTTGCAATACGCATGCTCAGGCGCCTGCCATCCGTGGAGTTGATCGAGAGTCTCACTTCCCCATCGAGCACCACAAACAAGGCTTCAGCTTTTTGTTTTTCAGAGAACAGCACAACATTGGCCGCATAGCAGTGAGGAAACTGCATTGAATTCAGATCCTTGAGAGCCTCGGGCGACAACATTCTGGAAAACTCACCAGGGCGCCGGCCCAGCGTCCTTCTGCAACCGTTTACTTCCTCAAGGTGTGATTCCAATTTAAGCCTCCAAATGAGCTCAATTTGCTTCGTTGATTGCTTAGGCAAGATTCCGGAACCAAAAGGGATAGGGCGCGTAAGCGGTCTTGATCTGAGCGAAGATCGTTTTCGACACCTGTTTGCCGCCCGTTTCTAAATGCTTCAAGTCGCGCATATCGAGTTACCTCCCTTTTCTCTTCCCCTGTAAACGATTGTTTACTGTGGGTTGAGCCGCCTCCCCCTCATGGGCCGACAATTGAACTTCCCAAGGAGTATCTAACTCCGATCGCAGGCTGTGAGACGCTAGCATCTGTGGCCCAATTTCATGTCTCGCTGTGAATACAGCACGACGAATGCCAAACGCTCCCCAATCGGATTAAGAATTCTCTCATTGAAGGGAAAGGAGTTAGGTCACACTCCACTCTGAACAACCGGAAGGCCACGGGCACAGTGAAAACTGGCGGTGACGATTACCTGTCACCCTGACTACAGACAGTCACTTCGTTCAATCGTTGGACTTTTAACCGTTCAATCGTTGGACTCTTAACCTTGGAGCTTAAGGTCGTTCGATTCTCCCCCTGTTGTGCGGCTTGGCCGACGGCTCCGCCAGTTGACCTATCCGGTCTGCGCCCTGTGCGCAATATCAATTCGAGATCGGCAAGGTCCGGCGCGGTGTACCTTCCCCTTGGAATCGTCCTCGTTTTCTTCCGCATGCTCCAACTTCGCCAGGTGCGGCCAATGCATAGGGCCGGTACCACCGATTCATTGCACCTTCCCGCCCGGTCTCCGAATCCAAAGCTGAACAGGAGATGCACAGAAGCATGGCTCAGAAAATTGCATTCATCACCGGAGGCAACCGCGGTATCGGCTTCCAGACTGCGCTTGACCTCAAGGACGAGGACGTCAAAGTTATCATCGGTTCGCGCGACCTCGACCGGGGGAATCAAGCGGTGGAGAAACTTCGCGTCGCGGGCGTCGCTGCAGACGTGTTGCAGTTCGACATCACCAGGCCGAGCGACTACCAGGCGGCCTACAACTATTTCGACTCCACGTACGGACGGCTCGATATTCTCGTGAACAATGCGGGCATTGCGGGCGGCAGCTTCCCCGCTGTCGGCCCTGAACATTCCGCGGCCGAAGTACCTCTTGATCTGCTGCACAAGATCTTCGAAACCAATTTCTTTGCGCCGGTTGCTCTCACCAAGACACTGCTGCCGCTCCTCAAGAAGGGCCCCGCAGGCCGCATCGTTAATCTCTCCAGCATTCTTGGTTCGCTGTCAATGCACGCGAACCCCAAGTCGCCTATCTACGGCTCGAAGTCGTTCGCTTACGATGCTTCGAAAACCGCTCTCAATGCTTTCACGGTCCATTTGGCCTATGACCTTCGAGGCACCAACATCAAGGTCAACTCGGCACACCCTGGTTGGGTAAAGACCAGCATGGGCGGCGAGCAGGCACCTATGGAACTGAGCGAAGGCGCCCAAACCAGCGTCGCTCTTGCCACTCTGCCCGAGGACGGCCCCACGGGCGCCTTCCTGCATCTCGGCAAGCCGATACCGTGGTAAAACGAGCTTTTCGAACTCCGCGAAGACACCACGACCATCACAGAGCGACAGCCCCTTTGAGAATGGCGGATATTCCCTAAGAACCGGGTTAAGAACGAAGGGTTGACCCTAACCTCAAACTAATGAACCGGCGAACCAATCGAGATCAACAAAAGTTTGGAGCGAACGTCGTACCAGTCGTTCGCTCCGGTTCGGTCCGTCCGAAGAGAGCCGGCATCCATCGGAGATGGCGGACTGCGCCTGCATCACTTCTGACCTGATTGAATTCCCGCCGGGGACGGTTCGACCAGCACTCCATCGTCAATCGAGGCCGCAAGCAGTTGGGTGCCAGTGGCTCGCACGAGCGAGAGGCGATATCCGGTTTGCCACCACTTCCAGTCCAGTGTTTTGGGGTCAATGGCATACACAAAGTCGCCTGCTCGTGAGCTGACAAGTACCTTGTTAAGTCGCGCATCGTAGAACAGGTCATCGACACCGACAAGGGGCAGTCGATGAACCCACATCCACGTTTTTCCTTTATCCGTCGTGAAATAAACGCCCTCCCGGGCGCCCAGCCATAAAGTACCATCGGACGAAAAAGCTACGCGGTGAATGCGCGTCAAAGCAGTAGGAAGCCCCATCGGCCACCAGGTCTGGCCTGCGTCATTTGATAGCACCACGCCATTCGGCCGGGCCGCGGCCATGATCGCACCATGCGCAGTGACGGAAAGATAATCTCCCGCCCCCATTACAGGCCCACCCTGCCATGTGGCGCCCTTGTCCTTGCTCGTGAACAGGCCGCTGTTGGACGCGGCCACCCATGCGTCGCCCGAAAGGTCGAGCGCTGAGACACGGCTCCCCAGTTGCCGCACCGTGTCTTTCACCTTTTTCTCTACCGTCACATGTCTTCCATGAATGACCTCGGGAGTAGGCTTCGCGACGGTATTGGCAATCGTGTTTTTCGGTTTCCATGCTGTGGCATCTGGATCCAGCCCAAAGATTCCGCTGTTTGTCCCAGCCAGAATGGTGCCATCTGGCGCTTTTGCGAGAACAAACACATCACGGCCGTCGAGACCTTCCGCCAATTGCTTCCACTCAGTGCCGCCATCGGCAGAGACAAACACGCCGCCATAGGTCTTGTCATTCACAACACCAGCCAGCACCCGGGATGAGTTGCCTGAATCCACCAGCAGCGCTTCTACTTTGCGTGCTGAAAATCCGTGATTCGTGTGCTCAAAGCTTGCTCCAGCATCCTTGCTGGTCAACACCCCGGCGCGGTCGGTCGCCATGAGAACGCGATCCGGATTGCTCGGATCGACGTAAACATCGTTCACAATTACGTCCGGCCCCGTCATGCGGCGGAAGGTCTTTCCCCCATCGATCGTCTTATACAGACCCTCGGTGGTTCCGGCATAGACGATCTCGCGGTGCACCGGATCCTGGCGCAGTACCCGCGTTCGACGAGCCGTGGCGGGAATCCCCTGGATCTTGTGGAACAGCTTGCCGGCAGTCTCGCTCTTGTAAATTCCGCTGCAAGCACTGGCGTAAACCACGTTCGGTTTGGCGGGATCCACGATGATCGAGAACACATCAGAATCGTCGATCACCCCATTCTTGATATTTTCCCAGTTCTTGCCACCGTCTTCGGTTTTCCAGGGCAGATGCCAAGTTCCGGCATACACGATATTGGTATTGGCCGGGTCAATTGCCAGCGACTCCACCTCGTGAATCTCCCTGCTGCCTGGTGGACTGATCAACCTCCAGTTCGCGCCCGCATCTTCTGAGCGATACACGCCTTGCAGGGTTCCGGCAAAGAGAGTTTTTGGGTCAGAAGGCGCCTGAGCAAAAGCACGGATTGATTGACCCCGCAAACCGTCCACTACCTTCCAACTCTTTCCGCCGTCGTGGCTCACCCAGAGCCCGCCATCAGGGCGGTCGAATTTCCATGCTGCGGCATAGACCAGGGAGGGATCGTCGCGATCTACAAGGATGTGATCGAGCACCAGATCATCGGCAGAATCAAGCTTTGACAGGCGACGCCAGGTCGCCCCCTCATCTGTCGACTCGAACACCCAGCTATTCGTTGTGCCGAGATAAAGATGCCGAGGTTGCCCCTGGACGGCAGCAATTGCGCGCGCGTCGCCACCGTCCGGGCCCACCGAGATCCAGGGCGCAGAGGATCCCATCGCACAAAATACGGGGCTCATCAGCATTAGGAAAGTAATCAGAGCGGACCGTCCGGGACGGCGAAGAGAATCGATCCAAATTCGCAAAGAATCCATCCATAAAGTGGGATGCGCTTTTGTATAAAGAGAGTCTTTCAAAAAATAGCGCCAAAGTGAAGAGGCTGACCGGCGAACCGGCCAGCCTCGAAGATTGCGGAAGT
>VFSW01012698.1_pt1 | contig 11741 bp, 5 predicted proteins | sample 5358111 | NCBI WGS metagenome assembly VFSW01 (sample SAMN11554181, study PRJNA540505) | mine drainage metagenome | isolation source: sediment from site ElyBrook_90M | place: USA: Ely Copper Mine, Vershire, VT | collected 2017 | reverse complement strand
GGAAACATTCGCCCGCTCCGCCACCGCGCGGATGTCCATCAGCGCTGGCTTTTTTCCAGAACGGCGATTGGATCTAGGCACTTTGTCAGCCATAACGTGCTCTCGCGAATGGATCAACGATTCGCAGATGGTTCAGAGACGAAAAGAGAATGAGCTTGATCGTCAAATACAAATAGCTGCGATGAAACTCAGTAGACGGACGGCTAGACCGCATCAGGACAACATGATCGTAATCTTGCTAACAGACGCAGGCGGCAACGTAACTGCGACCATACCTCCTCTTAAAGTCAGGTCTGTCTGTTTGGGGGCAGAAACTTCCTCATGATCCAGAGTGTTGTGTGCATGAAGATCGGAAGCGGACAAGATGTTCGCGCTGGCCGAAGAGACCGTTCCTCCGCGAACTGCAATCTCCGTATCGCGAGGGGAATCGGCGCTCGGGTTCACAACCGTCACATTGAGTGTTTTTTCGCGGCGCGATGCGGAGCCGTTCAAACCTGCAAGCTGCGCGGGCTTACCATCGCGACTGTAGTGAATCGGCGGAGCGGAAAAGTGAGCCCGCACGCTTTCAGCGCCCTGATGAACTGAATATAGATCGAAGACGTGGAAGTTTGGAGTGATCGCGAACTTGTCCTCATGAGTGAGAAATAGCGCATTGAGGCAATTGACAAGCTGTGCGCAGGCCGCCATTCCAACCTTGTCGGCATGACGATTGAATATATCCAGCGTCATGGCAGTGTGTACGGCATCGCGCATTGTGACCTGCTGGCCGAGCAAATGCGTAGGATCGACCTCTGTGCCAGGACGATACCAAGGGCCGTACTCATCGACTACGAGCTTCACGCGGTGCTCGCGGTCGAATTCACCAAGAACGCCCCATTGATCGGTGACGATCTGCTCCATCATCAGGCCCTGCTGGAAGAGTTCATACCAGTCAGTGACATCGAAGTTTAGTGCGTCTCCTTTACCTTCAACCCAATTGTCAGTCTTGCCGCGGCTCAGATTCCAGGTGTAATAGTGAACGCTCCAACCGAAGAGACGGTCCTCGAAGACGGGACGACCTCCATTGAGTTTGTGGAAGAAGCCTCGCGTCCACTCGAGATCGTTGTTATTCGGGCCTGAGCCGATGTATGCAAGATCCGTGCCGTAGGAGGGCACCCATGTTGTGAAGCGGCGGAACTCCGCCGCATACTCTTCCGGGGTGAAGCTGCCGCCACAACCCCAGCTCTCATTTCCCACACCCCAGTAGCGAACTCCGAATGGCTCGCGCGAACCGCCTGCGGCACGGAGATCTGCGAGTGTTGTACTGCCGGCCGGAGAATTGCAGTACTCAACCCAGCGATCAAAATCCAAAGGCGGCAAACTGCGGAGATTCGCAGCGAGATACGGTTCTGCACCGCTGAGCCGGCAGAACCGCACAAACTCGTCGGTACCGAAAGCATTTGTTTCGTACAACTGCACTGGAGTTCCGTTGAGTCGCTTTGCATCCGGGTCTTCAACCCAGAAGTTGGTGCGCCGCGGACGCTTGTCGCGCGGGCCAACGCCGTCTCTCCAGTCATAGCTGTCAGCAAAGCAGCCCCCGGGCCACCGGATCACCGGAGCCTTGATCGCCTTGAGACGTTCCACGATGGTCTTCCGCACTCCGCCTATGTTCGGAATTTTGGAGTTTTCTCCCACCCATACTCCGTCATAGATCACACCGCCGAGGTGTTCAGTAAAGTGCCCATAAATGGTTGGAGCAATGGTACCAATGGGTTCATCCAGCAAAATTTCAACATGGGCATCGGCAGTCGAAGCAAAACTGCGACCCCGTGAAAACAGGAACGCTGAACCGGCCAGTGCACTCGACTCCAAGAACTTTCTGCGCTGCATTAAATGCGCCCTTTCTCCGAAATAAAAGTTAAGGCTTCAAACGACCGAACGGGTGTGGTGGGAAAACATTTTCTTAATGCCGTTACCTACATACAACTCATGAATAATCGTTGTCAATGAAAACTGTAATTTACTCCGCAGCGCATGCTGTCAAAACGCTGAGTAATCAGGCGGAGTATCGATGTCCGCTCGTTTGCGAATGTCTGGGACGCATAAAACCTGGTCGATTGACAGCGAGTTATCTGCAAAAAACCGAGACTACTTTTAACGGACTTTGGGAGCAGGGAATCGGCAACGCAAGAAAACGTTATTTGATTGCCAGATGGAGACATTTTCGCTAGTATGGCCTCCCATGTGTAAACGATCGTGCTCCCTTACCCTACTTGCTACTGTGGCCTTGACATTCAACGTAGGTGCCCAGAAACCTTCGCTTGTCATTCAGGTTGATCATCCCACGGCCAAGGTAAACCCCATGTTTTATGGGCTGATGACGGAGGAGATCAACTTTTCATACGATGGCGGAATTTATGCGGAGCTGGTCCGGGACCGGGCTATCGGGCCTGGAAGGCGACCGCTCTTTCACTGGACGCAGGTTGCGCGTGGTAACTCCGTGGTGGAAGTTACACAGGATGAACATACGGGACCGAGTGAAGCGTTGCCGCGAAGTCTCAAGGTGAGCGTGACCACGGCGTCAGACGCGGCGCCTGCCGGAGTGCAGAACGATGGGTTCTGGGGCATGGCGGTGCGTCCGAATACGACTTACAGCGGTTCCTTTTATGCGAAGACTGACGCTACAGGGGTTCCGGTTACCGTGAGCATGGTGAATGATCAGACTGGTGTGACGGCGTCTAGTGCGGTTGTGAGCGGCTTGACGGGCGAATGGAAGCAGTACACGTTTACGCTCAAGACAGGCCAGGTTCCGGTGACGGCGAATAACCATCTGCAGCTTACGATGACGCGGCCGGCGACCGTATGGTTCGACCTGGTTTCGTTGTTTCCGCCGACGTATCGCGGCCGGCAATACGGCAATCGCATCGATCTGATGGAGAAGCTTGCAGCCATGCATCCCACGTTTCTGCGCTTGCCGGGCGGTAACTATCTTGAGGGAAATCACATCGCAGAACGGTATGAATGGAAGAAGACCATCGGTCCTCTGGTTGACCGCCCGACTCATCCCAGCCCGTGGCGCTATCGTTCGTCGGATGGAATGGGACTACTGGAGTTCCTGGAGTGGTGCGAAGACCTAAAGATGGAGCCGGTGCTTGCTGTTTACGCCGGATATTCGATGGCACAGGAGCATGTGGACCCGGGTCCTGCGCTGGAGCCTTACATTCAAGATGCGCTGGATGAAATTGAGTTTGTGACCGGCGGCGTCGATACGAAGTGGGGTGCAGAGCGCGCAAAGAACGGACACGCTGCGCCGTTTCCCCTGCACTTCGTCGAGATCGGGAATGAGGATTGGTTTGACCGCTCCGGCTCGTACGACGGCCGCTATGCGCAGTATTACAAAGAGATCAAGGCGCGCTATCCTCAACTGCAGTTGATTGCGACGGCACCGATCAAAAGCGTGAAGCCGGATGTACTGGATGAACACTTCTACATGTCGGCGGAGAAGTCGTTCTCGGACGCCGGTCACTATGACAAGACGGACCGCAATGGCCCAAAGATCTTCGTTGGCGAGTGGGCCACGCGCGAAGGGGAGCCGACGCCGAATCTCGAGTCCGCGCTCGGCGATGCGGCCTGGATGACGGGCATGGAGCGCAACAGCGACATCGTGATCATGGAGAGCTATGCCCCGCTTTTCGTGAATGTGAATCCCGGCGGGATGCAATGGGAATCGGACTTGATTGGATACGATGCGCTGTCAAGTTATGGTTCGCCCAGTTACTGGACGCAGGTGATGTTCGCCAGCAACACCGGAACTGAGGTCGTTGCAGCGACGCTCACCAATGCCGGACCGCGAGTATCGACCTCGGTTACGCGGGATGAGAAGCTGCGGAAGCTCTACATCAAACTGGTGAACGGGACTTCAGTTGTGCAGCACATTAGCATTGCGGTTGATGGAGCTTCAAGCGTAAAGCGAGATGCAACGCTGGTTACGATGAGCGGCAAGTCGCCAAATGCAACGAATACCATAACGAATCCCGATAACATCAAACCAGTGGAGCACAAGATGCAAGTGGCAGGTGCGAAGTTTGAGCTCGGCTTTGAACCTTACTCAGTGAATGTGCTTGAATTGCGTTATTAGCGCGAATTCGATTGCAGGTTAGTTATCAGCCGGCGGGGCAGTTGTATCCTCCGCCGGTTTTCCTTTGTCTTGGGCGGCCTTGAGCTTACTGAAGATAGTGTCGTTGGCGACTTTATGCAGGTTCCTGGTTTGCTGGAATTCGGCGTTGGCTTCTTCCTTCTTCCCCATGGACTGGTAAAGCCGCGCCAGTCTCCAGTGAGGGTTGGGATCGTCGGGGGTCAGCTTTGCCGCGATATTGAGTTCACGTATGGCATCTTCGTGACGACCGGCATCGGCATACAGAATACCGAGGTCCAGGTGCGCTCGCCCAAGCTTGGGATCAATCTTTAGAGCCTTCTGGATGAGCGGAAGAGCTTCTGCGGAGCGGTTGATTTGCATGTTGGAGTCGGCCAGAAATGCAAGCGCCTGTGCATTGTCGGGTACGTTTACCAACTCGGCCTGAAACTCATGGGCTGCCTCTTCAAATTGGTTCTGGCTCCACAGGAGATAACCGAGTCCAAAGTGCACGTTCGGTTCCTTGGGATCCGCCTTGACTGCTGCGCGGAACTGCTCGATTGCACCGGCATGATTGCGCATTTCATCGAGCGCCTCACCGGCCAGCATGTCGGCCTCCGCGGATTCGGCATTGAGGTTAAGAATCTCGTGATAGGTATCCAGAACGCATTGGAATTGGCGAGCAGAAAGACAACTGTGCGCGAGAAGGAGCCTGAATTGAAGATTCTGCGGATCGTTGGCCGTGGCTGATTTCAGATAAGGCACAGCCGCCGCGTACTCCCCGATGCCATAGTGTGCAAGGCCAATCAACGTGGTCAGACGTTGAGCCTCCGGGGAAGAAGGGGATTCGCTTTTCAGCAGCGGAGTAAATGTCTGAATTGCTTCTTTGAGTTGGCCGTCCTTGAAGAGCGCAAGGCCCAAATTGAGGCGCAAGCCGGGCATCTTTGGGTTGATGGCCAGCGCTTTGCGATAGAAAGGCACGGCTTGCTTATAGTGCTCTTGCCGCGCTTCAAGAAATCCTAAATGGGCATAGGCCTCGGCGTCGGCTGGGTGAGCGTTCAATACATTTCGCCAGGCTTCCTCAGCCTCAGCAAACTTGCCTTGCTGCTCCATCGCAAAGGCAGAGTCGCGTTCACGGTGCGCAGCCGACGCAGCCTGGGCTGAACAGTGAGCAACCGCGACTGCCAGCGTCATCGCCAGCAATATTTTGACGAGCGCAATCGACTTCACGCAATTCCCCATTTACATTTTCGCTTGCCGGAGAGACGGCATGCAATACCCACAGCGAACGCAGCATCAAAAAAAATAAGGCGCGGCAAAAGACTCTTTGCCGCGCCCAGTAGGAGTACTCACGGGCTAAAACTTTATGCTACCTCCAAGCTGCAAGGTACGCGGGCCATAGTCATTTGTGATGGCTCCGAAGTTTCCGTCATGGTTGTTAGTGTCTACACCCTGTGGGCTTACGTGATTGAAGGTGTTGTAGGATTCGAAGCGCAATTCAAGTCTTGGCCCTTCGTGCGATGTGAGGGGAATCGTCTTGAAGAGGGACAGATTCCAGTTGAAGATTCCCGGTCCTACAGCCGAGTCTTTCCCTGCATTTCCGAAGCCTTGGTTGGGGCCGCCATTCCATGGAGCGATCGGGTCGGCGTAGGAACTCGTGCTGAACCACTGGCTGAACTTCTTTGGATAGGTGACTTTCGACACCAGGTTCGGCCGATTGGAGCCTGCAGTCAGCCCCAGGACGTCCGATCCGGTATATCCGATTCTCAGTGGAACGCCTCTCTCCGCGACCGTGATGCCGGAGATTGACCAGTTTCCAATAATCGTCCGCGCCAGCATGTTCGAGCTGTTCTTCAAGAACGGCAACGCATAAATGTAGGTCACGTTGAAGATGTGCCGGCGGTCAAATCCAGTGTCGGAACCACGGTCGTACCCTGCGTTGAACGGATTCGACAGACCATTGAGGTCGTTGGACACGATAGAGATATTGTGTGACCAGGTGTATGCCACCGATGTGGTAAGTCCATGCCGGTTTTCGAGACGTATGCCGGCCTGCAGAGAGTTGTAGTTGAAGTTGGTCTCGTTCTCTTCCTGGTTGATGGCGGCAAATCCAGGGAAGATGCGATGTGAGTTTGGGTTCACTTTGCCTGTCGCAACCCCTTGCCGATTTGCAAGGTCGGCCAATGGCAGCGTGTTGATCTGCCGTGCATCATTCTGATCCCAACCATCGGAGCCTACGAACTGCAACACTGCCACAATGGATGGAGCAAGTTCGCGTTGAACACCGAGGCTATAGTCCGCGGTCCCCGGAGGCGGATAGTTGTATTTGATATTGGTCAGACTGGATGGAAAATGATTCAGTGTCGTTTGTCCAGTCAAGGCGCTTGTGTTCGGATTGGAGAAGTAGACGTTGTTGGCAGAGGGAATGTAAGCAAACGGAGGGTTCAAGGCCGCGTTATAGACATCGTTGCCCTGAACACGCTCATAGAACATTCCGAAGCCGCCACGCAAGACTGTCTTTCCGTTGCCGTTCAGATCCAATGCAAAGCCGATTCTGGGCTCAAATGTGTTGTATGTGTTCTGGACATTTCCACGAGGGAAGCCATTTTTGCCTGCTTCCCTGATGCCGTTGAGATAAAACTGTTCGGTACCCGTTTCACTGTAAGTCGACAGCGAAGAGGGTATTAGAGTTCCGTCCGCCTGCACGGGATTTCCGAGCGATGCGTTGTAGTCCGCTGGAACAAAGTTTGCGAACTTGTCATATCTTTCAAATGCATGTGGCAACCCGTCATAGCGGAGTCCCAGGTTAAGAGTTAGCCGCGGTGTTACGTGCCAGTTGTCGTTTCCATAGAACCCGTAGTTGTTGTTCACCCAGTGTTTGCCGTAAAGAAACTCCAACTGAGAGAAAGCTGTGGTGTCGCCGAGCAGGAAGTTGATATACGAATCGCCCGAGAAGTTGCTTGAATTGAATACTGCGACGCCATTGGTGTTGTATTGCAGTTGCTGATTCTTGTAGTCGTGCAGCCAGCTAACGCCGAACTTGAACTGGTGCCGTCCCTTGGTCCACGACACGTCATCGCGATACTCAAAACCTTCGTAGCCGTTTTTCCATGGAAAGTAGCTTGGGCTCCAAGTCACATTCAAAGGCGAGCCTTGCAACTGGATCTCCGGCAAGCGGGCCATCAGATTGTTGGCGGTTGGGAAGAAACTGCTTGCGTTCCATCCGCTCGGTTGTATAAATGTGCCGCCGCCAGGACCATTGGTGGGCGTCAGAGTGATCTTGTTGCCGCTGTAAAGGAATGCGGTTTCATTGAGCAGATTGGGCGAATATGTCTGAGTCAGCCTGATCACTGACGAGTAGGACGGATTCGTCATCGCCGTGCCAACAGTTGGATACGAACTATCGCCCCAAAGGGGAGGATAGAACCCCTTTGCCATTGAATCATGCAAGTAGTGGCCCATCAACTGGAACTTGCTGTTGATCGCGTGGTCGATGCGAACGATATCTTCGCGAACATTGGTCGGCGCCGGGATCGAAGCAATGTACTGGGTGCCATTGTTGTAGTTTGGCTTGGGAAAAGTTCCCGCGTTTACTTCGAGCACCGCATTCTGGTCGATGAGGTTCGCAGGGATAACGTTATTCGGAAACGGCTGTCCGGGCGTCAATCCATCCTGCGCATAGAGGGCCAACTTGGCAGGATCGTTGGTGGTTGGGACGATGGGCGCCACCCCTTTCGGTGGTGTGTACGCCAGACTTGTCCCGGCTGTGGGAAAGTTGTCGGCCAAAATGGCATTCTGAATTGAGGGTGCGCTTCCCTGGATGAGCCTGCGCCACTCTTCATTCCAGAAGAAGAAGGTCAGATTACGATTTTGGTTGTAAACGTGGGGAATCCAAAGCGGCCCTCCAATGTTGCCGCCCGGCTCGTTCAATTGAAATTTAGATCGTGGTTTGCCACTGGCTTTGAGGAAGTAGTCATTCGCGTTGTATGCCGTGTTGCGATTGAACTCATAGATTTCCCCGTGGTATTTGCTGACTCCGGATTTGAGCACCATGAGGATGGTTCCGCCCGAACCGATGCCGTAATCGGGACTGTAATTGCTGTCGAGCGTCTGAAATTCCGCAATGGCGTTCTGCGAGGGAAGGTTCATGAAGCAACCTCCGCAGCCGCGATCGTTCTGTTCGCCGCCATCGATCATATAGATGTTGTGCGTGGTGCGCGTTCCGTTGAAGCTGATGCCGTTCGCCGACGTCAGCGCATCGATACCGCCGAATGGAGGAAGATTGTTCGATACTCCAAGACCCAAGGCCGCAAGTGACGTGATATTGCGGCCATTCGTCGCAAGTTGCTCTACCTGTTGACCGCTGATCAGGGTACTCACTGCGCTGGTTTCGGTTTGTACCTGCAAGGCGTCAGCCGCGACGGTAACTGTCTGCGACTGGCTTCCGACGAGTAGCGCGACGTTTTCTTCCAGGGTCTGAGCAACGTTGACCACAATGTTGGTCTTTGAATACTTCTGAAATCCCTGAGCGACGACTGACAGCGTGTAGTTGCCGACACCCATATTCGCGAAGCGAAAAGCTCCCGCGCTGTTTGACACCGTAGTTCTGATCTGATTGGTGGCTTGATTGGTGATCGATATTTCAGCGTTTGAGACAAGAGCTCCGCTGGAATCGACCACGGTCCCATTGATGGTCGCATTATCCTGCGCCCATCCTTTTGGGGTTAAGACGAGGAGCATTGTTACCAGGGCGAACCACAGTATCCTGGATCTCCTCACCGCACCGTGCGTCCTGCATTTTCCTGCATTGGACGACGGCTGAATCGTGAAATTATTCATGGTGTGCCTCCTGAGCAAACGCTTTCTCAACTCTTTGATTCGTGTACATTTTTCGTATCTGTGTCTCTCGCATACCGCTGTCGTTGCGATAGCGTGAGGGCTTATGCGATAACGCTGACTCTGGGATCGTTCATTTGAGGCATGAGGGATTCAAGCTGTGAGAACAGGGTTGAATCGGCGAGCCATGCCTTGTACTTGAGCGCTTATTAAGCGCTCCAAAACCGAGATTCCAATGTTCAGTAGTTCAAGAGAATGAGTATTTGCCAAACTGGGAGCGATGTTGACAACGGGATGCCGACCATGCACATGAGGATGTGGTGACTTCATGCGCTTTACGCGAATTACCCCTGGAAAAAGTCAAAGTGACTGTGAGACTCTCCTGTTGAAATAGCATCTGTCAAACAACCTCGTTTTGCGCCTACTGAATTGAACGGGGCCCGTCTTTCAAAGGGGAAAAGATACGGCCAGTTTCATTGGACCTTTGCTTCAGGCCAAATCCCCTGGTTGGGGGATTAGGGAATCGGGATCGAGCCTCCCCAGCAAGCGTTTACTGGGCGGGAGAATTCTTACTCTGTTGATCAATCGTTGTCAATCTTAAAACGTGCAAAACTCCCAGCCCCCAGCCCTGGAATGTTTCGGTGAGAAAAATCCCTTTACTTATACGTTTGAGTAAACCTGGCCCAAATTGGACTGCCAACCCAAACAGCCCCCGGTAATCGCTTTCTGGAGTGCGGAAGGACTGTTACGCGGGCGAGATTGGATGCAGGTTTACGGGCGGAACGGCTTTTCAGGCTGTCCGGCTTTGGAGGAAACGACTCCTGCGCCCTCCCGAACCTGATAAAGATGGTCGGCGGCCAGGTCCCTCAGAATTTCCACTTTGCCGTCCGGCCACAAAACCTCCGCCTTATCGAGGCGGGAGTTGTCGCCGAGCCCAAAGTGAATGCGGAGGTCGTGTTGCGAAAGGTAACTACCACCGCTGGCTACCTCTCCGAGTTGAATCAATCGTCCGGCGGTGGCACGGATGCGCGCATTTAAAGCGAGGCGATTGCATTTGACGCCTTCCAACTGAAAACTAATCCAGTGATTGGTGGTTCCACCCTCGGGCCGCAGGATCATAGGACTACCCACAAGATTTTCGATAACGGCCTCAAGCCGGCCATCATTGAACAAGTCGCCTATTGCCATGCCCCGGCTCACCTGGGGAACCTGAATGGCTGGGCCGGCGTCCTTGCTGATGTTCTTGAAGGTTCCATCTCGCAGGTTCTCGAGCAGTACCTTTGGTTCCTTGTACGTGGGCCCGGCCGCAACAGTGTCAACCTGCGGATAGACATGTCCGTTAACGATGAAAATATCCTGCCAGCCCGTGTTTCCGAAATCCACAAAGGCATCTCCCCATCCCACGTATCCTCGGGAGCCCTTGGCGACGCCGGAAGGGATGGAGACCTCGGTAAAGTTCATAGCACCGTCATTGCGGTACATAGCGGCATACTCATTGTCGAAATGTGAAATTAGAATCGACATTCGGCCGTTGTGCAGGTAATCGCCCCAGGCAAGCCCCATGTTGGCCTGTGCCATACCGCTCTCGTTATATGCCACACCGGATGTGAACCCGGCGTCTGAAAATTTCCCGGTTCCATCTCCTTTGTAGAGATAGTTGGGCTGGCCGTCATTGGTGACGAAAAGGTCCAGTTTTCCGTCGTTGTCAAAGTCAGACCAGATCGACGTCAATCCGTATCGCTCCTCGGGATCGGACACTCCGGCCTTCTTTGACACATCGGTGAAGGTTCCGTCCTTGTTGTTGTGATACAGGGTGTCTGGAGAGCCTTTCAGACCGCGGGGGCCACACTGCACTTCGATACCCATGTATTTGCACGTGTCCCTGGAGCCAAACGCAGCCATGTCGTTCAAATGGAAATCCACATAATGCGATACAAAAAGGTCATCCCAGCCGTCGTTGTCGTAGTCTCCAAAAGCGGCACCCGTAGCCCAACCTGTATCTCCGCCGAGTCCGGCACTTTTGGTCACGTCAGTGAACGTTCCGTCGGTATTGTTGCGATAGAGAACCACGCCGCCGAAACAGGTCACGAGCAAGTCAGGCCAGCCGTCGTTGTTATAGTCGCCCACGACCGCGCCCTGTGCCGAGCAGGGAAACCCGACGCCGGCCTTGTCCGTCACGTCGGTGAATGTTCCATCATGATTGTTGTGGTAAAGCGCGCTCCGCGCCTTCTGGCCCTGGAGCGCCATCTGCACGCTCGGAGCATTCGTAAAGTAAATATCGGGCCAACCGTCGCGGTCATAGTCGACCAACGCAACGCCGCCGCTCATCGACTCCACTATGTACCTTTGCTCCGGGCTCGAAAGATGCTCGAAGACGATTCCGGTCGAATGGGTGATATCCACCAATTCCGGATACTTTTCGCTCGCAGGCTGCTTGACCGACTGGATTTTGGCCGTGAGGTCTGAGGACTCTTGATGCGCCGATGAATTTGGAACCTGGCCAGGGAGGCAGAAAACGGAGCCAATCGCGAAGATATGCAGCAGAAGAAGATTCCGCAGGAGTAACGAAATGCTGCCTGAAATAAGCGGTCGCTTGCAGCCGTTTTGTATTCCTTTTGCAGCCGGAATCTGCGATCCCCGAAATGTGTCCTGATTCCTACATGACATAATGAAGCCCACAGCCACACCTATCGCGGAACTTAGACCAGGATTCTGATGCAGTCATCCGAGCGTCCGCTTCTGCAAAGAGGTCGGTAGGAAATGCGAGACTATAGAAATCATACGACGGCCGCTT
>VFSW01012697.1_pt1 | contig 11742 bp, 9 predicted proteins | sample 5358111 | NCBI WGS metagenome assembly VFSW01 (sample SAMN11554181, study PRJNA540505) | mine drainage metagenome | isolation source: sediment from site ElyBrook_90M | place: USA: Ely Copper Mine, Vershire, VT | collected 2017 | reverse complement strand
GAGAAATTGCTCGGCATCCGGTTGGTTCGTCTTTGCCACTGGCAGGCCCAGGTTCAGATTCTACTCAAACACATCCGGTTTTACCGCTACCGATTTGCGATACGCGGCAATCGATTCGTCCACTTTGCCCAGCACGTTTTCAGTAAAGCCGAGATCGAACCAGGCTTCGTAGTTGGCGGGATCGTCTTTGACAACTTTAGCCAGCAGAGGCTCGGCGGCGGCGTAATCACGCTTTTGGATTGCGCTTTCGGCTTGCATCAGTTCTGGCGAACCTTCTTCGAGAACCCGAGTGTGTCGGATGGTCTCACTGGAGTATGTTCCCGTGCGGCGATGGATGGGTTTGCTGGAGGATGCGCCGTCGGCGGGAGGAGCGGTTTGATCTTGTGGTTGCGAAGTGTTCGGCGAGGGAACTGGCGCATCCTGCGCGGTCGCGTAGGAAGTCGTGAGCAAGAGGGTGACTGCTGCGATCGTGAATCTACGAGCAACCATTGGAACGCGAAGCTCCATTGCCATTCAGAATATGCGCCAGATATTTGCCAGTGTAAGAAGATGCAACCTTTGCGATGGCCTCGGGCGGGCCAGCTGCGACAATCTTACCGCCACGATTGCCACCTTCGGGGCCGAGATCGATGACCCAGTCGGCTGTCTTGATGACCTCGAGATTGTGCTCGATGACGACAATCGATCCCCCTGCCTCAATAAGACGGCGAAAGGCGGCCAGAAGTGTGCTTACGGCGTCAAACTGTAGGCCGGTGGGGGGCTCGTCGAAAATGTAGAGCAGACGCCGTTTTGGGGGTGCGCCGCTCTTGCCGCGGGTGATTTCGCGCGCCGTCGGCTGCAGGTGAGCCGCCAACTTCATGCGCTGCGCCTCACCGCCGGAGAGCGTGGTCGCGGACTGTCCGAGCCGCAGATATCCCAGGCCAACGTCCTCGAGCGGACGAAGTTTTTCCGTCACCTTCGGAGCTTCGGCAAAAAACTTCAGTCCTTCTTTCACCGTGAGGTTTAGCACCTCGTGAATGTTCTTGCCGTGGTAGCGCACTTCGAGCACCTGCGGTTTGTAGCGCGTTCCCTTGCATTCTTCGCAGATGAGTTCCACATCCGCGAGAAACTGCATTTCGACCGTGACCGTGCCATCGCCCTGGCAGGTTTCGCAGCGGCCTCCGGGAATGTTGAAGGAGAAGTGTCCTGCAGTCAGGCCACGCTTCTTAGACTCTGGAAGGGAAGCGAAAAGATCGCGGATGGCGTCGAAGGCCTTGATGTAGGTGACGGGATTGGAGCGCGGAGTGCGCCCAATCGGCGATTGATCGACCAGCACAACCTCGTCGATGTACTGATCGCCGGTGAGCGTTTCCCAAGTCGCGGCTGGACCGCCGGTGCCGTTACTCGACTGCTGCTTGGCCTGCGCCAGCGCGCGATAGAGCACATGATGCAGCAGCGTGGACTTGCCCGAGCCGGAAACCCCGGTAATGGCGACCAGCATGTTCAACGGAATCGAAATCTCAACGTCTTTCAGATTGTTGGCGCGGACACCGCGGATGGTGACCTGGTGCGATCCGGGCTTGCGGCGTATGGCCGGCGACTGAATGCGAAGATCCTCCGATAAATATCGCCCGGTAAGGGAAGCCGGGTTGTGCAGAATCTCGTCGTAAGTTCCCGCTGCAATGAGCTTGCCGCCGTTCTCTCCGGCGCCAGGACCGAGGTCGAGAATGCGGTCAGCGGCGCGCATGATGTCGGGATCGTGTTCGACTACGAGAATCGTGTTGCCCAGGTCGCGCAGGTCGTGAAGAATCTTGATCAGCCGATGCGTGGCGCGCGGGTGCAAGCCGATCGAGGGCTCGTCGAGAACATAAAGCGTGCCCACTAGCCGCGATCCGAGCGAGGTTGCGAGTTGAATGCGCTGGGCCTCGCCCCCCGAAAGCGTGGAGGAGAGGCGGTCGAGGGTCAGATATTCGAGGCCGACGTCGTTGAGAAAACGCAAGCGCTCCCGGATTTCCTGCAGAAGCTTGTCGGCGATTTCAGATTGCTCTGGGGACAATTCGAGCGCGGAGAAAAACTTGAATGCTTCTTCTACCGTGAGCGAGGAAACCTCGCAAATGTTGCGGCCGTTTATCTTGACCTGCCGCGCTTCCAGTCGCAGCCGCGAGCCGTTGCACTCGGAGCACAGCGAATATCCGCGATAGCGGCTGAGAAACACGCGCACGTGCAGCTTGTATTTCTTGCGCTCCAGATGATTGAAGAAGTCGCGCACACCCAGAAACTTGCCCTCGCCATTCAGGATGAGATTGCGATGTTCGTCTTCCAGATCGATCCAGGGGACGTCGAGCGGGATGCCCGCTTGCTTGGCGAAGCGCTTCATGTCGGTGGCGAGTGGGCGATATTTTGGTTTGGTCAAAGGCTCAATGGGGCCTTCGGCCAGCGTCTTTAGCTTGTCGGGAATGACGAGGTCGAGGTCGAAGTCAATGGTGTTGCCGAAGCCCTGGCACTTGGGGCAAGCGCCGTAGGGATTGTTGAAGGAATACCGGCGGGGCTCGGGCTCTTCGTAGCGCAGTTTGCAGTGCTTGCATTCGAAGCGATGCGAGAAGCGAAGTGTGGGGCGGACACTCCTGTCCGCCAATGCCGACTGCTCCGGACCTTCAGGAGTTTCGAAAATAACCTCGCCGGATTCGCGATAGGCGGTTTCAATGGCATCCACGATGCGGGTACGAGCGTCGGCGGAAACCGTAAGGCGGTCGACGAGCATGAAGACGGGTTGCTCGAAGTTCACATCGAGCAACGATTCGGGCGTGGAGAACTCGAAAACCTGCCCCGCCTGATACAGGCGGTTGAAACCAGATTTGCGCAGATCGAACAGGCGGGTCTTCAGAGCATCGGATAAAGCCGGTGCCGCGCCCTTCTCCCGCTCTTTGCGCGAAGATTTCTTCTTTCGTCCAGTGGCGTCGGTATTCTCATCGCTCTTCTCGCCGAGAGCCGCCCGCTGCAGCGGAAACAACACCTGCAGCCGCGTTTCTGGTGGGAGCGCGAGAATCGTGTCGGCGACTTCGTCGACAGTATCTTTCTTGACCTCGTGTCCGCAGTTCGCGCAGTAGGTGCGGCCGACGCGGGCGAATAGAAGGCGCAGGTAGTCGTAAATCTCGGTGGCCGTGGCCACGGTTGACCGCGGATTGCGCGTCGTATTTTTCTGGCGGATCGCAACTGCAGGAGCGATGCCGTCAATCGTGTCGGCGTCGGGCTTCTCGATCCGTTCCAGAAATTGCCGCGCATACGCCGACAGCGATTCGACGTAGCGCCGCTGGCCCTCGGCGTAGATGGTGTCGAAGGCGAGCGAAGACTTGCCTGATCCGGACACGCCGGTCACCACCGTCAACAGGTTGTGCGGAACGTCGAAGTCGATGTTCTTGAGGTTATGGACGCGGGCTCCGCGCACCACAATGTTTTCAGTTGGACTCTGGGATACAGACATGGAATCGGGGCCGAGTCAGCCAGTCGGTTCCGCTGCGCATGCGCACCAGAGGGGTCCGAAGAGGCTGTTGAATCTTTCTATTATAAGGCAGGGAAGCGGAGCGTGCGTTTCAGTCGGCGCGAGTGGAAAAGTGCTCGCGCGTAGATTCGTCGGCGGTGCCGTTGGCCAGGTCACGTTTTTTGCTGTAGCGGAAAGCGGCGCCGACCCCGAGCGTCATCGCGCTGAGCGGCGGCACGAGCAGAATCAAGATGGCACGGCTTATAGCGCGCTGGCCCTCTTTTGGCGCGCCCTTCGCGCTCTCGTAGCACATTTGACAGCCTTGGGCGACAGCGGGCGCAGTGCACAGAGCGAGCAGAGCGCCTAGTATTGCCATCCGAATTTTAGCGAAACTTTTCATCGCAGCCCTATTTGTACTGCAATCCTACGCCATTGGGTGGAGGTTGCACGCGGTCGGCGTCGGGGAAGAAAAAGAAATACATGATGATAAAGCACGCGGTCACGGAGAGCACGATCAGCCAGCGCATCAGGGCGGTCTCAAACTTCAGGTGCATGAAGTAGCCGATGATCAGCGCCGACTTGATGACCGACAGAATCAGCAGAACCTCCAGCATGTGCACCGGCTCGAAGACCTGCTTGTAGCCGAGCACGACCTCAATAGCCGTCAGGACCAGCAGCGCTCCCCAGACCCAGAAATATTGCCCCTTGCTGTCGTCGTGCGATACGGCGGTATCGTGCATGTATCCCTCACTGATTTTGGGTCGCGCCGCGCGTTAGGGGCGGCCGGTTTGGTGGGTGAAATGCGCGCCGCGGTTAGCCCCGGTGGGTGACAGACCCTGGGGGCCCTCAAATACACCAACGGGAAAATGAACATCCACACCAGATCCACAAAATGCCAATACAACCCGCAGACTTCGACATCGTGGGCGTCATAGTCTTTCGGCTTCAGCAACACAATGATGGCGGCCAGCACGAGCCCGATCCCCAGCGCATGCACCGCGTAGTGAAATACGTTGCCCGACGGAATCAGCAGAGCGGCTGCAATCCAGATCACGGCCAGCGCCGGCAGGAACCATTTGCGGAATGCGATCACGCCCAGATAGATGACGCCGATGGTGACGTGCAGCATGTGCATCGCCGTCAGACCGAAGAATGCCTGCGCAAACTGCGGAACATTTTTTGTGACGTCAGCCAACTCACCGCTGCTGGTGGGAGCGGTCACACCCAAAATGCTCATGAAGCCGGGGAGCACCAGGCCTTCGCCGATCAGCTTCGCCCACTCCATGCCGTGCAGCACGATGAACGCTGTCCCAAAGACCATGGTGGCGAGCAGCCAGTTGCGCGTCCAGGCGCGATCGTGACGCTGGGATGCGAATACGGCCAGCACCATGGTGAGCGAACTCGACAGCAGGCACGCCGTCATGATGGTCGCGTTCGCAATGCTCTCGGCATGAAACGGCGTGGGCCACGGATTGGTGTAGATGCGGTTGTAGCTGAAGGCGAACAGCAGCGCGCCGAACGTGAGAGAGTCGGAGGCGAGGAACAGCCACATGCCTATCTTTTTGGAATAGGCTCCAAACCATGGCGCTTCGTATTCGCCCGGCACACCGTGCCCAGTTGCTACATGCTCTAGCGTGGCGTCAGCCATTTCGTTCGATCTCCCCGTGCTAGCGATTTCACATTGTCGATTTCAGATTGACCGATTGCCGACAGCTAAATCTGCGATCTGAAATCTTAAATCTGTAATACCCTCTATTTCGCCAATCCCAACAGCGCAAAAATATAAATCCACAGCACCAGCATAAAGTGCCAATACCATGCCGTAATGTCGACCACAATGCGGCGGGCTTCGACCGGCACTTTGCGCAGCACAGCGCTCGCGGCCCATAGCAGCGCGATCACCCCGCCCACAAGGTGTACCGCGTGCGTAATGGTCAGCAGGAACGCGAATGAACTGCTGGGATTCGTGTTCACATAAAATCCGCGATTGTGCAGTTCGCCCCAGGCCAGCCATTGACCGGCGAGAAAACCGAAGCCGAGCAGCACCGTTAGCGCGAGCCAGGGAAAATTGCGTTCGTGGCCCAGCGAAACTCCTGGGATCGACGACACCGGAGCCAACGCCGCTTGCCGCGCGGCTTGGCGACGAGCCAGTTCCATTGTCACAGTGCTTACCAGCAACAGCGCAGTGTTGATGAAGAGCAGCGCGTAGGGAAGATGGACCTCGCCCCAATCGTGCACGTAGCTCTTCGATTCGTCGTCGAACGTCGGCAGGCCCTGGCGCACGACGTACGCGCTGGTGAGCGCGATGAAGATCATGCAGACAGTCGCAATCGCGCACACCAGCCCGAGCCGTGCCCGGCGCAAGCGCGCGCCGTAATCGGGTCCGCTGCTTTCGCGGCCGTCGTCTCCTCCGCCCGAGGGCGGAGTGGGAGGCACGTTGCCGCGTCCTAAATCATGAACCGGGGTTGTGGGTATGTAAGTTGCCATGCCTACTTAGTTGCCAAAAATCGGTTCCGGGTGACCATTCTTAGTGCGCCGTCCCAACAGCCGGATCGGTCTGCATTACGTAATCCTTCGCCGCCCCGGGCACGCCATACTCATAGGGTCCGTTGTGCACGACGGGTGTAACGCCACCGAAGTTGTCGTGCGGCGGCGGAGTTGTCGTCGTCCACTCCAGCGTCGTGGCTTCCCACGGATTGTCGCTGGCCTTGGGTCCCTTAAACAGGCTCCAGAACAAATTGATCACGAAGATAAACTGCGCCGCGATCGTAATGATCGCCGCATACGTAATAAACGTCTGCAGTGGAATCAGCTTTTGCTGATACGCGACTTCGGTGAATTGCGAATAACGCCGCGTCTGTCCGGCCATGCCGAGATAGTGCATCGGCATGAAGATGGCGTAGGTTCCGGCCAGGGTGACGAAGAAGTGAATGCGGCCCGCCGTTTCGTTCATCATGCGGCCAAACATTTTCGGGAACCAGTAATAGGTCGCGGCAAAGATGCCGAAGATCGCCGCCACTCCCATGATCAGGTGGAAGTGTCCGACCACGAAATAAGTATCGTGCAGTTGAATGTCGAGCACCGGCTGCGCCAGGAACGGACCGCTCAATCCACCGGAGACGAACAGCGACACGAAGCCGATGGCATAAAGCATCGGCGTCTGGAAGCGAATGTGTCCCTTCCACATGGTGCCCAGCCAGTTAAACGTCTTGATGGCCGAAGGCACGCCGATGCACATGGTGAGGATCGAGAACGCGAAGGCCGAGTAGGGGCTCATGCCGCTCATGAACATGTGATGGCCCCACACCATGAAGCCGAAAAATCCAATCGACAGCATGGCGTAGACCATCGCTTTGTAGCCAAAAATCGGCTTGCGCGAGAACGTCGACAGAATCTGCGACGCCACACCCATGCCCGGCAGAATCGCGATGTAGACCTCGGGGTGTCCGAAGAACCAGAACAGATGCTGCCAGAGCAATGGCGATCCGCCCTTGTGGCCCATGATCACGCCGTTTACCACCGTCAGTGGAACATAGAAGCTGGTCCCGAAGTTGCGATCGAGCAATAACAGAATGCCAGCCGACAGCAGCACGCCGAATGCCAGCAATCCGAGAATTGCCGTGATGAACCACGACCAGACGGTCAGCGGCATGCGCATCAGCGTCATGCCTTTGGCGCGCAAGTCGAGCGTGGTGGTGATGAAATTGAGTGCGCCCATCAGCGACGCGATGCAAAAAATCGCGATGCTGGTGATCCACAAATCCGCGCCTAATCCTTCACCCGGCCCTGCCGATTGCATCTCGCTGAGCGGCGGATAGCCCGGCCATCCATGCAGCGGAGCACCGCCAGTCACGAAAAACGCCGCGATGATCACGATGAAGCCGACGAAGGTCGTCCAGAACGACAGCATGTTCAGTACGGGGAACGCCATATCGGGCGCTCCGATCTGAATCGGCAGTATGTAATTGCCGAAACCGCCCTGGGGCGCCGTCGTCAGCACGAAGAACACCATGATCGTGCCGTGCATGGTGAGCAGGCTGAGGTAGGTCTCCGGCTTGATCTCGCCCACCAGCGGCAGCACCGCCTGCGGCCAGATCATGTGAATGCGCATCAGCAGCGAGAGAAACATCCCGACAAACACCGCCGTGAGCGCGAGGAAGAAATACTGGATGCCGATGACTTTGTGGTCGAGGCTGAAAACGTACTTTCGAATGAAACCCTGAGGAGCAGCGTGCGCATGAAGACTTGCCGGGGTCGCCATTTTACTGTTTCTCCGCCTCCCGAGCCGCCAGCCACTTGTCAAAATCTTCCTGGCTGACGACGTGAACCATACCGTGCATCTTGTAGTGACCAAGCCCGCACAACTCGGCGCAGGCGATTTCGTATTCGCCGATCGCGGTCGGCTTGAAGTGCAAGTGAATATTGAGTCCAGGCACCGCGTCCTGCTTGAAGCGCAGCGACGGCACGAAGAAGCTGTGGATCACGTCCACGGCGCGCAGGCTCACGTCGACTTCGCGATTAACCGGCAGATACATGGTTCCGGTGACCACATCGTCTTTCGCCGACGGATCGTTTGGGTCCAGTCCCACTGCGGCTTCACCGCCAGCCGAGGGATCCATCAGTTTGGGACTGGTCTTGGCGTAAGTGCCATCGGCACCGGGATAGCGGAAATACCAAGCAAACTGCATGCCGGTGACTTCCACCTGCACCGCGTTTTCTACGTCGGGATGAAAACGATCGGGGAAGCGCTGGCTTGCCCACACCGTGCTGCCCATCAGGTTCAGTCCGATGAACAGGACGGCCGTGAGAGCAGTCCAGATGATTTCGAGCTTCGTGTTGCCGTGAGAGTAAGAAACCGGCGGCGCCGAAGGATGGTCGCGATATTTCCACACGATGTAGCCCAAGCCGAGTTGGGCCGCGAGAAAGACAATCCCCATGAGCACAAAGGTAAGAGCGAACTGTCCGTCGATCCATTGCGCGGCCGCAGCGGCGCCCACGGGCAGCCACCACGTCTTGGCGACGAAAAAGTATGTGCTGACCAGCGTGATCAGCCAAATCAAAACCATTAACGCGAGGCCCATTCCCCACTCCTCCTCAGTGTTGAGGACGACACGAAAGGATTTCCCCACGGCGGTTGCCGCGCCCCACAGCGCAAGGCAACAGTCGGCGGCGAGTGTACCACAGCCTCGCGGTTAAAAAGCAAGCAGATGTTCAGAAAAAAAATCAGAGGGAACAACACGCCACGTGCTGAACCGATTTTCATGGATCAAAAACTAAACAAAAGTCATTTAGGGACAGCCGGCCCCGGGTGTCCGGCGAGCGCAGTTCACCAGGTTCTGAGCCGTGTGAATCCGTGAAAATCCGTGGCTAAGGTTTCTATTTTTCCGTCCACTCGGGCACACGGCCTGGCGTCCAGGGTGCGCCCGCAGATTCCATATCTTTCTCCAGCTTGGTCAAATCCACTTCGACTAATGCATGAAGTTTGGCGAGTTGCTCGGTGAACTCCACCGCCGCAATGTTGTACGACTCGACATGGGACTGCGTCGGCTTCGCGATGGAGAACCGTTCGCCGTCCATGATCGAATTCACGCGTCCACTGATCGAAGTGGGCACGGGTTCGTTTCTTCGCGCGATGGCAACGTCACCACGCAGCGCGCGCAGAATCTCGCGATTCTTCTGCTCGATCCCATCGGCCACCGGCGCTAGCTGTTTTTCCGCCGAAGGCGTCTGGTGCAAAGCCTCGTGAATCTTCTTCAGCCGCGATTCAACATCGTGAGCCGTCTGCTCCGCGCCATACACCGCGCGATAGAGGCGTGCGGTCTTACGCAATAAATCCGCCTGCGCCGCACGATCGGCCGCGGTCATGCCCGATGCGCCCTCGGTCGTTACTTTGAACGACTGTGGTCCGGCAACTTCGGTGACCGTACCAGCGACCTTCTCGAACATTCGCACCGAATACGATCCTGAAAGCACCAGCGGACCGATATCCGCCGTGTCGGGAATGCCTTCGCCTGAGTCATCGGAATGCTCGACCACTCGCGATGCGGGATAGCGCAAATCCCACGCTACTCGCTGAAATCCAGCATCGGTCGCGCCATCGACGCGGCGAATCGGCCTTCCGCTCTCGGCGTAACTTACCGAGTAGAGATCGGGCGTGGCTTCTTGCGCCGCAGTCCCCAGTTCGTCGTTCGAGGGATAAGGCGCCGTCTGATTTTTCTTTGTCGCTTCCTTCTCGGCGTCCTGCCGCTTTTCCTTTTTTGTCTTGATCTTTTCTTTCAGATACGCGGTGAACACTGCGCCGTACGGAGGATTCTCCGCGGCAAAATACGCATCACCCTGAAACCCCTTACTCGATCCTCCCAGGGGCTGCCGCTCGACGAACATCAACGCATCCTTCACCGGATACAGCGCGGCCGCCTGCTCCACCGATTCCACCTTCGCCTGCCGCAGCGGGGTGATGTCGTCGAGCACATAAAATCCGCGGCCGAACGTTGCGATCACCAGGTCACCTTCGCGCGCCTGAATCAACATGTCGCGCACCGCAATCGTCGGCAGCCCGCCTTTGATCTGCACCCAGTGCGCGCCGCCATTGATCGTGAAAAACGCGCCAAACTCCGTGCCGGCGAACAGCAGGTTTGCATTCATCGGATCTTCCGCAAACGCCAGCACTGGCCCGTTCTCCGGCAGATCACCGGCAATCGAAGTCCACGTCTTGCCCTGGTCGGTCGACTTCAGCAGATACGGCTTGAAATCTTCGTTCTTGTGATTGTCAAATGCGGCGTAGACCGTGTTCGCATCATGATTCGACGCCGCCAGCCGGCTGACATAGGTCATCTCCGGCACGCCGGCAAACTTCTCATACTTCGTCCAGTTTGCGCCGTTGTCGCTGGTGACCTGAATCAGTCCATCGTCAGTGCCGACGTAAACCAGTCCTTCCGTTTTCGGCGACTCGCTCAGCGCAACGATATTCCCGTAGAACGAAGTGGATTGATTTTTCGCCACCGCATCCGCGCCCCAAACTTTTCCCATGACCGGCAACTTGTTGCGATCGATCTGGCGAGTCAGGTCGCCCGAGATCGCTTTCCAGGTGTCGCCGCGATCGTCGGAACGAAACAGCTTGTTCGCCGCAAAATAAAGCCGCGTATGCGAGTGCGGACTGATCAGGATCGGCGAATCCCAGTTCCAGCGCAGCGGAGGCTCGCCCTTGCCCTCCAGCGGTTGCAACACAACTTGCTGCCCTGTCGGCTTGTCGTATCGCACCAGCACGCCCTATTGCGACTCGGAATAAATTGTGTTCGCGTCTACCTGGTCGATCTGCGAGCGGAAGCCGTCGCCGTCGGTGGTCACAAACCAGTCCGCGTTCACGATGCCGGTGAGGCTGTGGGTGCGCGTTGGGCCGCACCAGGAGAAATAATCCTGCGTGCCGCCGCACACGTTGTAGAAGGGAAGCGAATTGTCGAGGGCGAGATCGTAGAACTGCATGGTCGGCAGGTTGGCCTTGAACTGCCAGCTCTTCGCACCATCCCAGGTTTCGGCCATGCCGCCATCGGAGCCAAGCAGCCAGTGCCGAGTGTCTTCTGGGTCTATCCAAAGAATGTGATTGTCGCCGTGATGATTTTTCTCGTTCACTTTGTGCAGCGTCTTGCCGCCGTCCATCGACTCCCGCAACTCGACTCCCATCACAAAGATACGGTCGACATTTTTCGGGTCGGGAATAATCCGCGCGTAGTACATCGCGCCTTGATCGAACTCGTTGCGTCGCTCCCAGGTCGCGCCTTTGTCGTTGGAGCGGAAGATTCCTCCCTTGCCGTCAGCCGCTTCAATCGCCGCATAAACCACATTCGGATCTGCCGGAGAAATCGCGAGGCCGATGCGTCCCATGTCGACAGCAGGCAATCCAGACTTCACTTTGTTCCAGGTCGTGCCCGCGTCGACGGATTTATATATCGCGCTCTCCGGCCCGCCATCAATCAACGTGTATACGTGCCGCCGCCGCTGATAGGAAGATGCATAGAGAATGTCGGGATTCGTCGGGTCCATCGCGATATCGTTCACGCCCGTGTTCTCACTGATGTTCAACACGGCCTTCCAATTCTTGCCGCCGTCCGTCGTCTTGTAGAGGCCGCGATCTCCTCCCGGCCCCCACAATGGCCCTGCCGCAGCCACGTAAACAACTTTCGAATCGCGCGGATCGATCACCACGCGTCCGATATGCTCCGACTTTTTCAGCCCCAGATTCTGCCAACTCTTGCCGCCATCGTCGGACCGATAAATCCCGTCTCCCC
>VFSW01012695.1_pt1 | contig 11742 bp, 10 predicted proteins | sample 5358111 | NCBI WGS metagenome assembly VFSW01 (sample SAMN11554181, study PRJNA540505) | mine drainage metagenome | isolation source: sediment from site ElyBrook_90M | place: USA: Ely Copper Mine, Vershire, VT | collected 2017 | reverse complement strand
CATACCTACGGCGAATCTTCCGGCGATAAATCTCACGCAGCAGTCACCGCCAAGCCGCGGCTCTCCGAGCGTTTGGCCGTTGCCGCCCAACGTTTCATCCGCCGATGCAGCTCATCGTCCGCTCCGGTTGGACAAAGCCCGGCTCGCCGATGTGATGGCGCTCCTCTTTGCCCCGCACCACCGCGCGCAGCCACTCGCCCAGGTCGTCGTCGGTCGCGCCGTTGCGGAGCCGGGTGCGCAGATCGTGCTCCCCCACGCTGAACAAGCAGGTCCGGATCTTGCCGTCGGCCGTCAGGCGCAGCCGGTCGCAATGGCCGCAGAACGGCTCGCTCACCGGAGCGATGAGGCCGATCTCGCCGCGGCCATCGGCGAAGGACCAGCGCCGGGCGGTCTCGGACGGGTTTTCCGCCGGGACCGGCCGCAGCTCGAACCGCGCGCGGAGGCGATCCAGGATTTCCCGGCCTGGCACCACCATTTCGCGCTGCCAGGCGCGGCCGGAATCCAACGGCATGAACTCGATGAAGCGCAGGCGGACGTTGCGGTCCCGGGCGAAGCCGGCCAGCGCCTCGATCTCGTGGTCGTTAATCCCGCGGATGACCACCGCGTTGACCTTCACCGGCTGGAAGCCCAGTTGCTTGGCCTGTTCGAGGGCGGCCAGCACGCTGGCGAGGCCGTCGCGGCCGGTGATTTTCCTGAAGTTTTCGCGCTCCAGCGAATCGAGGCTGAAGCTGACGCGCTGCAACCCCGCCGTGCGCAGGGCCGCCGCTTTCGGGGCGAAGAGAAAACCGTTCGTGGTCATCGCCAGGTCGCGCAGGCCGGGCGTCCGGGCCAGGCGCGCGACCAGTTGCTCCACGTCGTGGCGGAGCAGCGGTTCGCCGCCGGTCAGGCGCACCTTGGCGACGCCCAAGGCGGCGACGAGGCGGACGACGCGCTCGATCTCCTCGAAAGTGAGCAGGTTGGCCCGCGGCTGCCATTGATGGACGATGGGCGCGGGCGCGGGGAGTTTCGCCCAGTGGCCGCGGTAGAAATTCACGGCCGCCTCCGTTTCCGGCAGGCAGTACAGACAGCGGAAATTGCAGCGGTCCGTCAGGCTCACCCGCAGGTCGCGCAGGACGCGGCCGTAGGCGTCGGTGAGCGGGCGCGGCATCATCGCGGCGGCGGATTGGTCGCCGGCCGGTTCGTCAGCGGCGGGATGACATGCACGCTGCCGTCGGAGCCGACCTCAACATTCAGGTTGTAGCGATTGGTGTCCGCCGCGGCGGCGCTCGCCCCCGGCTTCTGCATCAGCAGTTCCGCGCCTTTGACGTCGGTCCCGCCCCAGAGGCCCTTGCGGATCCAATCCAGGCGCCGGGCGACGACGAGTTCCTCTTTCAGGCGTTTGACCTGGGCGCGCAGCACTTCCAGATCGTTGAACTTCTTTTCCAAGTCGGCCTTCTCTCCCATGAGGCGTTGGAGTTCCTTTTCGAGGAAGGCCTTGTCGCCTTCGGCCGTGGAAAGCTTGCGCTGGGTTTCGGCGATTTTGACGTTGAGGCTGGCGATGGCGTTGGTCAATTCCCCGGCGCGCTTGTCCAGGTTGAGATTCTGCGCCTCCAACTCGGAAATCCGGACATCGCGTTTGGCGATCTCGTCCTCCGCCGCCTTGACCGACTTGCGCGCGGCCTCCAGGTCATCGGCCGTCTTGGCGAGGCTGGCGGTGGTCTCGGTCAGGCTGTTCGTCAGGGAGGCGATATACGCATTGGTGCGGTCCAAGTCTTTGAGCAGGCTCACGTTGACCTGCTTTTGCTCCTCGAGTTTGAGGCTGGTGTCGGTCCACTGGTTCGAGATGTTCAGAATGGTCTGCGTGTCCGCCAGTTTTTGTTCCGCAGCCTGCTTGCGATGGACGAAGAGCAGGATGACGAGCGCCAAGCAGGCGACCGACAACACGACCAAGCCGGTTTTGCTTTTCATGCGCTCATCATGGCGGCCCGGCGGCCCCTTTGCAAGGGCGCTGTGGCGTCGCCGGAGAGTGGCGGGTCAGTTTTTCCAGTGAGGAATCGCTTTCGCCCTGCCCTTCGTCCTTGTCCTCGAAAGATTGGCGCGAAGACGGGTCCGAGGCGACCTCTTCTACCTTCGTCACGCCCCCGATCCCCAAAACCAAGCTACTGTTCTGCGTTACAGCCCGGTCTTCTGAACCACCAGCCTGGCTTTGATCGCAGGCGGGGTTCTGGTTCTGACAACTACGCCACCGAGCCTCTTTCACTGTTTGACCCAGCCCCGATAGTCGCCTAGACTGCGCCTCCTTTTGCTTTATGAAAGTGCTTGTATGCGATCCGGTGTCGCCCAAGGGAATCGCGCTGCTGCAACAGCGGCGGGAATTCCAGGTCGTGGTGCTGCCGAAGAAGCACGCGGAAGCCGAACTGCTCCCGCTGGTTGCCGACGTCGTCGCCTTGGTGGTGCGGTCGGAAACCATTATTACCCGCAAAGTGATCGAGTCCGCGCGGCAACTGAGCGTGGTGGGCGGGGCGGGCGTCGGGGTGGACAACATTGACGTGGAGGCGGCCACTCAGCGGGGCATCGTGGTGATGAACACGCCGGGTGGGAACACCATCTCGACCGCCGAATTGACGTTTTCCATGCTGATGGCGTTGGCGCGCAAGATTCCGCAGGCGCATGGCTCCATGAAGGCGGGGGAGTGGAACCGCAAGGCGTTCAACGGCACCGAGCTTTACGGCAAGACGCTGGGCATCCTCGGTCTGGGCCGCATCGGTAGCGAAGTGGCGCGGCGCGCGATTGCCTTCGGCCTGCGGGTGCTGGCGTATGATCCCTACCTGACGCTGTCGCGGGCCAGCGCGTTGCAGGTGGAAATGGCCGAGTTGGACGAACTCTACGCCCGGTCCGATTTCATCACGGTTCACATGCCGATGACGGCGGAAACCAAGGGAATGCTCAACGCCGCCGCGTTCGCCAAGATGAAGAAAGGGGTCCGCATCTTGAACTGCGCCCGCGGCGGCATCGTGAACGAAACCGACCTGCTCGCCGCGCTGCAGAGCGGCCAGGTGTCCGGCGCGGCGCTGGACGTCTACGAGACCGAACCGCCGCCGGCCGACTTCCCGCTGCGCGCCCTGCCGCAGGTGATCATGACGCCGCACTTGGGCGCCAGCACCGAAGAGGCGCAGGAAAACGTCGGCATCGAAGTGGCCGAGTCGATCACCGATTTTCTGGTCACGGGCGCGGTGCGCAACGCCGTGAACCTGCCGAACCTGGACATCAAGACCTATGAAAAGGTCCGGCCCTATTTGAGCTTGGGCGAGAAGCTGGGCCGGTTGGTCGGCCAGATCGGCCCCAAGCGCAACGACCGCCTGGTGATTACCTACGGCGGCAAGGCCACCGAGATGCCGGGCGACCCGATCACCCGTTCGGTCCTCAAGGGGTTCCTGGAGTCGGTGGGCGGCAAGGACGTCAACCAAGTCAACGTTCGCACCATGGCCAAAGGGCTGGGGCTGCGGGTCGAGGAGATCAAGTCGAACGAGGAAACTGATTTCAACGAGTGGCTCCACGTCCAGGCTTGGAGCGGCGACCAGAAGGTGTCCGCCGGCGGCACCTTCTACGGCACCCGCAACCAGCCGCGCATTGTGCGCGTCAACAGCCATCCGGTCGAGATCGTTCCCGAAGGGGTTTTGTTTTTAATGACGAACAAAGACCGGCCCGGGATTGTCGGATACCTCGGCACACTGATGGGCAATCACCACATCAACATCGCCAGCATGAGCCTGAACCGCGACATCGAAGGGGGCCGCGCCCTGACGGTCCTGAATCTGGACAGCCCGCCGCCGGACGCGGCGCTGGCCCTGCTCCAACGGGATGCGGACATCAGCGACGTCCACGTGGTCCAACTGTGAACTGAACCAAGAAAGGTGCAAAACCGAAAAGCATGAGAATCCTTCCTAGCGCGCTCGCCGCGAGCGCTGTCCTGTCGGCCGCCCTCCTGGCCCCGCCGATCGCCGCCGCCGCCGAGGCGCCGACACCCGCGACCGCCGGCAAACCGGCGGGCAAAACCGCCGACCTGTTCCCGGACCGGGTCATCGCCAAAGGCACGGGGGTGGAGATCAAGCGCAGCCAATTGGATGACGCCGTCGTGACGGTCAAGGCCAACATCGCCGCGCAGGGGCGTACCCTCACCCCGGATGAATCCCTGGCCGTCGATAAGCAGGTGCTCGACCGGCTCATCCAGATCCAACTGCTGCTGGACAAGGCCACCGACGCGGACAAGGCCCAGGGCCGGGAGTTGTCGCAAAAGCGATTCGCGGAGGCCAAGAAACGGGCCGGATCCCAGGAGTCCTTCGAGCGCCAGTTGAAGGCCGCCGGATTGACGGAAGCGATGGTCGCCAAGCGCATGACCGAGGAGGCGACCGCCGAAACGGTGTTGGAGCGGGAGTTGAAGATCAACGTCACCGACGACGACGTGAAGCAGTTTTACGACGAGAACCCCGCCAAATTCGAGCAGCCGGAAACGGTGCGCGCCGCCCACGTCCTGATTGGCACCCGCGACCACGCCACCGGCGCGGAATTGAGCGATGAGGCCAAAAAGGCCAAGCTGAAGCTGGCCCAAGACATTCAGAAACGGGCCAAGGCGGGCGAGGACTTTGCCAAGCTGGCCAGGGATTATTCCGATGACCCCGGCTCGAAGGACAAAGGCGGGGAGTACACCTTCGCCCGCGGCCAGATGGTGCCCGAGTTCGAATCCGCGGCCTTCGCGCTGGGCACGAACCAAGTCAGCGACATCGTCACCACTTCCTACGGCTACCACGTCATCAAGCTCTACGAGAAGTTCCCGGCCAAGAAGCTGGAATTGGCCAAGGTTTCGGACGACATCCGGCAATTCCTCAAGGCGCGGCAGGTGCAGAAACTGCTGCCACCGTACATGGAGAAACTGCGCCAGGATGCTCACATCGAAATCCTGGACGACAGCTTGAAACCCACGGGGCTGGCGGCGGAAACGCCGAAGAGCGAGAGCAAGTAAGCGGGTCGGGCGGCGATCCGGCCGGCGGCGTGCCCGGCGCCGCTGCGGCTCAATACTTTTTGGTGAACTTCTTCTTCGAGTCCTCCGGTGCGGAGGCCGGAGCGGCTTCCGCGGTCGCCGTCGGCCGGGCCTCACCGGCGGGCGAGTGATCGGCTGGGGCCGGGCTGGGCGCGGCGTCCACTGCCTCGACAAAGGCCAACCGCAAGGTCATCAGGCTCTGCCGGAGCAGGCCCTCCTCTTCCTTGCTAAGATTGCCTCGGGTCTTCGCCTCGAGCATCTCCAGTTGATCAATGACCGATTGGGCGTGGTCCAAGTCCCGCACGGTCTCGCCCGAATCAGGCCGGGGCGCCTTGCCCAGCAACATCAAGCCCAACTGCGTGTGCTGCAACACCAGGTGCGCGAACAGGCCGGTCATCTTTTCTTCCTGGCTCGGCGCGGCGGTCCTTTCGGCTCGGGAAGCGGGGTCGCTCATGTCTTGCTTTCTTTGCGGCGTTGCCGGATGTCGGCCAGCAGAAAACGGATGAGGTAGCGCAGGCGGGTCTCCAGGTCCACTGTGGCCAGAATGGTCTGTCTTTCCTCGGCTTGGCGCAGCACGGCGCAGGAAACCAAGTCGGCCACGTGTTCCGGATTTTTCAAATCGCCCACGTACTTGAGGATCTCCCGCGCGGCGAACGCCATCGGCGCGGCCTTGCTGGCCGGTACATTCTGGCACGGGGAAACCATTGGGAAGGGGCACGGCAGGCCCAGTTCGATGCGTTCGGCCATCAACTCGCGCACCCGGCAGACCAGCGCGTCCACCGTCACGTCGTTGCACGGCGGCGGCGACAGCGGGCGGATGCGATGCACGCGGTACGGCCGGTAGCGGACGGTTTCTTCGAGCTCCACCCGGGCGACGCCCTGCAAGATCAGGTGGGAAGTGCCGTCGGGGCGTCGCACGGAAACCCGGATCAGTCCCAGACCCGCCACGGCTTCGGGCGCTTCGCGGGTGCAGTTGGGGCGTTGCATGGCCACGCAGAAGACGCGGTCCGCCGCGAGGGCGTCGGCGAGCATCCGGCGGTAGCGGGTTTCGAAGACGTAAAGGGGCAGCAGGGCCTGGGGAAAAAGCGTCGCGTTCGGCAAGGTCATCACGGCAGCTTCGCGCGGCAATTTCATCGGCACAATCTAGGGAATCCGGCCGATTCCGCAAGTGGGACGCCGCCCAACCCGCCGCGGCGGGCGCGGCCCGGTCGGTTGCCGGCAACCAGCGCGCGCCGGACCCGCGGTGGGCGCCGCCGCCGGAAAGGCCGGCCAGACCGCCGGCAAGAAATTGAGATGCCCCCCCATTTTCCTTGCCGGCAGAAACCCGTTGCCTCGATGGGTGGTGCTGCCTACGTTGCCGCCCAGCCGATTCGGCTGAGCCTGACCCGTGGCACCAACAATGAACGAAACCGCCTCCACGCCAACCGCCCGACCGCCCTATCCCCCCGGCTTCCGGGCTCGGCGCGGATTGAACTGGGGCGTTCTGGGCCTGCTGTACACCTCGTTCTACATGTGCCGCTACAACCTCTCGATCGCCAACAAGTCGATCAGCGAGCAGTACGGTTTTTCGCGGGCGCAAATGGGCGTCATTATCACTACAGCGCTGTTCGCTTACGCCTGCGGCCAGATCATCAACGGCCTGCTCACTGACCGCATGGGCGGCAAGCGCGCCATGCTCATCGGCGCCGCCGGCACCATCGCGATGAACCTCGCCTTCGGCGCGGCGTCCTTCGCCGGGATGCTCGGTTTGTTCGTGGCAATTCGCGGGCTGGACGGTTATCTCCAGGCCTTCGGCGCGCCGGGCATGGTGAAAATCAACACCGCCTGGTTCGCCCACCGCGAACGCGGGCGCTTCTCCGGCATCTTCGGATTCATGATCAACCTGGGCCGCTTCGGCATTTTCACCCTCGGCCCGGCCTTGCTGGCCGGCTTCACCCTGCTGGGGCTGATTCACGTCCCGCCGCTGCACTGGCGCTGGCTGTTCTGGACGCCGTCCGTTCTGTGCGCCCTCGTCGCCGTCGTCATGGCGCTGACGGTGAAGGAGACGCCGGAGGAAACCGGCTTCCCCGGCGTCATCCCCGATGACTCCGGCCCCGCCGGCGTGCGGGCCGACGTGCGCGAGGTCATCGGCGCCATCACCCGCAACCCGGTGGTGTGGATCACGGCTTGCGCCTACGCCTGTACCGGCGCCGTGCGGCAGGCTGTGGACCAATGGTTCCCGCGCTACATGCAGGAGCTTTACCAGGTGGACCTCAAGTCCGCGCAGTTCCAGTTCCTCGCCTTTCTGATTCCCTTCGTCGCGTCGGCCGGCTCGCTCCTCTCCGGTTACGTCTCGGACACGGTGTTCCAGGGCCGCCGCGCGCCGGTGGCCCTGGTGCTCTACTTCCTGGAGACCGCGATCATCCTGCTGGCCGCGCAGTTCCACTCCGCCAACGCCGCCATCCTGTTCCTGATCCTCATCTCGTTCACCGCCAACTCGACGCACTCCATCCTCGGCTCGGCGGCGCCGATGGACATCGGCGGGCGCCGCCGGGCGGGCTTCGCGCTGGGGGTGATCGACTCCTTCCAATACTTCGGCGGCAGCCTGGCCGGCTACTTCCTCGGCCGCCTGCTCGACCGAAGCCTGGGCAGCTACTTCTACTTCATGGCGCCGTTCGGATTGTTGGGCGGATTGCTGATGCTGACCATCCGGGGAAGGATCACGACTCCGCCGAAGGCCGCGTGAAGGAAGGCAAGTCGGGCCACCCCAGCCACCGGGACCGGGAATCGGGATCAGTGGTATTCCTGCAACGTCTTGACCCCGTAACCTTGCTTCTGGAGAGCCGCGATACCCAGCGCGGCGGCCCGTGCGCCGCTCAGGGTCGTCATGATCGGCGTGCCGGAATAAACGGCGGTGGTGCGAATGCGCACTTCATCGGCGCGCGGACTTTCGCCGGTCGGCGTGTTGATGACGAGCTGGATTTCGCGGTTCTTCAGGAAATCCAGCGCGTTGGGGCGGCCTTCCTGAAGCTTGAAGATGCGCTGTACTTTGAGGCCCGCCTGTTCCAGCACGCGGGCGGTGCCGCTGGTGGCGATGATCTCAAAGCCGAGGCCGACAAACTGCCGCGCAATCTCCGCGACGTGTCGTTTGTCGGCGTCGCTGACGCTGATGAAAACCCGCCCGCCCAGCGGCAACGGACCGCCGGCGGCGATTTGCGATTTCGCGTAGGCGATGCCCAGGTCGGCGTCCAGACCCATCACTTCCCCGGTGGACCGCATTTCCGGCGAGAGCAAAATGTCCTGGCCGTGGAAACGGTTGAACGGGAAGACCGATTCCTTCACGGCCCAATACTTCGGGCTGATTTCCCGCGTGAAACCAAGGGCCTGGAGCGTCTGGCCGGCCATGACTTTCGCCGCGAGCTTCGCCAGCGGCACGCCAATCGCCTTGCTGACAAACGGCACGGTGCGCGAGGCGCGGGGGTTGACCTCAAGCACGTACACCGCCTCGCCCTTCACGGCGTACTGCACGTTCATCAGGCCGATGACTTTCAACTCCTTCGCCATCGCGTGGGTGTAGTTCTGGATGGTCTGGATGACGCGGTCGGAAAGCGTGTGCGGCGGCAGCACCATCGCGGCGTCGCCGGAATGGACGCCGGCGAACTCGATGTGCTCCAGCATCCCGCCGACGACGATCGTGCCCTGCGTCGGATCGGCAAAGCGGCCCACGTCGGCGATGCAATCCACGTCCACCTCGGTGGCGTCTTCGAGGAATTTGTCCACCAGCACCGGCCGCTCCGGCGAGGCTTCGACAGCGAAGCGCATGTAGTGCGTCAGTTCCGCGTCGGAATAAACGATCTGCATCGCCCGCCCCCCCAGCACGAACGACGGGCGCACCAAGATCGGGTAGCCCAGCGTCTTGGCGATGGCCACCGCCTCGGCTTCGTTGGTGGCGATGCCGTTGGGTGGCTGGGGAATGTCGAGCTTGCGCAGCATCGCGGCGAAGAGCTTGCGGTCTTCGGCGACCTCGATTTCCTGCGGGCTGGTGCCGATGATGTTGACGCCGTTTTTTTGCAGGCCGAGCGCGAGATTGAGCGGCGTTTGCCCACCGAATTGCGCGATGGCCCCCCAACATTTCTCCCGCTCGTAAATATGCAGCACGTCCTCCAGCGTCAGCGGCTCGAAGTACAGCCGGTCGCTGGTGTCGTAGTCGGTGGAGACGGTCTCCGGGTTCGAGTTGACCATGATCGTCTCGAAACCGTCTTCCTTGAGCGCGAACGCGGCGTGGACGCAGCAGTAATCGAACTCGATGCCTTGGCCGATGCGATTCGGCCCGCCGCCCAGGATCATCACCTTGCGCCGGTCGGAGGGCCTGACCTCGTCGTCGCCGCGGTCGTACGTCGAATAGTAATACGGCGTGTAGGCCTCGAACTCGGCGGCGCAGGTATCGACGAGGCGGTAACTCGGCACCAAACCGAGTTGCCGCCGCCACGCGCGGATGTCGTCCTCCGTCTTTCCGGTCAGATGCGCGATCTGCCGGTCGGAGAACCCGAGCGACTTGGCTTTGGCCAACTGTTCAGCGGTCATGGTGCGTCCCGACTCGCCCCAGTAAGCCGGGCCAGGCAAACGTTGTCGAGTGCCGAGTAAGAAGGCCGGCGAAATCCGCTGGCCTCCGATTTGCGCGCGGCGTAGCTTGGCCGGCATGAAAACCGCCTTGATCTCCCGCCGCCAAATGCTCGCCCGCTCCGGCGCGGCGGTCGGCGCCGCCCTCGTCTCGGATTCGCTGGCGCCGCTCTTCGCCGCACCGGGGAAGCGCCGGTTCAAGATCGGCGCGTGCGACTGGTCCATCGGCAAGATGTGCGATCCGGCGGCCTTCGACGTGGCCCGGCAGATCGGCCTCGACGGAGTGCAAGTCAGCCTCGGCACCGTGGCCAATCAGATGAGCCTGCGCCAACACGAGGTCCAGCAACGTTACCAAACGGCCGCGCGCCAGGCCGGCCTGGAGATCGCGTCCCTCGCCATCGGGGAGCTGAACAACGTGCCCTACAAGAGCGACCCGCGCACCGTCGCGTGGGTCAGTGACAGCATCGACGTCTGCCGGGCGCTCGGCCTGCGGGTGGTGCTGCTGGCCTTCTTCAGCAATGACGACCTGCGCGGGGACGCGGCGGGCGTGGACGAAGTCGTGCGCCGGCTCAAGGCCGTCGCGCCCAAGGCCGAGAAGGCCGGGGTGGCACTCGGCATCGAAAGCTGGCTGAGCGCGGAGCAGCACCTCGACATCCTGAAGCGCGTCGGCTCACGGGCCGTCCGGGTTTACTACGACGTGTGCAACTCCCACGACATGGGGTACGACATTTACGCCGAGATTCGCAAGCTGGGCCGGCGCATCTGCGAGTTCCATTTCAAGGAGAACGGCTCGCTCCTCGGTCAGGGCAGGGTGGATTTCCCAAAAGTCCGCGCGGCCCTGGACGACATCGGCTACACCGGCTGGATCCAGATCGAAGGCGCGGTGCCGCCGGGCCAGCCGATGCTGGAGAGTTATCAAGCCAACTGCAAGTTTGTGCGCGGCGTACTGAGCGCATGAATGGAGCGGCAAGAATCATCCGGCATCATCGATGCCCCGGCCAGCGAGGGCGCACGGGCGGAAGTGGGGACTTCTTTCGGCAACAACGACCATGAGTCTGTCCGCCCAACGGGAATCCCCCGGCCCGCATCCACGGCCGTTGCGCGCGCGCCGGTCGACCGCCTCCTGCGGCTGGTGCGCGTGTAGCATCCCAAGAAGGGACTCGCGGGCCGGTGAACCCTTCGGGAGTGGCCCGGCGGAAGCCACCTGTCGGCAGACTCCCTGCCGCTTCAAGCGACCGGGGCAGTTCTGGAATCGGGCCGGCGACGAAGTCTTGGTGTGCTTGGAAATGCTCTGGCACAACCGCCGCGGGCACCGGCTCTTTCTTCACACCGCTTTCAATCCTCCAGAGACCGAGATGTGCCCCCACATTTGGGTCGTGCCCTCGCTCGCGGCGTGCCGATTGCCGGCAAAGAGCGGGGCGCTGCCCTCGGAGGCGGGCGACGATCCGGCTTTCCGCGCCGCGCTTCGTACTCCCCGCCGTGCCGGGGGGATCCTCGGCGCTCTGACCCGCTCCGTCGATGTCCCCGGCCTCGGTGCGGCAATCCGGTCCGGACAAGAAACCCTGTGACTTAGCTGCTCGGATGCGTATAATGTCGGAGCGTAATGGTCGAAACAGCATGAATCACCAGACCCGGGTCTATCGCGACGTGTTCGAGATGCTGCCAAGCGAAGACAACCCGACGCCGATGGTGCGGATCAATCGGATGAATCCGCGCCCGGAGTTCGAGCTCTACGCCAAGCTGGAGTGGTTCAGTCCCTTCGGCTCGGTGAAGGATCGCGCCGCCTGGGCGATGCTCCGCGATCTGGAAGCGCGTGGTGAAGTGGGCAACGGCCGCGGCGTCGTCGAGCCGACCTCCGGCAACACCGGCATCAGCCTGGCCGCGATGGCCCGCGCCCGCGGCTACCACATGCGTGCCGTCGTGCCCAACAAGGTGCCGCTCGAAAAGAAGGTGCTGCTCAAGATCGCCGGCGCGGAGTTGGATGTCGTCTCCGACGAACTGTGCCCCGCCCCAGGGCTGGGCGATGGCTCGATTAACCTCGCCAAGACCCACGCCAAGGCGCAGCGCGAGAAGTACGTCATGCCGAACCAGTACGAAAGCGAGCAGAACGTGCTGGCCCACTTCCG
>VFSW01012694.1_pt1 | contig 11744 bp, 10 predicted proteins | sample 5358111 | NCBI WGS metagenome assembly VFSW01 (sample SAMN11554181, study PRJNA540505) | mine drainage metagenome | isolation source: sediment from site ElyBrook_90M | place: USA: Ely Copper Mine, Vershire, VT | collected 2017 | reverse complement strand
TTGTTTGGCAAGTTCGCACTTCAGCTCATTCAGCTCTTTCATCATAAAGCGCCATCGCTGGATAATAATTGCGTGGATCCTGGGCCTAGTACTATCGGTGACGTTGATTCCGTCTTTCTTTTCGGCTGTCAATTATAACATAACAAATACTAATCTCAGCGGGCCAAAAAACCAAGAAGCCCGGATTACTCAGAACATTATGAACGTAGAGTTCCCCTCCTCAAACAATTCAGGGGGGAACAGCATCATCCTAGTGATCCGGACCTCCGGTGCGAGCGTATACTCTAACTCGATAAAGAATTCTCTTTTCGCTTTAAATCAAACAGTAGGCTCCGATAAGAATGAAGCAAATTACACCGGGATGTCGAGCATCTATTCGATAGAGTACGACCTTCTAAATTCAACTCTTCCCACTTTCATTAATCAAACCTCACTGCTTGGAGCAAATGTAACTACGCTCAATTCTAATCTATACCAGCTTCAAAGCGGAATCAATCAAACTGCTTTACTGATTTATGGGGTACCTTCAAGCTTTCTTCAAGCCTGGTCAGGCTTTCTTTCAGGGAGCTGTAACGCCTATTGTGCTGACACACAAGCAAATTCTACTATCTACCCAAGTTTAAGTGGGGAAGCACTGGGTTACTACACGATATTCTTTCCAATTTGGAATAGCTCGTTTAGCAATCCAACCCCTACACCCCTCGTGCGAGAACAAGCATCCATCAACGCAACTGTTCCTTCTTTGCTAACGAGTTTGAACCAGACTGAGCAACAACTTGTCACCACAACTTGGAAGGGCCTCAATGTTACAACATGGACACAAAAGAGCTCAATTGCAAATCTTACGATAGACACCATCGCTTCGAGTCTACCGAGCACTTTCGCTTCCTCTTTGGGCGTTTCAGCAAAGAATTTTGTTCAAGAGGTCTACGATCTGGGCCCTTCTTCCAATTCAAGCGCAGTATGGAATCTAGCTAGCAGGCTATTCTCCAACGCAACCGAAACTTCCTTCGCAAGTTCTCCGCTATTCACGATCAACACAAACTCTCTTTCAAATCTACTAACTCAATTCACAAACAAGAGTACGACTAGTCAAATCAATAGCGCAATCCAAAATTTCATCGTCGGGCATAGTTACTCAAGCTACCCTTTGGTTCTTTCAAGTTCTCTCACAAAGAACTTTGTGAGTTCCGATAACAAGACGATGATCGTCCTGTTCAATTTTGGTTTCTCGCCTGGCACTACAACAATAGATGGCTTTAGGAGCGATGTTAGCCATTCTAACATTTCCACTCTTTCAAGCGCCTATGTTACGGGAGGGTCGGTAGTTTCTCAGGATCTCCAAAACGTATTTACTCCTTCGCTTGGCGTTACTGTGGTTGCTGGCGTAATCGTATCCATCATAATTGTCGGACTACTATTCTTTGCCCCCCTAGCCGCCATAATACCTCTTTTGATCGGAGGGTTATCGATCTTAATTGCCTACGCTGCAATATACATTGGAATTGTGGAGATTGGCAAGGGACAGATCACTTTCTTGACTCCGACGCTCACAACGCTTTTGATGCTCGGTCTTGCAGTAGACTATTCAGTTCTTCAGCTACGTAGAACAAAGGAGGAAAGAATCAACGGCAAGTCGAAGGAGGAAAGCATCACGACTTCTGTTAGATGGGCTGGAGAAGCAGTCCTGACTGCTGGTATCACTGTCATTGTTGCTTACGTCGTCATGGCAGTAGCCAACGTCCCAATTTTCAGCGACGTCGGAACCGCAATTGCTCTTGGAGTCTCGATATTACTCCTTGCTTCAATGACGCTACTTCCATCTCTTGAATTATCTCTTGGCGACAAATTATTCTGGCCCAGCCTGCGCTCGCGCGAGCATCAATCAAAACCTAGTATCTTGGAAAAAATCTCAACCAAGACTCTAAAGCACAAAGTCGCGATTGCAGTAGTGATTACTCTTTTTGCAGCTGGCGCGGTTTATAGCACAGCTAGCACACCCACCGGAGTAGATTTCCTAAAACTCATTCCAAACTTCCAAAGTAACCAGGGTCTTAGCGTGATCACAAGTAGCATGGGAAGCGCTACGATTGCTCCAACAGTGATACTCGTGAGTACCCCTACCCCAATAGTTTTTGGTCATAATGAGTTCAATCAAACTTTGCTCAACGAAATTGAACTAGTTTCTTCTAGCGTAGCGAGTTCTTCCGGAGTTACGAGTCTCACTAGCCCAACCAGGCCTTATGGCTCGCCATTCAATTATTCTTCGATCCAAAACATGTCAGAGCCCCTGTACTCTCAATATTTGAGTGGGATGACCTCGCAAATTGGAAAGGACAACAAGACCGCCCTCATCCTGGTCGGTCTTTCTAGCTCATCAGAAAGTGCAAGTGCAGTCAACTCTCTTTTGAAAATAGAGTCCAAAGTGAACTCTCTTTCCCTAGGACCAAACAAAGTGTACTACGGCGGCGATACGCAGGGAACCTATGATAGCCAATCTTTCATAAACGGAATCCTGCCGGAAGTTTTGATCATACTTGCCGCAGCAGTTTACGTCATTTTATTTTTGCAGCTTCGATCCGCTTTTACTCCTCTAAGACTGGTCTTTACAATCCTTTGCAGCGTCGCCTTTTCTCTAGCGCTCCTCTCAGTGAGCTTCTACTATGTGCTCAACCTCCCAATATTCGACTTTGCGCCCTTGTTTGTAGTCGTGACTATGCTCGGCGTCGGCATTGATTATGACATATTCTACGTAACCAGGATTAGAGAAGAAGTACTAAATGGCAAAACAGATCATGAGGCAATAAAAACTGCCACCTCAAAGGTATGGGTAACAGTTCTCGGTCTGGGTCTAGTTCTATCAAGCGTCTTTGGGTCATTACTTTTAACCGGGATTGGATTGCTTCAAGAGATTAGTCTTGCAGTCTCTGCAGCTGTTGTAATCGATGTGTCAGTTGTTATCCTGTTTTTCGTCCCAGCTCTTATGGGGATCGCTGAGAGGTTCAATTGGTGGCCGTCCTAGCTTGTGAGTAGAGGAAGCTCAACTGAGGGTGCTCCGACTCCTTCAGAACCAACAACAGTAGAAGTAGTGCCTTAAACCTGAGACTAAGAGATCCAAAGTGCAATGTGCCCTAGAGTAACTCAGAACTACAAGAAAGAGCTTAGGCAAAGAATACTACGGGCTGCTTACAGCGAATTTTGCAGGAAGGGGTATGATAAGACAAATCTTGATGATGTGGCAGAAAGTCTTGGAATAGCGAGGGGAACAATTTACCTCTATTTCAGATCAAAACGGGAGATTCTGAATGCAATTTCAACTGCGAGCCTAGCAAGATTATCTCGCATTTTGAAAGGTCATGATTGGACTAGAGGTGATATTGCATCAACCACTCGAGCATTCTATCGGGAGACCAAGGTGGGCCTCCCCAAGGGAAGCGAGAAAATGGACATTGAAATGATGGCGGAATCTACAAGAAACCCGAGCTTGAAAAAACATAGACTAGCTGAGAGTAGACGTATGCAGCAAATCATTGTGGATTTTATAGAATCGCAATTTGGTGAGCAAATCTCTCAAAAGGAAATAGAAATCAAAGAAATTGTAATCGGAGCCATTGCTCTTTACTATGGAATGGAGATGCTGCGACTCCAGGGATATACAAATCAAGAGATTGAAGATTCTTGGGCGAGAACTTTGGCTCTCATTATTTCGGGCACAACAAGAACTAACAAGAGGAAAGTATAGAACGAAGCTTTCCATTTTTTGCGCGGTTTATGGTCTAGTTTACTTTCCCTTTTGGAATATTTTGGGATGGCGTTGAAGAAATCATAGGGGTTTTCCGTTTTATTCCTAATTTTTCAATTCTTATCCCGCGAATTCCAACAATCATTCCTACGAGAGATAGAAACACAAAAGCAAGTTGCGAGTAGGTCACGTTGTTAAATTGAATAAGCGGAATAATAGTTTGCCAGTTCAGTGGAGTTACAAATTCAGACACTAGGAAAACTGCCATGCTTCCAGTTGCAAGAAACTCCCAGTGCAAAATATGGGACCCCTTTGGTCTAAAATTCTTTGCCAAGAAGTACAGGCTAAATCCCACAGCATCAGCCCCAATAACCATTAACGGGAGGCCGAACTCGTATGAATATCCCGAGCATTGTACTCCGCAAAGAAAGTAAAAAGCTCCAAATCCTGCAATGAAAATAAAAGCTCCCATAATGAATGAAAAGTCAAAAATTGCGTGTCTTGATGGAAAATGCCCTCCACTACCAGCCTCTCAAATTGTCATTAAGCCTATAGATGATATAGCTAGCGCGACTCCGACTTACATTATCAATTCCTGATAGAATGTAATCGAGATTTTGTTCACAATATCGTTACAAGTGAAAAAACCGCCACAGGATTCATAGCCTGAAATGAATCCATAGACCGAAAGAAAAGCTCCCGAAAAGAAGGCTAATTCTAGCCATACTTTTCTTTTAAGGCTCTTGTACATGAATGGTTTCGAAATAGTAATCTTTCGTACTTAGAACTTCTTGATTGCTAATCCATACTCTGGATCTACCAAAACAGAATCTCTTTTTTTATCCAAAAAAGAATGGGAGAGCAAGATCTAAACACATCGTATAATTATACCACTCTAACCCAAAAAGTAACATAAAGGAAACTCTTGATGGTGAATCATACTGAGCAGGGCGGCCTCAAAAAGGCAATCAAGTTGCGTAATGCTGTCGCTCTCTATGCGAGCTCTGTGCTAGGCTCTGGAGTGCTGATCTTACCGGGACTTGCCGCTCAAATAGCTGGGCCCGGATCAATTCTTGCCTGGATTTTACTTTCCCTCGCGAGCTACCCCTTTGCATTCACTTTCGCATCACTTTCCGCCCGTCGGCCAGAGTCAGGTGGGGTGTATTCCTTCGCAAAGGAGGCCTTTGGTCTAAAAATTGCGACTGTGACAGGATGGCTCTTCGCCTTGTGGGTGATAACTGGAGCTCCGGCCGTTGCGCTTATCGCAGCTTCTTATTTGGGATATGCTTTCCCTCTTGATCGCGCTGAGACATTCCTCATTGGATTTGGGATTTTCCTTGCCGCTTTCATCGTAAATTATAGGGGGATAGTTGTAAGTAACAAGGTTCAGCTTGCTACGATTGGATCAATCATAGCACTGTTACTCGCAGCCATAATTTCCTCGAGTTTCTTTGTCAAAGTGCAAAACTTTTCCCCCTTTCTCCCATCTGGACTAATTCCAGTTGGAACTGCGGCCGCTCTAATTTTTTGGTCTTACCTTGGTTATGAAAACGTGTCAAATGTAGCAGAGGAGTTTGAAAATCCAAGGAAGGATTTTCGTAGAAGCATCATCCTAAGCGTTGTCCTGATAAGCTCTCTGTACTTATGCGTAGCCTTTGTCACTATTGGAACCCTAGCATACAAAGCAGGAGGGAGCATTGCGCCATTTGCTATGATTTTATCAAATGTCCTTGGAAGATACGGAGCCGCCGGAACAGCTGTCCTAGCCGTGTTCATTATTTTTGGAACTGTGAACGCCTATACGACAGGCATGTCAAGAGTGTTTTATGCTGTATCGAAGGATGGTGGATTTCCAAAAGCCTTGGATCATTTAAGCGAAAAAACCAAGGTTCCAGATCGTTCGCTCATTGCTCTTTTTAGCTGCATTTTTCCTGTCTTTGTCATTTATTTTTTCTTCAATGTAAATTTGGAAACTGCTCTTTTGATTCCCAGCGGGGCTGCAATTTTAGTTTACATCGTCGGTTCTGGAGCTGGAGTGAAATTGCTTGGGAGAGTCGAGAAAAGTACCAGAAAAAGAGCAGCTCTTCCTTTGATCTCGCTTGTAATTTCGCTTATCGTGGTAGCTTTTGTTGGATGGTTGCTGATCTTTAGTATTGCAGTGTTTTTAGCTGGGATGGGTTATGCTTGGTTTCACTCGCGTAGAGAAGCAGCAAAAAGAAGAACGGGACCAGTTTAATTCTTTCAGTGCTCTCGCTCATTTGTCTCTCTTTGCTTCCAAAGGTTGTATGTTTCTCATGGTTCTAAGCTAGTTTCCCTGCGATTGACTGCTGTCTTCAATCCATCCATCCGCTACTTTCATCACTAGTCTTTTCGTTTTCCGCAAGGAAAAGATAACCTCGGTTCGCGTTCTTTTCTTCAAGAGCTTTGAATCTATGTGAAACTACAATATTCTTGAGCTCTTGCGGCGTAAGAAAAATTGTTTCATTTCGAATAACCTTTCTTTCAAAGAATTTGAGCGTCTTGCCGCTTCCATGTGAAGGATCTATTTCATGAATTAGAAGCAACCCTTGCTTCTTTATCACTCTACGAAATTCTTCGAGTGCTTCTCCTTGATCTGGAAAGTGATGAAACGCCATAGTAACATAGAGCTTGTCAAAGTAGCTTGTAGGAAATGGAATCTGCGACGCAGTTGCGGAAAAAGCCTTTATTTGTGGATGTTTAGTTTTGATGTACTCTACCTTTCTTTCGTCTGGTTCTAGTGCAAACACTTCATCAGAATATTCCTCAGCTAGAACGTTTGCAAGAGTTCCTAGTCCCGCTCCGACATCGAGTATTACATCAGCTTTCTTCGGAGAAAGAAGTCCAAGGAATAATCCAAGATCCTTCCTTAGCATTCTCTTCCTTTGATTATCAATTATTGAGTAAAACCAATTTCGGACCAATTTGGAAAGATAATGCACCTTGATCTCTGACTGCAAGTTCCAATAAGTTTCAACAACGGCAGGACTAGCTTTAGCTATACGCCAATCCTTCCCATCGCTTGAATAGAGCGTTTTCTATCTCAAGAAGGTCAAGGATCTTCCCAACCAGATGATCTACTATGTCATCTATTGATTTTGGTTTCTCGTAAAATGCAGGCATCGCCGGAAGAATTATTGCACCAGCCTCGGCTGCCCTAACCATATTTTGCAAGTGAATTAATGTTAGTGGAGTTTCTCTTGGAACTAGAATTAGTCGGTGTTTCTCCTTTAGAGCTACCTCGGCTGCTCTAACTATAAGATTGTCAGCAACCCCTGAGGCTATCGCTCCAAGAGTGTGCATGCTAGTTGGAACGATGACCATTGAATCAAAGCGAAAAGAACCTGATGCCATTGGTGCGGCGATGTTTCCGAATCTGTATACTTTTGTGGCAAGCTTCTCGACGTATCTACTAGAATAATCAGTTTCTGCCTTAATTGTGATCGCTGCAGCTGGACTAATTATTAGGTGAGTTTCAATTCCGTCTTTTTCCTTTTGTTGCAAAACTTCAAGAAGCCGTACTCCATAGATGACTCCGCTTCCTCCGGTAATACCAACCACTATCCTTCTAGGATTGTCTTCATATTGAGTCGTTCTTGTTGTTCCTCTGCTAGGTTTAGGGCTCATCCAAACACGATTTCCTCATTCTTTGCTCCGTGTTATTAAGATGTATTTCGATCGGCAATCTTGGCATTGTTCAAGTCTCTTGCAAAAAGAACTGCTAATATCAACCCCACAAGTGCTCCAACGGTCGCTATATCAAACACCAAAAAGTAGCTATGCAGGAAATCAAAGAAAGCTCCTGCCGCGATTGGTGAAATTAGCCCAGCAAATCCGAATGCCGTCTCATCTATTGCCCATATCTTTTGGATCGATTTTCTTCCAAATAAATCTCCAGTCAAAGCTATAAAATCTGAGAGATAGCCGCCGTACCCAAAACCGATTCCAAAAGAACAAACGTAGAACAAGAAAAGAAAATTTGGCCCAGTTAATTCTAGAAGCCCCAAAGAGACAAATTGAACTGCAAAAGAAATGATGACTCCCGCAGCGCGGTTCAGTCTATCAGCGATTAGGCCTATGAAAACCCTTGAAAAGAGAGAGCCTGCGCCGAGAACTCCAAGCGCAATTGACGCATTTAGCTCGCTTATTCCTATTGTGTTTGCGAAAGGAATAGAATGAACGATGAACATTGTTGCTCCAAAGGAGCCGACGAAGAACATCGCATAGATCATCCAAAATGTCCTAGTTGAAAGTGCTTGTTTCGGCGTATACTCTACGAGTTGGGATCTTTGTTCTTCGCTCATTCCACGCCACCCATAGGGTTTCAGATTTCGCTCATCTGGAGTTTGCGTGAAATATGAGGAAACTAAGAGAAGAAGGAAAAAACATACACCAAGCGCAAGAAATCCAACTCTCCATCCATTAATTTGGATCAATGCCGCAATTGCGGGAGGTACGACCAGTGTTCCAAACCCAGAGCCTGCTGCCATAATTCCAACAGCTAGTCCTCGCCTCTTGACAAACCAAAGTACTGGGGACGAGGTTGCAATGATAACAACGAAAGAAGTACCTAGAGGAGTAATCAGACCGAATAACAATAAGAGCTCTGGGAGGTTTTGAATTTGGCTCGCAAGAATTGTCCCAGCTCCTACCAAAATAGTTCCAATGTATGACATCCTTCTGAAACCAATTCGACTTGCAAAATAGCCAGCGAAAATCGAGCCAATGCTGAAAACTAGAAGAGCGAGAGCAGGAACAGTGGAATCGAGGGTGTGGCTCCAATTAAATTGGTTTCCAAGTGGAAGAAAAAAATCACTGTACGAATAGATAATACCGAAAGTCGACGTCAGAAAGAAAGAAGCAATTACGACTATCCAAGGTCTAGATAAGAAACTAGCCCTTTCTTTGGGCAGGCCTCTAGTATTTCCACTGGGTTTCAAATTGAAGTGTTACTTGAAACTAGATTTGATTCCTCTTTTTAAGAAGAGATGAGTTGACTTGTGCGATGAAAGAGTTAGCTCTCTAGGTCAGGATCTTGTTTATCTTTTCGCCGAGGATTTGAGGTCCAATAATTCGAATTAAACTCTCCATCATTTCACCGAGTTCTGAATTTTGAATCATGAATGCTACATCCATTCCTTCCTCCTTCAGATCATCAGGCTTGAGTTCTGTGATAAGGAGATATTGCGAATCAATAGTAATTATCTGAATAGGAACAGATGCTGGGAGGAATGAAATCTTGCAATTTTCAATTTCGTTTAAGCTTTGCACAGCCGTAGAAAAAATGGGCTCGTCCCTTGTCCCAGTGAAGATCTCCACTTTGAGCCCGTTTCTTGAACGCTCATAGAGCACATCTGCCATTCTTGATAGTCGTATCAGTCCATTTGCCGTCGTAAGAACCACGACTTTCTTCTTGCTTTCTTCAAATAGTTCCCTTAGCTTGCGTGTAACAGCCTTACGTGGTGAATAGCGCCAGACTTTCGAACGTAGTGTTTCGGCTTTTTTCACGTATTCCATAGATTCGTGAATTACTTCTAATTCAGTCATCGCATCGAGACTTTCTTTGATTCGCCTACTTTCTTTCTCAAGAAGTGGAATGAGGAAATCCCTTGGAGATCTTGCAATGAATATTTTCTGATCTTCCTCGCTTTGCTCTATCAATCCTCTTTCAACGAGTTTCTTAACAGAGCCGTAGACTTTGGTTCGAGGAACACCAGCCGTGATTCCAATCTGGTTTATTGTTGAAGGACCTAGTTCAAGAGATGCGAGAAAACATTTGCTTTCGTATTGAGAAAGTCCAATAGAACCTAGGGCAGTGAGATGGGCCTCATTTGTCATTGAGAATCTATTCGAACTTTGCAAGTTGTGTCGGCTTCTGTTGTTGACAGAGGAAAGGCTAGCTCTTGCTGGTAGTATATGCATTTCGTATTGGGGATTCTATTTCACATGAGATACTCAAATGTCATGAGATTGAGGTTCTAGATTCTCTCGCCTTTTTTGCACTCTCTTGAATATCAGAAATTATTGAGATCCTCTTCAAACCGCAATTTGTGCAGTGAATGCGTAAGAGTATTCCATCGTTTCCGTAAGCCTCGCTTTTATCGACTTCCCAAGCATGAGTTTCCAAGACTCTTGACAAAGTTTCAGCCGTGCTTAGAAACTCAACCGTAGGAGTTGCGCAAGAAAATTCGAATTGATCCGCTTTCTTTTTTGAAAGCATTAACTTGGTAGTGTTTGGTCAAGAGAGGGAGGAATAAAGTTTTTGTAATTTTTATCAAAAAATCGGCATTTTCCTATCAATCAGGATACAAAGGGGGAGAGGTTATTACTAGAGATCCATATTAATTTGACAAAAGATAAAGGTTAAAGCTTCACTTTTAGTCAACTAGCGCATTTGATCCAGCAGATATTGACCAACCAATTTTTCGAGTTTCAAGGGCTCTTCGTGTTTCGCTAATAGCCAGATTTACACTCAAATCATTCCATTTTTCTGAACCATTGATCTAATGAAATCGCATTAGTTGCTTACTAGTCATGAAAGCTAGCTGCGCGATAGATTATTCGAATTTGCTTAGCTCCAAAATATAGGAAATTCCAAAGAGCTGGCGAATCGAGGTGAAGCTTTGATCGACCTGTTAGTGAAGGTTTCATGTATCTGAGCTTTCAAAAGCGAAAGAAACTTTGGGCTATGGCTGTAGCCTATGTCTAACAAACAACTTGACAGTGCCCTTCCGGTCAACCTAGCAGAGATAAAGTTCAACGAACTCGATAACTGGCTTGGGATAATGGATCTCGATCCACCGAAATCTCGCGATGATAAACAGGCAATGTATGACAGACTTTTGGACATACTTGCGGATATGTTTGAACCGAAGGATAATTTGCCATTTCAACCCATCAATAAGAAGATCCTACTCAAAGACATGAGAAAGATCATAGAACGTTAGGAGCTATTTGGATTCAAGGCTTTTCTTTTTCCTCTCATTCTCTAGCTTTTCTATTTCTCTCTCGGAAAATCTAATCCCTTTGTGAAGTAGGTATCCAAAGAAAGGGCCAAATATTACCCCGATTGAAGTAATCAATGTACCTACTGAGACAAACGCCATAATTGAGACAAAGATCTCTGCATAGGCTCCAGAAACATTTGTTGGGGGTCCTTGTCCAGTTGCGACCATTGACATAAAAAAGAATGAATCGATCCAATTCTTTCCTCCGAGCTCTTTGACTCCAACAGTTCCAATCGTCATCACTACGACGATCGCGAGAAGAGCCCAAACGGATCTACGTGCGATAGGTGTTAGTGGATGTTTGAAGAGCCGGCTATAGGCCAATTCAGCACGGCCTTCCTCGTCGATGCTAAAAACTTTGAGCACTCAGAGTCCTTTTAGTCCGTGACCTCGCCAGCCGCTGTTTCCTTCCTAAGCGGTTCAACCGACCTTCGCGTGCCTCTCAATGCAGAAGGGATTATTCCAATAGAGTTGAGCACGGCGAGCACTAATACCGCTATTTTGAAGCCATTGAGAAATTGAGCTCCAGCAGTAGCTGGTAAACTAGTAGTTGTTCCTGCGATCAAACCCGTTAGAACATTATAAGGAACGACGAGGCTAACCAAAAGCACTGCAATTCCCGAGCTAGCGGTCAATCCGATATTGAAAGTAGTTGTTCTAAATCCAGAAGCAATCCCTCTTCGATTTGCAGGAACCGATCCCATTATCGCGCTTATGTTTGGAGAGACAAACATTCCATTTCCTATTCCCAAGAAAGCGAAAACAAGGGCGAGTACCGGGTAAGTTGTCGTAGTTGTGATTGTGGAAAGTATGAAAAAGCCTGCGCTGCTCACTGCTAGGCCTATCGTGGAAAGTAACCTCGGTCCATATTTGTCAGAGAGTTTTCCGCTCAATGGTCCAGCAATTACAAAAGTTGCATCTAGCGGCAGTATGCATAGACCGGCAACAACGGGTGAATCACCAAAAACGACTTGCAC
>VFSW01012693.1_pt1 | contig 11745 bp, 14 predicted proteins | sample 5358111 | NCBI WGS metagenome assembly VFSW01 (sample SAMN11554181, study PRJNA540505) | mine drainage metagenome | isolation source: sediment from site ElyBrook_90M | place: USA: Ely Copper Mine, Vershire, VT | collected 2017 | reverse complement strand
TAGTCCCAGCGCGCGATCTGCCATGGTATCGGGGCGGCTGGCCGGCATGGCTGGCGGGCAAACCGGGTCCGACGCTGCCGCTGCTTCTGGAGCGGACGGTAACCCTCCCCCATCGGGGAATCCAACTGGCGCTGGGGCGGGGATGACCGCCTTTGCGGCGGGGGCTACCCCGCCGCGGGCTGGCACTGCCTCGGTTTTTCGGCCGTTCGTCGAGCCTTGCTTCCGGCGACACTATCCGCGCCGCGAGGGCCAGTACCAGCGCCCACAGCGCCAGCCTCGAAGCGTCGTTCTCGGCATGGCTCGGGTGGTTGAGATCGGGAAACTGTGTTACGCCCGCAATCGAAATATACCCGACTGTGACCGTAGCGAACGGTTTGTCGCAGCCACCCGGCGCGTGAGTTCAGCAGGGACCGCGATGCGATATGTGCTTTTCTTCAGTGCCCCGCTGGCTCCGCTGCCCGCTGTCGCGCAAGCTCTGACCGTCTTCGCGGCGGCCAGCCTGACAAGCAGACAACCGCTCGGTTACCGATCGAATAAGTAAATATGTGTAATTATATTATGGAATTACATGCATCGTCGAATTCCGTGGATACAATTTCATACGTAATGGTAGTGAACCGAACCAAACCGAGTGGCTGGCATCCGGCCGGGGGCTGGTCCCTGTTGGCGGATCCTGTGCCGCGATCGCTTGATACGCGACCGCCCAAGGGGCGATGATGGGCGCCCCGGCCGCCGCCTGAAAGCTCCGGGGACCGAAAAATGACCCAAAAGGTGAGGAACATGAGCGATTGGACCGAGGCGATACGGCCGATTCCCGTCCACAACGAATGGAGGCGAACGTATCGTTCGTCGGAGCCAGTGCGTCGATCGTAACCGGAACGACATTCATTTTCGTAAGTGAGCCTTACCGAAACCGCAAGGTCGGAGAAATCGATGGCCGATAAATCATTCCGTTCGGTGGTCTTTCCGCTGCGCCTGCACTGTGGCCGGAAGGCCATCGAGCAGGGCCTGAAGGAAGCCGTGCAGCGCACGGGGGCAAAGCGCGCCTTCGTCGTGTGCTCGCGCTCCGTCAACCGGCGCACCGATATAATCCGCCGCATACAGGCCGTGCTCGGCGACATTTATGCCGGCGTGTTCGACGGTATCGAAAAAGATTCAACCAACGCCTCGGTCAGTGCCGCCACGGACGCGGCGACGGCGGCCGGCGCGGACATGCTGATCGCCGGCGGCGGCGGCAGCGTCATGGGGGCAACCCGAGCGGCGGCCATCTTTTTGGCGGAAAAGGGCGACCGGTTCGCGCTGATGACTCAATACCCCGCTGGAAAGCCCGCTTACAGTCCTCGTCTGATGGCGCCCAAACTGCCGATCGTCAACATCCCGACGACGCCGACCAGCGCGATGCACCGTTCCGGCGTGGGGCTGAAGAACCCCGATCTCGACCACCGTATGGAGTATTTCGATCCGAAGACCCGCCCGCAGGCGGTGTTCCTGGATGAAGAAGCGCTGCTGAGCGCACCGCCGGAGCTGTTCCGTTCCACAGCAACAACGGTGTTCGCCACTCATGTGGCGGCCATGTCGGCCATCGACATCAATCCGCTCGCCGAGGCCAGCCGCAACCACGCCTTTCGCCTGGCTTACCGATCCTATCCCCGGCTGGTGGATGCGGGTGACGATCCCGCGGTGCGGCAGGACTTCGCCATCGCCGCGTTGTTACAGGATAGAGCCGAGGACGATGGTGCGCCGCGCTACCGGGGTGGCGCGTTTTCCGGCAACTACGCGGTCTCCACGGCGCTGCATGTGCGCTATCCGCATGTCGGCCAGGGCGAGTCGACGTCGGTCGTCCATGCAACGAAAATCCGCCTGACGGAGTCGATCGATCCGGCCTCTGCCCGGCAGGTGGCGGAGGCGCTGGAGGTATGGCGCGACGGTATCGATGCAAGGCAAGCCGGTCTGGCGGTCGCGGATCGTCTGGAGGACTTGTACACCCGGGCAGGTCTGCCGACACGGCTGCGCCAACTGGAGATTCCGCGCGACGACCTGCGGAATATCGCCAATGAAACAGTGAGGAATTTCAACTTCAACCACGGCATGCGCTCCGCCGAAGACCAGATCGAGGACGCCCTGCGACTGCTGGAGGAAGCCTATTGACGCCGTTCGGCGGCAGGGGCCGGCGTTGCGCAATCCGGCGTCCTGTCGTATTCAAAAATGTAATAGCGCCCGGCCCGGTCGCTGCGCGGCGTAAATGACCGCGGATCGGGTCGTAGGGAAGGGGGACGAGCCGAGATGCACTTCGGATATTCACCAGAGCAGCAGGCGCTTCGGCGCGAGGTTCGCGCCTTCATCGCCAAACATGTGACCGACGAGGTCCTGGCGGAGCGAGGGTCTTCGGAATCGAACACTGGCCGCGGCGGCGAAAGCGGCGCCATGAGGGCGCTCTACGAAAAAATCTATGAGCGCGGCTGGCTCGGCATCACCTATCCCAAGGAATATGGCGGTCAGGGCAAGGACCGCATGACGCAGTATATCGTCGAGGAAGAATTCACCCGTATCGACATCCCGATCGGCCTGAACGGCTCCGGCGCACCGGCCATCATGGCCGCCGGCACCGAAGAGCAGAAGCGCCACTTCATTCCGAAACTGATCAAGCGCGAGTTTTCCTTCGCGCTGGGCTTCACCGAACCGCATGCCGGCGCCGATCTGGCATCGTTACAATGCCGGGCGGTTCGCGATGGCGACGAATTCGTGATCAACGGGCAGAAGATGTACACCTCGGCCGCCCATGTCGCGACGCACATCTACCTCATGGCACGCACCAACCCGAACCTGCCGAAGCACAAGGGCATCTCGATCTTCCTGGTCCCGATGGAAACGCCCGGCATCACCGTGCGCCCGTTATGGACCATGCAGAACGATCCGCCGGCGCCGGTCGGCACCACGTACGGTCACCAGCGCACCAATGAAACGTTCTTCGAGGACGTGCGCATCCCCGCCTCCTGCCTGCTGGGCCAGGAAAACGAGGGTTGGCGCGTTGGCTCCATGGGGCTTAACCTCGACCGGGTGGGCGCCTCCCGCTACCTGATTTCGGTTCGCCGCGACGAGGACATCGTCAACTTCGTCAAGTCGAACAATTTCGACGGCTATGCGCCGGCGAAAGATCCAGCGATTCGCGACAAGATCGCCGATTTGTGGATCGAGGCGCAGGTCTGCCGGCTGATGACGATGCGGTCGATGTCGATCGTCGAACACGGCGGCAACTTCACCTACGAAGGGTCCGCCGAAAAGACCTGGGCGCCGGAGCATGGTGTGCGCACCACGGAAGCGATCGCGCAGATGCTGGGTCCGTACGGGCAGTTGCTGAACGGCTCGCCGCACGCGGTGGAAAGCGGCGTGTTCGCGCATAACCTGCAGGGCGCGTTCCAGTCCGGCATCAACCACGGCAGCACCCAGGTCATGCGCGACCAGGTGGCGCGCCACGGGCTGGACATGCCACGGAAGTAAGCGAACCAAAATTGTAGGGGACGTGCCGATGGCGCCATGCGGGCTCGGGGCCGCGGGCGAGCGGAAGGATGACGTGTCTGCCTCTCGATTGCTGGCGAGGCCATCGACCGCGGCCGTTTCTCCAACGAGGTCGTCGGGCTCCTGAAGGAACTCGACGCACACATCGTCCTTGGCAATCATGAGGAGGCGTTCGTGGCGGAGCACGGCCCCGGTTCAGCCGGCGAAGGGCGCGACAGTAGCGACGGCCGGCACCTTGGTTGCGCCGTTGTGGATACGGAAACCGATGAGGTTCGACTGGTGCACTACATGGACCCGCAGGTGCTGCCCGACCGATAGAGCATTGTCCGATCGGATGCCGGAACATCCACATTACACATGGCGATGTCCGTGGTCATGCGTGCTTTGACGGCCGGCCCCATTCCTGTAAGACTGAATCCGTGAACCTCACCCTTACCCTGCCTGACGATATCGCCGCCCGTCTCGTCGCAGATGGCGCCAATCTCACACGCCGCGCGCTCGAAGCGCTGGCCGCGGAGGAGTATCGAGCAGGGCGCCTGACCAAACCCGACCTGCGGCAGTTGCTGGGCTTCGAGACCGGTCACGAGATCGACGGATTCCTGAAGGCACACGAAGTATTCGATGCCTACACCCAAGGGGACCTGGACCGCGAGCGCCAGGCGCTCGACCGGCTTGGACTTTAAGGCCGCGTGCCTGTCGTCGTTGCCGACACCGGGCCGCCCCGCTATCTGATACTCATTGGTGAATTCGATCTGATACCGAAGTTGTTCGGTGGCGCGATTATACCTGAAACGGTTCAAGCGGAACTCAGCCACGCCCGAGCGCCAGGCCTGGTTCGGGACTGGATAGCCCATCCCCCGTCCTTGCTTCAGGTCATGCCGGCGCCGTCGGGTCCGACCTTCGCTGTGTCCGGTCTTGACGATGGCGAGCGTGCCGCGCTGGCGCTGGCTAACTCGTTGCAAGCCAATATTGTCCTGATGGACGATCGCAGGGGCGTCGCTGCGGCGCTCGCGCACGGTCTCAATGCGATCGGTACTCTCGGTGTGCTCGACCTCGCGGCACGGCGGGGGCTGACGGACCCAGTCCTGGCACTGACACGGCTGAAAGCGACGAATTTCCGGGTGGCCCCTAAAATGCTGGATGACCTGTTGGCCCGACATCGGCGGGACGACGGAAATCAGGAATGACGCCATGGATACCGGCGCCGCGCCGCGCCCCCACCATGGGCGATAAACCGACCGGGCACTCAAGCGGCTGCAGTGCGCCAGAAGCTCCGGAGACTTGACCTTGTGCAACCGGGGGCGGACAGTCCCGGCGGTCTGAACTTGCTGAAACCGAGACCCCGGGAACGTCCAACAGAAGGGAACGCCAATGGCGAGCCGGTACCCCAAGATCGTCTATACCGAAGACGGCACGCGCCCAGCCACGCAAATCGGGAAAAAGGACATCCCGGTGGACCAGACGGTCGCGCTGCGCCATGCGCTCTCGGAAACCGGTCTGGAGCAAATCGTCATCGGTTCCTTCGTCAGCCCGAAATACGCGCCGAAGCCGGGCGCGATGCACACGGCGCCGGCACTGAACGAGAAGGGCGTGGAGCGCGCAATGCAGTATTCGCCGCCTCTTACCATCGTGCACAGCAAGCATCCGCGGTTGCGGGGCCGTATGAGGTGGATGGCATCTGGCCCCGGGCACAGCCGTTCTTCCCGAAGCCGTAACTGGCCCGGGCTGCCGGGTAAGGACGTCCGCCCCGTATTCACGGGGCATATTGTTCTGTCAGGCCGGAGCAAGACGCTTCGGCCTGCATCTTGCTCAAAAAGGAGTATTGCATGAGCGAGACAAAAAATCCCCTGACCGACGAGGTCAAGGCGCTGATCGGCGCCTCCGCCGAAAAGGTCGAGGCCAGCCCGCCCTGGGGCATCGAACGCGAAGGCCTACGCATTTTTACCAATGCCATCATGGACCCCGATCCGCGTTACTGGGACGACGAATTCGCCAAGACGACGAAGTTAGGCGGCATCGTGACGCCGCAGATCTATTGTTCTTATATCGGCCGCAAGACGCTGGCCGGGGTCGACGATCCGATTACGCGAGCATTCGCGGAAAATCCGAACTCGGACGGCATCGGCGGCGTGCGCGAAGGTGGGCCGGACAGCAAGGGCCAGTTGCCGTCCCTGCCGACGCCGCTGAAGCGTATCCTGAACGCCGGCAATGAGATCGAGGTCTATAAATACCCGGCTCTCGGCGACCATATCTACAGCCAGGCGAAGTATCACGACATCAAGGGCCGCGTCACCAAGGACGGCACGCCGATGTTGGTCGTAACGACGCAGACCACTTACACCAACCAGGATGACGAGGTGCTGTGCATCCTGCGTGCATCCACCATCCGCCGCTGAACCCGGCCGCATCGGGAGGACACAAGACATGGTGACCGCGGACGAGCTTCGGACCAAGCCGCAAACATGGTTCGACGATATCGAGGTCGGGCAGGAGATGCCGCCACTGGTTATCGGCCCAATGACGCCGACCCATCTGTTTCGCTGGAGCGCGGCAATCGAGAACTGGCACCGCATTCATTACGACCAGAGCTTCGCCGTGTATCACGACGGGCTGCCGAATATCCTGGCGCAGGGATCGTGGAAGCAAAGTATTCTGCCGCGCTATTTGAAGGATCTATGCCTGCCCGACGGGTGGCTGTGGAAGGTGCAGTTCCAGCATCGCGCGATGATCGTGCCGGGCGATACCCTGACTGTCTGGGCCACCGTTACCGGCAAGCGTGTCGCAGACGGTTTGGGGCTGGTCGAGATGGATGTCGGCATGAAGACTCAGGCCGAGGTCGAAACGTGTCCCGGCACGGCGACCATCGTGCTGCCGATCGAGGGCGGCCGCGCCGTGCCCTATCCATTCGTTGCGCCAAAAGAGGCCTGACCTAATCTAGCGCCGTCGCGAACGGCGGAGGAGACGACATGGGACGTTGGATCGCGATCGGAACAGTACCCGGTTGGGACGACCTGGATAAATTCACCACCGATCTGAAAGCCACCGACCGTTGGCGTGTGGACCCGCGCACGACCATCACCGAGGTGGTTGCGCTGGCCGATGGGCGCGTCATCGCGGAATGTCACGCCAACACCCGGGCGGATTTCGAAGCCTGGCTGGAGAAGACCGGCTTCCAGCTGGATAGCCTGACGCCGATCGCACATATCGCCCGGGCCGGCGATATCTGGAAAATTAGCTAGCAGCGCCCGCTGACCGGCATGCGGCGCCGTATCGCTTGCGTTGCGGTTCGGCGCCTGCTGAATAGGGCTCTCCTTCAGGCCCCGGACGCGCATGAGTCTTATTTTCATCGGCGACATTCACCAAAACTGGCACCACGTCGAACGCGGCCTCTCCGCCCTGCCAAACACCCCCGAAGCCGCCATTCTGCTCGGTGACATCGAATGCACCGCGCCGCTCGATCAGGTCGCCGCGCCGCTGCTGGACCGGGGCATCGAGGTGTACTGGATTCACGGCAATCACGACTACGACGGCGGAACCGAAATGTGGTCGAACCTCGCCGATCCCGCCTGCAATCCCCGGACATCGCTCGGCGCCCTGCACGGCCGGGTCATAGAGATCGCGGGGCTGCGCGTCGCTGGCCTGGGCGGAACGTTCGAATCGCAGGTGTGGTCGGGGAACGCGCGGCCGCGGGTGCATCGGCGCGAAGACCTCCCGGCCGCGCTCGCGGTCAGCCGTCCGGATCTGAGCCCGTCGCAAGCAGCCGCATCGGCACATATTCTCGGCGCCACGGCGATCTGGCCGGAGGACTTCGATGCACTATCCTCACAGAAGGCCGATGTCCTGATCACGCACGAAGCACCATCCAGTCATCCCGCCGGGGTGCGTGCGCTGGATGAACTCGCCCGCGCGATGGGTGCGCGGCTGATCGTACACGGCCACCACCATATCACCTCGCAGGCGAAAGCCGGCGACGGGCTGCGCGTGTTGAGTGTCGGCGATGCCTGGGCGGTTGCCGCCGACGGCGCGGTCGTGTGGCGTGGAGAGAAGCGCCGGCGCCCTCTGCCGCGGTTCGGCGAGGGATGGGACGTCGCGTTCGTCGCTGCCTGATCAGATATCCAGGCGCTGCTTGTAGTCCGGATCCCAGTAGGCCAGCCGGCCACCGCGAACACGCTCATCCATGGTCATGCGCACGATCGGACGCGGAACGGTCGGTTCCGTCCCGATGACGCCGGAATCCTCCAGCGCCTTATACTGGCCTTCGCTGTAACCCAGCAGATCGCAAAGAATTTCGCGATTGTGGGCGCCGAAACACGGGCCGGGTCCGCGCGCCGACAGGGGCAGGTTACTCAGCTTCCAGGGCCGGCCGATGATCGCGCGCTTGCCGATGTGGCGCTCCGGCGGGAACGGCAGCGTCTCCAGCATGCCCCGTGCCTTGGCGTGCCGGTCCGTATGCATGTCGCGCGCATCGAATACCGCCGCGGCGCGAACACCGGCGGCCTGTAGCGTGTCCATTGCTTCGAATTTCCCGAACCGCGCCATCCAGTCCGAGATAATCGCGTCGATCTCGTCGTGATTCTGCATCCGGGCGGCGTTGCTGGCGAAGCGCGGATCGTCAGCCAGAGCGGGCTGTCCGATCGCTCCGCAAAATGCCGCCCATTCCTCGTCGTCCTGCACCGACACGACGCACCATTCGTCCTGGCCCGCGCAACGGTAGCAGCCTTGCGGTGCCAGCCACGGATGACGATTGCCAATACGTTCGCCCTGCCGGCCGTTCGCCTGCCAGTCGAGAATTCGTTCCGCAACCATGGTGCAACCGAGCTGATACATGGAGACATCGACCCATAGGCCCTTGCCGAACCGGTTGCGGTAGCGCAGGGCCGTCGTCGTGCCGATGACCAGTGCCCAGGTCGCCAGAAAATCGACGAACGACTGTCCGGCTTTCGACGGCACCTCGTCGCCGCGATAGCCGGTGGCATGAACAAGGCCATGGGTGGCCTCCTGCGTCGTCGCCTGCGCCGGATAGCTGGAGTAAGGCCCCTCTGGCCCATATCCGCTACATGACACCATGATCAGGTTCGGGTTCAGTGCCTTGGCATTGGGATAATCCAGTCCCCAGCCGCGCATGACCCGTGGGGTGAAATTCTCGGTCAGCACGTCGCTGACCTCGATCAGGTCTTTCAGTATCTGGCGACCCTCGGCGCGGCGCAGATCGACCACCAGCGACTTCTTGCCGCGGTTCAGCAGATTATAGGTGCTGGTGCGGTTATGCGGATCGTCGCCCGGCTCATTGTCGGGATAGATGCCCGAAAAGGCGCCGCCACGCGAAACGTCCAGCCGGGCCGGCCCCTCGATCTTGATGACCTCGGCCCCCAGATCGGCCAGCAGGCCACCGGCATAGGGCAACGAAAACACGTTGCTGATGTCGATAATCCGCAGGCCTTTCAGCGGAAGCCCGGGCGCTTCTTCTTGCTCAGCCATGACTGGCCACCGTTTCCTCTCAGGCCGCGGCGCAGCCGGGTTCAGCCAACACCTCCGCGTTATGTTGTCCCAGTAATGGCGCCGGACGGCGGCAGGTCGCCCCACCGATACTCAGGTTGAACAGGCGGAATGGGACATGGATCTTGCCGATGACCGGGTGATCCACCTCCTGGTAGTAATCGCGGGCGGCGAGCTGCGGACAATTCGCCAGGTCTTCCGGCGTCTGCACGATGCCGAACAGCATGCGGAACTGTTCGGAGGCGGTACGGAACATCTCCGCCATCGTGCGGTCCTTCACCGCGTCCTTGATGATCTCGTCCAGTTCGCTTCCGTGCAGCATGCGCTGCGCCGGGTTGGAAAAGCGTTCGTCCTTCAGTTCCTCGCGGCCGAAGAAGTTGGCGATGTCGTCCCAGGTGGCGCTGCCACCCTCTTGCGCAACGAAGTAGCCGTCCGCGCAGGGCGTGACATGACCGAGCGAGCCGCCCTCGGGCTTGCGGCGGCCCTGGACGCCGCCGGCGAAACTGTAGTTGGGCTGGTTGATCACCAGCGAGGAGGTCACGACCTCCTGCATCGACACATCGACATGCTGCCCCATGCCTGTCATGTCACGTGCCAGCAGCGCGACATTTGTCGCCAGCATGCCGTTCATCGCGGACTCGTAGTGACCCGGGAAGCCTCCGTGTTTCAGCGGCTCGCGGTCCGAGGTCCCGCTGATCGCCATGATGCCGCTGGTGGCATAGGTGACGATCTCGCACCCCTTGTAGCGACTGTATGGCCCCGTCTGGCCGAATGGCGTGATCGACGTCATGATCAGACCCGGATTCTCGGCTTCCAGGCTGGCATGATCCAGGCCTAGCGACGCCAGATACCCGGGTTGAAAGCTTTCCACGATCACGTCAGCGGTTCGGGCCAACGCACGAAAAGCCGCCGCACCCTCTGGCGTTTTCAGATCCAGCACGATCCCGCGCTTATTCAGGTTGCACAGCAGGAAAAACAGGCTTTTTTCCGGATCCGGATCGTCTCCGGAAAACGGTGGCATTCGGCGGCCAGGCTCTCCTCCCGGCGGCTCGATCTTGATGACGTCCGCGCCGAAATCGCCCAGCAGCCTGGCGCAGAGCGGACCGGCGATCCCTTCGCTGATATCCAGGACCTTGATGTCATCCAGTGCGGACGGCGGCAACATCGCGCGGCCAATCCGTTACGAGGGACGCGTGTAGGTTTCCGGGCTGGTCAGGAACTTGCCGCGACATTCAAGGCTGTCGAAGTAAACCCATTTGCCGTCATGGAACTGTCTGGTTCCCTTGGTCGGGTCGCTCTCCGAGGCGCCGTGCGCGGTGAAGCCGGTGGTGGCACGCACCGCGGCTTCGTCCACGGTCGCGCCGCATACCGGACATGTAGCCATATCGTCTGTCTCCTACAGGTTTGTTACGTTCAGGCGTGTTCCATCACCGGCACCGGCTGGCCCAGGATCACCTGACCGGGGTGGTCCAACAGTGCCGCCGCGATGCGTGCCCGATGCTCGTAGGCGGTGCCAAGCCGCGTGGTCCAGGCGCAGACACGGCGGTACCAAAGCTGCAGATCGAACTCCATGATGAAGCCGATGCCGCCGTGGATCACCTGGCAGGAGCGGATCGCCGCCTGGCATTTTTCGTTGCAGAAGGCTTTTGCCTGCGAAACCTCGACATAGGCCGGCAGGCCTTCATCCATCTTCCACAGCGCCTCGAACGTCAGCAGGTCGCCCCCATCCACCCACATCAACATGTCGGCGCACATATGCTGCAGCGACTGGAACGCGCCGATCGGCTGACCGAAAGCCTTGCGGAACTTCGACCACTCGACTGCCATTTCCATGTCCTTACGCGTCGCGCCCAGCATCTGCGCGCACAGCAGTGCCGTCGCCCGGTCGATCATGAATTGCGCGACCGCCGCGCCCTGGTTCAGTTCGCCAACCAAGCGACTGGCCGGCACAACCAGGCCGGCGAACGTCACCTCGCTCTGCTTATCCTTCGCCAGCGTCGTCAGCGCCTTGTGGGAAATGCCGGGGCTATCGGTATCGACCAGGAACACCGACAGGCCATTGTCGGATGTGCGGCAGACCACGAGGCACTTGTCGGCGGCGACGAAATTGTCCACGAACAGCTTGGTGCCGTTCAGAACGAAGTCGTTGCCGTCGGCGACCGCCGTCATCCGCACCGTTTCCGGCCGGTAGCGCGGGTCCTGTTCGGTGAACGCCCAGGTCAGGATCGTATCGCCCGTGACGACGCTGGGCAGTACCTCCTGGCACAGCGCCTTGTCGCCGTACTCGGCGAGGGTTAGCGCCGCGGTCACGGTGCTGAGCAGCGGCAGCGGCGCCAGCGCTCGGCCGACCTCCTGCATCACCAGGCCCAGATAGGTCATCGGCAGGGCGCTGCCGCCGTATTCCTCCGGCAGGGCCAGACCCTGCCAGCCCATTTCGGCGGCTTCCTTCCACAGCTCCGGCGGATAGCCCTTCTCGTCCTTCTCCATCGCGCGGACCAGTTTCGTGGGGCATTTCGTCTCCAGAAACTTCCGCGCGCTTTCGCGGATCATGATTTCTTCTTCGCCGAGTGTCGTATCCATTGTTATCCCCCACGCCTGGCGCGCTAATCGTTACTTCCTGGGCATGTCCAATCCCCGGCGCGCCACCTGGGCGCGCATCACCTGAGTGCTGCCGTGGTTGATGCCGGACTGGAACGCGCCCTGCAGGTTAGGCGCGAACACGCCGCTTTCCAC
>VFSW01012692.1_pt1 | contig 11745 bp, 11 predicted proteins | sample 5358111 | NCBI WGS metagenome assembly VFSW01 (sample SAMN11554181, study PRJNA540505) | mine drainage metagenome | isolation source: sediment from site ElyBrook_90M | place: USA: Ely Copper Mine, Vershire, VT | collected 2017 | reverse complement strand
CGGAACCTTCACTAACGGAAAACCTCACCTCTCCATTTCAGGCTGAGCCAGCACACCAGCGGACATCGCAGCATCTCCAGGCGAGCCAAATAACGTTCCACTAATGGAATTACCGCCAAGCAGTTGTGCCCACCACGTATTTTGGAAGTTAACCCTAGACTGCCCCATCGCGTTCAGCGCCGCATTGATCCCCCCTTGGGCTAGCCCAGCTATACTGAAAGTTGAGCTGTTCGCAGCCATGCATTGCTTGAAAGACTGCGATTGCGGCAACAAAGGACAGTCACCCAGCTACTTCAACTCCTGCGGCTCTTGGCTGAGGCGGCCACCCGGCTTGGACATTCGGCGAACAAGGTAAAATGCGATCACTATCCAGATAACTAGCAGGAAGACGGTGATGGCGATGCTCCCGTTTACAGGCAACAGCCACAGACCCATGGCCACCATGAGCGGACCCAGCACAGGAACAGCAGAAACAAACAGCACATAGTAGGTCCACATCTTACGTTGGCGCAGGGTGAAGGGATAATGCATCGCTCGCACCCATACGTATCCTAAAGCCAGCGCAATTAGATAAGTGATTAGTGAAAGCTCTATTATGAACAATATCCGGTCACGATTGGACAATGCTTCTCCTCACTTCTTTAGGGCGCAGTATGCACCGGAACCTACCGTAAGTGCCAGATCGGCAGCCAGCTTAAAAAGTCCAATTCCCGTGGCACCCTCAGCAGCGGCATCCGTCAACGCGCCTCCACCGCTCTCGACCGCCTCCAACGCCGAGGGGATCCCTTGTCCGCCCGCCGCCCTTATCGCGGGATTGAGTCCCATATTTGGATCGGCCATTATCCCAACAGCCGTTTGCGCAAGGGAGGTTCCACTGGCGGAACGCCCGAACCAGGTCTGCCCGGCGCTTAGTAGGCCGCTCACCGCATTTCCGCCGCCCAGAATGTCGGCTGTCGTTGACCAACCACACGCTCCGAAGTGTCCACTTATCCTCCAAGTGGACACCATCGCAAGTGCCCACCTCGACGATCATCCCCACTTACTCACACTTCGTCCAGACGGCACTGACCGTACGCTTACCAAGAAAATATATCCGTGAACCGATCGAAAAACCGAACGCCCCCACCCCTCGATTAGCCGCGAGGGATGGGCCACTCAGAAGTTCAAAACCTTTCAAAGGGTCTGCCACCCGCCAAATATTGGCGCCGGAGGGAGCTCTTTCCCTTAATTATAGGCTCCCCGGCACCCCGAAGCCGCCCACCTAAACGGGAAAAATCAATGCAAAATCCCCGCGCTTGAAAGCCCTAGGGCGACGCCTCCGGGTGACTACGCGGTGGGGTTGGCTGACTACCCCAAAAGGCTTGCCAGCGACTTTTAGCACTACCCGAAGGGAAAAACTGAATCATCGTCGTAGGAACTGGTGCTTCCTCGGGCCTCATGAAATGAAATTGCCCTTGCCTGCTTATACAGAACAGGACAGTTATTTCGGACTTTACCGGATGACCATTCTTGAGGGCAGGAAAAAAAATCCATTTTGCCAACTGATTCGCTGCATAGTTGGATATTGAAGGTGGTGTGTTTTGTAAGGGTTTTATCGACTCATATTTCCCAGAAGAATCTATTCCCACATTTAGCCTCGTGCAAGAATCTACGGCGTCTGTCCGAGGCGGCTCATTAGCATAGTACGGTGCCCTTCGTATTACAGGAGGGAAAGACCAATCCTTGGCTGCTCTTACAAAGTGTGAACCATTTGTGAACTCCAGGTTTACATAGCTAACTTTCGCTATCGTTGGGCAGGCAGCCACAGCCGTGAAGGCAACCCCGACCAGGTTGATCGATTGGCCAGAATGAATCGGTTCGGCAATCTCCTCGTTGTTATCCGCGTGGACTTTCCAATTCTCTCCTGGGTACACCCCCTTTGGCATGGAACGAAATGCGATAGTAGCCAACTTCCCGTTTCCCTGCGCAGTATAGTCCACAACCAGAGTAATAACTCGAATGTCTTGCGAAAAGCGATTTGTGAAATGAATCTTTGCGTACGTTTCCGAATTCTGGCCAGAATAAAATGTGCCATGTTGAAGACTGATTTCATCAGCCTTGACCCCGAACTCAAGCGGAAGATTAGCCATCGGTTCGCAAAGAGATGGAACCTGGGTGTCTCCCTGAGGGTGAGCACTTACAATAAACCAGAGACCCAAGACCACAACCTCAAACATAATCCTCCTCCATGCTATTGGCAGACCGCAGCGGCAGACACATCGTGGAAAATATACGTCTGTCCTTTGCATTGAAAAGATACAGTCCAACGGATGTTTGCTATTTCCCCCTTCTTACCGGTACGAATGAACCTGAACGGTACTTGCCAACTTGTGGGTCCAAAAAACTGGCCGGGTGGCCCGCCCTTGCCTGTAGCGGCTACTCGCGTCCGCATTTCAACGTGATACTACTCTCTTACGTCCACTCTGGGTTTAGATTTTGAACTTTGGGTGCCCTGTCCTTGATGCTATTCAAGGGCGGGGCTTTTGGTTTGTCTCGTTGTGCCTAAAGGGATGCCCGGTTGCCCCATGCATTGCGCGGCAAAGCGTGGGAATTTTGATTTCACAGTTCGTGGCATCGGAGAGAAATGGTGCGCCCGGAGAGATTCGAACTCCCGACCCTCTGCTTCGAAGGCAGATGCTCTATCCAGCTGAGCTACGGGCGCGCGGCGCTCGGTTGATTCTAAGTCATTTCCATTTGTGGCTCCACCAGGTTTCTAGAGTGAGAGTCTTTGTCAGCAGCCAAAGTGGTCCGGACACAAAGTAAGACTGGTTTCCGCCTGCTTCGTTTCAGTGATGGTGATTTCAAACCTGCTTTTACAAAAACCCCGGAATAGCGAAAGCCTATCCTGCTTCTGCATTGTGAAAATTCTGGTTCCGTCGCGCCCGCCGCGTGAATTCTCGCGCTCCTTGGCCGGGATTCGACAGGCATCCGCGCATCTTTGCAGGCCGTCTCGCACATTCTTTAAGGTCCATGATTAGATGGAGATGCAACACTAGTTCTTATCCTTCACGTTCTTGTAGCCCTTCTTGGCGATTTCGGCCGAACGCTGGTCCAGCGCAGCGCGCGTAAAGAGCTGCGCCTCGAGGCTGGAATTGTACTTGCAGGACGTGAGAAAGGTTTGAGAGAACTTGTTGCCGTTGCGCTCGCGTACCACGCTGAGCGCGGTCTTGACGCCATCCATCGTCTGGTATTGCGAATAGCTCGTGCTGAGTTCCGTGCGCTCCTTGGTGTCCGGATCGCGTTTCGAGACGACCCAACGCACGGGCAGGTGCGTGAAGCGGTCCACCCCCAGCCGCATCTCGCGGTGGCTCGCGTCGGTGAATTCAATCCACTCCGTTTCCTTCAAGTCAATGATGTCCGTCCCGCCATAGCGAATATCCACGCCGGGCTCATTGCGCCGCGTGCGAAGCATGTAGCTCATGCCTGTTTTCACCTGCTCGTCGAAATTCTTGACGGCCTCGGCGGGTTGCGCGGAAACGCCTCCCTTGTCGAGGGTCCAGCCATCCTTGCCGTCAAAAAGCGAGATCAGGACGCCGCCATGCGTGATAAACAAATCATCCGCGCCGAGCATGAAGCCGAGAATGGTGTGCTCGCCCTTGGAAATATATTCAGCGCGATTCTTGTCCGGAAGAATCCACATGTCCCGAAACAGCGTCTCGCCCATCAGTTCATCATTTCTGCCGATTTGCGCGACGTTCCCTTCGCAATCCATGTCGTGAACATTCAGGTACGCGTCGCCGCCGAGAGCCGCGATCACCTGCCGCAACAGCTGCTTGGCTTTCGCGGCGCTCTGATCCGGAAGCAAATCCTGCGCTTTTGCCGACGGCGACACCATGGTCAGGACGAGCGCCAGCATCAAACCCACCAAAGCGATTTGCATTACGCGCACAACAATACCTCCACTCTCATGGAATGCCCGCAGGAGGCAAAGGTTGCCAGCCTTCGTCCCCGTCCGGCACCGGGCCGTTGAAAATTACTTTGCCGCCCGCGTCCGGCTGGCGGCCGATACCAGACTGCGAAATAGCGCCTGCGCGAGCGGATCTTCGGGCATGCGTTCCGGATGCCACTGCACTCCAAGCACCCAGTTGGCATTTTCGGTCCATTCCATCGCTTCGACTACGCCGTCCGGCGCATGAGCCGTCACGCGCAGTCCGCGCCCCGGTTCGAGCACCGACTGGTGGTGCGACGAATTGACATCCGCGCGCGCCGCGCCCGCAAGGTCGTTTACTCGCCCCGCCTCGAACCGCGCATCGTGAACAGGGTCAGGCACTTCGACACCATTCGGGAACTCATCCTCTTCCGGGCTGTGGCAGATTTTTGAGCCCAGCTCGCTCGGAATATCCTGCACCAGGCTCCCGCCAAGAAAAACATTCAGGGATTGGACTCCGTAGCAGATCGCAAGGACCGGCTTTCCTGCCGCGAGCGCGTGTTCCAGGATCGCAAAATCGGTCTGCTCGCGCGCGACGTCCGCATCCGCGGTGGCCGGGTGGCGTTTCGCTCCGAAGTGCGCCGGATCGATGTCGGCGGGGCTGCCCGTCAGGACGAACGCATCGAGGCTTCTAATCTCGTGCGCCAATTCGGTCGCGCTGCTCACTAGAGAAATAAGATGCGGTTCGCCTCCGGCGCGCTCCACCGCGCGCAGATAATTCTCCATTTTGGAGCGCTTATTCGCCGCTTCCTCGCGCGCCGTTCGCCACGGCACGCCGATTCGCAGATGCATCCGCATCTCTTCAGGCATCGAATTTTCATCCTAGCATCGGGCGTTGGGGGGAGCAACTAAACCGCCAGGCGCCTAGTCTAAGGCATAAGCACCGAAAAGATGGCAAAAACGGTGTAATCCATTCCGTGGATTATGGGAAGCGGGCTAGATGATCGCTTTTTGGCTATATAGTAGTGCAGTTCTAAATGCGCGTGCCAGTATCTCGCGCGTCAACGCTGAACAGGGGGTTCAAGATGAGCCGGCGATATTTGCGGCATGTCGCCTTTCTGCTTCTGGTGATTACAGGAAGTGGGTGCGGGAAAAACAATTCGAATCCTGCGCCATCCCAAAGCGTCCAGCAGAAATCTGGAAATCAGGCCATTTCGCCGGCCCAGCAGATTCCTGCGCACCCTGAAAAGAAGCTGGAGATCACAGATCAAAACAGCTCCATCCTGGATCAGTTGGGCGAGTATACCGATCTGGAGGAGCTTTCGATCAGCTGCGTTGAAGGTTTAAAGGCGCTTTCAGACTCGATCGGCAAGCTGACGAAATTAAAAGTCTTGAACATGAACAATGGAAACGGTTGCGCGATGAATCCGGTGTTGCCCGAGTCCATCGGCAATCTTCATTCGCTTGAGAGGCTCGATCTCTACGGCGCCCAGGACATCACGAACGCGGGCCCGCAACCGGGTGAACGGCATGAGTTTCCCCACGGCATGTCGCAACTCCCCCGCCTGGTCTACCTGGATCTAGGCCGGAATGGTTTGGAAGAAATTCCGTCTTTCGTCAAGGACCTGCCGAATCTTCAAGAATTTCGATTTGAATACAGCATGCATTTGAAGGAAATCCCCCGATTTCTTGCTGAAATGCCCATGCTGACTACTCTGCGATTGAATTCGGATAATCTGACCGATCTTCCCGAGTTCTTAAATTCCGCGCCGAAGCTGAGGAAAATAATCCTGGGCGATAATTGCGAAATTACTGTGGATAAGGAAGTTATGGAAGGGCTTACGAAGAAATTCCCCAAAATTTCGCTTGATTTCGAGAACGAATATGATTGCCCCGACAACTAGATGGTGGCTGGGGCATTCCATTAATTGCGAACCCTGCATCCCGGCGTTTTCACGACGCCATGGCGATTGTTATGGCTTGCTTTCTTTGCGGGCGGACCTCAGAATTCCGGCATGGCCCTCGAGCTCACCACCTCATATGTCAAAGATATAAAGTCGCTTTTCCAGATGTACAAGCGCCTGGCCGACCGGGCGATGGAGCAGGCGCCGGACGCGGCGCTGTTTGCCACACTCGACGCGGAGTCCAACTCGATCGCCATTATCGTGAAGCACCTCTCGGGAAATTTCCGCTCCCGCTGGACGGATTTCCTGACGAGCGACGGCGAAAAGCCGGACCGCAACCGCGATTCGGAATTTGAAGCGCCGCCGGCGACGCGCGCGGAACTAATGGCTCTGTGGGAATCGGGCTGGAAGGTTCTGTTTGCGTCGCTTACTGCCGTCAAGGATTCGGATCTGACGCGCACGGTGAATATTCGCGGAGAAGCGCATTCGGCGCTGCAGGCCATCAACCGCAATCTCACACACACGGCTTATCACGTCGGACAGATCGTTTATCTCGCGAAACATTTTGCGGGGCCCAAGTGGACGGCCCTCACCATTCCGCGCGGCAAATCCGGCCACTTCAATGCGCAGGTCTCTTCCGGAGAAAAATCACAGAGGTAAGCAAGCAGGACTGATTTCACAGACTGCAGAAAAACTTTGGGGCACAGACGGTTTGTCTGTGCCCCGCATTTACTTTCGCAAGTCCCACTCAAACGGTTTGTCGTCGTTAGCCTTTGCTGAATCCAGGCGCAGGCCGCAATTCCGGGCGCGGCGTGGGCCGTGGTTCGGCGCCGGGCAGAGGCTGCGGCGGAGTCGGCGGAGTCGGGCGAATCTTTTCCGGCAGCGGTTTGTTTTCCAGCAAAAGTTTCAATTCCCCAGCGTCCAGAACTTCGCGGTCCAGGAGAGCCTGAGCAATCCGCTCCAGCGTCTCTTTGTTGTTATCCAGGACGCCGTGCGCATTGTTGTAGGCCGTGGTGACGATGCGGTGCACTTCCTGATCAATGTGAATCGCCGTGTCCTCGGAGTAGTCGCGGTGCTGGGCGATTTCGCGGCCGAGGAAGATCGCCTCTTCCTTTTTGCCGAACGCCAGCGGCCCGAGAGAGCTCATTCCCCAATCGCAAACCATTTTGCGCGCGATTTCGGTAGCGCGTTCAATGTCATTGCCCGCGCCCGTAGTGATGTGGCCCAGGAAAATTTCCTCGGCGGTACGCCCGCCCATCAGGACCGTGAGCGTGCCTTCGAGATACGTTTTCGTGTAGGTGTGCTTGTCATCAATCGGAAGCTGCATGGTCAAGCCGAGCGCCATGCCGCGCGGGATGATCGTGACCTTGTGCAGCGGATCGGTGCCGGGCGTCATCGCGGCGACGAGCGCGTGCCCCGCCTCGTGATACGCGGTGTTGCGCTTCTCTTCTTCCGACAGAATCATGGATTTTCGTTCGACGCCCATCAGGACCTTGTCCTTGGACATCTCGAAGTCCGCCATGCAGACGAATTTTCTGCCCTGCCGCGCGGCCCACAACGCGGCCTCATTCACCAGGTTGGCCAGATCGGCGCCCGAGAATCCGGGCGTGCCGCGGGCGATCACCGAAAGTTCCACATCATCCGAGAGGGGAACCTTGCGTGTGTGCACGCGGAGAATTTCCTCGCGGCCCTTGATGTCAGGGCGCGCCACGACCACGCGACGGTCAAACCGCCCGGGGCGAAGCAGCGCGGGATCGAGCACATCCGGGCGGTTCGTCGCGGCGATCAGAATCACGCCTTCGTTGGATTCAAAGCCGTCCATTTCGACGAGCAGCGCGTTAAGCGTCTGCTCACGCTCGTCGTGGCCGCCGCCGAGGCCCGCTCCGCGGTGCCGGCCGACCGCGTCAATTTCGTCAATGAAAATGATGCAGGGCGCGTTTTTCTTGCCCTGCTCAAAGAGATCACGAACGCGGCTCGCGCCCACGCCGACGAACATTTCGACAAAGTCCGATCCGGAGATCGAAAAGAATGGGACATTCGCTTCGCCGGCAATCGCCCGCGCCAAAAGAGTCTTGCCCGTTCCCGGAGGCCCGACCAGCAACACGCCCTTCGGAATTCGTCCGCCGAGTTTCTGGAACTTTTGCGGATCCTTCAAGAATTCGATAATTTCCTGGAGCTCTTCCTTTGCTTCATCCGTTCCGGCGACGTCCTTGAACGTGGCTTTCTTCTGCTGCGCCGTAAGCAGGCGGGCGCGGGATTTTCCGAAGCTGAGCGCCTTGTTTCCTCCGGCCTGCATCTGCCGCATCATGAAAATCCAGAACCCGACCAGCAAGAGGAGCGGCGCTGCATTCAGCAAAAACGTGACCCAGTCGGCCCGGTTCACTTCCTTCACGGTGATCAGGACATTCTTGTCGCGGAGAGTCTTGACCAGATCGGGCGCGGCTTCCTTGAACACGGTCGTCCGGAATTTCTTCGAGGGTTCGCGCCACTCGCCTTCCACTTCGTAACTCGTGGGCGAGAGATACAGTTCCACATCTTTCACGTTGCCGCGGTCCACCTGGGCCATGAATTCGCTGTAACTGGGTTCTTCTTCACGCGCAGACTGGCCGCTCTTGGAGACCAGCGTCCACAGCAGCACCACTAGCATGACGATGAACAGCCAGAACATCACTGTCTTGATTGTCGAACTCGGGTTCACGGTTCTACCTCGCCTGCCGGATCAATCCGGCGCCCACCCAATCCTACGCATCGTTCCCAAGCACCAGACCGGATGCGCGTCCCAATATTGCTTCTCTAATACCTGAATACCTGCCGCAACCCTGCCATCGGGCTTACTACTTTAGATGCGCCATGCGGCCCAAAGTAATCCTAACTCTTCCGCCCCGGCCAACCTTTTCTATTCATCTGCCAGACCAGCGAATCACGCGCCGTAGGCTTCCGCAATGCGTTCTTCCGCGATCAGGAGCCCCATTCGAGTCGCCGGACGCGCTGCAAATTCCTCAGCGGCAGGGTATCCGGAAACCCAGGCCAATTTTCCCGCACTCAGTAAAACAGGCCATCCTGCCCGAGCGTCCCGGGGAACGCGGGACTCGAGAAATAATCGCTTCAATTTTCGAGCGCCCCGGCGCCCGAGCGGCCGGTAGGAATCGCCTGGCCGCCAATTGCGAAGCACCAGCGGCCAGCGAAGGAGGTCGAAATCGAGCGCTCCCCGATACAGATTAGTTTCGCCCGCATCCCCATGCCAGTCAATCTTTTTCAATTCAAACCGCCGTTGGATTTCCGTGACGACAATACTGGCAGGGTCCAAAGCTTCAAGCCTCGGAATGAAATATTCGAATTGGCTGGGCCGGGCCCCAAAAACCGTGCCTGCGTCGCTTTCCTTTTGGGAATACACTTTTGAGAATTCGAGCCGGCCAAAAACCTTGCGGACGGTCACGCCCGGGAGCTCAGTCCTCGATCCACTCTCGCTGTTTAAGGCCATGCTCAGAACAGCCGCGACATGGCGCGCTGTGAGCGGCTGCCGTGACCCGACAAGACCTGCATGGATTCTACGCACGAGGCGGCGAGTCAGCGCCAGCGTCGGCAACTGCGCCATCTCGGGCGGATGATTGGCTCGGCCGTCAGTCCCCGCCAGCCAGGGAAGGGGAACCAGCAAGTCGCGGATGGCTACGGAAACAGTGCCGCCCTCATCCCGAGAAAACAGGGTTTGAATTCGCTCGCCTTCGAGCGCCCTCCAAAAAGTTTCTTCTTCCCGCGCATGACCGGCCGTGCGCGCCAGGCGCTCCACGGTCCTAGGGCCAAAATCCCGGACGAGGATCGGCATCAGGTTGTGTCGAATTCTCGCTCGTGTACGTGTGGTGTCGGCATTGCTCGAGTCCTCGCGCCACTCGCGCCCATGATCGCGAAGGTAAGTTCGTAGCTCCTCGCGGCCAATTTCGAGCAGAGGGCGAATCGTTTGCCCGGCAATCGGATAGATTCCGGCGAGTCCTGCCAGACCTGTGCCCCGTAAAAGGTGAGCGAGAACCGTTTCGGCCTGATCGTCCGCCGTATGTGCGACGGCTACTTCCTGCAATCCATGTGATGGTGAGGCCGAGGCAAAGAATTCATACCGCAATCTTCTGCCTGCATCCTCGAGGTTCCACCCGTGGCGTCGCGCCGCGGCGGCAACGTCGGCGCTCCCGGGAATAAATCCAAGCTGGAATTCCGCCGCCAGATCCTTGACGAACTGTTCGTCCTGGTCGGCTTCCACGCCCCGCAAACGATGATTGAAATGAAGAACGGAGAGTGTAATCCCCAACTCGGACCGGAGTTCATTGAGGAGACAGACGAGAGCCACCGAATCCGCGCCGCCCGAAACGCCCACGCCCATACGGTCGCCCGCACGGATCATTCCATGGTGGCGAATGGTCTTTAGAACGCGATGCAGAAGCAGGTGCATGGTAATGCGGCGTTGTCCGGAAAGCCCCTCTCCGCCATGGTAGCAAGTCCGGAAGGTCCGGTACACCCGAGAGTTTCCTCCCCGACGGAGGGGTAGGTTACTGGAGAAGCGCAGTTCGCATCGTGCCAATCAGGTGAGTGAAATACGAAATGGCGAGTTTACGCGCGCGGAGTGACTACCCTTGCCGTGACGATCAGACGGTCTTCCGGAACCCGCAAGAACGTAAATGCCCAAGACAGCGGCAGCCACAAGTCAATCGAGGACATAAAGTACCGCCAGAAAATATGCCCCGAATGCATGCTCAGCAGGGCGTAGCTGCCGGCGGAAAGACTGACATACACGCCCAGGGACAACACCAGTTGCACCAGTCGCGCCCGGTTTTCCTTCAGCTTGACCATCGCGCCCCAGAGCAGATACGTCAGAACGACGGCCACAAAGAAAAGGTTTTGGCCCAACTCAAAAACAAAATGGGTGACCATCTTGTCCGAGGAAATCGTGACCATGTAGTAGGAGACCCCGCATGTTCCCCCGAGTAGAAGCAATGCAAAAATGCGAATCACCCGGTCCACTCCCAGGTCTGAAAAGGCCTGCATATACAGATTCATTAGCACGAAGTACAGGCAGATGATTAGGACCGAGCCCGTGTAATGATAGAAGTACCAATTTGCACCCGAGCTAAAACCAGAAGTGTGGATGATGATGTAATCCCCAACGCTCATCGCCAGGCAGGCGAACATAAAAAACGCGAGTGTGAAATACCTGCGAAGGGACCCGGTCTTCACGATCACATAGATACAGAAAAGTTGAAGGAAAAAATTGACGAACCAAATGGCGTAATCAACTGGGCCCAGCAAGGAGTTCTCCTATGCGTGGACCCAGTTGGACGATCAGGTTCACGCCGGTCCTACTTGATACAACCCGGACACGGAATGCCGGCAATCGCGAAGGAAGCCACGGTCGAAGTGGCGGCTTTCGCCGTCACAGCGTTCCGCAGGCCCATCGCTCCGGACAACACAAGCAACACCAATGCAACTACTGATAGAGACTTGGACATATACTGTCCTCCGGTAAAGGAACTAACCCGGGGGAAGTATATGTAGTCAGGTTCCAAAATGGAACAAAATTGTTACAGTGTGTCTAAACGATAAACACATCTGGCTTCTGCCCGGCCGGGTAGGCTGTCCCACTCGTAGCCGATGCAGGCTGCACTATTTGCCTTTTGCTAAGTTACGATTTTGAATGACGCCGGTCAACGGTACTGCAGTACTAGTGGAACCCTGTTACTAACATCCTTCGGATCAACAACTTAGTAAAAATAGCCGTTCTGGTAGAAGTGCTCGCGATTTCGCCGCTCAATATTTTCGCGCGAGACCAGGCGGCGCCACTTTTCAGCACTTGACAGTCGTCCGAGGCGGTCCTTACCATAGGAAACTTTGATTTCTGCCGGCGTAGCTCAGGGGTAGAGCGAGGGTCTCATAATCCCTAGGTCGTGAGTT
>VFSW01012691.1_pt1 | contig 11747 bp, 12 predicted proteins | sample 5358111 | NCBI WGS metagenome assembly VFSW01 (sample SAMN11554181, study PRJNA540505) | mine drainage metagenome | isolation source: sediment from site ElyBrook_90M | place: USA: Ely Copper Mine, Vershire, VT | collected 2017 | reverse complement strand
TTGGTCTCGGCAAAATGGGCATGAACATGGTCGAGCGGCTGCGGCGCGACAATCACCAGATTGTCGCCTTCGATCTCGACCAGGCGAAACTCAAAGAAGTTTCAACCTTCGGCGCCGACGGCGTCAATTCGCTCAAAGATCTGGTAGCCAGGCTCGCGCCGCCGCGGGGCGTGTGGGTGATGGTGCCGGCGGGCGATCCCACCGACAGCACGATTAACCAACTGGCCGAATTACTCGAACCTGGCGACGCGATCATCGACGGCGGCAACACCAACTTTCACGATGACGTTCGCCGCGCTGCCGTACTGGCCGGCATGAAGCTGCATCTGGTGGATGCCGGCACCAGCGGCGGCATCTGGGGACTCAAGCTTGGCTACTGCCTGATGATCGGCGGCGAGGCGGACATCTTCAGGCGCTACGAACCGATTTTCAAAACGCTGGCCCCGCCGGGCGGCTACGACCACGTCGGCGGCCATGGCGCAGGCCATTACGTGAAGATGGTCCACAACGGCATCGAGTACGGGCTGATGCAGGCGTACGCGGAGGGTTTCGAGGCGATGCACAAGTCGGAGTACAGGCTCGACTTGCCCAGGATCGCAAACCTGTGGCGACAGGGCAGCGTCGTGCGATCATGGCTGCTGGAGCTTACGGCCAACGCGCTGGAAAAAGATCCGGGCCTCAAGCAAATCAGGGGCTACGTCGAGGATTCGGGCGAGGGCCGCTGGGCGGTGCAGGACGCAATCGACAAGAACATCTCGATGCCGATAATCACCATGGCGCTGTTCGCGCGCTTTCGCTCGCGCGCTGACCAGGGCGAAGGCACCTTCGGCGAGAAATTGCTCGCCGCGCTGCGCGACGAGTTCGGCGGCCACGGCGTCGTCAAGGAATAGAGCGCGAGAGGGTTAAGCTATTTATGGCCGCGCCTGCAAAACAGGACCGTCGATCTCGGTCATCCGGTCAAGGCCCGCCATCACTACGATCCGTGCATCGTGGTGATTTTCGGCGGCGCCGGCGACTTGAGCCATCGCAAGTTGATTCCCGCGCTGTACAATCTCTCGCTCGACGGCGAATTGCCCGATAAGTTCGCGATCCTCGGTTTCTCGATGGAGGATCTCGACGACGAGAAGTATCGCGCGTTCGCGCTCAGCGGCATCGAAAAGTTCTCGCGCCGCCCGGTCGACAACGAACACTGGGCGAAGTTCGCCCCGCTGCTCCATTTCAATCGTGGCTCGTTCACCGAGGCCGCCGATTATCAGAACCTGCACAAGCGATGCGAGGCGCTCGACGCCGAGTTCGGCACCGAAGCCAATCGGGTCTTCTACTTTGCGATTCCACCGGCTTTCATCGACACCTGTTCGGGGGGATTGACCGCCGCCAGAATGATTCATCGGCATGAGAAGGAGCATCCGTTCGCGCGGGTCGTGGTCGAAAAACCGATCGGCTCCGATCTCGCCAGCGCGTCGGAGATCAACGCCCAGCTCGCGCGCCATTTCGACGAAAGCCAGATCTTCAGAATCGACCATTACCTCGGCAAGGAAACCGTCGAAAACCTGATGGTGTTGCGCTTCGCCAACGCGATCCTCGAACCTATATGGACGGCGCGATTCGTTGACCATGTCCAGATTACCGTCGCCGAGGCCGAGGGCGTCGGCACGCGCGCCTCCTACTACGATCACGCCGGGGCGCTGCGCGACATGGTGCAGAGCCATCTGCTGCAAACGCTCTGCATGATCGCGACCGAGCCGCCCAATACCACCGGCGCCGAGTCGATGCGCGACGCAAAGCTCGACGTACTGCGCGCGCTGCGCCCGCTCGGCGACGAAGATATCGAAAAATGGGTCGTGCGCGGCCAGTACGGCGAGGGACTGATCGGCGGCGCGGCGGTCAAGGCCTACCGCGCCGAGGAGCAGATTGCGCCGGATTCGCAAATCGAGACGTTTGTCGCGCTGCGATGCTGGATCGATAACTGGCGATGGGCCGGCGTGCCGTTCTACCTGCGCACCGGCAAACGGATGCCCAAGCGCTCGAGCGAAATCGCGATCTACTTCAACAGCGTGCCCCGAATCCTGTATAACTCAAACCCGCGCGCTCCACTGGCGCCCAATATGCTGACCATCAGGATTCAACCCAACGAAGGCCTCGCGCTCCATATCATGTCCAAGGTGCCCGGCTCGCAGACCCGCCTCCAGCAGGTCAAAGTCGATTTTCACTACGTGACTTCCACGCCGGAAGCGTACGAGACCCTGCTCAACGACGTGATCGTCGGCGACCAGACGCTCTTCATGCGGCGGGACACGGTCAATGAAGCGTGGAGGTTCGTGCAACCGATCCTGGATGCCTGGGCCCAGTCGCCCATGGATCCACCCATCTATGCTGCGGGCTCGTGGGGACCGCTCGAGGCCGCCCTGATGATCGCGGCTGACGGGCGCACCTGGCGAACGCTCTAGCAGGAGAACCCGATCAACCTGTGCAATTTGTCGGGAAGGGATTGCAGATGAGCAACGGCATAACTCTCACGCGTCATATCAAGGCCAAAAGCGCGACTGCGGTGCCGGTCGCGGACCTCGCTCTTATAATGAAGCGCATCGAGTTCATCGCCACGCGCATCACGCGGGAGCTGGCGCTGGCGGGCCACGGCGGGCTGGGCTACACCGGCGAAACCAACGTGCACGGCGAAAAGGTCAAGAAGCTCGACGAGTGGGGCAACAAAGTTTTCCTCGAGGCATTCGAGCATGGATCCCCGGTATGTAGTCTCATATCCGAGGAAATGGACGAGCCGCATCATTACTCATCCAATTGCCGCGAGAATAGCTACTGCGTACTCTACGATCCCATCGACGGCTCATCCAATACCGACGTAAACGGTTCGCTCGGCACCATCTTCGCCGTCAAGAAACGCGCGCCCGGGCACGGAGCCGGAATCGACGACCTCCTCGTCCCCGGAAGTCAGCAGGTCATCGCGGGATACATCCTGTACGGGCCGGCCGCGCAGCTGGTGTATAGCGCCGGCGCCGGCGTCGATATCTTCACGCTCGATCGAACTCTCGGTGAGTTCATTCTCTGGAAAGAGAACGTGAAGATGCCGCCGCACGGGACTACCTATGCGGTCAATCAGGGCAACGTGGGGAAGTGGCACGACGGAGCGCGCAAGTTCGTCGCGCACATTACCAGCCGCAAAGACAAACGCACCAGCTACTCACTTCGATACTCAGGTGCATTCGCCGCCGATTTCCATCGATGCCTGCTCGAGGGCGGAATATTTATGTATCCCTCCGAGGTTGCTGAAGGCGGCAAGGCCAAGGGAAAACTGCGCCTGATGTACGAGCTTGCGCCGCTCTCGATGCTCGCGGAGCAGGCCGGCGGCCGCGGTTCGACCGGCAAACAGCGAATTCTCGAGCTCGCCGCCACCGCGATCCACGAGCGGGATCCGATTTATATCGGCAGTGCCGAGGAAGTCGCGCTCGCCGAGTCGTTCCACGTCGAAGGCTAGAACCGGATCGGGGTTCTTATGGATGGCCTCATCCTGGCCGGCGATGTCGGTGGAACCAAAACCCATCTCGGGCTCTTCAACCACTCCGCAGGAACACTCGAAATTGTGCGCGAGCGCCGCTACCCGACCTCGCAGTTCGACAGCCTGGAGGCGGCGTGCGCGGATTTCCTCGGCGCAGGCGCGGCGGTGAACGCCGTCTGCCTCGGCGTGCCGGGTCCAATAATCGACGGCCGCGCCCAGGCCGCCAACGTTGCATGGCAACTTTGCAGCGTCTCGCTGTCGCGCGCGCTAAACGGGGTCCCGGTCCGCTTGATTAACGATCTGACGGCGACGGCCTACGGCGTGGTTCATCTGAAACCCGCCGAGTTTGTGGTTCTGCATCGCGCGGAAAATCCGCCCGAACACGGCAACATCGCGGTGCTCGCCGCGGGCACCGGTCTGGGCGAAGCGGCGCTGGTCCGGGAGGGCGACAAATATTATGCGGTCGCATCCGAAGGCGGGCACAGCGATTTCGCGCCGCACGGCGCGGAACAGATCGAGCTGCTCCGGTTCGTCGCGGGCGAATTCGGACACGCCAGTTGCGAGCGCGTCCTTTCGGGTCCGGGACTCTGGAACATCTATCGTTTTCTGAGGCGCGAGAGCCGGGCCGAAGAGCCCGCGTGGCTGAGCGGGCAAATCGCCGCGGGCGATCCTTCGGCTGCGGTAAGCGCGGCGGCGCTCAAGGGACGCGACCCGGTTTGCGTTCACGCGCTCACCATGTTTTGCGATATTTACGGTTCCGAGGCCGCCAACCTGGCGCTCAAAGTCCTGGCGCTGGGCGGTGTCTTTCTGGGCGGAGGGATCGCGCCGAAAATTTTGCCGATGCTCACCGATGGTGCGTTCGTGCGAGGGTTCTTGTCCAAAGGCCGGCTGAACGAGATCCTGAAACGGATCGAAGTCCGCGTATCGCTCAATCCAGCCGCCGGCCTGCTTGGCGCGGCCCACTATGCCGCCGCGATGTTGTGATATAGGAATGCAAACTGCAATGACACTCCAGACGGGAGACAGAGGTATATGACCAAGCGCGTTCGAGAGATTCTTGGCTATTACGACTGCGAAAACGCCGGTGTGCGCAGCAACCTTGCGCGGATGCTCAACCATGGCAAGCTCGCGGGCACCGGCAAATTCGTAATCCTGCCCGTGGACCAGGGCTTCGAACATGGCCCGGCGCGAAGCTTCGCGGTCAATCCGCCCGCCTATGACCCGCGCTATCACTTTCAGCTCGCCATCGATGCGGGATGCAACGCATACGCGGCGCCGCTGGGATTTCTCGAGGCGGGCGCGGCCGAGTACGCCGGCGAGATTCCGCTAATCCTCAAGGCCAACAATCACGACGTTCTCAACGAGGAAAAGGATCCCGCACTGGCCGTGACCGCCAGCGTCAAGGACGCTCTGCGCCTGGGATGCGCGGCGATCGGACTTACGATCTACCCGGGCTCGACGCAGGAGAAGTCGATGTACCAGGAGGCGCGCGAAATCGGCGAAGAGGCCAAGGCCAATGGACTGCCGCTGGTCCTATGGTCGTACCCGCGCGGCTCCGGTGTCAGCAAGCAGGGCGAGACCGCGCTCGACGTGGTCGCGTACGCGGCGCAAATCGCGGCGCAGCTCGGTGCGAACATGATCAAGGTCAAGCCGCCCACCGCTTTTATCGAACTGGCCGAGGCCAAAAAAGTGTACGACGCCAACAAGGTTCCGCTCGAGCCGTTCTCGGCGCGCATCAAGCACGTCATGCAGTCGGCCTTCGACGGCCGGCGCATCGTGATTTTCTCGGGCGGCGCCAAGGAAACCGACGACTCGTTGCTGAACACCGTCCGCGGGATCCACGCCGGCGGCGGTTACGGCTCGATCATCGGCCGCAACAGTTTCCAGCGTCCGAAGCCCGAAGCGATCGCGCTGCTCGGCAAGGTCATCGACATTTACAAAAGCTGATCAGGCATCCGTCGAGGCGCATGACGGTGCCAGTGAAAAAAGTGAAAAAGTGAAATACAGCGAGTACCAGCATCTCCTGTTCGAGCGCCGCGACGACGGAGTCCTGCTCATCACGATCAATCGTCCCGAGGTGCTCAACGCCACCAACAGCCGCCTCCATTGGGAGTTGAGCCGCGTGTGGCTCGACGTTGCCGACGACGACGAAACCAATGTCGTGGTGGTTACCGGCGCCGGGCGCGCGTTTTCAGCGGGCGGCGACCTCGACATGATTGCGCAGATGACGGCGAGCGCGGCGGGCGTCGGCAAGGCCTGGAAGGAAGCCGGCGACATCGTTTACAACATGATCAATCTCGACAAGCCAATCATCTCCGCGATCAACGGCGTCGCCGTCGGCGCGGGATTGGCGGTCGCGTTGATGGCGGATATCAGCATAGCGTCGGAGGCGATGCGCATCACCGACGGACATTTGCGCCTCGGCGTCGCGGCCGGAGATCACGCGGTGATCATCTGGCCGCTGCTGTGCGGCATGGCCAAGGCGAAGTACTACCTGATGACGGCGGAATTCATCGACGGCAAGGAGGCCGAGCGCATCGGGCTGGTGAGCCTGTGCGTTCCCGCCGACAAGCTGATGGACAAGGCGATGGAAGTCGCGCGCGAGCTTGCGCGCGGCCCGCAACAGGCGGTGAGATTCACCAAACGCTCGCTCAACAATTGGCTGCGCGTGGCAGGCCCGGCGTTCGACGCATCGCTGGCGCTGGAGATGATGGGATTTTTCGGCGCCGATTTGAGCGAGGGCGTCGCCGCCTTGCAGGAAAAACGCCAACCGTCCTTCCCGGGATTCGCCAAGCCGAAAACCTAATCCGTCGGGAGGGAGATTTTGCGCCTCTTTTGATGCGCCTTGGATTTTGAAATACTGTGCATCGTTTGAAACAACCCTAACCTGAGCGGGGAAGAAAATGCTGATAAGGAAATTTGCGCTCGTGGCGGCCTCGGCGATGCTCGCGACGACGGTCGCGTTTGCGGCCAGTGCGCGGCCCGCCTACGCCAACAAGGTCGATTGCGACGCCGTGATGAACGAGGTCAACAGCGGCAAGCATAACAAGGATATCGCCGCCGACCTCAAAATCTCGACCTCGAGCGTCGCTCGCTGCAAGAGGAAGGCGAAGCTCGCGGCCAAGGCCGCTACCAAGTCGTCGGTACAGGCCAGGAGCGGCAAAGAGGTACCGGCGGCGCCCGCGAAGGCAGTCTCTTCGCCCGCGGCGGCAGCTTCCGCAACGACCAAGTAGGAATTTGCGCCTCGATGCGTCGCGGGCCGTCACGGCTCGCGATGCGTCGGCTGCATCCTCCGCGCGAATCGACGACGGCTTAGTCGATGCCGAAATGCGAACTGTGCGAGCTGCGTGATTACACGCAGCGCTACGCCGACTTCGTTCACCCGTTCAAATTTACGATTCTTGATTGCGATTCGTGCGACACCCCCATGGCCGTCCTGGGAGAGCATCGCGCCGTGCCCACCGACCAGGAGCGCGAATTCATGATCGAGGCGCTGTCACTGATCGCGCGCGCGAAGTACGGCGCCGATAAATTCGGCATCGACGCCGTGATGCGCCAGATTCCCGATCACTGCCACATGCATGCCCGCCCAATTCGCCGCTGGCAATATTAGCTGCTGCGCCACCCCGTTTTCGATCGCCAGACATATTACGGCCCGGTTTCGTGAGTTTTACCTATTTGGTAAGCGCCGCATCTTGTGCTATATGCGCGCCGTTACGCGCGTTGCTTGGGGAAGCGCGTCGCCGGCGGGAGAAGGCCCTGAGGGGGGGCGCTCCGGCTGGTTCCCTTCAGGAGGTATGGGGGAAAATGGCTAACGGGACGGTTAAGTGGTTCAGCCCGAAGAAGGGCTACGGCTTCATCACGATGGAGGACGGGCAGGAAGTGTTCGTTCATTATAGCGCCATCGATGGAGCAGGTTTCCGCTCGCTCGAGCAGGGGGAGCGCGTCGAGTTCGAGGTCGCGCAAGGGCCCAAGGGATTGCAGGCCTCAAACGTCAACAAGGGATAGGGCGCGCGCGAGGAGCTCTCGGGGATAAGGGGGGACGGTTCGACCGCCCATGTCCCGGCGCACGCCGCGTGCGAGCCGTTGCGGCGGCATGCGACCGAGGCGATCCCACTGATGAAGCGGGCCGGCCCCTGGTCAGACTAATTCGATCGGGTGTTCGCGGCGAGGCGTGACGCGGCCGACGATCGCGGCGTCGCGATGCCCGCAATTGTGAAGCTCCGCGAGCAGGGCAAGGGACTGCTGGTCGGGGATCGCGATCAGCAATCCGCCCGAGGTCTCCGGATCGAAGGCAATCGCCGCGATCTCGTCGGAAACTTCGTCGGAGATGCGGACGCTTGGCGCGTAGTACTCGCGATTGCGTTGGCCGCCGCCGGGAATCATTCCGGCGCGGCATTGCTCGAGCACTCCGGGCAGCAGCGGCAAGTCGGATTCCTCGAACACGATCGTAAGGGCGCTGCCCTCGGCCATCTTCAGCGCATGACCGACGAGACCGAATCCCATGATGTCGGTGGCGGCGTGTACGTCGTACTTAAGCATCGCGGAGGCGGCCGCGGCGTTGAGCTGCGTCATCGAGCGGACCGCGGCCTGGTATGGTTCGTCGGCCAGCTGGTCGCGCTTGAATGCGGTCATCAGGATTCCCGTGCCGAGCGCCTTGGTGAGCACGAGCGCGTCGCCGGCTCGCGCGCCGACATTGCGCACGATTCGGTGCGGATCGATCACTCCTGTGACAGCCATCCCGAATTTCACTTCTTCGTTTTCGTTGGCGACGGTGTGGCCGCCAACGATTACGACGCCGGCCTCGCGCGCCTTCTCGGCAGCACCGCGCAGAATTTCAGCGAGCATCTCGTTGGGCAATCCGGTTTGCGGCCAGCATACGATGTTCAGCGCGGTACGCGGCAAGCCGCCCATCGCATAGACGCCCGAGAGCGCGCCCGCGGCGGAGATCTGTCCGTAGGTGAAAGGGTCGTCCACCACCGGCGTGAAAAAATCGATGGTGTTCACGATCGCGAGATCGTCGGAAAGACGCAGCACTCCAGCGTCGTCGCCGGTGGAGATTCCGACGAGCAAATCAGGGTGGCTCGGCAAATCGAGCCGCGCGAGGACTGCGGAGAGGTCCGCCGGACCGAGCTTACCGGCGCAATCCGCAGCCGTGCACCGCGCAGTCAGGCGGATGAGGCCGCCCTGCGAGGGATTGTTGTCCTTTGGTTTGGACATCGCGGCTATTGTCGCGCATCGGGGAGTTCAGGAGAAAGGGATTCAGTGAAAAAGATCCGGGGTCTCTCGGCTGCGCTCGGGATGGCGGAAAAAAGAGAGGCGGTTGCTACATCTGCTTGGTGTACATCGCCATGTCGAAGTAATCGCGCCATGCGCTGATTTTGGCGCCGCTGACCTCGAACACGCCTGCGACCGGCAGCGAAATCGTCTTTCCGCCGCCCAGGTCGAAGACGTCGACGCGCTCGTTGAAGACGACGTTGCCGGCGCTGGCGCTGTTCAGCACTTTGAAATGAAGCGACTTGGCCATCGGCAGAAAGGTGTTGATGGCGGCGCGGATGGCGTCCTTGCCGCGGGCCGGTTCGAACGGGATGTTGTGGTAGACGGCGTCGTCGGTGAAGAAGCCGAGCAGTTCTTCGATATTCTTGCGCGGCCACGCGTTGCAGAATTCGGTCACGACTTTTTCAGCATCGTTAGCCATAGCGATTTCTCCCCTGGCGCAAGCGCCTATTCGTTGTCGAGATAAAAACGGTCCTCGTCCTTGTTATAGCCGAACAGCTCGGCGAAACGCCCCCAGTTCACCATCGTGGAAAACTGGCGCTCGGGCTTTTCGCTCGGCAGCAGCATCGCGAGGTGGCTGAGCACGATCTCCTTGGTAACGGACTTGTCCTCCTGGCCATGCAGGAGGCGGATGAAGTAGCTGAAGAGGCTGTGTTGCTTCAACTGCCCGCGCACGAGCAGCTTGCGTTCGTTGACTTTCGCGTCGATGATTTGTTTTCCCAGCGGCTCGAGCACCACGTCGCCGGCCGGAGTTGAAACGAAGCCGAGGATTTCCGCGGCCTTCATCACCTGGAGCAGATCGCCGAATTTGAAATTGAGATCGCGCGCTATTTTGTAACCGTCCTCGCGCCCGCCGCGATCCTCGAGCAATTCGAGCAAGCCGAAGACCAGACTCAGCGCGCAATCTGGAAGCGGATATATGGACGCAGGAGCCATCAGCCGCGCTCCTCGATCAGCGAGAAGACCTTGTCGGTCAGGGCGTTGAAAGCTTCAGTGCGGCGGTCGCGCGGTCTTGGCAATTCGACCTTGAGATCCTTCACGATACGTCCGGGGCTCGAGGACATCACGATGACGCGATCGGCGAGTTCAATTGCCTCCTCGATGATGTGGGTAACGAGCACGATATTTTTTACCGGCATGTCGGGCGCCTGCCAGATTTCGAGCATTTCCTCGCGCAGCGTGATCGCGGTCAGGGCATCCAGCGCGGAAAACGGCTCGTCCATCAGCAGCACCTTGGGCTCCACCGCCAGCGCGCGGGCGAAACCGACGCGCTGCTTCATTCCGCCCGAGAGCTCGCGCGGGTAGGCCTCCTCGAAGCCGTCGAGTCCCACCTTGTCGATATAGATTCCGGCGCGCTTTTCGCGCTCGGCCAGCGGCAATCCCTGCGCTTCGAGGCCGAGTTCGACGTTGGCTTTGACCGACAGCCATGGCAGCAGCGCAAACGATTGGAACACGAGTGCGCATTCGAGATTAATCCCATCGACCTGGCGGCCGCGGTACAGCACCTGTCCGGAAGTCATCGGCACGATACCGTTGATGATGCGCAGCAGCGTTGACTTGCCGCATCCCGAGGGCCCGACGATCGCCACGAACTCGCCCTCATCCACGTCGAAGCTGACGTCGTCGAGCACCAGCAACGTGCCCTTGGCGTGCGCGAAATTTTTCGAGATGTGTTTGAGCTCAAGCAGGGCCATGGGTCAGATGAGTCCGAATCGCACATAGTCAGGGACGTGTCAGTAGTCCAGCCGGTATCGCTCCGTGGCCAGGTTGTACAACGGCCGCCACATTAGCCGGTTCAACAGTAGCACCACCAGTATCATTGATAGCAGGCTCAGCAGGATCATCACGCCGTTGCCGGTCTTATAGGTGGCGGCGTCCAGCAGCGCGCCGATTCCGGTCACCTGGTAGGTCTGGTTTTTGTAAACGAAGTACTCCGACAGGATGAGCGCGTTCCATCCTCCGCCCCACGCGGTGATGCTGCCGGTGATCAGCGACGGCATCACCGCGGGAAGAATCAGCTTGCGCCAGCGCGCGTAGCGGGATAGCCCGAACGCGCGCGCGGCTTCCTTCAAGTCCTCGGGCACCTGGTTTACGCCCGCGAGCAGGTTGAAGAGCAGATACCATTGCATCCCGGTCAGGATTAGCAGGATCGAAGCAAGATTCATCCCGCCGGTGATCTGGATGACGAAGATGACGATGACCGGAAACAGCGCCGTCGCGGGCATCGAGCCGACAATTTCCGCAATCGGCGAGAGGATTCGGTTGAAGCGCGGACTCTCGCTGGCGGCCAACGCGCACGGCACCGTCCATGCCAGCGAGATCGCGTACGCGACCGTCATCCGAATTGTGGAGGCGAGGATTGCGGCCGGGATCTGCTTCGCGTCCGACGGCCACGGCTGCGAGAGCGTTCTGATCAAGGCGAAAAAGCCACGCCCCAACGCCCACAAGGTGAAGATCACGATCGCGCCGATCACCAGCGTTCGCACGATCTGGCCCGCGCGCCTGCTTTGTTCCGGCGAGAGTTGCGGACCGCGCGGCATCGCGTTCAGCACGCTGGCAATCAGCCTCATGGGAGGCAGCAGGATCGAGCGCAGCGCACGCGTGATGGCGGGGCCAACGCCCGACAGCGCGTCGAACATCCCCAGCGATTGCACGGCGCCCGACGACGCCGCAAATTCGTAGCGAAACTTCTCCGCCCACGCCGACAGCGGCTGCCACACGATCATGTCCATCAACACGATGATCGCGAGCAAGGTGAGAAGTCCCGCAACGAGATCGAAGTTGCGTCCATTTTCAGCGGCCTCCCACAGAAAACTGCCCAGCCCCGGCAGCCGGTAGCTGGCGGGACCGACTGTGATGATTTCGCACGCGATCAGGAAGTACCATCCCGCGACCCAGGACAGAATAGAGTTGTACACCAGCTTCGGCACGCTGGCCGGCATCAGCAGACGCTTGAACC
>VFSW01012690.1_pt1 | contig 11747 bp, 10 predicted proteins | sample 5358111 | NCBI WGS metagenome assembly VFSW01 (sample SAMN11554181, study PRJNA540505) | mine drainage metagenome | isolation source: sediment from site ElyBrook_90M | place: USA: Ely Copper Mine, Vershire, VT | collected 2017 | reverse complement strand
CCCCTTATGTTTGCAATGGCCCAGATTCCTCCGTCTTCCAGGAAGGGGATTATATAAGGGTCAAAATCAGGTGTCATCGACGTCCCAAACCCCCCATATCCATAGAGTATTGTGGGGTTGCGTCCGTCCTTCTTTATGCCTTTTTTATGCGCCATGAACATTGGTACCCTCTGACCGTCCGCAGATTCATACCACACCTGTTCCATCTCATATGCGCTTAGGTCCAGCCTTGGCGCGTTTTTTTTCAGCTTCCTCACGGCATAGGTCTCCAGATCAAGCACGTACTGCTCCGTCTCCTTTACCAGCGATCCAAGTGTAAAAACTGCGCGATTCCCGTCAAGCTCGGGAGGCCACGCCGACCCGCGTACAGGGAGCCTGACGTCTGCAAGCTTCCTGCCGCTCAGGGAAAACACCTTAATCTCAGAATAGACGTTGTGCAGATAGCTTACTATAATCTTATTTCCGGAGTATCTGATGCTATCAATCGGATTCCCGCACTCGGCTACCACATCCTTCCAATGGCCTTCGGAGATCCTGTTGATATCGAAAGACACGATCCTTGAGTTGGGCGCTTCAAAATTAGTAAGCACATATGCCTTCCCTCCGGACATGTCCAGTACCTTGAAATCCCCGGTCTTTCCCACTATGAGCGGATGCAGTTCGCGGGAGGCATTACTTCGTAGATTTATATAGTAGATATCGCAGTTTATATTATCCGAGACATTTATGATCAAATATGATCCGTCTACCGACCTCTCCAGTTCACAGACCCTTGAAGATCCCAGTCCCTTCCCGTAAATCCCCCTGTCTCTAGACGCCGGCGTGCCGATTTGATGGAAATATATATGGTCTGCATCTTCGGGATGCGGGCAGGTTTTAACCTCAGGCCAGGCGGAATAGTAAAATCCCGAGCTGTCCTTAAGCCAGACAAGGCTCTCTATAGACACGCCATGTATTGCATCTTTCAGCGTTTTGCCGGTCTCAAGATCCTTGACGTATATGGAAAGGGTCTCGCTTCCGTGCCTTGACACAGTGTAAGCTATCTTAGTTCCTTCATCATTCGGATAATACTCAACCATGTACATGTTTCTTTCGCTAAATCCGTTAGGATCAATTGCAACTTTTTTCTCCCCGTCTATGCCGTCCATGTAATAAAGCACATTCAGCTCACTGCCCGGGACGTTTATATACTGGAAGTACCTGCGCTCTCCGGAAGCGAGTGTCCCCATGGCAGTGACCGGAGCATCAATCTCCTCTATGCTATCCTTGATCGCCTTTATCCGATTTTTTATATCATCCCTGTCTTCAATTCCGTCAAAGAACCTGCGCGAATAATCGTTCTGTCTGTTTACCCACCTTTTCACTTCGTTGCTGTCTGAGTCTTCCAGCCATCTGTACGGATCCCTCACCGTCATCGTATAAAGGGAACCGTCGCCTCCGTAGACTACGGTCTCATTTTTCTCTGTGCGCGTCTGCGGGGGCCCGCCGGCCGTCCTGCCCACATTCGCATCATCCGCTGCAGCAGCTTTAACCTCGGCCATCCCAAAACATTCCTTTTAGCGCTGATATAATTGCAATTGCTCCCCTTACGTATGCCCTTGCAAAATGTAATAATCTAAGTTAAAAATGCGGGTATTTAAGTGTTGCCTACAAGTTCTGCGACTGTTTTGTCTGCACAAATATCATAAGGATCAGCAGATAATTAATAGCCATGAGCTTCAGGATGATGCTCAATATTAAAATAGTGACATCAGGAAACATCTGCGCCATACCCGCAATTATATTAAATTGCTATGCACTATAATATCCGGGATTGCTGATGCCTGGTATAGGGATAGACGCGCTGAAGGCAAGGGTGTTCGAGAGCCTCGAGGGCAGGCTGGGCAGCATACACACTGACGAAGACCTATATGCGTACATAGCCGGCGTGGTGAAGTCAGTGGATCCGTCGGCTGACAAGTCAGCCATAGACAGCATAGTCGCAGAGGCAAAGAGGTTCGAGCCTATAGACCAGTACCTGCACAACGAGGGCATAGAGGACATAATGGTAAACAATACGGAGAACATATTCGTCTACCACAGCACAGAGGGCGACATAAAGGTGCCTGAGAGGATTGGGTCCGCAGTCGAGCTGTCAACGTTCGTGAAGAAGCTGAAGATGTACGCCACAAGCACAATAGCAAACAGGCACATATACGACGTGCATCTCCCCAACGGATCCAGGTGCAACATAGTAGATTCACCGCTCGGCCCAGACGTCACCATAAGGAACTTCAAGCCAAATGCATACAGCATAATCGACCTCGTGAACTACGGCGAGCTGAGCTACAACCTTGCCGCAAGGTTCTGGCTATATTCGGAGGGACTGGGCATAAGGCCTGCGAACATGCTCATAGGGGGCATGCCCGGAAGCGGTAAGACCACGGTGCTCAATTCAATGTTCAGCTTCTTCAGGCCTGAGGCAAGGATAGTCGTGCTCGAGGAGACTTACGAGATAAACACGAGCACGCAGGAGAACTGCGTAAGGCTGGAGACAAGCCCTGACGTCTCATTGGAAGACCTGCTGAAGAACTCCCTGAGGATGAGGCCAGACATAATACTCATAGGCGAGGTGAGGGGAGAGGAGGCGAAGGACATGATGACCGCGATGTCCATAGGAAAGTCTGTCATATCCACGATACACGCGCACACGAGCAGGGACATGGTTGCAAGGCTTGAGCACGATCCGATGAGGATAAGCAGGGACACAATACCACTGATAGACGCAATGTCGATAGTCTCGCAGGTGAATGTAGATCACAAGCGGGTGAGGCGGGTCACGCAGGTCTCCGAGACATCGGGGGTCGAGACGCAGGTGCTGCTCTCAGACCTTTACACTTATGACTACAAGACGCAGAAGAGCTCAGACATAATGCCCAGCGTCACATACAGGGACGTGCTCTCCAGAGCAACAGGCAGGACGCCGACAGAGATAATAGCTGAGGAGTCGAGAAGGGCAAAGGTGCTCGAGAAGCTCAACAAGCTCGGAGTAAGGGATCTGCGCGGGATAAACGAGTTCTGCAGGGACTACTACGACAACCAGGCAATGGCGCTCGCAAAGCTCGGGCTCGCAGAGCTCGGCACTCTTGAATAGGCGCAGGCTGCGCAGCAAAAGCAGTAGCGTTATCTGCTGCCGGATTCATGGCTTTATGTCATTCTCCTACATCGCCAGTATCAACAAATTATTTATCCATACAGGACTTCGTCCAGCGTGGTGCTTAGCCTCTCGCTGCCCTTCCCAAAGTCGTGCGGCTTCACTTTGAGAAGGTTCTTAGGATCAGGCTTCTTCACAGACTTCCTGACATTAATCCAATCTTCCATTACCACGGCTCCTACCTCTCATTCAGCTTGTCGTAGCTCTCCTTCATAGCGCTCTCTGTCAGCCTGACAAACCTTGCGTTCTTCCTCAGCTCAGCAAGGTCTGCAGCTCCGCAGTAGCTCATACCAGACCTCACTCCGCCGACCAGCTGGTACACGACTTCCCTAACGCTTCCCCTGTACGGAACCGACGATTCCACTCCCTCAGGCACTATGTCGAACACCTCCTGCGGGTCTATCGCGCTCTTGTCAAGCATCTTCCTGCTTATGTTAGCTCCGAAGGACGACATGCCCCTGTACGCCTTGTACTTCACGCCCTCCCTCCTCACGAAGAACCCTGGGCTCTCGTCTGTGCCTGCAAAGAGGTTGCCGAGCATTACCGCAGCAGCGCCTGCTGCAAGCGCCTTTGTTATGTCCCCAGATTCCTTTATCCCTCCGTCTGCAATTATCGTAACTCCATTCTTCCTGCCAGCCTCGTAGCAGTCCATCACCGCAGTAAGCTGCGGCATGCCTGCGCCAGTGACCCTCCTTGTGGTGCATGCGGCACCTGGCCCTATGCCGATCTTTACAGAGTCAGAGCCTGCAGACGCAAGGTCCTCTGTGCCCTCAGCAGTAGCCACATTGCCAGCTATCAGGGCAACACCGTCTATGGACTTCTTCACTTTCTTTATAGCGGCTATCACGCTGTCGCTGTGGCCATGCGCTATATCCACGACTATCGCGTCAACTCCTGCATCAGCAAGCGCCTCTGCCCTCTCAAGATAGTCGCCGTGCGTCCCTATGGCAGCGCCTACTAGCAGACGTCCCTTCCCGTCCATAGCAGATCTCTCAGACCTTATCCTCCTGTATATGTCCTTTGAAGTGATGAGGCCGTGCACAACGTTCTTCTTGTCAACGAGCGGCAGCTTCTCAAGCCTGTTCCTGTCCAGTATCTCTAGCGCCCTGTCCATCCCTATGCCCGGCTCCCCTACTATAAGCCTGCTTCTCGGAGTCATTGCCTTTGACACTGTGTCCTTGTCATTCCTCACGAACCTTATGTCCCTGTCAGACAGTATGCCAAGCAGCCTGTTGGACTTGTCCACGACAAGCAGGCCGCTGACCTCCCCGCTCTCCATAAGGATGCGTGCGTCGCCTATGGATACGTCCTTGCCTATGCTGTACGGCCTCTCTATTATGTAAGCTGTCGACCTCTTCACCCTCCTCACCTCGTCAGCCTCCTTCTCTATGGGCATGAACCTGTGCATTATGCCGAGCCCTCCCTCCCTTGCAATGGCGATTGCCATGGCAGATTCGGTAACAGTATCCATGTTCGCAGTTATTATGGGAACATTGAGCGTTATGCCCTTGGTTATTTTTGTAGTCGTGTTTACCGCCTTCCTCGACTCTATCCTTGACCTCATCGGAACAAGGAGCACATCGCTGTAGCTCAGTCCCACCTGTATATCGTCACGGTTCAAACAGACACCCCACTATTATTTCTTTGCAGAGGCTTATAAACATTTCGTGATTGCCGCATGTCCCAAAATCACGTCGTCATATAATCCAATATAATCCAGTTATATGAAGTGTTTATATACGTTTGCAGAGCAATATTTCAGGGTATTGAGATGTCTGGCAACAAGAATCTTGCATATGTTGCAGTGGCAGTGATAGTGGTATTGATAGCAATAGCAGTGCTTGTCTCCACGTCGAAAGGCGTGGCGCAGCTTGTGACTGCGCCTGGAAGCTTCGTTCCTGTGAGCATGACAGACCCTCCACATGTGCCTAACGGCACAAGCGCCCTGGTAATATCATATTCATCATTGCAGGTTCAGACATCCGGCGGCATCAGCTCAGGGTGGCACAACAGCAACAGCAGCGGCACCCTCAACCTTCCCTCTCTTGTAAACGTGACGCAGACGATTGCAGGCGTCCAGCTTCCGCAGAATGCGGTAGTGGATCAGATAAGGTTTGCAATAACGTCAGCAAAGATAACGATAAACGGCACATCATACAATGTTACAGTGCCGAGCGGGCAGGTAAGCGCCCACATACTGGGTCGCGAGGATCTGAATTCATCCTCAGGCATACTTCTTGACTTTGCGCCTACAGTTGCTGTAGTATACACCGCAAACTCCACTGTGTTTGTGCTGGTCCCGTCAGTAAGGGCTGTCGTGGTTCCGTCAAACAGCTCAAGCGCGCAGATAGGGCACAGGTCACAGCTCAGCGCAAGGGAGAGCGGCGACCTCAGGTCAGTGGCTGCAAACGTAGCGCTGTCCGGCGTATCCCTCACGTCAAGCGCCAATTCCACAACGCTCATGCTTACTGTGGCAAACCACGGGAACCAGAGCGTAGTTATACGCCACGTGCTTGTAAAGGGCCAGGAGAAGGCACAGGTAACGCTGTCAGAGCGCGAGGTTGCGAACCAGTCGGAGCACGCAAACGAGTCAGTTAATGCATCAAGCCACTCAAGCGCATCAGAAAACGTACCTGTCATGTCAAACCAATCTGCACACGCATCAGCAGGGAGCCATGATGGCGAGTCAAACGCGCTGAATGCGACTTCGCACGCCTCAGCTGGCGTGAATGCATCGTCAAACGCCTCTGCAAGCGGCAGGTCGTCATCAAACGCATCGGCCCACCTGAACGTTTCAGCATCAGCATCCGCATCAGGCGTGGCGCATGCTGCGGTGAACATATCAGTGCTTAACGAGAGCAGGCTAAACCTTGAGCACTTCGGAGTGCTAAACTTCCTTGTGGCTGCAAACGGCACGCTCTTCCTGCCTGCGACATCCGAGGATGTTGAGTCAGAGAGCGGCTTCACGCTTGCTGCAGGAGCGCAGCGCACGCTGGAGTTCTCAGGCAAGATAAGCCTTGGAGAGGGGCATCTTGCAGTCAGCCTTGTGCCCGGAAGCAACTACAGCGTATACGTGATAGGCGAGCAGACGCTGTCGGCAAGCGCGAATGTCACAGCAGGCTGAATGAGGGCAGACTCCACGCGCTGGCACAGCCTCAGCAAAGAGCATAGCATTTGCACTGAAGGCAATAAATCTTACTCTTAGCACAAGTAAGTTTACGTAAATCTTACTCTTAGTACCGGTAAGTTTCTATGGATCCTACTCTCGGCATAAGTAGTATCTATAACCGAGATGAATCTGGAAATCACTTGCCCTTCCTGTGCTTGAAGTACTCCACCTGCCTGAGCCTCTTCTCTGCCTCAGCGCGCGTTTTGTACGGCCCGCCCAGGTTCTTCTCCCCGTTCTCTGACAATACGTAATATCCGTCCTTTCTCTTGACAATCATAGCAATGCCCTGTTTGCATTTTCTGTCTGGTTCATCTGCATGAGTATGTTCCCACAATGTTATATAATCTTAGCTGGGAAATCCATGAATTGCTGCGTTTGCAGTTACCTGCTGACTGCACAATGTTCCCCATATTTTCCCGGCAGGGGCACGCTCAGCTTTAAATACCTTGTGAAAGAATAACTTATCGCTATTTCATACGGTTGAATGGCGCTTTATAGTCAGAGATGGTAGCTTGGCTGATTTGAGCAACGACGTTAGGTTGGCGGTGGACACCGGAAAGGTCAGCCTCGGCTACAGGGAGGTGCTCAGGGCTGTGAACTCCAACTCGGCGAAGGCGGTTGTCGTCGCTTCAAGCGGTAAGAAGGGCATTGTCGACGACATAAACCACGTGTGCAGGATCGCAGGCATAAGGCTCATACCCTTCAAGGGCGGCTCGCTGGATCTCGGCACGGTGTGCGGAAAGCCCTTCTCCGTGAACAGCCTTGCGATTATAGAGTCAGGCCACTCGAAGATACTTAACGAAGAATATTGATGGTGTATATTTGCCAAAAGGAGAATTTGCAGCAAAGGAACTCATAAGGAAGAGGAAGAGGTACAGGATGCTGAAGAAGTGGTGGAAGAGGAAGTTCTTCCATCTCAAGGCAAAGTACGACCCTGTGGGACCTGTCCCGATGGCAAAGGCGCTGGTTCTGCAGAAGTTCGTGCTGCAGCAGAAGCAGCCTCACTCGGGCCTTATCAAGTGCGTCAGGGTGCAGCTAGTGAAGAATGCAAAGGTCGTGGGCGCATATGTCCCGTTCGACGGCACAATAAACTTCATAGAGGAGCACGACGAGGTTACGATACAGGGACTTGGAGGGTCGCAGAGGGGGCAGATGGGCTGCATACCAGGCCTCAAGTACAGGGTCATAGCAGTGAACGGCACAGACATATACCAGATAGTGAAGGGAAAGAAGGAGAAGCCTAAGAGATGATAATATGGCAGACGCCCCAGATGCAACTAAGAACGACGTGCCAATGGTTCCGGACGCAAGGCGGTCCGCAGTTGCGACTGAGAGCCCGCAGCAGCCTGCTCAGGCTGCAGGGGCGGAGAGGCCAAAGAGGCAGAGGAAGCAGCCAGCAGCACCGGCAAAGGCGCCGGACATATCTGCAGGGGGTCAGCTTCTTTTCGGAAAATACGACGTGAACAGCGTAGCAGTGGAAGACCAGTCGCTTGTTGCTTACATAAAATTCGGCAAGAGGTCATATCCGAACATATTCGGAAGGAGGAAGTACCAGGCATACTACAACGCGCATTCTGACATAGTCGAGAGATTGATAAGCAAGCTGATGCGCGGAGGAACGGGACGCAAGATATCGGGAAAGGTCATAAGGAGGAAGGGCGCGCTTCAGGGAAAGAAGCTCAAGACAGTGCACATAGTAGAGGAGGCGTTTGATTCAATACAGAAGAAGACGGGAAAGAATCCGGCGCAGGTGCTTGTCGATGCGCTTCAGAACGCTGCGCCGATCGAGGACACTACAAGGGTAAGGTACGGGGGCATAAGCTACAATGTCGCTGTAGGCATAAGCTCGCAGAGGCGGCTTGACGTCGCCCTGAGGCACGTTGCGCTTGCAGCGCTCATGGGCTCGTTCAAGGCAAAGAGGACAATCGCAGAAGCGCTCTCGAACGAGATAATGCTTGCGGCTTCAAAGAGCCCTGACAGCTACGCAATAAAGAAGAGGATAGAGGCTGAAAGGGTAGCGAAGAGGGCAAGGTGATCCCATGGTCAGGAAGGAGTTCGTCGCAGAGGAGGCCGCCAAGATAATGAGCGACGTAGTGCACATAAGGAACGTGGCGATAATAGCGCACGTGCACCACGGAAAGACCACGCTTACGGACTCTCTGCTCGCAAGGGCTGGAATAATATCAAAGCAGATAGCGGGGGAGTCGCTTTACACTAACTACGAGGCCATAGAGAAGGACAGGAGGATGACTATAAAGTCAGCGAACATATCACTTGCATTCAACTACAAGGATGCAGACCACATCATAAACCTCATAGACACCCCGGGGCACGTGGACTTCGGCGGACACGTCACAAGGTCGATGCGCGCCGTCGACGGCGTGGTGCTTGTGGTAGACCCTGTGGAGGGCATAATGCCTCAGACAGAGACAGTGCTCAGGCAGGCGCTCAAGGAGAAGGCAAAGCCAGTGCTTTTCATCAACAAGACTGACAGGCTGCTGAAGGAGCTCAAGCTCACCCCTGACCAGACGTTCGAGAGGCTGCTAAAGCTCATTGCTGACATAAACAAACTTATAGAGGGATATGCGCCAGAAGGATATGCAAAGAAGTGGGAGCTGAGCGTCGAGAACGGAAGCGTGTGCATAGGCTCTGCCGCAAAGAAGTGGGCCATATCCACGTACATAGTGAAGAAGTACAATGTTACGTTCAAGCAGATATTCGAGCTTACCGCAAAGGAGGATGAAAAAGGATTGCAGGCAGCGGCGCCCATAGACGAGGCGACTCTTGCAATGATCATAGACCATCTTCCAAACCCTGCGGAGGCGCAGGCGTACAGGATACCCCACCTGTGGCACGGGGACCTGAACAGCGAGGACGCAAAGTCCATGATGTCAGTCGACAAGTCCGCAAAGGTAAACGCGATAATATTCGGCGTATCCTACGACCAGCACAGCGGCGAGGTTGCGATAGGCAGGATATTCTCGGGCACTGCAAGGAAGGGCACAGAGGTGTATGTCAGCGGCAATCCCAACATCCAGAGGATACAGCAGATAAGCCTGTTCATGGGTCCAGACAGGGTGATAATAGACCATGTATCTGCAGGGAATATCGCAGGCCTGGTCGGGCTTGACAACGTATCAATAGGGGACACGATAAGCGAGAACAACATAGAGCCCTTCGACCAGATAAAGCACTACTCCAAGCCCGTGGTGACAAAGGCGATAGAGGCAAAGGATACTAGGGACATGGGAAAGCTGATAGAGGCGCTCAGGGAGCTGACAAAGGGGGATCAGACCATAATCGCAGAGCTGAACCAGGAGACAGGAGAGCACCTTGTAAGCGGAATGGGCGAGCTGCACCTCGAGGTCATAGAGACGAAGATAAGGGACGACTTCCATGTGCCGATAACGACCAGCGAGCCCATAGTCGTGTACAAGGAAACTATAACAGGAGAGGCGAAGGACGTTGAGGGAAAGTCTCCGAACAGGCACACCAGATTCTACATAGACGTCTCGCCCCTTGAGCCAGGTGTTGCAGACCTTATAGACACAGGATCGTTCAAGGAGGGCAAGCCGAAGGGAAAGACGCACATAGAGGAGTTCATAAAGGCAGGCATGTCAAGGGAGGAGGCAAAGGGGATTGTCAACATAAGGAACAACAGCGTGCTGATAGACGCTACAAAAGGAGTGCAGTACCTCAACGAGGTAATGGAACTGTGCATAGAGGCTTTCGACGAGGCGATGAAGGACGGGCCTCTTGCAAGGGAGAAGTGCACTGGGATAAAGGTGCGCATAACCGACGCAACCATACACGAGGATCCTGTGCACAGGGGGCCTGCGCAGGTGATACCTGCAATGAGGAGGCCGATATATGCGGGAATGCTCATGGCTGGCGTTGTGCTGCTCGAGCCCAAGCAGAGGTTCACTGTCAACATACCGCAGGAGTACCTCTCTGACATCATAACATTCCTTCAGGGCAAGAGGGGCCAGATACTCGACATACAGCAGGAGAACGAGCAGGCGACGATAATAGCGAAGATGCCCGTGGCAGAGGTAATAAAGGGATTCTCAAACGAGATAAGGAGCCTTACGCAGGGCAAGGCAATATGGTATCCGGAATATGCGGGATACGAGAAGCTTCCAAAGGATCTGCAGGACAAGGTGGTCAGGGAGATAAGGAAGAGGAAGGGGCAGCCTGAGGAGCCTCCGACGCCGCAGCAGTTTTTGGACTGAGATACGGTAATATACGTATACAATAAAGATAACAAATGTGGTAACATGGCAGACGACAAGAATAACACATCGGCATTCCAACAGCAGCCTGTGCAGATCCAGCCGCGCTTCCAGAAGCGCGCCTTTCCGTTAAAGGCAGCTGCAGCAGCAGTTGCAGTAGTGATAATACTCGCCGCAGCATATGTGCTATTAGGGTCGCAGTCCTTGCCAGGATCCTCTGGCGGATCAAGTGCGCTTCAGGCAGAGCTCTCCTCGCCCGGCAACCAGACTGTTGCTGGAGTAGTGGGCGTAACTGCGGGCAAGCTTGCAACGCTGAACGAGCTTAATGTAAGCTATTCCGGGCACGCATTGATAGGCGTAAAAGCGTCAAGCCTCGGCAATATCCAGTTCAGCGTCCCGTTCAGGCTATCATTCCAGAAGCTTGGGCAGAATTCCAGGATCTACTTCAACGCAAGCGGCATACCTGTTCTTGGAAACATAACCACAACTGAGATAAGCCTGGCCAACGGTACATCATATTCCTGCACTGCATCGTCATTCCTCTCCGGAATGTCAGGCGCACCGTCATCCCAGAACGCAGGCAAGGTGACATGCCAGAAGTCCGCCACATCGGCATCCGCACCAACATCAATAGGATCACAGTTCAATCTGAACATATCACAGCTCAGCTCATCCCTGAACTCATCCGGCCTCAAGGCGATGAACGGCACGAAGGTAAAGATAGCCGGGCAGGCGCAATACCTGGGTCAGGGATGCGTTCTCGTCCTGATAAGCGGCAAAGTGAATCAGCCAAACACCACGGGAGACTACAATGTCAGCACCTGCCTGTCCGCGCAGTATTATGTGCCGCTCAACCTTACCGCATCCGCAAGTGTCAGCACTGCGTCAAATGGCGGCTACGACGTTACAGTTGCAGTTAACGAGACCTCGATAGGCGGACAAGTAACCCTTGCAGGCATATCAGCCTTGCCAGGGCCTGTCGTGAACTCCACAGCATCACAGCCACAAAACCTGAACAGCACTGGATTCAACTACACCTGACCAGTCCGCTTGCCTGTGCATTCAGTACTGTTCAGCAACATACCTGCGGAAAAGCCGCATTGCTCGCGCTTCTCCGCGTCCTCATCGATTGATTTATATATCTATACTATAT
>VFSW01012689.1_pt1 | contig 11748 bp, 9 predicted proteins | sample 5358111 | NCBI WGS metagenome assembly VFSW01 (sample SAMN11554181, study PRJNA540505) | mine drainage metagenome | isolation source: sediment from site ElyBrook_90M | place: USA: Ely Copper Mine, Vershire, VT | collected 2017 | reverse complement strand
TTTTTTTTATATTTTCAATAGTCACGTTGGCTATGTGATTTTTATAATATACAGATTTTAATGGAACACAAGGGGAAAACCCTTTTGGCTCATTAACCCTTTCAGGCAAAACATTGTTCGGAATGACTGATAGCAGCGGCACAAATAGCTATGGAGAAGTTTTTAAAATAGATACAGATGCAGTAGCCGGAATAAATGAGGTAAGAAATAAGAGTGAAGAGATAAGAGTGTATCCGAACCCGAACAACGGTGTATTCGCTTTGGAAGTTAAGAGCGAAGAGCTAAGAACTAAGAGTGTAGTGGAGATTTATAATATGCTTGGGGAACAAGTGTATTCTCATTATCAGATTACCACCCCGTCAGAATATCAAATTGATTTATCCTCGCAGCCCGCCGGTATATATCTTTACAGGGTAATTACCGAAACAGGATATTTGATAGGAGAAGGCAAGTTTGAAATAATTCACTGATGGAATAATGAATGAATCCCGTCCTCTGGCGGAGCGAATGCGCCCCGCAAAATTGGATGATTTTGTAGGGCAGGGGCTGCTGACAGGAGCCGATGGGGTAATTCGGAAGTTCATCTCCGCAGGAGCCATGCCTTCGTTTATCTTTTGGGGACCGCCCGGCGTAGGTAAAACTACCCTCGCCAACATCCTTGCCCGCGAGCTAAACAAAGAATTTTATTCCTTGAGCGCCATATCGTCGAGCGTAAAGGAAGTAAGGGAAATTATTGAAAGGAGCGAAAAAGGCGGTTTGTTCAAACACTCGCCCATTGTGTTCATTGATGAGATACACCGCTTTAACAAAGCCCAGCAGGATGCCCTGCTCGGTGCGGTGGAAAAGGGCAGCATTACTCTTATTGGCGCAACTACCGAAAATCCCTCTTTCGAAGTGATACCGGCTTTGTTGTCGCGCTGCCGTGTGTATGTATTGCAGCCCCTTGAGCGGGAAGACTTGCTTGAGCTTCTCAACAGGGCGGCCGGGAAGGATGAAGTGTTGAGCAGGATGCAGATTGACATCAGGGAAACGGATGCGCTCATCAGGCTTTCGGACGGCGACGGCAGGAAGCTGCTCAACCTGTTTGAGGCGGTGGTAATGGCAGGCGCAAAGAACAACGCTGTGGCAATTACCGACGAGCTTGTAATGCACATTGCCCAGCAGGTCATACCTTTGTATGATAAAAAGGGGGAGCAGCATTACGATATTATTTCCGCATTCATAAAGTCGGTGCGCGGCAGCGACCCCAATGCGGCTGTTTACTGGCTTGCGCGTATGCTCAACGGGGGCGAAGACATTCTGTTTATCGCCCGAAGGATGATTATACTCGCCTCGGAAGATATAGGCAACGCCAATCCCAATGCCCTTGTAATTGCTAACAACTGCTTTCAGGCTGTTAATTCCATCGGCATGCCGGAAGCACGCATTATTTTGTCGCAGACTGCCATATATCTTGCCTGCTCGCCCAAAAGCAACAGCGCCATAACAGCTATAGACGAGGCGAGGCGCAGGGCCGCGGAAGAGGGCGACCTGCCAGTGCCCCTGCATTTGCGCAACGCCCCAACCAAACTGATGAAGGAGTTGAATTATGGGAAAGACTATATTTACGCTCATTCTTATGAAGGTAATTTTGCCCAACAGGAATACCTGCCCGACAAGCTTAAAGGCACTGCATTCTACGAGCCGGGTGCGAACAGCAAAGAGGATGAGTTCAGGAAATACCTGAAAAAGATTTGGAGGGATTACTATGGGTACTGAAGCATTATTTCTTCTTCATCCCGTCCCATCCTTTCGATGTTAGTTCTTGAATATTCCCGTCCTTTCCTGCAAGTTTTATTCCATCGGCAGGTGGCAGCATTTCGCCAATTACGGTTATGTCCGAGGTGTCCTTCAGTTTCTTGAATTCAGCAGGCGGGAGCGTGAAAAGCAACTGGTAATCTTCACCGCCGTTCAATGCAAAAAGAGTAGGGGAGACCTCCGCTCCGTGTGCCACCTTAATTGTTTCTTCGTGTATGGGTATTTTGTCCTCGTCAAGCAGGCAGCCTGCTACCGAATCCTCGCATAAATGGTTGATTTCGGAGGACAGTCCGTCTGAAACATCAATCATAGCGCTGGGTTTTACGCCTGAATCGGCAAACATATTTATTACATCCATGCGGGCATGCGGCATAAGCTGGCGTTGTAATATATGGTTGTAGCCTTTCAAATCTGGCTTTACTGAAGGGTTCAGAGCGAAATCCTTTTTGCCTTTCTCCAGCAAAAATAAGCCGGCATACGCCGCTCCCAAATCTCCCGTAACGCACAGTAAGTCGCCGGCTTTCGCACCGTTACGGTAAGCAATATTATCCTTCCTACCCTTACCGATAATGGAGATGCTGATAATTAAACCCGAACGTGAAGATGAAGTGTTTCCCCCGACGAGGTCAACGTTATATTCTTTGCAGGCGAATCGCATTCCTTCGTAAATTTCCTCGATGGTTTCTACGGAATATTGGTTTGAAAGTGCAATGCTTACCAGAAACTGTGTAGCCTCGCCATTCATTGCGCAAATATCTGATACATTAACTGCCACAGCTTTATAACCGAGATGTCGCAAGGGAGTATAAGCCAAATCGAAGTGTATGCCCTCCGCCATCATATCGGTGGATAACAATATTACTTCGTCCTTACCCGGCGGCGCTATCACTGCTGCATCGTCGCCAATGCCCTTAAGAGTTGATTCGCGATGTAATTCAATTTTACCGGAAAGGCGATGAATCAAACCGAATTCGCCAAGTTCGCTTATAGGGGTGTATTTCTTATTTTCTTCCGCCATGATCAGGTGTGGCAACGATGTGCTTTTGAGCGCAATCTGCTGACTATTTCCCGTTTCTTATCTTCTGCTCCAATGCCGTAGTTGAATAGCCCGGCACAAAGTCTATGGTAAGTACTTTGCCGCCGTGGTTTATTACCGTATCGTATCCGGCAATCTGTTCGGGTTTCCAGTCGCCTCCCTTTACCAGCACATCGGGTTGAACAATTTTTATCAATTCTGCCGGTGTTTCCTCATCAAATATAACCACAGCCGTTACAAAGTGGAGCGAAGCGGCAATCAGGGCACGCGATTGTTCATCCTGTATGGGTCGGTTTGCGCCTTTGTTCAGTTTTTTAGCCGACAGGTCGGAGTTGATACCCACCACCAGCACATCTCCCAGATCGGCGGCCTGGCTAAGGTAGGTAACGTGGCCGCGGTGCAGCAGGTCGAACACTCCGTTGGTGAACACGATGGTTTTGCTGCGGAAGCGCCACTGAAGTACCTCGTTGGCGGCCTTTTCAGAGCTTAATATTTTCGACTGAATAATGTCAAGTTTGTTCATGCGGTTCGGTTTTATTTACTATTGGCAGCAATATGAGTGAAACAAGCCCTAAAAATACTATTAATACGAGCTGTGAGCCCCATATAAGCCAGGGCAGGGCAACCGATAATCCGTTCTCCCGAAGGTGCAGGGCTGGGTATAGGGCTACCAGCACATTGCCTATAAGCAGTTGGTAAGCGCCGGTTCCGCCGGGGGTTATGATAACGGCTACGGCCCCCACTATAAGTATAACAAGGCTATCGCCAACTGTGAGTTGTGAAGTGCCTTCAAAGCAAAAGAAGCAGAGATAGGTAGCGGTGAGGTAGCAGAGCCAGATTACTATGGAATATACCCAAAACAATAATGGCTGTTTCACCTTGCCCACGCTCTTTATCCCAAGCCAGAAGCTTTGAACATACTTTTTCACCAGTGCAAGCACCTTGCTTTTGCTTTTCAGGATAATTACGATTCCGATACTCAATATTACGAGCAGCCCGGAAACGATAATCAGGTGGGAGTGAACCCAGTTGTTAAACTTGCCTCCGAGGTCAACCTCGTTCATCATCTCAAAGGCTTTCTTCGATTCGAGAATAAGGGTGGCTATAAAAAAGAGGATGAGCATAAGCACGTCAATCACTCTTTCCACGATGACGGTTCCGAAAAGCTCGGTGAAGGACATTTTTTCATACCGGGCAAGCACGCCGCAGCGCGATACTTCTCCAATTCTGTTAATTGCATAATTCGCCATATAGCCTATTACAACGGCAAAAAAGGTATTGTTCAGCCGTGGTTTCCTGTCAATCGGTTCAATGAGCATCCTCCATCGCACTGCACGTAAGAAGTGGCTGAATATCCCAACAACGAGTGAAAGCGCCAGCCAGAAATAATTAGCCTGTTTAAAGGCATTTTCTATGTTAAGCCGCTCTTCGGAAGTGATTCCCCTGATGCTTAAATAAACGAGACCTAATCCTACACAAAAGAAGAGAAGGAACTTGAGGATGTTTTTAAGACGGGGGCTCAAGGCTTAAGCTTATTGGTTTTGCTGTCGGGGTACACCAGTATGGGTTTGTACGCGGCTGCTTCTTCCGACGACATGATGGCGTAGGAAATAACGATAAGCTCGTCATTCACCAGCGCTTTGCGGGCAGCAGGTCCGTTGAGGCAGATAATGCCGGAGCCTCTTTTGCCTTTAATAACATAAGTTTCCAGGCGTTCGCCATTCTGCTGGTTGAGCACCTGCACCTTTTCGTTTTCGAGCAGCTGTGCCGCCTCCATCAGGTTTTCATCTATGGTTATGCTCCCAACATAGTCGGGGTTGGCTTCTGTAACACGCACGCGGTGCAGCTTCGATTTCAATACATGTATCATCATAATGGCGGCAAAAATACGAATAATGGGTTATATGCTGCACCCTGATTAACCCCATGTGTTTATTTTTTTAATCCATTAACCTATTACGAGGCTTCGGCCCGGGCAGGCTGAATAGAATCATTTCACCTTGATCGCCCTAAATGCTGAAGTATGAGCGCTGAAATAGCCCAAGGCATTGTTTGAAATATTGGAAGGCGGATTGGCAGGTGTAACATTGGTAGAGCCCGAAGCCTGCCGTAAGTTTTGAATGTAATTGTAAGTTCCCTGGTCAATGCCCTGCAGCTCTACTTTTACACTGTCGTTGCGCAGTATGGTTTCTTTGGATGCATATATTTTGTAATCAATGAGGCCTCCGTGATTAAACTCATCATCAAGGGCAAACACATCCGGCAGCACCGTGTCGTTCACGGTTTCTATCAGTCTGTAATAGTGCATGCCCGTTGGCGGGTCTATGAATAAGGCATCGGGAAGATAGGTAGAATCGCCTGAAGGGTCAACATAATTAAATACAAGCAGGGTGTCGAACGCAACCGGCTGGGGCATGGTGCTTGTTGAAGTGTAGGTCTGTCCGTTCGCCACCACAGTCAGGTTATAAGTTCTGCCCGGCACGCCCTGAATCTTTTTGGTTTGATAAACGCCGGGAGTGGGTGTTTCTGTTAAGGTGTCGGTAGAACCTGCATTATCGGCAATGGTAACAAAGGCTCCGTTAACAGGCGGGAAAGTGTTCGGCTGGCTGAAGTTTACTGTTTGGTTCAGGGTAACGGTATAAGGTCCCGGCAGGTTATTAATGTTGCCCACAATCACTATTGCCGGCGATGCCGAATTAAGGTCAATATTTATTACTTTCTGGCAGCCTGTGGCAAACAGCCAGTAGCTAATAACTATTAGCCAGAATCCGCGAGAAAGTAGAAATGAAGGATGTCTTTTCATCATTTAAAATTTGAAGTTGTATGAAACCGAAGGTATAATGCCAAAAAGCGCCGTAAGTACAGCCTGTGTTTCCTGCGGATTGTCGGGGTTGGTCTGAAAGGTGATGGTATAGGCATTCCAGCGGTCGTACACATTATAAACCGAGAGCGCCCATTCGCCCTGCCAGCGTTTGCGTTTTTTGCATTCGTAGGTAACCGAAACGTCCATTCTGTCATAGTCGGGCATACGGTAACCGTTACGCGAGGTGTAATAGAACTCGGTGTTGCCGTTAACCTGATACTTGCCGCTGGGGAAGGTAACCGGGTAACCGGTGTTGTACACGAATGTGGCAGAGAATGTCCACCTGTCGTTAAGTTTGTATATGCCAACCAGGGCAAGGTCGTTGGGTATGTCCTGCCTTGCCGGGTAAGGGCTGCCGTTGTTAATACCCGGTATTTGCAGAAATACATGCGAATAGGTGTACGAGATCCAGCCTGTGAACTTGCCGAATTTCTTTTTAAGGTAAAGCTCTACTCCGTAAGCCCTGCCTGAACCGTAGAGGAGCTCGCTTTCCACGCTTTGGTTAAGCAACAGCTGCGCTCCGTTCTTATAGTCAATCTGGTTCTGCAATATCTTGTAATAGGTTTCTACCGAAAACTCATAATTGTTGTTCTGGAAGTTGCGGTAATAGCCTATTGAGAACTGGTCGGCAATCTCCGGCTGCACGTTGTTGCTGCTCGGAATCCAGAGGTCGGTGGGCGTTTCGGAAGTGGAGTTGGAGAGCAGGTGCAGGTTCTGCACGTTGCGGTCGTACGATGCCTTGAGCGACGATTCCTCGTTCAGCAGATAGGTTACATCGGCTCGCGGCTCCGGATTTATGTATGTCTTTACAATCTGCCCCGCCGAGTATTTGGCTGAATCGGCTGTGGTTCCGTCCGGGTTATAGGTATAAAATGTTCCGGGCCCCAGCTCGCTGAAGCTGGTAAGGCGCAAGCCCGCCATGGCGCTTATGCGGCTGCTAATCTTTATTTCATCCGAGGCGTAAATGGCGTTTTCGAGGGCGTAGCGGGTTTGAACCGTAAGGCTGTTGAAAGTAGAATTGGATGAGGTAAAACTACCCGGAAGTATGGTATGATAGGTTGAGCTGAATCCAAAATGCACCTTGTTTTTGTTATTGGGGAAGTATTCAAATTCTTCCTTCAGCCCTATGTCTCTTATGGTGGAGGCTATGCCGAAGTTATAACCCGCGGCATTCAGGTTTATGTTGTAGTTGTAGTTGCTGAAAATAACCGAGGTGTTGCAAAACAGCTTCGGGTTGAAGATGTGGTTCCACCTGAAGGTGCCGGTGGCGTTGCCCCAGTTTATGCCGAAGATGTTGTCGGCCACAAGCACATCCTTGCCGAAGTACCCCGACAGGTAAACCCTGTCTTTGTCGCCAAGGGTATAGTTCGCTTTCAGGTTCAGATCGTAAAAATAGAGGCTGCTGTTGCGCAGGGTAGGGTTGTTCGACAGCTTCAGGAACAGGTCGGCATAAGTTCTGCGTCCTGCTATCAGGAAGGAGCCCTTTCCTTTTTTTATCGGGCCTTCAAAGTTCAGTCTTGAAGATATGAGCCCTATCCCCCCCGAGGCATGATATTCCTGGTCGTTTCCTTCGTTCATTATCACATCCTCCACCGATGAGAGCCTTCCGCCGTACTGTGCGGGCATACCGCTTTTGTACAGGGTTACGGTATTTATTGCATCGCTGTTGAAAATGGAAAAGAAACCGAGCAGGTGGGTTGCGTTGTACACGGTGGCGTCATCAAGCAGGATAAGGTTCTGGTCAGATGCTCCGCCTCGCACATAAAAGCCGCTGTTGCCGTCGCCGGCGGAGAGCACGCCCGGCAATAGCTGCATGGTTTTAAGCACATCGCGCTCGCCGAACAGCACCGGAATATCCGCAATTTGTTTAACATCGAGCTGAACCATGCCGGTTTGCACATTGGTAACATTCGAATTGGCTTTTTCGGCTCCTATCCGTACTTCCTTCAGCGAATTGCCGGCAGCGGCAAGGCGTATGTTCAGTTTTATGTTCCTGTCGAGGGTTACTTTCAGCGAGTCGGGTTTATAGCCCAGGAGGCTGTAAATGAGGGTGTACTTTCCTTCGGGAAGCGTAAGGGAATAGAAGCCGTAAACGTTGGCGCTCACACCTGTACCGGGCAATTCCTTAACCGATACAATGGTACCTATCGAGGTTTCGCCCGTTGCCGAATCCTTTATTGTGCCACTGATGCTGTACCTGTTCTGGCTGTAAGCAAAGTATGGGAAGAATAAAATAAAGAGCAGTACCTGAAGATTTCTCCTCAATGAAGGAATCATTTAAATCGTATTAGGGGTTTGCAAAAGTAGCCACTTTAATAATCGGTGGCGCAAAGGTATAACAGTAACAGGTAGCAAGTGAGCGCAAATTAGGTAATATGTTAATTAAAGGCGGCAGGCGGCGGAAAACCGAAGGCGTGCGAAGGTGCTTACCTGACCATTAATCGCTTCTGCCTGAAGAAAGATAATTTGAATGTTTTCCTGCCAAAGGCAGTTTTGTCAACCCCCGTTCTACTTTACAATCCCCAGCTCCCTGCCAATTTTAGCAAAGGCAGACAAAGCCTTGTCGAGGTGGGCTTTGGTATGGGCCGCCGATATCTGAACACGGATGCGTGCCTGCCCTTTGGGAACTACGGGATAGAAGAACCCGATAACATATATTCCTTCCAGCAGCAGCTTATCGGCCATCACCTGCGATAGTTTTGCATCGCCCAGCATAACCGGTACAATAGGGTGTATGCCGGGCTTAATATCAAATCCGGCTTTGGTCATGCCTTCGCGGAAGTAGAGCGCGTTGTTCATCACCTTGTCGCGCAGTTCGGTAGTGCTGCTCAACAGGTCAAATACAGCCATAGCGGCTCCTGTAATAACCGGAGCCAGGGAGTTGGAGAAGAGATAAGGCCTGGAGCGCTGCCGGAGCATGTCTATAATCTCTTTCCTGCCGCTGGTATAGCCGCCCATTGCTCCGCCGAGGGCTTTGCCGAGTGTTCCGGTGAGTATATCAATTTTACCCATCACTTCGTTGAATTCGTGGGTGCCCCTGCCTGTTTTGCCAACAAAACCGGTAGCATGGCTGTCGTCCACCATCACCAGCGCCTTGTATTTTTCGGCGAGCGCCACAATCTCGTTCAGTTTGGCTATGTATCCGTCCATAGAGAACACCCCGTCGGTTACTATCACCTTGTATCGGTCGGCCTGGGCTGCTTTCAGTTGTGTTTCAAGGTCGTTCATATCGGAGTTCCTGTACCTGTACCGCTTTGCCTTGCAAAGCCGAACGCCGTCTATGATGGAGGCATGGTTAAGTTCGTCGGATATGATGGCATCCTGTTCGGTGAACAGGGGCTCAAATACGCCCCCATTGGCATCAAAACAAGCAGCGTACAGTATGGTGTCTTCGGTGCCGAGGAATTTGGTTATTTTATCTTCAAGGGTTTTATGAATATCCTGTGTTCCGCAGATAAACCGCACCGAAGACATGCCGTAACCGTGTGTATCGAGGGCACTCTTTGCTGCTGCTATAACTTTAGGGTGCGATGACAGCCCCAGGTAGTTATTGGCGCAAAAGTTAACTACTTGTTGCCCGCTTTTAACTTTAATATCGGCTCCCTGCGGGCTGATGATGATGCGTTCGCGCTTGTAAAGCCCGGCTTCGTCTATGGTTTTCAGTTCCGTTTGCAGAGATGATTTGTATGATTCGTTGTACATAAATTTGGTAGTTAATCGTTTTTTTATCAATGGGCAAAATTAAGAAAAGAGGGATTACAGTCAATGCTGATGGAAATACATTTGTAGTTCATCTGCAAGTGTAATATTTTAGATAGAACTTAAGCTTTATTCTATTCTGGATTGTTCTAAAGTACGAGTGAGTTAATTACCATAATCATACGTCTGTAAAAAGCGTTCCGGCTTATACTCTTACTCCAATAACGCATATATCATCTGTTTGTTCGAGTTTGCCTTGCCACTCCTCAAGTTCTTTTTCCAATATCTTTTTCTGTTCATTCATAGGCTTACCGGATATAGCGAGGAGTTTTTCCTTTAGCTGACCATACTTGAACTTTTTACCTTTCGGTCCGCCGAACTGGTCGGCAAAGCCATCGGTAAATAAATAGAACGTTGAGTGAGTATGAGGGCGGGATAAATTAACAGTATGGGTAGTAAATGGTTTGGGGTTATCTGTTTTGCCAATCGGCTGCTTATCTCCTGTAATTTCTTTTATGTCTGCTCCGTCAGTGTACCATAAGGAGTTATAAGCCCCACTCCATATAATGGCTTGGGGTGAAACAGATAGGAGAGAAATATCCATTCCGTCCTTTATTTCGGCATTCCCGCTTATTCCGGGATGTATGTTGTTTTCATTCGATTTACTTTGAGAAAATGTTTCAAGAATAAGTTCTCTTGTCTTGTCCAGAATTTTCCCGGGTTCACTGATATGAAACTCCTTTACAGCTCTGTTTAAGGCATTGCTGCACACCACGCTTACCATCGCTCCGGGTACGCCATGCCCTGTGCAATCGCATGCAGCTATCAAAATTCCTCCGTCCGGGGCTGATGGCGCTGCCATCCAGTAAAAATCTCCGGCAACAATATCCTTGGGTTTATATAATATGAACGATTCGGGGAAGAAGTGCTTTATCAACGGTAGCGGCGGCAATATTGCATCCTGCAACCTTTTTGCGTATGTAATCGAGTCAAGTATATCCTTGTTCTTTTCTTCAATTACCAGGTTCTTATTTTCTACTTCGGTTTTCTGCTTCTCTACTTCTTCCTTTTGCATCTCTATCAATTTCTTTTGCCTTTGTATTAACTTGAACCGGTTGAAAAGGAGAATTGTAAATATGAGAGCAAGGAACAAGACTATGCTGACCGAAGCGGTTATAATCGTCTGTTTCTTTTTCTCGCCTGCAGTAATTGCATCTTTCCGCTCCTGTTCGCCTTTTATCGAATCTTGTTTCTGCTTGAAGTTAAAAGCCATCCGCTGGCTCATTATTTTTTTATCAATCTCATTATTCATGAGGCTATCCCTGTAGATAATATACGATTTGTAATCGGCGAGCGACTTTCTGAAGTTCCCTGTGGTGCTGTCTAAATCGGAGTAAATAAGATATGTGTCCTGGTATAATTGCTTTCTCCCAATACTTTCAGCAAGAACCAATGCGCTGTCAAGGTACTTTTGCGCGATTGTGTACTTTTTTGTTGCCATACAAATCTTCCCCATGCTCGTGTATGCATAGCCGACATCTTCTATATCTCCGTTTTCACGGAATATTTTCAGTGCGAGCTGAAGGTTGTTCATTGCTTCATAATATTTACCTTCCGAAGTATAAATATTACCTAAGTTGACGTATGCGATACTCATGCCTTGAGTATTTCCGGTCTCTTGGAACATCTTGAGGGCTTGCAACATGTTATTCAGGGCCTCGGGGTAGTTATTCTCGTCATTATAAATAAGTCCCAGGTCCCCATAGGCATTGCCCATAAGTTTTTTATTCCCGATTTCTTCGCCCATTTTCAGCGCCTGCATATAATTATTGAGTGCTTCAGAGTTATTGCCTTCGTCATGATAAATATTACCTATGTTGGTATAGGCGTTGCCCATTCCGATTTTATTCTCAAGTTCACGGGCTATTTTCAGAGCTTGCAGATAGTTATCGAGCGCTTTAACATAATTACCCTGGTGGTCGTAAACGTTCCCTATGTTTTGGTATTCTGTTCCTACCCCTTCCTTGTTTTCAATTTCCTGGAATAACTTCAGAGCTTGCAGATGACTATTCAGCGCTTCAAGATAGTTGCCCTGGTTGGAATAGAGATTACCAATGGTTTGGTATTCGGTTGCTGCGCTTTGTTTAATACCGGTTTCCTCGAATATTTTTAACGCTTTAACGTCGTTATTCATGGCTTCGGAATAATTACCCCGGTCAAGATTAATGTTCCCTAAATTACCGTAAGTATTGCCAATTCCTTCTTTATTATCTATTTCCCGGAATATTTGCAGTGCGAGCATATAATTTTTTATCGCCTCGCTGTCGTTATGGCGGTTTCTATAAATATTTCC
>VFSW01012688.1_pt1 | contig 11748 bp, 6 predicted proteins | sample 5358111 | NCBI WGS metagenome assembly VFSW01 (sample SAMN11554181, study PRJNA540505) | mine drainage metagenome | isolation source: sediment from site ElyBrook_90M | place: USA: Ely Copper Mine, Vershire, VT | collected 2017 | reverse complement strand
GAATGGGGCCGGTCGCTCTCGACGATTTCGCCTTCGATGCGCCGGCCCCATTCGGCCATATATTCCAGATAGTCCGCGGTAACGGCCACTTCCACCCGCGCCAGGCCCAGCGTCTTGCCCTGCTCCTCGGTGATGACGCGGGCAATGGGCTCCACATTCTGGCGAATCTTGGCGGCGAGCGCCTTCAACAAGCCGGCTCGGTGCGATGCGGGTTGCTTCTCCCAGGATCTTTGCGCGGCCGTCGCGGATGAGATTGCGGCTTCGACGTCCTGCTCGGTGCTGTCAGGAACGGTGCAGATCACGCTGCCGGTGGCCGGGTTCCTTACTTCAATGCGGTTGCTTCCGTCTGAAGGGACGAACTTTCCGTTGATAAAATTTTCGAAGTTTCTCATAGGCTCCCTCGCCAGATCCTGCCTGGCTCATCCTTGCTGCGTGAATTCCGACCCAGGCCACGCCAGCTCTCCTGAACAGTACTGCGAGTCAACCATGCGGCGGTCGGGTTCATCTCCCGCGTAGACCCAGACCATCGCCATCTCCTCGCCGGACAAATTGAGAAACCGATGCGGCAGACCCCTGGGAATGAATGCGGTATCGCACCCGCTCAGCTCGTATCGGCGGCCCTGGACCAGGCAGACTGCCGAACCTCGCACGATGGTGATCGACTCGTCGAAATCATGGATGTGGCAGGGAAGTGAAGCGCCGGGAAGAAACCGCCCGTGCCCGCCGCAGATGCCGCGCGCGCCAAACCTGCGCGCGAACAGGTCCAGAAAGAAGGCGCCCTGGGATAGCTCGTAAGTCGACTCGCTCTTATAACGAACAATGGTTTCCGGATCGTCGTCCACCGGATTGCCGGCGCCTCGATCTTCCAGCGGAAAGGCCCGGTCAACCAGTTCGCGCGATGGCGTGGACGTCGCGAAGGACCAATGGGCGATGAGTTCCACCTCCGAAGCGGCGTTCTCCACCTGGTGGGCTACGCCAGCGGGAATGTGCACGCAGTCCCGCGGATTGAGGCGATACGCTCTGCCCTCGACCAGCACGCGCGCGCAGCCCTCAAGCACCGTTACTGCCTCGCTGAATCCGTGGGTATGGTAAGGCAGAAACGCGCCGGGATCGAATCGCGCAATTCCGGTGCTGAAGCCGGTGGCTCCGCAGGCCTCTGAAACAAAGGTCTTGAGTTCCACCCCCGCGACTCCCAACGGCGTGGCCTGGCGCGTTCTCGCGCAACAAATGGCCTCATTGACCGGGAAAGCGACTTCGATCAAACCTTCCTCCCGCACGACACAACAGACCATCAGGATATTGGTCCGTAGCTAGTGGAGTACCTGCCGCATCCGTGCCCTGTCAAGGGAATTCTTCGACGCAATCGGAGGGCTAGTTCGAAGAGGTGGTTCGAGCCCGGCCTGCAGCTCAGAGACCTTCGCCCGGTTTACGCAAAAACACCCTTGACACAGTCTGGACGGCTAACCCATGATCGGATGATCTGATCACTCGGACCGGGAGAAATGACTATGTTGGAACCTATGTCGAGGCGTTTGTTTGTGAAGACTCTGGCGATCGGCAGCGTGGCAGGCGCAGCAGCAATCCCCAGCCTGGGCGAAGACAGTGTGGCCGCCTCCGGCGCGCCGGCGGAATGGACCTACCACAGCGGCAAGCAATACTCCGACCCCTTCAATGAGGTGGAAGTGGACGCCATCCTTACGCTGCCGTCCGGCAAGGAGGAGCGGATTCCGGCTTTCTGGGCCGGCGGCTCCGCATGGCGGGTGCGCTACGCTCCGCCGGAGCCCGGCAACTACCTGGTTCGATCGGCATGCAGCGACACGGGCAATCGCGATCTGCACGATCGGAAAATGACGTTGCAGGTGGAGGCCTACTCCGGCCAGAACCCTCACTACAAGCACGGCGCGCTCAAAGTCGCGGACGACAAGCGGCACTTTCAGCATGCCGACGACACGCCTTTCTTCTGGCTGGGCGATACCTGGTGGATGGGCCTTTGCAAGCGTCTGAGCTGGCCTGACGGCTTCCAGACGCTGACTGCCGATCGCGTGCAGAAGGGTTTCACCATGGTGCAGATTGTCGCTGGCCTCTATCCCGACATGGAACCCTTCGACGAGCGCGGCGCAAATGAAGCGGGTTTTCCCTGGGATCGCGACTATAAGAGCATCAACCCCGCCTACTTCGACATGGCCGATGTCCGCATCCAGCACCTGGCGGATCACGGGCTGGCCGCCTGCATCGTCGGCTTCTGGGGATACTTCATTCCCCGCATGGGTATGGACAAGGTTAAGAAGCACTGGCGGTATCTCATTGCCCGCTGGAGCGCCTACCCTGTGGTCTGGTGCCTGGCCGGCGAAGGCACCATGCCTTACTACCTTTCGAAGACTAAAGAACAGGACACTGAGACGCAGAAGCATGGTTTGACTGAGTTGGCTCACTATGTGCGCGCCACCGATGCACATCATCATCCCATCACCATCCATCCATCGAGCAGTGCGCGGCTGTGCGTCGACGACCCTTCGGTGCTCGACTTCGACATGCTGCAAACCGGTCACAGCGATCGCGAAAGCGTGCCCAACACCATCGAGTCGGTCAATCGCTCGCTGGCTGCCATCCCGACGATGCCGGTGCTGATCGGCGAAGTCTGCTACGAGGGCATTCAGGAAGCAAGCCGCCAGGAAGTGCAGCGGTTCATGTTCTGGTCGGCGCTTTTGAGCGGCACCGCAGGGCACACTTACGGGGCCAACGGCATTTGGCAGGTCAACAACCGCGATAAGCCCTACGGTCTTTCGCCGCACGGTCACTCGTGGGGTGGCCCCGCATGGGAAATCGCGGCCCAGCTTCCGGGCTCGGGCCAGCTTGGTCTCGCCAAGCGCCTGCTCACTCGCTATTCCTGGTGGAAGCTCGAGCCGCAGCCCGATTTGATCGACCCGCGCTGGAACAAGCCAAACTACTGGAGGCCTTTCGCCGCGCACATTCCCGGCGAGGCTGTCCTTGCGTTTCTGCCCGCATCCTATTCCGGAGCCCGCTTCCGCAATCTGAAGGCAGGTTCGTATCGCGCCTTCTTCTTCAACCCCACCGATGGCGTTGAAACCGAGATTGGCATGATCGCGCCCGATGCCGACGGATCATGGAAGATCGCCGAGGTGCCCATCTTCCAGGACTGGGTGGTGGTGCTGGAGAGCAAAGCATGAGTCATGCCCAAGCATCTGGCCTTGAGTTGTCGATGAGCCGCTTCCGTGTCGGGCTGTCAGCCGATTTCTGCGACGAGCTGGGACATCTGATCTTCCCCGACATCGGCTTGTCGCTGCTTGCGGGTCATCCAGACCTCGCGTACGAGTTTGTCGCGAAGTATGAGGCTGAGTATCTGCCCGATCAGTTGAGTGGCTATGACGTCCTCATCTCTCTGCAGCCGAAGGTTACTGCGCAATCGCTGGAGGGCATCTCCAGGCTCTGCGCCATTGGCCGCTGCGGCGTGGGCTACGACAATGTGGACATCCAGGCCTGCACCGAGCGTGGCATTGCCGTCTTCATCACGCCAGGGGGCGTGGTGCGGCCGGTGGCAGAGGCCATCCTTCTGTTTGTGCTCGCGCTCTCGCACAGGCTCACCATCAAGGACCGCCAGGTAAGGCAGGGAAGCTGGGCAGAGAGCACGCGCCGTCTGGGCCGCGAACCGCGCGACCGCGTCGTCGGCACCATCGGCATGGGCAACATCGCGTCGGAAGCCATTCGCCTGCTACGCAATCTCGACGTGCGCCGGTTTCTTGCCTTCGACCCCTACGCCAGGCCCGAGCGGGCCGCGCAACTCGGCGTGGAAATGGTCTCTCTCGATGAACTCCTCCGCGCTTCGGACTACGTGCTCGTCAACTGTCCACTCACTCCACAGACCCGCGGCCTGCTCGGCAAAGAACAGTTCGCACAGATGAAGCCGGACGCGGTGCTCATCAACACCGCGCGCGGTCCCATCGTCCAGCAGGCGGCGCTGATTGAGGCGTTGCAGAGCGGCCAAATCGGCGGAGCCGCGCTGGATGTTTTCGAACAAGAGCCGCTCAGCGCCGACTCGCCTCTGGCGGTCATGGACAATGTCATTCTCAGCTCGCATTCGATCGCATGGACCGAAGAGCTTTTCCGGGACATGGGCCGGGCCGACTGCCTGGGGGCGCTGGCGGTTTACCGCGGCGAGGCGCCCAGCGACGTCGTCAATCGCGAGGTGCTCAGCCACCCGCTCTTCCTCGAAAAGCTTGCGCGGCACAAAGCTGCTTTTGCAGCCACGGAAGGCAACCGATGAATGGATTGCGACAGCGGCTTCAACAAAAGGAAGTCCTGCTCGGACAGATGGTGCTAGAGCTCTTCACGCCCGGCATCGGGCCCATGCTTGCCGCGTGCGGGCTTGACTTCGTCATCTTCGACATGGAACACGGGCGCTGCGATATAGCCCTGCTCGCGGAGATGATCAGCGCCTGCCGCGGCAGCGACATCGTTCCGCTGGCGCGGGTTCCCGATGTGAATTTTTCGCCGCTCTCACGGGTACTCGACCTCGGTGCTCGAGGCGTGATGGTCCCTCGCGTGGAAACCAGGCAGCAGGCGGAAGACATTGTAAGCCAACTCAAGTACGCACCGGCCGGCCGACGAGGCGTGGCTCTGGGCATCGCGCACGATCTCTATCGCCCCGGAAGCGCCGAATTCTTTGCCCAGGCAAACGAGGAGATAGCGGTCATTCTTCTGCTCGAAACAGAAAAGGCGATGGAAAACCTGGACGAAATTGTCTCGGTTCCCGGCGTCGACGTGGCCTGGATGGGGCACTACGACCTCACGGTCTCGATGGGCATTCCCGCCCAGTTCGACCACCCGCGTCTTCTTGCCGCGATGGACGCACTGGTGGCCGCGTGCCGCAAGCACGGCGTTGCTCCGGGATTCCTGCCGCCCACGCCGGAGTCTGCGCTGCACTGGATCGGCAAGGGCTTTCGCGTCCTCAGCCTGGGCTCCGACATCGGCGTTTTCCTCGACGGAGTACGCAGCTTCAAAGCCCATCTAGTGCAGCGAGGTGAAACAGCATGAAGTATTCGGTGCAGGCCTTCAATGCAGGAACATTCTGGGTTCCCGGCCCTGAAGTCTACTGGATGGAAAATTGGAACCAGCGGGAAGAGATGAATCTGCTCATCTATCTCATTCGCGGAGGCGGCGAGAACATTCTCATCAACACCGGTCCTCCCCAGGACCTGGCCGTCATCAACAAGGCGTGGCTCGATTTCTTCGGATACCCCGAAGCGCAGATCGTGCGCAGCGAAGACCAACTTCCGCAGAACATCCTTCGTTCCCAGGGGCTCACGCCGGAGGACATCACGACGGTCATCGTCACGCCTCTGCAGGCTTACGCCACCGCTAATATCCCCATGTTCTCCAAGGCAACCATCGCCATCTCGCGGCGTGGATGGATTGAAGACTTTCAGGCGCCTTACTACCACCTCCACGTTCCGCGACATCTGCGCATTCCGCCCGACGCGAATCATTATCTGCAGAACGAAGGATGGGAGAAGGTTCGTCTGGTCGCCGACGAAGAGGAGATCCGGCCGGGCATCCGAACGTTCTGGGCCGGCGTCCATCATCGATCCTCGATTGCGGTGGCCATCGACACGGAAAGAGGAACGGTCATCATCACCGATTCGTTCTTCAAGTACGGCAATATCGAGTCCGGCCGCTATCTTGGCGTCATGGAGAGCATGATGGAGGCAGATGCCACTTGGGCGCGCATCCGGAAGGAAGCCGATCTCTGTGCCTCGATCTACGACCCGGAGGTCTTCCAGCGCCATCCGGGAGGAGTCCTGGCCTGACCGTTTCCGTCTTCCGTGCCAGTGGGTTTGGTCATGCAGCAGAGCGGGAGATGGCCGATTCGGTCGTCTCCTCCAGTCGCAACCATCCCCATCTTCAGGACTTATTGTGTGCTGTTCCGATTATTGAATATCGTTAATCCTGAGAGATTACATCGTTCCAATTACCGCGGAACCATCCTGCATACGCCGGAGTCCTTAGCTCAATTCGGATGCGGGTGACCGAAATCAGGTCACAACCACCTCTAAGTCATACACCAAGAAATGACGGCCGATAGATCAGAGAGTTCCAGAGTTCAATCTGGACGGTCTGATGGAGCCGCACATGAGCCGCATCGCGCCTGAAATAACCAGCCGGGAGAGTCTCGGAATCGTTCGTCCCAATTCAAGTACTCACGCGATCCAGAGCGCCCCGAAATCGGCGAGTCCTTGCAAGGGCGTTCGCGGCTCATGCAGAGCCTCCGCTCTGCGGCTGGCGCGCCAGGACCGCCGAAGCTGGATGTTGGCATTCCTGCTGCTGGCGCCTTTGCCGGCGCAGGGACAATCCGTCTTTACCACGCCGCAACCCGTCTTTACCACCTCCACCTCGCAAAGCGTCACGGTCACGGCGCAGGTTGCAGGGACGGTGAACCAAGTGCAGGTGCTCACGCTTGGGGTCAGCGGCCTCGATTTCTCCAAGGGTTCCGGTGCGTTGAACTGCGAATCAGCTATCCTCGCCTCCGGAGCCACCTGCCAGGAATCGGTTGCGTTCACTCCTGCGTCTCCTGGCCTTCGCGTCGGCGCGGTGGTCCTCAAGGACAGCGGCGGCAACGTTCTGGGTGTGGCATATCTGAGCGGCACGGGTGTGGGTGGCTTGGGCGTTTTCTTTCCCGGCAACGTGGCCACTCTCGCTGGCGTCGCTCGCAACTGGACCTCGACCGCGAATGGAATTCCGGCCACAAATGCAAACCTCGAGCAGCCCTCCAGCATAGCCATGGATGGCGCCGGCAATCTGTACATCGCGGACAGCGGCTCGACACACAACCAGATTCGCATGGTGTGCGCAGACGCTAACAGCGCCACCATCTACGGCACCACCTGCCCCGGCCCCGGCATCATCATGAGGATCGCGGGCACCGGTGGCCCTGGCTACAGCGGCGATGGCGGGCTGGCATCGGTCGCGACGCTGAACACACCCTCGGGCCTGGCGCTGGATGGGGCCGGCAACCTCTACATTGCAGATACCGGCAACAATGTCATTCGCAGGATCACCGCTGCAACGGGCGTCATAAACACGGTAGCAGGCAGCTTGAACGGAACGGCAGGATATAACGGCGATGGAGGGCCGGCCACCTCGGCCGAATTAAGTTCGCCCCAGGGCGTCTCGATGGACGGCAGCGGAAATCTCTACATCGCAGACACCGCCAACCAGCGCATCCGCATGGTCGCCGTGCCTGTGCCCCCTGCGGCTGCCGGCATCATCACCACGGTTGCTGGAAACGGCAATTCGAGCGGAAACGGAGACGGCAAGGGAACCTATTCGGGCGATGGAGGGGCGGCCATCGACGCGGGGCTCAGCCTGCCCTATTCGGTTGCTTTCGACGTCTCCGGCAATATGTACATTCCAGACTCCGCCAACAATCGCATCCGCATGGTGAACGCGAAGGGAGTCATCACCACAGTTGTCGGAACGGGTGCGGCCGGCGATCTATGCGCCGAAGGCGCGCAGGCAATGGTGGCCCTGAATACGCCCACCGCCGTAGCCATCGATCCGGCGGGCAACCTCTACATCGCAGATACGCAGAATACCTGCATTGAGCAAACAAACTCGGCCGCCGGAACCATCGCGCCCATCGTCCTCAACGATGCCACCACAACCAGCTCCATTGGGGCCGGAGGGGCACTGGCGGTCTATGCGCCGGTCGGACTCTATCTGGATGGCAGCGGGAATCTTTACTTTGCCGATTTCTACGACATGCTGGTCGAAGAGGCGCAGCGCAATCGAGCCATTTTGAGCTACATTACGATGCCAGTCCGCCAGGGGAGTTCGTCCGCGCCACAAGACCTGACGGTTCAAAATGACGGAAACGCCGCACTCGACCTGACAGCCATTACCCCCGATGAGAACTCCGCGGTCAATGACAGCGGGCTTATGACGCCCTGCACGACCGGCAGTCCCTTCCTTGAAGCAGGGGCCGCTTGCGAAATCGGAGCCGTCTTTGCGCCATCCTCCTCCTTGGTATTTCCGCCTTCAATTACCGGCAAGCTGGTTGTGGCAGATATCGAAATCGGCAAGCCGGGCGACACGACAAACTCGCCGCTGGAGATTGAGTTGATCGGGCAGGCAACTATCGTTAACTCGACAGCGGTCACGGTGGCTTCCAGCAACAATCCGTCGGTCTTCGGACAGAGCGTCACCTTCATGGCAACCGTGGTTACAGGCTCCGCCACCGGCAACCTCAAAGGCACGGTCAGCTTCTTCGATGGCGCAACCACTCTGGTGTCGAACGTCTCTCTCAACCCTCCTCCGGGCACCACTGCCACTGCCACCTTTACCACCTCTGCGCTTGCAGTCGGGTCGCACGTCATTACCGCCACTTACAACAACGCCAGCGACCTGAGCCACTTCTCCAGCACCTCCGCGCCCTTGACGCAGATTGTTGACGAGGTGACGGCGACCAGCCTCACCTCCAGCGTGAACCCATCGGCCGTTGGCCAGAATGTCACCTTCACCGCGACAGTGAAGCCAACCGGCGGTGCAGGCGTTTCTCCGGACGGCACAGTCACCTTTTATAACGGCGCGGCAATTCTGCAAACGGTCGCCATCGGCGCGAGCGGCGTGGCAACCTGGTCAACCGCGGAGCTTCCGCAGGGCCTGAATCCGATCACCGCAACCTACAGCGGTGACGCGGCCAGGCAGCTCAATACCAGCACCTCCAATGTTGTGAGCCAGAAAGTTCAGGCGTCCACCAGCACCAGTGTTTCGTCAATACCCAACCCGTCCAGCTTTGGAGTCCCTGTCACCTTCACAGCAAGCGTGACGCCGAATGCATTCGAGCCCGCCACGGGAGTCGTGAGTTTCCTCGACGGACCCATCCAGATTGGAACAGCGAATCTGGGGACCGCCACCAATCAGGCCACGTTTACCATCGCCTCGCTCGCCGCCGGCTCGCATACCATCACCGCAGCCTACCAAGGCGATCCGAACTACGCCCCGAGTACCTCTCCGGCGATGACCGAGGTCGTGAACAAGACCACGCCAACCATCGTCTGGGCACCGCCGGCAGCGATCGCTTACGGTACTCCGCTCAGCGCAACCCAGCTGAACGCCTCGTCAGGCGGGGTGGCTGGCACGTTCGTCTACACTCCCTCTGCCAGCGTCGTGCTGGCCGCTGGAGTGCAAACGCTTTCGGTGAATTTCCTGCCCACCGATTCGGCCGACTACAACGGCATTACCGCAACCGTCCAACTGACCGTGAACAAAGCAGCACCCACCGTGGTGCTCACCACGTCTGGCAGGCCCTCCAGCTACGGCTCGCCAGTGACGTTTACGGCAACTGTTTCCAGCGGCCTCACCGGCACTTTCACGTTTTCCGACGGAAGCAATACCCTTGGAACGGCCATGCTGAACGGCACCACCGCAACCTTCACAACCAGTACGCTGGCCATCGGTGTACACATGATCACCGCATCCTGGGGCGGAAACAGCAACTACAGCAGCGTGACCTCCAGTCCTATCACGCAGACGGTGAACATGGCCACTCCGGTCATTACCTGGGCGGCTCCTGCTCCCATCACCTACGGAACAGCGCTTAGTTCCGCGCAACTCGACGCATCCACGCCGACCAGCGGATCGTTCACCTATAGCCCGGCACTGGGGGCTGTGCTGAGCACAGGTTCGAAGACCCTGTCTGTGACTTTCACGCCGGCGGACACAACGGACTACAACCCGGCAACTGCCACTGTCACCTTGACCGTGAACCAGGCAACGCCCGCCATCACATGGCCTGCGCCGGCGCCGATCGCTTACGGCACGCCGCTCAGCGCAAGCCAGCTGAATGCCTCCTCGGGCGCCGTGCCCGGCTCCTTCGCCTATGCGCCGTCCACGGGCACGGTGCTTCCGACCGGAACGCAAACGATCGAGGCTTCCTTCCATCCCACCGATTCGACCGACTACGCGAGCCCAACCGCCACAGTCTCATTGACCGTGAACAAGGCAACGCCCACCATCGCGGTGAGCACCTCCGGCACGCCCTCCAGCTACGGCGCAACGGTGACCTTCACGGCAACCGTCTCCAGCGGCCCAACCGGCCTCGTCACGTTCTACGATGGCGCCAACTCGATTGGCGCCGCCACGCTGAACGGAAGCGCGGCAACACTCACAACCAGCACGTTGAGTCTTGGCGCACACACCATCACGGCATCGTGGGCCGGCAACAGCAACTACAACGCCGTCACCTCCAGCCCCTGTGTGCCGACGGTCAGGCCCACGCAGCCGTCCACCACGCTGGCGGCCGCGGCAGATCCAGCGCTCGCGGGGCTGGCCGGCGCCGTCACCGCAACCGTCAGGCCGAACATGGGAACGGCAAGTCCTGGGGGCACGGTCACATTCACGGATACGTTCAACGCCGCCACCGTCACGCTTGGCAGCAAGCCGGTGGGATCGGCGGGCACTGCCACCATCAACCCCAAGCTCGCGCCGGGCTCTCACTCTATTGTTGCGAGCTATTCCGGAGATGCGGACAACGGCGCCAGCGCTTCCGCTCCGTTTGCCTTGACGGTCAACCAGGCCACCGCCACGGCGACGCTCACCACCACCCCCAATCCCGCTCTGGTGCTGGCGCCCATCACCTTTACGGCAAGAGTCATCGGCAACGGCGGGCCGCCGACCGGAAGTGTGAGCTTCTATGCCAACGCCACAACATCCCTGGGCGCCGCCAGCCTGGGCACAGACGGCACTGCCTCGATTACCTACTCCACCCTTGCCGCGGGAAGCTACCAGATCACGGCGGTTTATGCAGGCGACACCAACGACGCGGGCGCCACATCGGCCGCGGTTTCGCAGGTGGTCGGCGTCATCCCAACAGCCACGGCTCTGGGCGTCTCAACCACGACGGGTGGCGCCTCTCCGGCAGTCGTCCTGGTGGCTACGGTCATTGGCGCAGCCGGGCCCACGCCCACGGGCACAGTCCATTTCAGCAGCGGATCGACGACATTCGGAACCGCTCCCGTGAACGCAAGTGGAGTGGCCACGCTGAACCCCAATCTGACTTCCGGCGTCTCTTACACCGTCACTGCCGCCTACGCCGGGGACGCGCTGCATGGCCCATCCATGTCCGAACCCTTAAGTGTTTCCGGTGCGCCCACCGACTACACCATTACCGTCACTCCCTCCTCGCTCTCTGTGGCGCAGTCGCAGAACACCACGGTGAACGTGACGCTGGCCTCAACCAGCGGCTTTGCCGACACCATCGGGTTGGGCTGCGGGTCGCTCCCTGCGGGCGTAAGCTGCCACTTCTCCAGTCCCAACGTCGCTCTGGCGGCCAACGGGACTGAGACTGTTCAGCTCACCATCGACACCAACAATCCGCTGGGCGGCGGCGCATCGTCCATGCTTGCGCTTCCCGGGAGACGGCCCGTCTCCCTGGCCGGACTCCTGCTCCCCTTCAGTCTCTTCTTCGGTTGTGTCTTCTTGCGCTTCCGCAAGCGGCAGGCGCGGATACTCGCCCCGGCACTGCTGCTGCTTCGATCGGGAGCTGCCATGCTTGTGACCGGATGCTCTGGAATGACGCAGATCACCGCGGCGCCGGGCACTTACTTGATCCAGGTATTCGGCGCCGGCGTGAAGAGTAACGTTTCCTATTACGAGAACGTGACGCTCACCATCACGCAATAGATTCTTGGATCGAAATTCGTAAACAAGAATACTTCAACAAACGCGCAGTAA
>VFSW01012687.1_pt1 | contig 11748 bp, 11 predicted proteins | sample 5358111 | NCBI WGS metagenome assembly VFSW01 (sample SAMN11554181, study PRJNA540505) | mine drainage metagenome | isolation source: sediment from site ElyBrook_90M | place: USA: Ely Copper Mine, Vershire, VT | collected 2017 | reverse complement strand
CAAAATGACCATGGTAATGCACACCGCTTGCGCGCCATGAGGTCCCTGGTCTCCCACCCTTTCCACGATGAGGCTGTGGGAACGATGGGGCACCCGCTGGGGTGTGACACCTCGAACGGTGGGCCACCCTCTTTGCATGGAGTCCTTACGATGGGGCAATGTTGAAAGGATTTTTGAAGGCGCACACCCATCCGCTCCGGGGAAGGAGAGCTGAGAGCCGCCAGCCGATGGACTTGAGCCTATCCTCGCACGTGAGGATTCATGGCCTTGGAGTCGGCCAGCAGCTTGGCCATGAATAGCTTGGCCTGGTCCCACGACAGGCAATCGGTCCAGGCCCCAAAACAGTTGGCCCATTCATTCACCGCTTTGGATGGGCCAACTGGCTTTCTTCCGTAGCCAACGTTGAAAAACGAATATTCGCCCGACTTGTACATGACCTTCAGGCCCGAAATGGCCTCCCGGGACAACGTCGTGTGCATCTTGATGCCAAATCCGTCGTACGAGGAGAACCACTCGGGATTGGGGTCCTGCGATAGCAGTTTGCATTCGGTCGACCGGATGGCGTTCGTGCCTGCGATCACGGCAAGGATCAAAACACGGAGAGCTTCCTTGGTCTCAGGGTCCATCGCAACATATTAGCATCGGTATTATAGTCTGCACGCCCGCGCCGAAATTAATTTACCTGAGCTTGGAATTGCGGTGCGCGCCGGCCCACCCTTGGCCTGTCTACCCGATCTGGCTGCCCCATCCTTTCCACAGTCTCATCGTGGAAAGGATGGACCGCCCGTCCGACTAAGACGCCATCGAGACCAGAATCGCACTCTGAGGTCCTGCTCGCAATCGACACAGACCGTGAACGATAGATTCATTTCTTATCGCTCATGAAAATGGCACAAAATGAGCGATAGAAATGCGGCCTATCGCTCATGAGATGGAACTGGCAAAGCCCGGACTGGCCCAACTTCCACTGGGACCGCACTCGCCTGTCCTCCGCGGAGGAGCGGATCCTTCTTGGCTCAGGCGTCGTTCTGGGTGCGGTCAAACACCTGGGAGAGGACCAGCGCAACCTGTTCTTGGTGGAAGCCATGAGCGCGGAGGCCGTGACGACCTCGGAGATTGAGGGCGAAATCCTCAATCGCGCCAGCGTTCAATCCTCCATCCAGCGCCAGCTCGGGCTGGCCGCGGACAAGCGCCGCGCAACCCCGGGAGAGCAGGGAATCGCCGAGACGATGGTCGATCTTTATCGGTCGTTTTCCGAGCCTGTCACGCACGAGATGCTGTTTCGCTGGCGCCGTCTGGTGACCGTGGGTCGGGAGACTTGGCCGATGTGGGACGATACCGCACCAGCCGGGAGCCGATGCAGGTGGTCTCCGGAACCATCGGCGCCGCGAGAGTTCATTTTGGAGCGCCGCCCTCGCGGCGGGTTCCGGCGGAGATGAAGCGGTTCATCACATGGTTCAATCGAACGGCGCCCGGCGGCGCGGAGCCCGTGCCGGCTATCGCGCGGGCGGGCATCGCCCATCTGTATTTCGAGACCATCCACCCCTTTCAAGTCGGGAACGGCCGCGTGGGGCGGGCCATTGCGGAAAAGGCAATCGCGCAGAGCCTCGGCCAACCCGCACTTATCGGCCTGGCCACCACGCTGCTGGCCCAGCGCCAGAGCTACTACGAAGCCCTGGAATCGGCCAGCAAGCGGATGGAGGTTACGGCCTGGCTGGCGTGGTTCGCCGGGATTGCTCTGGATGCTCAGCAGCGGGCCGCGGCGCAGGTGGAGTTCCTGATCGCCAAGGCCAGGCTGCTCGACCGGCTGCGCGGCCTCGCCAACGACCGGCAGCAGAAAGCGCTGCTGCGCATGCTCAGGGCAGGTCCCGGAGGATTCCTGGGCGGCCTCAGCCCAGGCAAATACTCGACCATCACCGGAGCTTCTCCCGCGACAAGCACCCGCGATTTGGCGGACCTGGTGGAAAAGGGCGCGCTGATACGCACCGGCGAACGCAAACACGCCCGGTACGCGCTGAATCTGCCGCAAAAGGGCTCATGAGGGCGGCCGGCTCCGCGCGACGCTTGCGGAGCCGGTTCGGTTCGCGGGCTTACCACGGCAGCGGCTTGCCCAGGTGGAAGAATCCGCCGCTGGGTCCGTCGTCGGCAAGCAGGGCCAGGGCGGCGCTGGTCTTGCCGCCTTCGCTCAGCTCCATGGTGGCCTGCGGGCCGCCCATGTCGGTCTTCACCCAGCCGGGATGCGCGGAGTTTACCTTGATCTTCGTGTCGCGCAGCTCGTAGGCGAGGTGGATGGTATAGGCGTTGAGCGCGGTCTTCGAGGCGTCGTAGGCGAACGACTTGGCGTGATAGAGCGGCGACTTGGGGTCGGCGTGCAGGGTGAGCGACCCAAGAATGCTGGAGAGGTTGACGATGCGGCCCGCCGCGCTCTTGCGGATGAGCGGCAGCAGCGCGTTGGTGAGCGCAACCTGGGCAAAGAAGTTGGTTTCGAAGATGCGGCGCAGCGTCTCCGCCGGGACCTCGCCTGCCGAGTGGTCCGGGCCGGTGCCGGGAAACGTGCCGCTGGCGATGCCGGCGTTGTTGACCAGGATGTCGAGCCGGCCGTAGCGCGAGTTGAAGTACTCGTACGCAGCCTGCGCGTCGGTGGCTTTCGTGATGTCGAACTGCAATACGTCGGCGTCGACGCCGGCCGCGCGCAACTTGGCAAGAGCCTGTTCGCCCTGCGCAAGATCGCGCGAGCCGATGACGACTTTTGTGCCGGCATCCTTCAGTTGCAAGGCAGTCTGGAAGCCGAGGCCGCGATTGCCGCCGGTGATGAATGCGATTTTCTGAGACATGGGGAAGTGATCTCCTGTGCAGCTTAAGATTCTTTCAGCGCGGAAAAAGATGCAGGAATTCCGTGCCCGTGCACAGGACCGTATGATCGGAGACTTGGAGATCCATCGATGCGGAAAACTGTGCTTGACCTTCTACTCCTCGTTTCAATCGGTGCGTTGCCCGCGGCTCTGTCAGCCGTCGAGGCGCACGCCCACCAGGGACGGGCTGGCTTACGGCGCGGCAGACGGGCAGACACTGACGATGGACTATTACGCGCCGAAGGGAAGTGGCATTCATCCCATCGCCATCGTGATCCACGGCGGCGGCTACCATGGCGGCGACGCGAAGAACGGCAGCGAGGCGTACGTGGCGGACTTTCTTGCGCCCGCCGGCTATGCGGTTTTCTCTGTCAATTACCGGCTGGCTCCCCAATATCCTTATCCGTACATGGTGCTCGACGTGCAGAGGGCGGTGCGCTACATTCGCTATCACGCGAAGGAGTGGAACGCGGACCCCAACAGGATTGCCCTGGTAGGCGGATCGGCCGGCGGATTCCTGAGCAACATGGTGGGATTGCTGAATGCCGCGGGCGACCCCAAGGCTGCCGATCCCGTGGATCGCGTGAGCGCGAAGGCGCAGGCGGTGGTGAGCCTCTATGCGCAGAGCAGCTTCGCGTTTGTTCCGCTGAATGCGGACGTGCACCGCTTTCTCGATCCGTTCATTGCCGAGAAGGGAGAGAAGGAAGCCATTCGCGAGGCCTCGCCGATTACCTACGTCGCCAAGGGCGATCCGCCGTTCCTCGAGATCCTGGGCGACAGGGACGAGTACATTCCTTTTTCGGAGGCGACCAATCTGCAAACGGCGCTGGAGGCCGTGGGCGTGCGCTGCGACATCATTCGCATTCCCGGCGGCAAGCACGGCACAGGCGGCTGGAACAAACTGCCCGGCGTGCCCGACTGGGAACGCCAGATGACCGAGTGGCTGAACGCACGGCTGCACCACCGGGGTCCCATCGGGGAGGGCATTCGGCCGCGCGCTGCGGCGACGGCTCCGTGAGATGGGATGGGAAGAGCGCGGCGCGGGGCGAGGTTTCCGATTGGCGCTTCACCAGCAGGCAATGGAAGTGATTGGCCGCGGCGTACAATGCTTGCATTGCTTCGATGGAGGTTCTATGCGCAGAGTTCTTCTGGCTGTTTTCGCTCTGGTGTTTGCCGTCTCGCTTGCGCTGCCCGCGTGGGCGCAGGGTGCGCCGCCTCAGGGCGGGGCGGACCAGCCATACACCGTCGAGTACTACTACAAGTGCCAGTGGGGCCATCAGGCGGAGTTCCTGCAACTGTTCCTCAAGAACCACTACCCGCTGCTCAGGAAGGTCCAGTCCACCGGGCGGATGCTCTCCGTGAAGATTGAGACGCCGGAGTATCACACCTCGGAAGACCTGCGCTGGGACTATCGCGTGACGATTGTCTACAAGAATTCGACGGTTGCCACGACGGCGAATCCCGATGAAGAAGCGTTTATCAAGCAACTATGGCCCGACCAGGAGACCTACAAGAAGGAAGAGCAGAGGCGATTTGAGATTCTGCTCAGCCACATCGATCTGCCGGTGACGGATATTACGCCGCGATAGTCCGTCAGTCCCTCGACCGCCATTGGCGGCAAAGGTCTTCGGCCGCTTCCGGCCAGGTGGGGAATTCAAAGTCGAAGCCGGCGTCGAGCAGGCGGCCCGGAACCACGCAACGGCTCTTGAGCGCCAGCTCCGTTTCCGTGCGCAGGAAGAATGCGCCGATCTCCAGGGCAAAGGCCGGAGTGGCGACTCCGTTGGGCATGCCCCATGCCTCGCGCAGCGCTTCCATGAACTCGCGATTGGGCAGAGGATTGGGCGCGGCGATGTTCACCGGGCCGTCCAGCTCCTCGTGATCGATAAGAAACTCCACGGCGCGGGCGAAGTCGGTCTCGTGAATCCAACTGACAAACTGGCGGCCGTTGCCCTGCTTGCCGCCCAGGCTGAAGCGCACCAGGTTGAGCAGAATCTCGAAGGCGTTGCCGGGCGTTGGGCTGAACGTGATGGCCGAGCGCAGCGCCGCCTTGCGGGTGCGCGGCGTGGGCGTGGAAAAGAACTCCGCCTCCCAGTCTTTCGCCACCTGGATGGAGAAGTTCCATGTATCGGGCGCGCGGCGGCGCTTGCCGATGAGTTCGTAGCCGCCGAGTTCACCAGTGGCTTCATCCATGGTGCGGTCGAGAGCGTGGCGATAAATCGTCGCCGTGGAAGCGTTGAGCCAGACGCGCGGCGGGCTGGCCAGCCCGGCGATCACGCGGTTCAGCAGCCTGGTGGTTCCGATACGCGAGTTGTAGATTTCGGCGCAGTTGGCCGGCGTGTACCGGCAGTTGACGCTGCGGCCGGCCATGTTGATGCAGACGTCCGCGCCGTCCAGCGCTTCGGTCCATGGGCCTTCGTTCAGGCCGTCCCAGTGCACGGTTTGCCAGGGAGCGCTGAAGGGGCTGCGCGTGAGCACCGTAACGTGATGGCCTTGCTCTTGAAAGTACCGAGCAAGCGACTGGCCCACCTGCCCGCTGCCGCCGGGGAGCACGATACGCAGCGGGCGGGCGCCCTGGCCAACGGGTCCCAAGGTCGAGTCACTCATGCATCCAGCCTACAGCGTTGTGGGCCGGTCTAGATGTAGGGCGGGTAGCCGTAGTGGCGCAGGAACTGGCGGCGGCGCCAGGCGCGGAACTCGCGGATGATGAGGATGAGGACAACGACGAGGAAGATAAACGGGCCGTAGAAGAGGATGGCCGGCTGCACCACCCGATCGTGTTCCACGGTGACGTTTTCGCCGCCGTCCAGGCTGCCGAACATGGCTACCATGTCATTTCCGACGCGGACGTTATCGCCCAGGCGGATGCCGCCGAAGATGCTGACCAGGTCGTGTTCGATGATGGCGTTGTCGTCGGCGCTGACCCCGCCGAACATGCTCACCACATCGTGCCCCGCGCTGCTGGCGATGTGAACGCTGCCGAAGAAGACGACAATGTCGCCGGTGACCTTGCCTTCGTCCTCGACGCTGCAGAAGAAGCAGACGGCGTCGTGGATGGTTTCACCAGAGGCGACGTGGATGTTGGAGAAGAACTGGACTTCGTCCCGTTCCGCGCGTGCCTGCGTGGACGTAAAGGCTGCGCAGAAGAGTGCGACGGCTAGGATGCGGCGGATCATGGGAATCTCCACTTGCCTTAGAGTACGGGATGGGGCGAGGAAAAGTTCCGGATGGACCAGAAAAAGCCGGTATTGCGCCTGGAGGAATGCCTGGTCTCAAAGTCGACCTGGCATTGAGCAGACCATGGTGAAGGTCGAGCTTTGAAAGCCCACGCCTCCAGCCGTGCTGATAATGCCAGTAAGTATCCTCCGGCCGAGCCGGAAGCTTGATGGTTGCTGGCCCCTCAAAGGGGCCTGTGTACAAGCGCTCCATGCAGGTATGGTTGGTGGTCCCTCAAGGGGCCGTAGTAGAAGCGCTCCATGTCGGCGGCAGCCCGTCGCCCGCGCCGTAGGCGCCGAGGTTGTTAGCCCCGCGCTTCAGCGTGGGGTTGCCGAAACCAACCTTTCATCCGGAGTCCCGTAGGGACGGTGCTCCTACTCCATGCCCTTCTCATGTTTGTGCGAGAAGAACGGAAAACACAATCCGGGAGCGACTCCCGTAAATGTCAAACTCTTACTGCCACCCCGGCAAAGCCGGAGCTTCTCCCAATCGAATAGAATCCGTGGGGCCTTTAGCCCCCGCGGGAAGCTTTTTCGGCAACTTGGGCTGTTGCCGCGGGCTAGGGGATCTTCTTCCCGAAAAAGCTGCCGAAGCCCGTCTTTCCCGAGCCGGATTTCTGCAGCAATCCCTTTGCCAGATTACCGACCATCCCTTTCACATCCGGGGCAAAGCTGGGTTTTGATGTTGTTCCTTGAATCATGAAAGGCACACCGCCCCCCGAGCCCAGGCTCAGAGTCTGCGCCGCGGAAAGGCTGGCGCCCATGTGGAAGTCGAGCGCCCCATCAGGGCTTATCGTGCCCGAGCCGGTCACTACGCCGAGAGAGGGTATGGTCACATTGATGGCGTCTGCCGTCGTCATATCGGGAGCAATGCGCGCATTCAAGCTGGCATTCTGAATGGTGGTGTCCTGGCTTGAGGGAGCTTTCCCACTGAAGGCCGATAAAGCTCCCAACTTTGCACCCATGTCGAATCCGGCCAGTTTGGTGTTTGACATCTGCACGGGGCCGGCGATCACCAGCTTGTCGAGCGGACCGCTGATTACCAGGTCGGCCGACAGTGTTCCTCCACTCAACTTCGATCCTGAGGGAAGCACCACGCCGAGTGCCGGGAGCATCGCCTCCAGTTCATCGATGGGCATGTCCGGGGCGCTGAGCTTGAGGTTCACGACCTGTGTATCACCCTGGGTTTGAAATTCACCCGTGAGCCGCGCGACCGCGCTGCCGATCGCGATATCTCCCTGCGTGATGGTTCCGCTCTCCCGGTCGAGGTCTGTGTTCACCGCATATTTGACGGTGACGGCTTTGGGCGCCGGGGAACCCTTTGGCGACAGCTTGAGCTTTTCACAACGAAAGACGCCAGTGGCTTCGGCCTGGCTGCCGTTGGAACTTAGGTTCCCATCGAAACTGGCCGAACCGCCGAAGCCGCTGGCAGGATCGACAAATCCCGACGTCGCGATGTCCAGGTCTTTCACTTGCATGGATGCGTCGAAGGGCGTTTTAGCCGAGTCCTGGGGGTCAATGCGGCCCGCCTTTCCGGAGATGCTTGCGGTGCCTCCCCCAGGGAGGTTGGCCGTCAATTTGAACGGAAACTGCGAGGTGAAAGAAAAATCGGTCAACTCAACGTTGACCTTGTCATAGACCCGCGCCTTGGCCGTGGAGTTCGCCTTCCCGACCGCCAGTTCACCATCCTTGATCTCCAACCTGGCGATGGATAGCGCCCTGGGCGCCCCCGACCCGGCAGGTTCCGTTGAGTTCTTCGCACCGGTTGCGCCCAGGCTGGAGAAATTCCAGACGCCATTCTTTGCTTTCACCAATGTGATCCGCGGCTCATCCAGGACGATGCGCGTGATGTTCAACTGCCTGGAGAAGATGAGCGGAATCAACTCAACCCCGATTTTCAACGACTTTGCCGTAATGAACGGTGACTGGCTGAAAGCCGGATCGTCGGCAATGCTCACGTCATCCACGCCAACCGAGCCGGTCAAAACGGAGAGGCTCAACTTTCCAAGCGTCACTTGTCTGCCGGTGGCATCTGTCAATACCGACTCGATCTTCGGGCGAAAGCCGTTGACGTTAACAAACAGAGGGAGAGCCAACACCAAAAGCACCACGGCCGCAACTGCAATTGCGGCGATCTTCACCGTACGTTTGTCGATCTGCATGATCCTGCTCCTGTCTTCCGCGCGCGGCGGCAATCTTCAGGTAGTTTGTCACTTTTCAGGAATGTTGCCCAGTTCCAATATTCACTTCCTGTATTCCTGGGCGCGGCTCGGTCTTCCGTCTTTTACGCCCCTGGCCGGCTTTGCCTGAAAAATGGATCAAACGGCATCCCGCCCAAAAATTCGAGGCTCTGGCCAAATAAGTATCCTACGGCCGCGCCGGAGGCTTGATGGTTCCTGGCCCCTCGAAGGGGCCTGCGTAGAAGCGCTCCATGCAGCGAGCCGCGCGTCGCCCGCGTCGTAGGCGCAGTGGCTGTTAGCCCCGCTTTTCAGCGTGGGGTTGGAAAAACCAACACCTCATCCGGAGTCCCGCAGCGACGGCGCTCATACTCCGCGCCCTTCAACCTCTTTGCGAGAACAATGCAGCAACAAAAAACCGGGAGCGACTCCCGTAAACGTCAAACTTCTACTGCCACCCCGGCAAAGCCGGGGGTTCTCCAAATCAAAATAGTACCCTTCGCCCGGCAGGTTCCATGATTACGCCGCCTGGTTCACTCAAATTCCGCGACAGAAAACGCTGGTTACCGAAGGGTAACTGCCGGGTAGGCAACTGTCAGGTAGGCAACAAACAGCCCAGAGCTGGCCTCAAGAATGAGATTTGGCGCAGCCCTCAGTTGCGGGACGGCGCGCGTCGAATAACCTCTTGACCTGCGCGGAGCCTTATTCGGGAGGCTCCGGAATCCGCTTCAGAAGCTTGGCAAGGAGATCGTTGTATGCTTCGCCCTTAATCCTCCGTTGTTCTTCTTGTTCGACCGGATGGTTGCCGTCGTAAGGCAGAAACCTGGGGTACTTAGGGTTCGATTGAATTTCGAGCAATGCCAGGGTCTCAATCATCGCGAGCGTAGCAGGGTAATGAGGGTCGCCAACCGCAGCGGCCAAGGCCTTTATTGCCAATGCACGGAAAGGCGACGCAATCAGCCCAGCCTTAAAGTCCCAATATTCCTCGGTAGACTCATGCATTGCGAAGGTCAGACTTATTGGGTATGTTTGCGGGGGGCGTGATGCGCCGAAGGTGATGGACCCCTTCTGATTGTGCGACCAGAAGCGTCGCGCAAGCTCGCGAGTGGAAGCTTCCGAGCCGAGATACCGCAAGATTCTTATCGCATGGCGAGCCCTGACTCCCTCGAACTGCGGCACCTCCGCCTCGTCAGCGTGTAGGAGCTCCAGTGCCTCCGCCAATTGCTGTGCCTGCCATTCCGGCGTAGCGGGAATGACTTGGAACCTGACTTCGTTGGAGACGGCAGGAATCAGTCGGTTAACCACACGCAGGCTATAGCTGCCCGGCGGCATTGATCTCCACTCGTTCAGCTCCTTGCTGACCACATACGGGATATTACTGAATACTTGATCGGGCATGATTAAATTTAGGGCTGCAACATCGGCCCAGAGTCCGTTTTCGCGGTAATCCGGTATCGACTCATCACCTTTGGGCTTAAGGCAGTAATCTAACCAATCGGCATCGTTACTTGTTCTTTCACTACTCGCGAAAGTAATTTCCAGCGGAACAATCTCGCCCTCATGGAATACAGACTGGCCACCTCCCAGCACGAGTTTTAGCGTGAAGGCAGCGCGAACCGGAAAGACGGGGTCACACGGGCTCGCGTCTTTCGTTGCCGGCAAGCTTTGTGCAGGCAAACAACTGGCGATCGCTAATGCAAGACAGCCCAACCATTGCATCTGCATTCCTTGCCTCCCCGGCTCCGGTTTCCGCTCAGATGGACGATGGCTAATTTTAAGTGCACAGCGGATGCTCGGCGAAATATCTCATGGTAATAAACCGAACTGAATCAGCATCACTGCACGGTCACTGTCTCCGACAGACGCGTCAACTCGCATTTTGCGCCTGGACGACAGGCCAGCCGTCAGTTTTGTTTGGTCCCCCCAGGACCGCGGCGGCAACCCTCAACGGATTCTGAGAAATTCTCTGGATTTCATCGCGTGCCCAACAACTCCGGACCTTGCCCGGAAACTCCGATTGCTGCCCCAAAGATCGACCGGAGCCGATGTCTTTCCGGCAAAGCCACCGCGCCGGCAAAACCCGCACTGTTCAAGGCTTTTGTTTGCCAATGCGGTTCAGGCTCGACGAGTGTGCTAGCTGGAAGAGGGCATTCTCCGAAAGAGTGCTGTCGCTTCAATTCTGGGCTAGATCTTCAGGGAACCGCGGAACCCTCTACCTCGGTAAAAGCAAGGGGCGGTGTTGTGATACACAAAGACCCGGCCGAAGCGGCGGTCGCCGAAGATAGCTCCGCCTAGTTTGGTAATTTCAGCAGGTGTTTTCAACCAGCTCTGCGTCTTCGTATCGAAACTTCCCAGCTTCTGTAAGTCCCGGTATTGCTCTTCTGTCAACGGCTCAATCCCCATGGCGGCTGCCATATCCAGGACGTTGCCGGCCAGGCGCAAGCCTTCCCTCTCCCTTTTCTCCTGCCCTGCACGGTCGTAGCAGACGTTTCTGCGGCCCTGCGGACTTTCCGCTGAACAATCGTAGAAGACATATTCGTCCGCCCCCCGGTCCTTGCCTATGACATCCGGTTCCCCGCCAGTTCTTTCCATCTCACTCAGGGACCAAAGTACTTGGCGATTCCGAACAAGTCTGGCATGCAGATCGGCCCACGCAAGGCCCTCATGCCGCTTCATATTCTTCTCGAAGCGCTCTTTCAATATTTTGAGAAGCTCCTCACGCTGTTCTCTCGAGAGAGTGGCAGTGGGCATGGTCTTCGCTCCGGAAATGGCGCGGGGTCGTGGGTGAACAGCTCGGCCGCGCCGGGAAAGCCCGTGCCGTTCAACGCATTTGTTTGCTACTGCAGCAGGCTCGACGAGTGTACTAGAACTGCAACCGCATGCCCAGTTGGATGCGGCGCGGGGGCGCGACCGAGGTGACCTGGCCAAAGTCGGCCGAGGTGTCTACCGGGTCGATGCCGTTGGCGTTGGGGTGGTTGAGCAGGTTGAAGGCGCCGGCCGAGAAGCCCAGGCGCGGCGCTTCCTCGTCCTTGTCTGGCGTGATGGCGAAGTCGTGTCCCCAGCGCAGGTCGAGGTCCACGAAGGGCGGCATGGTTTCGGAGTTGCGGGCTACGCCATCGGGCCGTGCGTTGAACAGGCCGTCGCCATAGGCGTCTGAGCCGGTAAGGACGGTCCAGGGGTTGCCGCTATTGGCGAAGATGCCGGCCGAGAGGTTGAGCACGCTCTCGGGATGGAACATGGCGTACATGCCGAGGCGGTTGCGGCGGTCCCAGCCGGAGCGCGACCACTCGTCGCCGGGGTTGTACTGGTTTTGCGGATACCAGCCGATGCCGCCGGTGTCGGAGTCGTAATGGGACCAGGTATAGCGGCCGAAGCCGGTGAAGTACTTGTTGAGCCGCCCGCGGTAGGAGATGTCCAGACCGTTCCCGCGCCAGTAGCCCTCCGGCTGCATCTGGCGGATGCGGGCGTAGGCGGGGTTGGGGCGGACGGTGTAGCCGGATTCAGGGG
>VFSW01012686.1_pt1 | contig 11748 bp, 10 predicted proteins | sample 5358111 | NCBI WGS metagenome assembly VFSW01 (sample SAMN11554181, study PRJNA540505) | mine drainage metagenome | isolation source: sediment from site ElyBrook_90M | place: USA: Ely Copper Mine, Vershire, VT | collected 2017 | reverse complement strand
CTGTAAGCAACGGCATAACGCTGACTTCCAACGACGTCGCAGGCGCCTATTCCTACGCGGTTTCCACAACCCCTGTGGCGGATTCCAACTCGATGATTGTAGAATCCCTCGACTCCATAGTGGGAGGGGGAAAGGGCTATGTTGAGATTGACCTGGCCGGTTACTTTAGCAGCTACTCCGTGCTTACTGTTGCGGGCTTTTGTAACGGAGGAGATATACTCAGGCAGTTCAGGGGCGCATACAACTGGCAGGTGAGCGGCAGCGCGGCCATCGGCCTGTACGACCAGGGTATTTGCGCTTCGGTACCAATGAATTCTGCCCCTCCCATGCAGGTGTATTCCGCAACGATCGGCAACAACGCCATCATACCTCCAACTCCGGAGGACTTTGCATATATTAACTATACCACTTATAAAGAAGTAAACGAGCAGTCAGGATCTCCCACCCCAAGTTACATAGGGCTTGGCACAACTACTGGAAATACTGGGTTAGGAGAGACACCGAGCATGACAACCTACTGGACGCGCGCAAGGTTTACCCCTCCAGGCGACATTATGCCATCTGTCACATTCAACAGTATAGTTAGCTCTATACCCTCGGTTTACGTAGCTCCGACTGCACTATCTTTCGACTCCAGCAATGAAGTCACAGTCACGGCAACTGGCAAATGTGCATTGGGATGCAACTCATATTCGTGGAGTGCAATGCCTGGTCTTACTTTATCCTCTTGTACAACGAGCAATATCTGCATTGTTACCGGTTCGACGCCCGGAACCTATGCTCTTTCCGTAAATGTAATAGACGATTTTGGCATCTCCTCAAACGTTCCGGCAACAGCAGAACTGACCGTGAATACGGATCCCAGCGTGGCATCATCATCCAACACCATTGCTACTGACATGGGCTTCAACGCCCTACTCACTGCGGTGGCATCAGGAGGCACTGGAAACTATGTCACGTACACCTGGAACGGCCCTGGCGGCGCTTCGATAGGCGCGTGCACAAGCCAGACCTGCGTCGTGACTCTTCCAACAGTCTGATCTTCTTCCCGGGAAACCTACACTGTGGCAGTTACGGACAATTCCGGAATAACCTCCTCTCCGGCAAATAGCATCATTATCGACAATCCTCTTCCGACTGTTACTCTTTCCTCAAATCCTGCGGAAACTGACAACGGCCTTAAAACAGCACTAACTGCAAGCGTATCCGGAGGTACGTCTCCATTTGAATACTCCTGGAACGGCCCTGGCGGCGCTTCGTTAGGCGCGTGCACAAGCCAGACCTGCGCCGTGACTCTCCCTTCAACTGCTTCTTCGACAACTGAAACATATGAAGTCACAGTCACAGACAGCGTAGGCGCATCGCCTGTTACTGCAACAAACACTGTCACAGACAATCCTCTGCCATCAGTGGCAATCATCGCGCCTGCAAACCCATTAGACGGAGGGGACAAGGCAACTTTCACTGCAACAGCACCGACCGGAGGGACAGGAAGCGCATTCACGTATCAGTGGACCGAAAATACCGTCGCAGGCTTCCAAGTCTCTGGCGGCTGTGGCAATTCTGATAACACCTGCAATGTACTGGCACCTTCGCCTCTAATAGCAACTACTTATCCTGATGCAGTCTCATTGATTGTAACAGACTCTGTAGGCGGCTCTTCACAATCAGCACTCGGGGCTGTCGTGATCAATCCCGCACTTACTCTTGATGCGTCTGCGACCAATACTGTAATCGATTCTGGCCAATCGACAACTCTAAGCGGAACAGCCTCAGGCGGATCCGGCTCTTACACCTATAATTATTACTTAGGAAGCAGCTGCGCAGGCACAACGCTACCAAGCAATGTTGTCCAGTCTAACACAATCCCATCGACTACATACTGCATAAGCGGAACTGACGGTATCGACACTGTAAGCAATACTATCTCAATAACCGTAAACCGCGATCCGCAAGTATCACTCGCTTCAAACGTCTTGGCAACTGACATCGGCTTCAACGCCCTGCTAACCGCAACGCCTTCATTAGGAACGTCTCCATATCTTCATTATGCATGGACTGGGCCAAGCGGCGCGATACCCGCATGCCAGAATCAACAGACCTGCGCCGTGACTCTCCCCTCAGTTGCATCTTCGGCAACTAAGACATATGGAGTCACAGTCACAGACAGCGTAGGCATGGCATCTGCACCCGCGACAACTGCAATCACCGACAACCCTCAGCCCGCAATCGCATCAAACAAAGACGCGCTCGCACTGGACCAAGGACAGTCATTCCAAATTGTCGAGACGCCAGTAATTGGAACCGGCACCGGTGCATTCAGCTACTCCTGGAACCTCGGCGGACTTCCTGGCAGCGGCTGCGTAGCATCATCGGACACATGCACAGTAACGGCACCGTCGGTCAATACAATTACTCAATACTCTGTAACTGTATACGCAACAGACCTTGTAAACGGCAAGTCCAATACTGAGACGGTAAGCGTAAATGTCTATCCTCAGCTTGCCTCGCCTACAATCGCACCGCAGTATCAGGTACTAGATGAAGGATATGGGGTCACTCTACAAGCCACAGCATCAGGGGGCACAGGTACTTATGCATACGAATGGTATAACCAATCCACCGGCTCCTCGGTACCTATGGCTAGTCAAACCAAGTCCACATTACTATTCACTGATTTGTCAAATAGCGCAAACGTCTTTCTCTATGACGTAGTTGTAACCGACACAGGCACGACGCCCGGTGCTTCTCCAGCGCAGCCAAACGCCGCTTCAGCGACAGACCCGATACTTGTAAGCGGACCTGGACTTGCATCGCCAGTCATCCTCCCTTTTGGTCCAGCTCCTGCAAATGCGATTGATTCAGGCCAGTCCCTCGGGCTGGAAGCAATAACTACCGGTGGCACTCCGCCATACTCTTATACATGGTACCTTGACCCTTCCACGCCCCTGAATGTTGCTGCAAACATTGTAGGCACTTCTGCGAATACTTTTGTGCTGGTTGGCAATGCCTCCACTGCCGGGAATGCAATCCTTCAAGTCATAGCCGTAGACAAACTTGCAACAGGCAGCTTCTCCAAAGCGTATCCATTCGTAGTCTACAGCGCGCTTGGCATTCCAGCCCCAATCCCTCTAACTCAGAACGTCATACTGGGTCAGACGGCATCAATCGGCGATGCCGGCGCATTCGGCGGCAGTTCGCATTACGCTTATCAATGGCTCGAGGAAAAGCCAGGCCAGGCATCTTTCAGCACTTCTACTGACTGCGCTTCGCCTATCTCCGTCACATGCTCCTTCCAGACCACGAAGTCGACTGTTGCAGGCACATACAGATTCGAGCTGGAGGCAACAGACACAGGAGTCTCGTCTGCGGCAACGCCAGTAGCGAATATAATAAGCTCCAATGTTCTGCTAACTGTCTCTGTAGGTCCTACTGCCACGCTCAAGCCAAGCAATTCCACCCTGGACTCCGGGCAGATTGAGGCATACACGCTTAATGTGAACGGAGGCTTCGGTCCATTTGAACTGGAATTCTACAACATAACCGGCAGCAGGCAGCTTGGCAGCAATGAAATAATCCCTACTTTGGGTGGAAGCAATTCCATAATCTTCGTAGCCAACACTCCGGTCACGCAGACCCTTACTTACAATGCAATGATAACCGACATTGGGGCAAGTGTTCCATACTCGTTCAGCGCGCCATCAAACACTATAACCGTCAACCCGAAGCTTGGATCATCGCTCTTTCCATCAAGCAATGTCCTGGAAGTCGGCCAGACTGTGGCGCTGACGGCAAACATAGCCGGAGGCACCTCGCCGTATGCGTACACATTTAACCTGTACAACGACTCAAATTCGCTGGTGCAAACCTATACCGATTCAAACAACGCCAACACGCTCAGCAGTCACGTGTTCACGGTCCCGGCAAACAGCATAGGCACAAATGACCTTATCACTGTGTACATAACGGACTCTGCATCCACCCCAACCAACGAGATCCTATCCAATACTATAACAACCGTGTATCCTGAACTGTCCATAACAAACCTACACGTAACTTCTCCGGTAACGACCGGGCAGAACATAACGCTATCTGCAAATGCAATGGGGGGCTCAGGCAACTACTTACCGGAATGGTACTCCACCAACAGCCTTTCGAACAACGCGACAGGCTCCGCGTTTTCCAACACCATAACAACTAGCTTCTCTGAAGCGGCATCAGGAACGTATTACTACTACCTATCCGTTTACGATGGCTATGCGACTGCAAATTCGGTAGTAACTGCCGTAACTGTGAGTAATCCATCAATCTCAACAACCACAAGTACTGGCGGCGGCGGAAGCGGAGGAAGCGTGGGAGGCGCATCTGCGCCCGCAGGCGGAGGTACGTTTAAGCCTACAGTGTTCTCAATCGGCAATAGCTGCTACCAGATAACCAACCTCACCAACCCCGACTACGCAGTGGTGAACTTCTCGACAGGGCAGTCATTCAACATACGCGCCAACTTCATCTCCCCAACAAATGCAGGAGTCACTGTTGACGGAATAACCTCATACACTCTGGGTCTAAACCAGACAGCCTCAATGGGCCTGCTCTCTGGGTACAACTACACCATTGAGATGAAGGCAATCTCGTACATACCCGCTGTGCATACCATGACACTGAATGTCTGCGCAGTATCTGCCGCTTCAAAGACGCCGCCTTCAAACACGACGTCCGGAAAGGCGTCCACATCGCCAAAGGTCACCGTGACTGTGCAGAATGCCGCAGTACAGGGAGGAACGAGTAACCTGGTTAATGGTGCATCAAGCAATGGCAACTCGACAGTTGCAATATACGCAAACAACGTATCCGAGGCCACAGGCAAAGGCATAGCGGCATTCAATACGGCAGCCTTGGCTCCGGGCACATACGCCATCAAGGCATGCGCAACAGGCACAAGTTCAAGTATCTGCAGCAATGCGACTGTGCTCACGATCTTCGCTCCAACAACAGCTACTCCGACCGTTAACACTACAAACACGACAAAGTCGAAGTTCAGCGCAGGCAAGACCAACATAACGCCTTCGCTCATAGCGCTAATGGTTGGTATAGCGGTTGCGATTGCCGCTGCAGGCGCGTACTACGGGCTTGGGAGAAGGACGCCTGAGAAGAAGAAATAATCCTGGCCAGTCCCCATTCTGGCATAAACGACTCACCCCTCCAGATAAATTCCAGACTCCCTGCTCCAAAATGGCTAATTCCTAAGCAGGATTGCAACTGCTACCCTGACTGAAGGGTCCGCGCTGCCTATTGTGACATTTCCAAACATCCAGCAGGACAGCGGTCCGGGAAAACTAAGCAGGACCGGCCCCCCACTCCCCCAGACAATCGCCCTTTCCTTCCATCGCAGCCCTTTCCATTCGGCCAGCGTGGAGATCCTCTCAAGGCTGCCTGTAGCTATGTCTATGGCGCAGCGTCCAGTCACATTTGGCGGATCGCCTCCGGCCCACCAGAATCTTCCCATTATGCCCATGAACCGACCAGGCATTTTGCCGGCCATCCTAAGTATCTCCTGTAATGGCAGCAGGTTACCTTCCATTCTGCATGCCTCCTTCAGGGCTTCTGTATATGCAAGCGGCTTCTCTGGGAAAGCTATCCTTCCAATTTCCGTATGAACAAGCTGCACGCTCCTGCTCATAACATTCATGCATCTCACGATTATCGAAATAGCCATCCATATATAAAAAACATGCTGCGCCTGATATTTCCACAAGGAAATGCCAGAAGGATGCGTTGCTACCGCAACTGACAGTGTCAAGGCCGCTGTATGCTCATCTGCCCTTTTTCACTGCTCCCATCCTCTTCTGATTCGTCTTGTATACTGGCTTTGCGGCACCACTACTCCTCAGCGAATTTACGGTGAATCCAAGTATTCCAATACCCATGGCTATCATGACTGCGGTTTCCAATCCCGGGGCGATGCCGATGTATTCGTATGCCAGCCCGCTTGCTATTCCGATCGAGGCGAAAAAGAGTGGTATTGCTGGGAGCGGCTTTTTGTATCGCTTGAGGAAGTACATCGTAAGCAGCACGCCGATCATCGCGCCCATCATTATCAGTATCGTAAACGAGTAGCTCAGAAAGGTGTAATAGGCGCTCACAGCCATCATGAGCGGTAGGCTAAGGTCGCCCTCTCCAAGCGAGATCTGCGAGAGGACCGGCAGCTTTCCTGCCTTTATTATCCTCTTGAACTTCGGGTCTTCAGCCTCGTGCGATTTTATAAGGAACTCCTCATACTCGTCCTCTTCCTTCTCGCTAAACCTTCCGCGCGGCACGGCCTGTATGTCAGAGACGCTTATCAGGAAGGAGATATTCATCGCTATGAGCGCCTTGTCTATCTTCACCATCGCCTTCATCAGGAAAATGCTTATATAATCGTAAAGCGCGACAACCGCAAGTATGATCATGGCAATGCCGAACGGAAAGCTTATCCCAAGGAGTACGCCCACTCCAATGCTCGAAACCATTGTGGCAATGTCTTTAAACACCGGATTGAACTCCTTGGCTATCAGGAGCACGAGAGCCGAAGCTATGGCGAGCACGTAGTCGCTCCTGAGGTTGAATACAAGCGGAAGAGCGAACGTGAATTCGATGTGCCCGGGAAGGGCCGCAACATATGCGATGTTCTGTGGTATGAATATGGCATACACCACAAGGAAGACGAAGAATGATGTGAATCCTGTTATGACAAACTCAAGGGCCCTAAACAGGGCGGTCTTGCTGTGGTGCCTCCTCAAGATCATGAGGAGCAGTATGAAGAAGATGACTCCATCTAGGAAATACGCAAAATAAGTGAACTGCGGACTCGCAAGGCTGCTGTTTATCACCGTTACTTTTGATGTAGCAAGTGCCGCGTTGGCTATCGCAAAGCCGAAAAGCAGCACCACGGCAAAGAGTGCCACTATCTCTATCACCCCCCTATTGCTTACTATCTTTATCATCGCACTGTTCCCAGGCCTTCCCCTGTTTAATATCAACAGCCTGTTTTATAAATGCATGGCAGAAAAGCTGTGGAGGAGGGTAGGCATGGCAAGTCTTTTATTCAAGAAGGCCGAATTGTATTATCATGTCTTATGCGCAGACAGGCGCAAAGCCAGACTCGGTATCACCATGGACGCGGAGATTGGAATAATAGGGGGCTCAGGGTTCTATTCTCTTTTGGACGGCTCGGAAAACGTAACCGTTGAAACTGATTTCGGAAAACCCAGCGACTCACTCGCCGTAGGGATGATCGGTGGCAGGAGGGTCGCATTCCTGCCAAGGCATGGGCGCGGACACAACATACCTCCGCAAAAGGTGCCATACCGGGCCAACATAGCCGCTCTCGCAGGGCTCGGGGCCAAGCGCATAATAGCAACCGCAGCTGTCGGCTCGCTCAAGGAGGAATACAAGCCAGGCGAGTTCGTTCTCTTCGACCAGTTCGTCAACATGACGTACGGCAGGCAGGACACATATTTCGACAAGAATCTTGTTGCCCATGTTGGGATGGCAGAGCCGTACTGCGAGAGCATGCGCAAGAGCGCTTCGCGCATAATGGATGAGATGGATATCGCATACCACGGGAATGGAACTGCCCTTGTCATAAACGGCCCGAGGTTTTCCTCAAAGGCCGAATCGAGGTTCTTCAGCTCACAGGGTTTCGAGACCATAAACATGACGCAGTATCCCGAAGTCGCGCTGGCGCGTGAGAAGGCCCTTTGCTATCTTGGCATTGGGATAATCACCGATTATGATGCAGGGCTTGAGGGCAGGAAGGAGGTAAAGCCTGTTACGGTAGGCGAGATAAACAGGGTGTTCGGCCAGAGCATCGAGAAGGCGAAGGAGCTAATTACAAAACTTGCAAAGGAGGTAAGTGTGCAGCGCAGCGATTGCAGGTGTGCAGAATCACTTGACGGCGCAGTCATAACCCACTAGCTTCCATCTGTGCCATTGTCATCATCTTTTCTTACCACGTTGTGGCTGCATCTTCTGCATGCGACATCCATCCCGATGACTTCTGCAGGGTGCTCGGCGCAGTAGCATATGCACATCGGGTTCCACCCATTCTTATCGACACAGAATTCGCACATAACTTCCCCTCTTGTTAATTCCATACTACATCTACGCATATCTTTAAATTGCTGCCTACACCATGCCATCGCCCTTGCGCATTGCCGAGACGAGATAGCAGCATCTGCGCGTATCCTGTCTAAACGTGTACAGGCGTGTACTGCTCTTTGTTCGCGTTTATAAAAACGGTGTAATCCGAGCCAACAAAACTGCTTCCTCCCTGGTTCTTGTCTAGGAAAAGCAGTATTGTGTACTCTCCGGCTCCATATCTCTGGACAATGCTACTCATGTTGAAGGAGACATCAATCCTCCCTCCTGAGGCAGTGTAGGAATCTGCAACAATGGTGGTAAGATTAGAATAGTAATAGGCGGAGTTCTTTACCACCCCTGCGATGTCCTGGCCGTAGCCATAAGGCCCCGCAGGGGCACTTTTGGAAGTGAGGTTTTGCACAGGGGCGTCATAAGCAACATATATCTGCGAGAGGCCGTATCCTTGTGCCAGCTGCCCTTCCAAACGCATCTCCCCGGCGTTCGAATAAGCTGGCGTATTCGCAGTCCATGCTACGTAATTATCGATGAAGTCCTGGACAAGGTAGATGTCCGAATTGTTATAAGCTACGCCAATGCTTACCTCATTGTGGTTGGGATCAAGGATGTTGTCCCTGTGTCCGTTGTTGCAGCAGGCTGAATCGTTGTTCATCATGCTGTACTCCATGTATGCCAAAGACTCGTTGGGATTGATGCTCCCTGTGCAGATGCCAGCCACGCAGTACCTGCTGCTCACATATGCTATGTTCTCCGAAACCGCTCCGGTCCCTCCGGATAGCGTGTATCTCATGTACGGCTTCATTCCGTAAAGGTCCCAGTGGCTGAAATAGTCATATGCGAGCATGCTCTGCGCGTGTTGCTGCGCGGAAGGCTCAGTGGAAAGGGAGACGGGTCCAAGGCCATTGGCCTCTCTGTCCCTGTTTATAAGCTGCAAGGTGTAATTCACAAGCAGGCCTTGATTTATCTTGGGCACAATTATCTCCTGATTGAAGGTCTGGTTGCTGATGGTGCCGTTGACCCCCTGAACGTGGCTTGTGATGCTCTGTACGGCGCTGATGAATATCGACTCAGGCACCTTTACGATAGGATTGCTTATCGACGTAAACTTTCCCACTGTCACCAAAAGCAGGAAGATGATTATCCCTATGAAAAAGATGTTTGCTATGTGCATGATTATCCTGCCTATCCTATATCTTTGTTGGTATTCTTATTCCTTCTGAGCTCCTGGTTTCTTTGCTGACACTTTTCCACGCCTTGGGCCCATCTAACTTCCATCATGCCGGATGGGATCGGCTGGAAAACTCCTCGCGGCTCTGGATCACAATACAGAAAAACGCCCCGGATCACGCGTCTTTCGCGGCGAACATATAATCTAAGAAATGGGGAATGGCGATGTGCAGAGACCGTGTCAGGCTCGCAGCAAGCGAGACCAAGACCTACTGGTCGCGGGTATTATCGATTAAAATCCTACCTACCCTTCGCGATCTCCAGCGGCTCAGCTACCGAGGAAAGCCAGCAGTTCTGCGAGATCATCCGCGAACGTGTCCATATCATATCCTTTCCGTGGCCAGCCAAAGCGGCCATACCCTCTGCCGTCATAGACAACAACTAGACAGCCGCGTCGTCCCAGAAAGAGCATCTGCGCATCCCATGCGTCGGCGCTCAGCGGCCAGTCGTGTGAAAAGACAACCGGCGCTCCAGATCTCCGACTTGAAATGGATTCTAACGTCGTCCCTAGCTGAAATTGAGCTGTGTTCCATCTCTCTCATGCCTGCCAGCTTTATTGAAATATTTAAGCCTCTACATTATTGCATATTGTTTTAGTTTCAGGAATAAATTTAAACTATCAAATAATTTATTTAACTACACTTATCTTTAGAAAAGTGTTATATACTAAAGCATCCTCACTTATACTCTGGTGCAACTGGAATGGAAAGGGCAAACAGCGCGATTTCCAATAGGAAAGGTAAGAGTCCGTCAGTGAATACCAACGCCCTGCGATTCATGTACAACCATATAAAGAACAGGATTTCAGATAGCCCAAAACGCCCGACCTACTCCTATATAACCATAGAGTCGATATGCAACTCAAAGTGCAACTACTGCAATATGTGGGAAACGAAGAAGGGCAATCAGCCGAGCATCGAAGAATGGAAAAGGATAATAGACGACATAAGGTCCGTAGGCGCCATGTCTCTTACCTTCAGCGGCGGTGAGCCGTTTCTTAACAAGGACCTATTCGAGCTTGCCGCGTATGCAAGATCGAAGGGTCTATACACTATGGTTGTTACGAACCTCAGCCTATTCCGGGAGTCCTGGATAGAAAAGATAGCGGAGAGTTTCGATTTCTTCGGTACATCTATAGACAGTACAAAGCCGGAGATATACCTCGAGACCCGGGGCGTAAACTGGCTTGAGCACAACAGGCAAAACATACACAAACTTATGGCCGGCCTTGCGTCAATAAAAGCGAAGACGGCGGTCTGCGCTATGGTGACCGTCTCAAACAGGAACGCATATGAGATGCATGATATTCTTCACATGGTATTCGATGATCTGAAGATGGATAGCATATCTTTCAATCTTCTGGATCCGAAAGGCAGCCCAACCGCAAAGGACTTCGTACCTACCCAAGAACAGACACTGTTCTACAAGAAAACCGTCCTCAGCCACAAGAAAATCTATCCCATACTCAACAGTGTACGTTATTTGGAGCAGTCAGGCGGCTATGACTACAAATGCAATCCTTGGAAGTGCATACAGATCAACCACGAAGGCACATTGCTGGCTCCATGCCTTTTCATAAACGGGAAGAGATTCAATCTGCGCGAAACGAGACTCCTGGACGTGTGGAAGCAGAAAAGCACCCATGAGTTATACAAACGCTACGAGGCATGCAAATTATGCAACCTTGGCTGCGTGGCGGAAGCCGCATGGTCGACCTACGACCTCGATTTCGCGATAAACGAAAGCCTTGTCGGAATGATACTCCCGATGAGGAGGCGCATCCGGGAGCGAAACCATGGCAAATTAAAGGCAACCGAATGTGTTGTATGATAAATGATTCGCCCCGCAAACCCATCAATTCATTGGTGGGTTAGGGGCGTTTAATAAGGCACATAAACACGGCGGCTCGCCGCTTACTGCGTCGGCTGTCAATCCCTGCTTAATCTCCCTAAAAACCCAGACCTACATTCAAGCCTTTTTTTGAACAGAAAGCGCATCTGTAAGCTCCTTTGTCAAAGACAATATCTTTCTGCCGTGGTTTGTTGTCTTGTATGCGATTACCCGCCTGCCTGTCTTTGACCTGGTTATTATCTCTTCCATGCCCCTAACTGAGATAAGTTCCTCAAGCCTCTTGGAAACTGTTGCCGAACTCAGCCTCCTGCCCTTTACTACTATCTTGGTAAAGTCATTGAATGACTTGGGCGCATCTTCGTTAGCCGCCTGCAACATCTCAAATATGCCTCTCATGATTACCATAATACCATGCTATCCTTAAGGTATATAAACTTCGACTATTCCATTTTTTAAACTCTTACAAATTAATACTTTAAAATATGGTTCTACTAAAAAATTATAGTTTATGGAAATAAAAATAATTCAGGT
>VFSW01012685.1_pt1 | contig 11748 bp, 10 predicted proteins | sample 5358111 | NCBI WGS metagenome assembly VFSW01 (sample SAMN11554181, study PRJNA540505) | mine drainage metagenome | isolation source: sediment from site ElyBrook_90M | place: USA: Ely Copper Mine, Vershire, VT | collected 2017 | reverse complement strand
CTTTCAATCCGCGCAAGATGGCGATCGTGTCTTCGACGGAAGGCTCGGCGATCAACACGGGCTGAAAGCGCCGCTCCAGCGCCGGATCCTTCTCGATGTATTTTCTATATTCATTGAGAGTGGTGGCGCCGATCGCGCGCAATTCGCCGCGCGCCAGGGCGGGCTTCAGCATGTTGGAAGCGTCCATCGCGCCTTCCGCCGCGCCCGCGCCCACCAGCGTGTGCAATTCGTCGATGAACAGAATAATCTGTCCTTCGGATTCCGTGATTTCCTTCAGCACCGCCTTCAAGCGGTCCTCGAATTCGCCGCGATATTTCGCGCCGGCGACCAGCGCGGCGAGATCCAAAGCGATGACGCGCTTCGGCCGCAGTACTTCCGGCACATCGCCCGCGACGATTCGCTGCGCGAGCCCCTCCACCACGGCGGTTTTTCCGACGCCCGGCTCGCCAATCAGCACCGGATTATTTTTCGTGCGGCGCGCGAGAATCTGCATCACGCGGCGGATTTCATCGTCGCGGCCAATCACCGGATCGAGCTTGCCGCGCCGCGCAAGCTCGATCAGGTCGCGCCCATATTGTTCCAGGGCGCGGAAGGTCGATTCCGGGTTTTCCGACGTCACCCGATGGCTGCCGCGCACCGAGGTCAGCGCCTGCAGGATCGCTTCGCGCGAGGCTCCATCCTTGGCGAGCAGCTCCGCGGCCTCATCCTTGCGAATGGTCGCGATCGCCAGCAGTATGTGCTCGGTGGAAACATATTCATCCTTGAATTGCTCCGCTTCCACGAAAGCGCCCTCGAGAACTTTATTCGATGCCGGGCTCATCTGTTGCTGCACCGCTCCCGTCACTTTCGGGATGCGCCCGAGCCGAACTTCGATTTCGCTCGCAAGTGCTTCCGGACGCACGCCGAGCCGCGCAAGCAGCGGAGGGACGACGCCATCGCGCTGCGCGACAAGCGCGCCCAGAAGGTGCAGCGGCTCGATCTGCTGATGATCGTGACGTCCGGCAATTTCCTGCGCCGATTGGACGGCTTCCTGGGCCTTTAATGTAAATTTGTCGAAACGGACCATTTTGTTTGTACCTCGCCTTCGGAAAATCTTGGGGCCGGCTTCCCGGCCGGCCCCCACCGCATCGCGGCAATCCGCCCTGCGGCGCTGAAAAACTTACTTTCCGTTGCTCGCGCTGGTGACGTTTACCTTCACCTGGCGCGGTTTGGTCTCTTCGCGCTTCGGTAAAGTGATGGTCAGCACGCCGTTCTTGTATTCCGCAGCGATCGCTTCCGCGTTCAGAGTATTTGGCAACGAGAAGCTGCGGCTGAACGCGCCATAGGTGCGCTCGACGCGCAGGAAGTTTTCCTCGGAGACGGACTTTTCAAACTTACGCTCCCCGCGGATGGTGAGCAAGTTGTTCTCGACGCGCACGTCGATGTCTTTCTCATTCACATCGGGCAAGTCCGCCTTGACCACCAATTCGTTGGGGGTTTCGTAGATGTCCACCGCCGGGGCCCAAGTCGTCAAAGCCGACTCTTCGGGGTGATTCCGAAAGGAATCGTTAAAAAGGCGGTTGAATTGATCCTGCAAATTGGAAATGCCGCGAAAGGGTTCGAGACGAGCGATAGTAGCCATGATAAATAGCCTCCATCAATGTGCGTTAATGTAACTGCACGCGGATAATAAAATATTAGCGTATCTTTGTCAAGTATTTTCCTGCATAACTTCACTCCAGCCATTTATCAAATATCACCCTGTAAAATAAAGACTTAACTGCATATTGAAAACTGCGATTTGCGCTTCTGCCGCTAAATGCCTTATATTTAGCCACTCAACCATGTTACTTTCCGACTTCCAATTCGAGCTTCCTCAGGACCTCATCGCCCAGCAGCCACCCCCGCAGCGCGATGCTTCGCGAATGTTGATCCTGCATCGCGACAAGCTCACCTGGAACGATTCGGAATTCCGCTCGTTACCCGACCTGCTCCGCGGCGATGAATTGATCGTGGTGAACAACGCGCGCGTCATTCCGGCGCGTCTATTTGGACGAAGGGAAGGCGTTCGCTCCGAAAAGCCGGGACGCAATCGCCGCACCGCACGCGAATTTTTGTCCTCCGAAATCGAAGTCCTTCTGACCAGGCAAGTGGCGCCCGAGGAGTGGGAAGCGTTGGTGCGGCCCGGGCGAAAGATGCGCGTGGGAGAACGCGTCGATTTTGGAAACGGTGAACTTTCCGCCGAAGTGGTCGGCCGGGGCGAGTATGGACTGCGGCGAATCCGCCTGACAGCGAAGGGAGACGTCACGCAAGCGATCGAACGCCTCGGCCACGTTCCGCTGCCGCCGTACATTTCGCGCGAAGATGAACCGTCGGACCGCGAGCGCTACCAGACGATTTTCGCCGATCGCCCGGGAGCCGTTGCCGCGCCGACAGCGGGCCTGCATTTTTCACCCGCGATCCTAGAAAGGTTGCGGCAGCGCGGCATGGAAATGGCAACGATCACGCTCGACGTCGGCCTGGGCACATTCCAGCCCATCCACGAAGAGGAAATCGAGCGGCATCGGATTCATTTGGAACGCTACGAAATTTCCGAAGCCGCGGCAGCCGCGATTTGCAAAGCGCGCCGCGATGGCCGGCCAATCCTCGCGGTGGGGACGACCGTGGTGCGCGCTCTGGAGGATGCCGCGGAAAAATCCGCCTCGCGCCATGGCGAAAGATGGGACCCGGCGCAATCTCTCGTGGAGCCCGGCGCCGCGGAAGCGGACATATTCATCAAGCCGGGCCGCACGTTTCGCGTGGTCAATCAGCTGCTGACAAATTTCCATTTGCCGCAATCGACGCTGCTGATTTTGGTGAGCGCGTTCGCGGGGCGAGAGCTCATTCTGCGAGCGTATCGCCACGCCGTCGACGCGCGCTACCGGTTTTACAGTTACGGCGATTGCATGTGGATAACGTAGATCCTCCGAAGGCTGCCAAATTCCGATAATTTCTGTCTCCGGAGTTAGCGCACTTTTGTCGGCGTAATATTAGGGTTGTCGATCTTGGTTTGCCGGTGGCGAACCTCAAAAACGGGCAGCGCCTTCACAAGTAGAGATTCTTCCCCCTCCGTAACGAATCCTCTGAAAATGCACTTATCTCCTTTGCAATGATGGCATTCGAGGGCATGAAATTATTGGAATTCTCGGGAGCGCGCGAGCCATTGGCGGGCCCTGTGATCTTCCTCACAAAGACTTGTAATCTTCGTCACAGACGCATTGGCAAGGGTGGACTAGAAAAGTAGGGTCGGGTGAACCAGGGCATATAGGTATCGCGGGCAATCAAGTCCCTAGAAATAAGGAAATTGGTTCACCATTGTGGAAATCCTGCCTGATAGAGCCACGGACAGTGCTGTGCGGCGGAGGTCCACTCTGGACCCGAGATAACTAATGGGGGCGGGGTTCATGCGATTTGGGCATGCGCTTCCCGCCGATCGGTAGTGCTTCGATATTTCATCAAAGGAGGAAGCGTATGAAAAAGATTGAATTCGCGGCAGCCTTGTTGGCGATTGCCTTCCCTATGACGGTAGTTGCGCAGACGGCTCCCAAAGTCAAACACGGCACGGTTTCGCAAACATCTTCGTTGTCGGGCAAAGCAATGTTTCAACAATATTGTACGCCTTGTCACGGAGCGTCGGGCAAAGGCGATGGGCCTGCGGCATCGGCCATGAAGGTGCCACCCGCAAATCTGACGAAACTTTCTGCCAAGTACAAGGGCGTATTCCCCGACATGGAAGTTGCCGAAGCATTGCGTGCGGGCCCAACCCCCACTACCAATTCAAACGTGCACGGTTCCGAAACGATGCCAATTTGGGGACAGGTCTTTCGCGCCTTAAGCAGTTCGGACAACGCAGTGGTGGAATTGCGAATCCACAACCTGGTTGAGTACTTGAGGAGCATTCAGCAGATGTAAAGGCCGCGAAACATCTTGCTGTAGATTTGAGAATCAGGGGTCCCGGCAAGAAGGTATGTGCCGAGTAGGCGAACTGGCCAGGAGAAGCAGGCAGCACGGTCCCGCGCGCGCGATTAAGGGCCTCGGAGCGATCGGCCCCGCAAACGGGGCCGTGCCGCTTCTTTACTTCCGCGGAACATGCCGCATCCGAAGAAATGCGGCATTACTGCATCAAGATTTTTGCAGCACGCCGCGAAGCTCTCGGATGTCCTTTACTTTTTCGATCCCAAACACTTTATCAATCAAAGTCGTGCAGTTGTCTTTCCCGAGAACCGGTTCCACCAGGTCGCGGCATTTCTGGGCCACCTCTTCGCGGGTCATCGGATTACCCACCGTGCCGCGCACGTCGGTCACGTGGTCGGAATAGACGGTTCCGTCGTTCATGGTGATTTCCACGATGGCTTGCCGCGCCGGTTCCATTTTCTCGAGCTCTTCGCTGGGAATGAGCTGCACCTTGGCTCGAACGCGAAGCACGGCCGGGTCCTTCATGCGGGCCTTGTCGTGCGCGGCGCGGAACGAAGCGGTCTTATCGATGAGCATGACGGCGACCATGTGCTGGAGGCAGATATCGGGCATCTCGCGATTGTCGACGACGCGGGCCTCGGTGTTGGCAAGGCGGACAACGACGGACTTCACGTCGTCGGGGTTGATGGGATGTTTTTTCAGAATGTTGTACAGGCAATCCAGGGGCGCCTGAATCGGCGATCCCACGGTCCATTTCTTGATGTTGGTCCGGGCAATCTCGTAGCGTTCGCCGAGCTGCGAGACGAGTTCCTCGGGATTCGCATTGGGGGCATAAGCCAGGAAATAATTGTCGACGCCCGAAAAAATGTCGTCGATACCGTCAAATCCGGCGTGAACGACCAGCGCGGAGGTGACTCCGCTGCGCGCCGTCATACCCGCGAAGACGAAAGCTTTCTCGATGTGCTCGGTATCGCGATTCCACGCGCCGATGCCGGAAGATTGCTGGGCCGTGTAATCGAGCAGCCAGCGCATCTGCTGCGCGTTCAAAGCCGCGGCGCAGCCCGCCGCGGCCGCCGAGCCGAAAATGCCCGCAATGGCGTGCGTGCTCTTATGGCTGGTGTTTCGGAAATTGATGGCTCCAAAGCTCAGGGTCATGCGCGGCCCAATGTCGTAGCCGAGGGTCACGGCGCGCAAAAAGCGCGTTCCGTCGATGCCAAACTTTTCCCCCGCCGCCAGCGTGGCGGGAACGACCGAGCAGCCGGGATGCGATTGCGAGAACTCGTTGGAATCGTCGGTTTCGTCGGAATGTGCCAGCATGCCATTGACGAACGCCGCCTCCGGGGGGCTCGAGGTCATTTTCGAGGCAACAATCGTGGCCGTCTTGTCGGCTGTAAAATCGCGGGCGTACTGAAACGCCGCGCGAGCCGGAGGCAGGTCGGAGCCGGAGATCATGGCGGCAAACGTGTCGAGGATATGGTGCTTGGCCTTCTCCACCACCTCATCGGGAAGAGCGCGGTCACCGGCTTGGCTCATATAAGCGCTGAGCTTGGCCATGACGGGGCTAATGCTGTCGGCGGCAAACACTCCGCTGGGAAGCGCCGCTGCCGCGACGGTCCACCCGGCGCGTTGTAGAAGGGAACGCCGGCTCAAACTTCCGCCGTTGTTCGCCAACGGACTGTTAACAATACGATGATGTCCCATACTTTTTCTCCCGCGAAATCCTATCATGTTCGCGGCGGCTCATGAAAGTTATCCTGCCACTTCGCAAACGTCGCGCTTGCTTATCGGATACCAGTCCAACAAGGATTTCCCAAGCCGCGCATGCGCCGTCCCGAATTTCGTCTATAATCGGGGCGGGTCGAGGGTGCAGTTCGGCTACGTCAGTCGGATACTTCATTAACGATGCGATTTCTCGTGTTGAGCGACATTCATGCCAATGTTACTGCGCTCGATGCCGCGCTCGACGCGGTGAAGGGCGGTTGGGAACGCGTCTTCTGCCTGGGCGACATCGTCGACTACGGACCCGATCCAAACGAAGTGACCGAGCGAGTAAGAGAACTTTTACCCGTCATCATTCGCGGCAATCACGACAAAGCCGTCGCGGGGCTGACGGATCTTGAGGATTTCAATCCCGTGGCGCAACTGGCGGCGCAATGGACACGCCAGCAAATGCATCCCGCCAATCTCGATTACATTGCGAAATTGCCCGCGGGACCGCTTTCGGCGGATGGCATTACGCTGGTTCATGGAGCGTATGAGGATGAGGATGAATACGTTTTCGTGCCGGCGCAGGCCATGGGCGGACTTCTCGAATCGCCCACGGACGTAACTTTTTTTGGCCACACGCATCATCAAGGCGGTTTTTCCTACCGCGACGGGCATATCGGCATGATTCAACTCCGCCCGGATCATGGGCCGAAGTTCGCGGCCCTGCGAATGGAACCGGAAACGCGGTATTTGCTGAACCCAGGTTCGATCGGCCAGCCGAGGGATGGGGATGCGCGAGCCGCGTTTGCCATCGCCGATCTGGATCACCACGTAATTGAATTTTGGCGCGTGCCGTATGATATTGCCGCGGTCCAAAAACGCATGGAGAAGGCCAGGCTGCCTTTTCCGCTGGTTGAGCGGCTCGCGGCCGGCCGTTAGCCGGCATTTCGCGCCGGAAATGCGTTGAATTGCATTTGGCGCAAGGGGCAAAGTTTTCGTGCGTAGTGGCGCAGTCTTCAACCTGCGGCGGTAAGCTGCTGCATGCACGAAACCCCACAGGCTGAGCCCTGCGCTACTGAAACGAAAGAGGAGGATTGCCGACTTGATTCCCACAGAAGAACGCAGCCGCCTGCCGGTCGCATTTATGGTCGGAATTGTGATCGTCGCCATGCTCGTCGGCGCAGCTGTACTGTACAGCCGGTATGCGAAGCCGGCTATTTCGGAAGACGATAAGCCATTGCCCACGGGGCCGGCCGAGACGGCCTACGCGTCGCAAATCCATTTTCTCGATCCCAAGATGAGCCGGGCGGCCAATTTCCTGAATCAGGAAGTGACGTATATATTTTGCACGGTCGAAAACAGCGGCGATCGCAAGGTCCACCAAATTGAAATCACGCTCGAATTCCACGACCCTTTCAACCAGGTAATCCTGCGCGACAAGCAGCGCCTGTTTCTTTCCACGGCGCCTCCCTTTCTTCCCGGCCAGCAAAGGGACGTTCAGATCCCGTACGAACACATTCCCGCGCAATGGAACAATGTATTTCCATCGATCGTCGTGAGCGGGATCGCGTTCAAGTAAAGAAACGCCATTCCGTGGACAGCCGGCGGCTATACAGTTTGCGGAAGATGTAATCTATTCTGAAATAAGTCGCATAGTATGGCCAAGAGCGGCTGTTCTCCTAAAACCCCGCTACAGATCGAACTTTTTCGCCAATCGGGAAGAAAGGCCCCGCGTCTGAAGGCGCGGGCTACAGCCAATCCCGCAGCGAAGCCGAGCGCATCCGTGGAGCGGGGCGACTTGCGGACGATTGCGCGCGCGCCTATCTGTCACGAAAAATGACTTTCCATTTTCACTCTCCTATTCGATAATTCGCGGCGATGGAGCTGGCTGCCGATTTGCGTCGCGCCCTCGATGGACTGTGCGCCATGGGAGCGCCCGAGGTGCGGGAAAATGGGGAATGGCTGGCGGGGCTCGACGGCGTGCAATACGAGGTGAGCGCGCAGGGCGACGCGACCCTGTTGCACTTGTGGAGCGCGCAGCAATCCCTGGTTCGCCGCGTGCTGCGCGTCGCGGAAGAATCGCGCGATCGCGTCGTGCTCGAAGTCAGCCGGTTTGGCTATACCAGGCACGCGCAGCTTGAGTTCGTCGCCGGCGGCGCCCCTCGCGAAACGCGCCGCGTGGAACGCGAACAATTTTCCAGCCGCCTGCGCAGGATGCTGACGGATCATTTCCCGGATGAAACCGTTGAATCGCTGGCGACCTCCGCGGACCTGCATCACTCCCTTTCAGGCTCGTACACGCGAGGCCTCGTCCGCCGAGGTTCGGAAGCCTGTACCGTGCTTGCGGCGTCGCCGAATGAAGATGGCGCAACCATCGACGGCATCCTGACGTTCGGCCTGATCTGGCTTCAGCACACGCGGGATCGCGCACGGCGGTATTCGGTTTGCGGGTTGCGCTTGTTCTTGCCGCGCGGTAGTTCCTCGGTAACGGCGCATCGCATGGCCGCCCTCGCTTCTCCTCAGGAAGTCGAGTTATACGAATATGAACCGCTGTACTGGCGCGTCCGGCGAATTGCCCGATCCAACGCAGGCAATTTGGCCACCTGGATTGTGCCGCGCCGCGAAATCGAGCAAGCCATTGCCGCTGCGATGCCGCTGGCGGAGCGTATCCGGCGCCTTGCACCCGAGGCCATCCGAGTGGGCGTGGCACCCACAACACAGGAAGTGACGTTGCGCTTCCGCGGTTTGGAAATCGCGCGCTGGCGCCTGGGCGCGATGTGGTACGGACTTGGCGATCGTCAGAACGTTTTGACGCCTGAAAAGTGGCCCGCTCTCGAGGCGCTGGTCCGGCAGCTTGAAACACATCGCCATCCGTTCGCATTGGATACCAAGCACCGGCTGTACCGGGCGCAGCCGGAACGCTGGCTGGAAACCATGGTTGCCGCCGATCCGCCGCGAATCGATGCGCGGCTCGATGCGCGGCACATCTACGCGCAGGTCCCGGCGTTTTCTTCCGGGGATCGCGGCATGATCGATTTGCTGGGAGTCATGCGGGACGGGCGGCTGGCCGTTCTCGAGCTGAAAGCTTCCGAAGACATTCACCTGGTAATGCAGGCCGTCGACTACTGGCTGCGCGTGCGCTTTCATCACGAACAGGACGACTTCACGAGGTACGGATATTTTCCGGAGGTTCGCTTGAACGCGAAACCTCCTCTCCTGTTCCTCGTGGCTCCCGGATTCCGTTTTCATCCCGCCACAGATATCGTATTACGATATTTATCCCCGGAAATCGAAATCGCGCGGATCGCCCTCGCGGAAAATTGGCGGCGCGGCTTGCGCGTCGTCTTCCGGCAATGAGCGGGAAGGCATGGCAAAAACCACACGAATTCCCTGCAAAAAGTGGGTATAAATAGAGAAGCAGCCTTGGCAGAGCCAACGCTGCTTCCCGGGGTGTGTCCTTGAAGTGGTTTGTCTAGTTAGACGCAGGGAATAGGGAAAGGTTGCCTGCGCTAGAAAAAATATAGATAAATTGCGGAATTATTGTTTCGCGATGAAACTGGTGAGTAGTCCTGCAATTTCGTGCAATAAATTGCGGCAGCTTCAGAGTCTAAAGCTCCCGTATTTTCTATTGTTTATGTCTGTGCTGAAGGCGCGACCCGCAACCCTGGAATTGCTGCGTATTTGCGGGACCGTACACCAGGGAGAATCGCGATAGCGATTCAAGTCTCAGTAAAATAAATACTTGCGCCACTTTTCGTCTTTATTGCCGATTAGGCGCATCAACTGCCGGGAGGTGTGCAAGGTAAAGGGCCGGGGCCTGCGTGCCAGGGCCAGCCCGGCCTCTTCGGGCGTCCGGTCACCCTTCCGATTGTTGCACTGGTAGCAGCAAGCCACCAGATTCTCCCAAGAGGACCTCCCGCCGCGGGAACGGGGCACCACGTGGTCGAGGGTCAGCTCGGAGGCGGGGAGTATGCTCTTGCAGAATTGGCAGGTATTGCGGTCGCGCAGGAGGATATTTTTGCGCGAGAGCGCTCGAGTCTGCTGGGGGATGTGCCGGTAGGCCAGTAGCCGGATCACCGAGGGCACCGCCAGCGATCGAGAAGCCGAGTGCACCTTGGTGTGATTGATTTCTTCGGCTTGGGCCACGCCCTTGAGCATTAAGACCATGGCTCGGCGGACGGCGGTGACGTTAATCGGTTCGAAGGTTGCGTTCAGTACTAGAACCGGCTCCTGCATGATCGCAGGCTTTCTCACCGCAGGGGGCACAGCGCCCGGTGGGCGCGGCTCACCACGAACTTCCGGCGGGAGCTTCTGCCGGGGAGGTCTACCGATTTGGCCCGGTGGTTTCATTCCACAAGGTTCAGATCTGGCAATCCGGCTTCCAGAGCAGCCGATTGAGGCACCGCCCTGGCAACGGTCAGACCAACCACCCGAGCAGCTCCAGCCCCTTTGAGGGCCCGGGAGCAGGCGTCCAAAGTAGCCCCGGTGGTGAATACATCATCTACCAGTAAAACACGCAATTTGTCAACCTGAGCCGTTTTATGCGCAGCATAAGCGCCGCGGACCGTTTCCCAGCGCTCCCGGCGGGTCAGGCGAAGCTGGCTTGGCCGCGGTCGCGTGCGTACTAACAGGCAGGATCGAAACGGGATACCGATCAGGCGCGCGAGCGGCTTGGCGATCAGCTCCGCTTGATTATAGCCCCGTTCCCGCATTCGGCCCTGGTCTAAAGGAACCGGAACAACGGTATCCGCGACAAAGTCCCGTGGCTGACGTTCGATCAGGCTAGCCAGGCGCCGAGCGAACCACGCTCCCAGCGGTGCCACGTTTCCGTACTTGAGCGAAAGAATTGCGCGAGACATCCGGGGTGTATACGCGCCTAAGCTGCGCGCAAAGTCAAAGGCGTATACCCGATTGCGGCAAAGGTGGCACTGCGGCAGCGACATTCCCTCGGCAACGGCGGTTGAAACGATTGGCCTGCCGCATAGAACGCAAAGCGGCTCGGGGAGCGTTTGGGTGAGGGTCTCTATACAGGCCTGGCAGAACGGGATAGGGCTGCCAGTATCGAGAATTCGGGTGCAAATTCGGCACGGCGCGGGAAGCGCGATCGATGCAAGCGCTTCGCACATTCCGCGGAAATGGGACCGAACGGAATCGGCGACTCGGGCCACGGTGCGCCAAGCCTACGCCCGCGATGGTCTTAGGGGAAGCGGAAAATGATAAATTTGGCACGATTCGTGCCAACGCAATCCGGAAGCGCGGGCTCCAGCCTGCGATGGTTCATCCTTGCCAGGACGAACCCCCGTAGGGCGGAGACGACGTCACCAAGAGCTTGCATGAAATGCGGGACGGAAAATCACGCGGCGCAATGGCCAGTCTCCTGTTAGAGAAGGCCTTGCTCGTGCTTTTCCGCGCAGACCACGCAATAGCGCGCCCAGGGAACGGCTTCCAGGCGCTTTTGCTGAAGTTCCTCTTCGCACTCGATGCACGTACCGTACGTATTGGTCTTGATGCGCATCAGAGCATCGTCAATCAACGCCAGCATGGACCGGTCGGTATTGGTCTGCCCGAACAAGAATTCCTTGGTATAGGAATTCGCAGCCTTATCCGCAAGATCCACCGTTGGATCGTCATCCGCGGTCCGGCCCTCTTCCTCGGTGCGGGCAATGGTCTTAACCAATTCCTCGCGCCGGACCTGCAACTTTTTCTTGTAATAATCCTGACGCTTCTTATCCATAGTCGGGCCCCACTGTTCACCCAATTTCCGCTATTACAAACGGGTGATTGTAGGCCCGCTGTTCGGAACTGTCAAGGAAGGGTATTGGCCCTCTGGGCGCCGAACAAAATGTATGTCGGTAGCGGGCGAGGCGTCCGGCGCAATTGGCTCACTGGCGGAAAGATTTAAGAAATTTGTCACGAGCGATCGCGCCGCCGATCCGAGCTTGCGCCCGTAAATTACGGCGACGGCGGAGCAAACCGCGACTTGAAGCCCGCGCGCGCCACATAAGCGAATCTACTTCGTATCTCCATGCGCGGCAGACGAATCTCTTTCCCCACTCCGGCGATCGAGCGCACTTGCAAAAATAGCGCGCATCTCGACGCCGTTGCGGT
>VFSW01012684.1_pt1 | contig 11748 bp, 10 predicted proteins | sample 5358111 | NCBI WGS metagenome assembly VFSW01 (sample SAMN11554181, study PRJNA540505) | mine drainage metagenome | isolation source: sediment from site ElyBrook_90M | place: USA: Ely Copper Mine, Vershire, VT | collected 2017 | reverse complement strand
TCGCCGCCACGCCCGGCGTTGCCGAGTGCATGATCGTCTCCACCTGCAACCGCGTTGAAATGCTCGCAGCGCTCGAATCGCCGGACACCGATCTGACCACATTCCTGCATCGCCACTTCAGCCTCGACCCTGGGCTGCTCGCGCCGCACATCTATCAGCACCGCGACCAGCACGCCGTCCGCCATCTCTTCCGCGTCGCCTCCAGCCTCGACTCCATGGTCGTCGGCGAGCCGCAGATCCTCGGCCAGGTCAAAGAAGCCTTCGCCATCGCGCGCTCCGCCGGCACCGTCGGCGGTCAGCTTGAACACCTGCTCCAAAGCGCCTTCGCCGCCGCTAAAAAAGTCCGCACCGAAACCGAAATCGGCTCCAACTCCGTCTCCATCGCCTCCGTCGCAGTCGAGCTCGCGCGCAAGATCTTCGGCTCGCTCCAGGGTCGCACCGTCTTCCTCGTTGGCGCGGGCAAAATGAGCGAGCTCGCCGCCCGTCACCTCGTCCAGCAGGGCGCCGGCAACATCCTCGTGACCAACCGCACCCTCGAACGCGCGCGCGCCCTCGCCGAGCCCTTCAATGGCCGCGTCATCCCGTTCGATCAGCTCTACGAGGCCGCCAGCGAGGCAGACATCGTCATCACCTCCACCGGCGCGCCGCATCCCATCTTTCGCCGCGAGCATGGGAACGCCTTCCTGCAACGCCGCCGCAATCGCCCCATGTTCTTCATCGACATCGCGGTCCCCCGCGACGTCGATCCCGCCGTCAACAAGCTGGACGGCCTTTTCGTCTACGACATCGACGATCTCCAGCAGGTCGCAGCCGCGCACATCGCCGAGCGCAAAAGTCAGGCCACCGACGCCGAAGCCCTCGTCGCCGCCGAGGTCGACCGCTTCCATCAGCGCCAACGCACCGTCAACGTCGCGCCCGCCATCGTCGCGCTTCAGCGCCAGTTTGAGGAAGTCCGCCAGGCCGAACTCCGTCGCATTCACGCTCGCCTCGACAACCTCACTCCCGAGCAGCTCGCCGCCATCGAAGCCCTCACCCGCGGCCTCGTGAACAAGTTCCTTCATCCGCCCATGCAGGCGCTGAAACAGGCCGCACGCGAAAACGACGCCACGCGCCTCGAAGCCCTTTGCGAAACCTGGTCGCTGCCCACCGCGCCCGAATCCACTGCCGAGCCTGCACCGGCCGCCGCATCCGACCAGGGCCAGGAAAAACCGCAGCGGCAATCGTCGCGCGAAGCCAGCGTTGTGGGGGGCAAATGAATCTTCGCATCGGCAGCCGTGGCTCGCAGCTCGCTCTCTGGCAAAGCAACCACATCGCCGCACTCCTCCGCGCGCAGGGCCATAGCGTCGAAATCGAGATCATCAAGACCACCGGCGACCGCCTGCAGGAGGTCACCTTCGCACAGGTTGCCGTGCAATCCGGAACAACAAAGGGCATGTTCACCAAGGAGATTGAAGAAGCTCTCGCCGAGGGCCGCGTCCATCTCGCCGTGCACTCGCTCAAAGATCTGCCCACCGAGCTGCCCGCGCCCTTCGCCCTCGCCGCCACGCCGTCGCGCGTGGACCCCCGCGACGTCTTCGTCTCCGTCCGCTATCCCAACCTTGCCGCGCTGCCCCACGGCACCCGCGTCGGCACCAGCAGCCAGCGACGCCGCGCCCAGCTAAAGGCCCTGCGCCCCGACATCGACGCGGTCGAATTCCGCGGCAACGTCGACACCCGCCTCCGGAAGCTCAGCGAGGGTCAGGTGGACGCCATCCTCCTCGCCGCCGCCGGACTCGACCGCCTCGAAAAAACCGAGTGGATTCGTGAGCGCCTCGACCTCGCCGACTTCACGCCCGCAGCCGGTCAGGGCTCGCTCGGCATTGAGACCCGCAAAGACGACGCAGCCACCCTCGCCGCCGTCGCCTTCCTCAACGACCCCGCGACCCGCTTCGCCGTTACCGCCGAGCGCGCCGCGCTTGCTGCCCTTGGCGGCGGCTGCCAGGTCCCCATCGGCATCCACTGCCGCCCGGTGCCGCAGGCTTCGAATTTGAAATCGGGGAATGGTCTCACTGTGGAAGCGGAAGTCGAGATCTTTGCTGTCGTGGCCGCGCCAGACTCCGGCCGCGCCATTCGCATCCATCACCGCGCCCCGGCCGCCACCGACCCTGCCGCACTCGGCCGCCTCGCCGCCGAAAAGCTCATCGCCGCTGGCGCTGGCCCACTTCTGGCAGCCCACGGTGGAGCCATCCGGTGACTGCGCAGCCGCTGGCCGGCCGCCGCATCCTCGTCACCCGCGCCGCCTCCCAGGCTGGCAAACTCAGCCAAGGCCTCCGCGCTCTCGGCGCCATCCCTGTCGAAGTTCCCGTCCTCGAAATCCAGCCGCCCGCCAGCTACGAGGCCCTCGACCACGCGCTCCGGCAGTTCGCCAGCTACCAGTGGCTTATCGTCACCAGTACCAACGCCGTCCGCGCCGTCGCCGACCGCGCTCAGCGCCTAGGCATCTCCTTCAAGGAATCCGCCCCACCGCAGGTCGCCGCCGTTGGCTCCGCCACAGCCGAGGACGCCCGCAAAGCCGGCCTGCCCGTCGCACTCGTCCCCGAAGCCTATGTCGCCGAAAGCCTCGTCGCCGCGCTGCAAGCCTCCATCGCCGGCCAGCGCGTTCTGCTCGCCCGCGCCGCCGTCACACGCGACGTCATCCCCGGCGCACTCCGCGCCGCCGGAGCCATCGTCGATGTGGCCGATGCCTATCGCAACGCGATGCCCGCCGCCGCGCCCGCGCAGCTCCGCGCCACGTTGCAGCAGGGAATCGACGCCGCCACCTTCACCAGTTCCTCCAGCGTCACCCACCTTGCCCGCGCCGCCCGCGCCGCGGGCATTCCTTTTCCCTTCGCGAGCGTCCCAGCCATCTCCATCGGCCCCATCACCAGCCAGACCCTGCGCGAACACAACTGGCCCCCCGCCGCCGAGGCCGCCCCCCACGACATCCATAGCCTCGTGAAAGCGACCGCTGACCTGCTGACTCGCTGACCTGCGGACACGCGCACAGCGCGGCGAACTCGCGCCTCAGCTGCTCCACGTCTTATCCTTCGACCGGCATAGCCGCTCCAGATTGCACTCGCCGCACTTCGGCTTGCGCGCATCGCACACCGCGCGCCCATGATGAATGATCTGGTGGCTGAAGCGAATCCATCGCTCCTGCGGCAGCACCTGCAGCAGCTCCTGCTCCACCATCTGCGGCGTGTCGCCCTTGGCCAGCCCCAGCCGCCGCGCAATGCGCAGCACGTGCGTATCCACCACCACGCCCTCGGCCTTGCCAAAGCAGACGCCCAGCACCACGTTGGCCGTCTTCCGCGCCGCGCCTGGAACCGTAATCAGCTCCGCCAGCGTCTGCGGAACCTTACCGCAAAACTCCTGCGTGATCTTCTGCGCCGCGCCCAGAATCGACTTCGCCTTGTTGCGAAAGAACCCTGTCGAGCGAATCAGCGCCTCCAGCTCCGCTGGCTTCGCCTTGGCCATCGCCGCCGGGGTAGGGAAGCGCCGGAACAGCTCCGGCGTCACCATGTTCACCCGCGCATCCGTGCACTGCGCCGAAAGAATCGTCGCCACCAGCAGCTCCCACGGCGAACGATGATCCAGCGCGCACTCCGCCACGGGATACGCCTCATCCAGCCCCTTCAAAATCGCAGCCACCCGCTCCGGCGCAAGATCGCCGCGCGCAGGTCTCTTCGGAGCTTTCACTGAACTTGTCTTCTTCGCAGGCATGGTTAGCAGTGTAATCCGCGATGTAGACCCTTGGAATCTGGACTGTGGAATAAGGTGTGGAGTATGATCCACATATGGAAACGATCCAGATCGTGTTGGATAGGAATTTATTGCGCGCTACAGACAGGGCAGCGCGGCGCATGAAGGAGAATCGTTCCGCACTTGTGCGTGAGGCGCTGCGCGAACATCTGCGCCGCCTGGAGGTGCGAGCCCAGGAGGAGCGCGACCGCGAGGGATATTCGCGGCACGCATACATCAAGAGCGAATCAAATGCGTGGGAATCGGAGGCGGCATGGCCGGAAGAATAGCCCGCGGCGACATCCGCCTCTATCGCTTCGCACCCCCTGACAAAGAAAGACCGGTCGTAGTATTGACCCGCGACAGCGCAATTTCCTACCTCTCAGCCGTCACCATAGCGCCTGTCACCTCCACGATCCGTGGGGTACCTTCTGAGGTTGTGCTCGGTGATGCGGATGGCATGAAGACACCTAGCGCGGTCAATCTGCACAACGTAGTCACGGTGTCAAAGGATCGTATAGGAAGACGTGTGGCACAGCTGCACTCAACCCGTATGAACGAGATTTGCGCCGCGTTGCGGTTTTCGGTGGGCTGCGATGGAGGACTGACCTAGCGCATCATCCTAACTCTTGCAGGTCCGTACTGCGCGGGCCCTGCGCTACGAGGCCTTCGTCGTTTACAGCCGCCCCTCCAGCCACCCACCCAGCCCATCCACCGGCAGCCGCAGCCCAAGGAAGAACTGCCCAAACAGGGCATACACCGCGCTCACTTCATCGAAGCGCATCTCATAGATCAGCTTCTTGAAGACCACTGGGTCCTCGGCAAACAGATCCACGCCCCACTCCCAGTCGTCCATCCCAATTGAGCCCGTGATGATCTGCTTCACCACGTCCCCGTAGCGCCGCCCAATCAGTCCGTGCTCGTGCATCATCCGCTGCCGCTCGGCAAAGGGAACCGAATACCAGTTCTTCTCCTCGCCGCGCTTGCGATCCATCGGATAAAAACAGAGATACTTCGCTTCCGGCACCGCGGGCCACAGCCGCGACTTCATCGCCTCGGCGCCGCGCTTCAGGCTCGTCTCCACCTCCTCGTTCCATTCAGCGGAATGCTGCGCAAATCCCTTCGCCGCAGCTACCTCATAGGTCTTCCGCGTCGACTCGTACAGTCCCAGTTCCACCACGGACACATACGAATGCCGCAGCTCCATGAAGTCGAACAGAGCCAGGTGAGCCAGCTCCAGTTCCGCCTGGTTCAGCGCCTCCATTGATTCACGAAAATGCAGCAGAATCAAATCGCCCTTGTGCCCAAGCTGCGAGAAGACCGCCGTCTGCACCGGCCCATCCGCGCCTGCGTGTTCCATCTTCTTCAGCGCCGCTGCGGCGTCTGCGGCAATGCGTGCGCGCTCTTCGGCAACGAGGGCCTTCCACGCCTTCCAGTCAAAGCGAAAGAACTGATGCAGTGTGCTCGCACCCTCAAGCGTCAACGGAACCGGCGGAAATTCATTCAATCGATTCACCTCTCTTGCTTCTCGTTTGCACCACCCTCATGCTAGCAAACAGCGCGTCTCGCCTGTCGCAGCGTCCCGCATGGCCTATATACTAGTTACGCCAATGACCGAACACATTCTCGCCGTCCTGGTCCAGTTCATCACGCGTGTCATCGACCTTGGCGGCTACGCCGGCATCGCTTTGCTCATGGGCATCGAGTCGGCCTGCATTCCGTTGCCGTCTGAAGTCATCATGCCCTTTGCCGGCTACGTCGTCTATCTCGGCCACATGCATCTCTTCTGGGCTGCCACCGCCGGCGCCATCGGCTGCAACCTCGGCTCTGTCGTCGCCTACTGGATCGGCGCCAAAGGCGGCCGTCCCCTCGTCGAACGCTACGGCAAGTGGGTCCTGATGAGCCATCACGACCTCGTCCGCATGACGTATTTCTTTCAGAAGTACGGCTCCGTAACCGTCCTGCTTGCACGTCTGCTGCCTGTCGTGCGCACCTTTATCGCCTTTCCCGCCGGCATTGCAAAGATGAACCAGCTCCGCTTCCACATCTATACTTTTGTGGGCTCGTGGCCGTGGTGCTTCGTCCTTGCCTATGTCGGCATGAAGCTCGGCGAGAAGTGGCACACCGACCCGCGCTTCGAGCAGGCCTTCCACCGTTTTCATCTCGCCGTGGAAGTCACCCTCGTCGTAGCTCTCATCTGGTTTGTCTGGGCCCACGTACATCGAAATGGCAGAGAGGAGTCTGCCTAGCCCGCCGCGGAACGCGAGCCGCCCGCGCGGAGGTACACTGGTTTGTCCGGCTCAAATCGCATTCATCGTTCGATCGCAGTCCAGCAGTTATTCCATCGAAGGTTAGGAGAAGCAATGTCAACTGAAGCGCAAGGCGGCCACAAGACCGCTGGTGCAGCACCAATTGCGCCCGCCAAGGGCAAACTGGGTGTGATGGTCATCGGCCTGGGCGCCGTCGCCACCACCATGATCGCCGGCGTTGAGGCGGTTCGTCGCGGACTCGCCAAGCCGATTGGCTCCCTCACGCAGATGGGAACCATCCGCCTCGGCAAGCGGACCGAAAGCAAATCACCTCTCATCAAGGACTTCGTTCCACTCGCTGACCTCAGCGACATCGTCTTCACCGGTTGGGACATCTTCGAAGACAACGTCTACGAGGCCGCCGCCCACGCCGCCGTTCTCGACAAGGAGACCCTGGCCAGTCTCAAGCCTTATCTCGAAACCATCAAGCCCATGCCGGCCGTCTTTGACCAGTACTACGTCAAGCGCCTCAACGGCACCCACGTCAAGAAGGGCAAGACCAAGCGCGATCTCGCCAACCAGGTCATTGAAGACATTCGCAACTTCAAGAAGACTGTTGACCGCGTCGTCATGATCTGGGCCGGCTCCACGGAAATCTTCCTCGAGCCCACAGCCGTCCATCAGTCGCTTGCGGCCTTTGAGAAGGGCCTCGAATCCAACGACATCGGCATCGCGCCGTCGCAGATCTACGCCTACGCCGCGCTCAGCGAGGGCGTGCCCTTTGCCAACGGCGCTCCCAACCTCACTGTCGACGCGCCCGCGCTCATCGAGCTCTCAAAGAAGAACTCCGCGCCCATCTGCGGCAAGGACTTCAAGACCGGCCAGACCTTCATGAAGACTGTCCTCGCGCCGGCCTTCAAGGCCCGCATGCTAGGTGTTCGCGGCTGGTTCTCCACCAATATCCTCGGCAACCGCGACGGTGAAGTCCTCGACGATCCCCAGTCCTTCAAGACCAAGGAAGAGTCCAAGCTCGGCTCGCTCGAGTACATCTTCCAGCCCGAACTCTACCCGGATCTCTACAAGGACCTTTACCACAAGATCCGCATCAACTATTACCCGCCCCGCGGCGACGAGAAGGAAGCCTGGGACAACATCGACATCTTCGGCTGGCTCGGCTATCCGATGCAGATCAAAGTGGACTTTCTCTGCCGCGACTCCATCCTCGCCGCGCCCATCGCGCTCGACCTGGTCCTCTTCCTTGACCTCGCCAAGCGCACCCCCTCGCTCCAGTCCATCGGCATTCAGGAGTGGCTCAGCTTCTACCTCAAGTCGCCCCAGACCGCCGAAGGTCTCTACCCCGAGCACGATCTCTTCATCCAGTCCATGAAGCTCAAGAACACCCTGCGCCACATCATGGGCGCGGACCTCATCACCCATCTCGGGCTCGAGTACTACGACTAACCTCCCTCCGTGGCGCCGGCGCTTTCCACAGGCCGGCGCCAATAACTTTCGTATCTGTTCCCGGCCACAGCAGCCTCCACCCAAATCGAGTACCATCCCGGTGTACTGCGATGTTTGCTGCAAGCCCAACTTCGCCCCCGCCAATTCTCAGTGGCTCCATCTTCGTTCTCATCCAGTTCGATGTCTGCGAAGAGCTTCGTCTTGACCTCCTGCAGCAGGCCATCAGCGCGCGCACCGTTGCGCAGCCGCGCATGAAGCAGCCCGCTCCGGCCTATGTCCGCTATCAAAAGCCGCCCATCGCCGGCCCGCTCGACCCGCTCATCCTTGAAACCGGAGAGCGACTCGAAGGCGAGGTCAAGTTCTACGACTACGGCATCGCCAGCGTCATCTACCAGCTTCCGTTTGCGGGCGACTGGGATGCTCTTGTGCGCCTCGCCAGCCACTGGGTCTGGGAGGTGGACTTCGCCTCGCGCGTGGAGCCGATCTTGCGCGCGCGCCTCGAGCCCCTCGCCTCCGCCATGATCAAGCCCTATGCACGCTGGCTGAGCGAGGACTATTTCATCTTCCACGTTCGCGAGGCGGCCGCCGTGCGCAATGCGGCGGAACTCAGCCGCGCCTACGGCCCCCAAATCGCGCAGGTCGTCCGCGGAGATCGACAGCAGCTCGCACAGGGCGAGGTCAACGAAGTCCTCAGCTCCCAGATCTCCTACTACGCCGCCGACCTCGCCGTCCTCGGCTGGAACGCCGCCTTCCTCTACGACACCCCCGCTGGCGCCGATACCTCCATCCAGCTCCTCGAGTACGCAAACTCCCAGTTACTCGAATTTCGCCACTATGACGAGCAGCTCACTGGCATCCTCGACAGCGTCTACGACCTGCTCGCGGAGAAAAGAGGCTACTTTACCCGCTGGGGCCTCGCTCGCTCCGCGCGTGGTCTCCACACCGTGCTGCTTGACGTCACTGAGCTCACCGAACGCGCCGACAACGCCATCAAGTTCCTCAGCGACATGTTCGCCGCGCGCTTCTACAAGCTGGCGACCGTCCGCGTGGGCGTGCCCGACTACAAGGAACTCGTCGCGCGCAAGCTGCGCATCGCTGAAGATCTCTATCAGGACATGGTCGAGCAATTCAACCAGAGCCGTGCCTTCTTCCTTGAGGTCACAGTCGTCCTCATCCTGCTCATCGAGCTCGTCTACCTCTTCAAAGGCCAACTTTTCTGAAATCGCACTGTTTACGCCGCAGCAGCCTCCGCCAGTCGCCGCACAGTCACTACCGTGATGTCGTCCTCCTGGCCAAATTCCTTCGCCGCGTCCGCAATATAAAACGCCGACTGATTGCTCAGGTTCTGCACCCGCTCAAATCCAAACAGCTCGCCAGAGGATTTGCGTGCTTCCACCACGCCGTCTGAAAGCAGCAGCAGCCTGTCCCCCGGATGCAGGTACAGCCGCACCTCCTCGTAGCGGCCATCCGCTAGAACGCCCAGCGGCAGCCCGCCCGGCAGCGTCACCTCCTGGCTATTGAGGTAGGGTGGCAGGTGTCCCGCATTCGCCATCACCACTTCGCCATCCGCCTGCAGCAGCACCGCCTGGCATGTCGTCAGGCTCTCGCTTCCATCCAGGACGCGGTTCAGTGATGCCAGAATCTTCGCTGGACTTCGCTCCGTCGTCCGCCGCAGCGCGCCCATCAGCATGGAGACGCGCATCGCGGCCTGCAGGCCCTTGCCCGCCACGTCGCCCACCACCACCAGCAGTCCGCCTTCTTCTGTCGACTCCACATGGAAGAAGTCGCCGCCTACCTCCGCCGCGGGGCTGTACACCGAGTCCACCTCAAATCCCGGCGTCTGCTGCCGCTCCTTGGGAATCATCAGCTCCTGCACGCTGCGCGCCGCCGCCAGCTCGCTTGCCGCACGCTCCTGGTCATGCTGTACGCGCAGAAAGCGCACAAAAATAATCAGAACAATCGCCAGCAACCCGGCAAAGTCGGCCACCGACGCAAAGTGAATCGGAATCGGCCCGGCCTGCAGCGTCAGTGGTGAGTGATACGACTGTTCGCTCAGGCTCCCGCTCAAAATCGGGTCCACGATGCCCACAATGGTCAGCAGCAGCGGAATCAGCAGCAGCCCCGCCTCAAAATTCTTCCTCAGCGTCGCCAGGATGAGCGTCGTGAAGATGAACGCAAACCAGCCGATCATCCACGCCAGTACGCAAAGCCAGACCCCCCCAGTGACCAGGATCCAGAACCATTGGTGGTAGCCGAACAACAGCCCGAGCGTCGGCCCCACTCCCAGCAGCACAGGCGACGTCCAGCGCAGCAGCAGAATGTACCAGCGCCGTCGCAGCGAGAGAAACGCCACCAGAAACTCAAAATAGAGGTACGCCGAGATCACCACCAGTTGCGTCACCACCGCCATGTACCACCCGCGATCCAGGACGGCTGTGCTTCCTGCCAGCTCGATGAAGGCAATCGGCGCCTGCGCCAGCTCATGCAGCGCCAGCCACAGATACTCCGGGTGGCCCTTCTGCGAGATGTACAGCGCCAGCAGAAAGATCGTCAGCACCGTCAGCAGAATCGCGCTCACCAGCCTCGGCAGGCGCTCAAACAGGTTGCGGGCCGACCACAGGTCCAGATCCTTCCGCAGGTCCGACGTGACGCCAAGAGACAGCGTGCGCAGGGCAAAAAAATTCGTAAAGGCGGTGACGCCAAATGGGATGTAGAGCGTTCTGGCCACCAGCGTCAGATCCGTATCCGTCTCCGCAAGCGGCAGGTTATACAGCCGGGTGATCTCCTGGAACATCTCCGGCGCCGATCCATGCGGACCCTCGGGGTCAATCTCTTTCCCATTGGCAAACACCGTCACGCCCGGTCCGCCTGCATCGATCGACATCCCCGTGCTCGGAGCCACCGGCAGCGCGATCAGCAGGGCCAGCGGTCCGTGCTGGGGCGGCAGTTTCACATGCAGCCGGAACCACACAAACGGCCGCCCATGTCCGTGCTGCGGCGGAGGCTGTCCCGGCTTCAAACCGCCGGCATCTTCCGGATGATCCAGGTCCTGCAGGCCGTCCAGCGAGTCGCCGGCATTCTTTACCGGCCAGGTTGAATCGTCAAAGTCCACCCCCGCTGCGGCCTTGTTGCTCGTCACCCCTACGCGCCACCCATGGTCCAGCGTCAGCGGCGCTCCAATGTGCGTCGCATCAAAAATAACCGCAGGCACGACCGGAGTATGGGCCCGCGCGGCCGGGAGATGCTTTTCCGGAACCAGGGTATTCGCAAGGGACGCAATTCCATGCCGTTGTGCTGCCGCTCCTGCCGCCGCCAGGCACACAAGCCCCGCCGCTATCCCGCTCCAAAACTTCCGTCGCACCAAAATCCTCCGCGCGCTTTGTTGACACTCTAACCCACGCGGCGCTCCAGCCCAAAGATGTTCCCGCTGGAGCCGCGCCCATGCCGATGAAATAAATCTTTGCCCCCTAAATCCGTCCGCGCCATACTAGCGTCTAACGAGTTGGAGCGAAGCGGAGCTTTCGGCCGAGAGCTCTGCCGCTGGAGGGTCATCATGCACAGGGCACAAGCGCGATTCACGCAGCATCTTCTGTTTGCCGCCATCCTCACCATTCCAGCGGCTCTCGTGGCCCAGTCCGCTTCCCAGCAAACCCCGGCGCAGCCCTCCTCAACTGCGCCCGCAGCCACCACGCCGGCCCAGCAGCCCGCACCCGCGTCCACACCGGCTCAGACCTCCACCGACGCCAGCTCGACCCCATCCAACTCCGGCCCGGTGCTGCATCGCAAAGACGACGCCTCCAGCCCAGCTCCGGCCTCATCGCAGCCAGCCCCCGGCACTCAACCCGTCGCCGGCGATGTACCCGCACCCCCGCCCGGCTCCGCCTCCGACAAGAAACACGGCAGGAACGGGAAGGGAACAGACGAGAATCCAGAACCCGGCACGACACCAATCAAGGGCGATGTGAACGTCGATCCCGAAAAGGTCGTTGGCGTCGGTAGTGATCTCATCAAGGTCAAGCCCGGCAGCGTCGAAGACGTCAATGCCGTCGGCAACCGTGAAATTGGCGGCCGCGGACTCGGCAACTGGTACTCCACTGACTCCGAAATCAAGATGGGCAAGCAGTACGCCGACGAGATCGAAAAGAGCACCAAGTTCATCACCGACCCCGTCGTCACCGAGTACGTCAACCGCATCGGCCAGAACATCGTCAAAAACTCCGACTGCAAGGTGCCCTTCACCATCAAGGTCATCGACTCCGACGAGATCAACGCCATGGCC
>VFSW01012683.1_pt1 | contig 11748 bp, 13 predicted proteins | sample 5358111 | NCBI WGS metagenome assembly VFSW01 (sample SAMN11554181, study PRJNA540505) | mine drainage metagenome | isolation source: sediment from site ElyBrook_90M | place: USA: Ely Copper Mine, Vershire, VT | collected 2017 | reverse complement strand
CGCCCGCCCCGCGCCGCCGCCGCGTTCGCCAAGCACATCACCCCCCCGCCGCGCCGGCGCCCCCGGCGGGTTCGGGGCCGCCCGCCCCGCGCCTCCCCCCGCCCCGGCATCGATGAGCGGTGCGAGATGCTTGGCGATTCCCGCACGCACGTACCCGAGGCGCAGACCGCCGTAGAAGACGCCGATTGCGTTGCGATCGACCTCGTGCGCCGGCTCGCGAACGAGCTCGAGCTGCGCGCCCTCGCGCAGCCCCGCGATCGTGTCCTGGCGGCCCTCGAACGAGACCCCGACGATCTTCGAGTGAAACGACGACGCGTCGCCGATGCTCGCGTACGGATCCTTGAGGAACTCCTCGCGCCGCGCAAACGCGTCGTCGACGAATGCTTCGAGCGTCGAGGGAGGGCTGCCGAACGCGGCGAGCGCGCGCTCGAAGGAGGCTTCCGAAGGGGTCGGCGGCGGAAGGCCGCTACGTTTCTTGGCTCTCGTCGTTCTCGTGGTGCTCGATCTCGACCGGTGCGGACTCCGGCTCGAAGCCTTCGAGGTTCAGGCGAATCTCTTCATGCCCTTGCTCGAGTGCCTCTTCGTGAAGCCCGGCGTTCTGTGCGTCGAGCGGATCGAACTCTTCGGCAACCGCCGTGTCGGCGACCGCCGTGGCGGAATCCCCACGCTTGCGGCGATAGCGCGCGGCTTGCGCGGCTCCGCGCGCCGCTTTCTCCTTCGCGCGGCGCTCCTTGCGCGCGGCGACGATGTCCTCGCGCGCGCGCCCGCCGCCCGCGCCTTTGCTCGCACTTCGGTCACCTTGCGCTTGGCGAAGAGGTTCGGAGACGCGCGCCGCCGCGCGAAGCCGCACCGCGCGCTCGAGCTGCCGCTTGCGGAACGACAAGACGAGGGGCGCCGAAAAGAAGATCGAGTGGTAGCCGCCGGAGCAAATGCCGACGAGCAGCGCGAAGGCGAAGTTCTTTAAGCTCGCGCCGCCGAGCGCGAGGAGCGCTACGAGGGTGATGACGACCGTCGCGAGCGTGTTTACCGAGCGCGTCATCGTCTGCTTGATCGACTCGTTGACGATGTAGTCGTACGGCCTGCTGTGCATGAGCTTCGTGTTCTCGCGAATTCGATCGAGAATGACGATCGTATCCATGACCGAATAGCCGATGACCGTCAGCACCGCCGCGAGGAACGCGTCGTCCGCGCGGCGGCCGGCGAGCGCGTAGATGCCGATCATCATCGCCGCATCGCGTGCGAGCGCGATGACGGTGACGAGGCCGAAGATGTAGTTCCATCCGAAGCGGAACGCAATGTAGAGAAACTGGATCGAGAGGGCGATGACCAGCGCCAAGATCGCGTCGCGTAAGTACTCCGCGCCGAGCGTCGGCCCGACCGACGTGATCGACGAAGCGCTGCGATTGACTGGCGCGACCGTGCCGAGCGCGTTCCACATCGATTGTGCGTTGTTCGCGAGCGCCGTCTGGGTGTCGATCACGACCTCCGTGCCCGTCGCTCCCGCGGTCGTGAGCTGCGGTGCGACGAGGTGGAGCGGTGCGATCGCGCGCTGCACCTGCGGAATCGTGACGGGGCGCGTGAAGCGCGCGTCGACGTCGGTTCCGCCCGTGAACGAAAGGCCCAGCTGCAGCATGTGCGACGGCTGGAAACCTTGACCGCCCTCGAAACCGTGATAGACCATCGCTCCGAAACCGAAGGCGATGATGATGTACGAGATCGCCGAGACGATCTTGAACCAACCGACGATGTTCCAGTTGAGCCGGCGGAAGAACATTACGCTCCTTCCGTCGCGCCCTTGGAGAAGATACCGACCTCGTCGCTGCGCACGCCCCAAAGCGCCGGCGCGGTCGCGACGTCGTTGTCGACCAGCAGATCGACGAAGAAGCGCGTCACGAAGACCGCCGTCACGAGCGAGACGACGGTGCCCCAGAAGAGCGCGAACGCGAAGCCTTTAACGGTTCCCGTCCCGAGCATGTAGAGGACTCCGGCACCGACGATCGTCGTGAAGTGACTGTCGAAGACCGCCGTGAAGGCGCGCTGGAAGCCGACGCGCACGGCGGCGCGCAGCGACTTGCCGTTCCATAGCTCCTCTTTGATGCGCTCGAAGATCAGCACGTTCGCATCGACGGCCATGCCGATCGAGAGCACGAAGCCGGCGATGCTCGGAAGGGTCAACGTCGAACCCGACACCGCGAAGATCGCGACCATGACGAGCACGTAGATCGCAAGCGCGAAGTCGGCGAGCAATCCGGGAAGCCGGTACGCGACGATCATGAAGATCAAGACGAGCCCGAGGCCGAACATGGACGCCCACAACGACTTGACGAGATCGATCTTGCCGAGCGTCGCGCCGATGCTCTCGTTCGAGATGATGCGAATCGTCGCGGGCAGCGCGCCGGCATTGAGCTCGTCTGCGAGCGTGATCGTCTCTTGCTGCGTGAAGTTCCCTTCGATCTCGCCGCTGCCGAAGATCGCGCTGTTGATATTCGGCGCCGAAACGAAGTGATGGTCGAGGAAGATGCCGAGCGGCTTGCCGACGTTCGCAGAGGTCAGCCGCCCGAACCGCGCGGCGTCGCGCGTTTGGAAGAGCACGATCGGCGTGCCGCCTTGCTGCTGGTACCCCGACTGCGCGCCCTTGAGATCTTTACCTGAATAGACGACGGGGCCGGAGAGCGCGTACGCGGTCTGCCCGACGTACTTCTCGGCTTGCGCCCGCTGCTGCGGCGTGACGTTCGGCTGGGCGAGCAGATCGAGAGCCTGCTGCGCCTGTTGCGCGACGGCCGGCGGCACGATCTTGAACTCGAGCACCGCGGCGGTCTTCAAGAGGTTCTCGGCCTCCGCCGTCTGGTTCTGATTCAGACCGGGAAGCTCGACCAAGATGCGGTTGCCGCCGAACTTTGAGATCGTCGGCTCCGAGACGCCCAGCGCGTTGATGCGGCGATCGATGACCTGGATCGTCTGCTCTTGGATCTGCGAGGTGATCTGCGGCACCTCCGCCGTCGGGTACAGCTGAAGGATCAAGCGCGAGCCCCCGACGAGGTCGAGGCCGAGCCGAATCTTCTGCTGGATCGGAAGTGACGACGCAATGGCGAAGGTCACAACCGCGAGAATGACCGCCGCTTTGAAGGGGGTCTTGAGCGTCTTCCAGTTCATCGGAGCCCGCTTCACTTCACCCAGAGCGGTGACTGAGGCCTTCTTTTTCACGTACCACCTCCGCCGGCTCGAGCGCCAGCTCCGGCGGAAGCTCGCCGTATGCGAAGACGTCCAAGCGCAGGCCCGAGCGTAGCAGCAAATCCGCCAGCAGCGGCCGCAGCGGTGCGGTGCAGACGACGGCTGCACGTTCGCGCGGTATGCGCGCCGCATACGCCTCGATGCGCTCGCGCAGCTGAAGAGCGCTCTCGGCATCGAGCGTCTCCGCGGTCGACCAGCCATCTACCAGCGCGCGCTCGAACGCAGGATCGAGCAAGAGCGGCTGCAGCCCGCGCGCGCGCCGCCGGAGCAGATCGGGAACGATGCTCCGGCGCGCCGCCTCCGCGAGCTCTGCAGGGTCGCGCGAACCGCACGCGATCATCGCTTCGAGCACGCCGATGGCATCGCGCGGCCACGCCTGCTCGCGCAGCAGCGTCAAGAACGCACGGTGCACCGACGCGAAAGGCAGCGCTTCGCCGCCGATCTCCTTCACCAACGCCGGTGCGCGCAGCTTGAGATGCTCGAGCAGCGTCTGCAGCTCTTGCCGCCCGAAGAGCTCGCACGCGTGCGCGCGTGCGATCTCGGCGACGTGCGAGCCCAAGATCGAGATCGGATCGAAGACGAGCGCGCCCGCCTCGACGAGGCGCTCGCGCGACGCCGGCTCGATCCACGCGGCCGGTAAACCGTAGACCGGCTCTGCCTCCACTGCGCAGCCGAGGCGCGCAAGGCAATCGCCGTCGGCGACCGCGAGCAGTCGTTCGAGCTCGAGCGATCCGGAACCGGCGGGGCGGTCGCGCACGTGAACGGCATACCTGCGCGTCGCGAGTTCCACGTTGTCGCGCAGGCGCACGCCCGGAAGCACGACTCCGATCTCCGCCGCGAGTGCGCGACGAACCTCGCCGATGCGATCGAGCAGCGCGTCGCAGAGCGGCGGGGTCAACAGACGCAGCAGTTCCTCGCCGAACTCGATCGCGACCGCGTCGACGCCGATGAGCCCGAGCGCGAGCTCGGGGCGCCGCAACGCACGCCGGTTCGCCGCTTCCTCCTGCGCGCGAGCCGCCCGTGCGCGACCGGTGCGCGCGCGTTGCGCGAGCTGCGCGGCGACGAGCGCGCTCGCTCCCAGCGCGAAGAAGAGCGCGTGCGGCAGCGCCGGCACGAGCGCGAGGGCAAGCAGCAAGCTGCCGGCTCCGCGCAGCACGTCGGGACGCGCGAACATCTGCGCGGCCAAATCGGCGCCGAGCGCGCCCTCCGCGGCGACGCGCGTCACCATCATGCCCATGCCGGTCGAGATGAGAAATGCCGGCAGCGTCGTGACGAGCGCGTTGCCGATGGAAAGCAACGCGTACGCGTGCAGCGCGTCGGCGGGCGACATCGCGTGGTACGCAACGCCGATGACGAGGCCGCCGGTGAGGTTCAGCGCGACGATCACGAGCGCGGCAATCGCGTCGCCCTTGACGAACTTCCCCGCGCCGTCCATCGCGCCGTAGAAATCGGCCTCCCGTTGCACCACCTCCCGCTTCGCGCGCGCGGCGTCGGCGTCGAGCAAGCCCGCGTGCACGTCGGCGTCGACGGCCATCTGTTTGCCGGGCATCGCGTCGAGCGTGAAGCGCGCCGCCACCTCCGCGACGCGCTGCGAGCCGCTCGCGATCACGACGAACTGAATCGTCACGAGAATCGCAAAGATGATGATGCCGACGACGAGATTGCCGCGAACGACGAACTCGCCGAAGGCGGGAATGACCGCGCCGACGGCTCCCGGGATCTCGCCTTGCGTCAAGATGAGCCGCGTCGCGGAGACGTCGAGCGCGAGCCGAAAGAGCGTCGCAACCAAGAGCGCGGGCGCGAACGCCGAGAACTCGAGCGGATCCTCGACCGTCACCGAGAGCAGCAGCACGAGCGCCGAGCCAAAGATGTTGACGCCGAGCAGCAGGTCCAGCAGCCACGGCGGCAGCGGCACGATGAGGATTGCGACGATCGCCAGCAGCATCGCCGCAAACGCATAGACGCTCAGCCGGTTCATCGCTCGAGCGCCCCGCAACGCTCGAGCGCGACGACGACCTCCGCTACGGCAACGTAGCAGGCGGCGGGAATCGGCACGCCGGCTCGACCGTCGCGAAAGAGCGCGCGCGCGAGCGCAGCGTCCTCGATCACCGGCACGCGCCACTGGCGGGCAGCCTCGCGCACGCGCAGCGCCGCCGCTTCGCGCGCTCGCACGAGCACGACGGGCACGGGTATCGCAGGCGGCGCATAGGCGAGCGCGACCGCAACGTGGGTGGGGTTCGCGACGACGAACGCGGCCTCGCGCACGTCGGCGATCGCTCCGCGCAGCAGCGACCTGTGGTGCGAGCGACGCCGGCTGCGCGCGTGCGGGTCGCCCTCCTCCTCCTTGACCTCGCGCTTGAGCTCGTCGAGGCTCATGCGCAGCTTGCGCAGCCACGCGCCGCGCACGAGCGCGTACTCGGCCGCAGCGAAGAGCAACCCAACGGCGCATGCCGCGAAGAGCGTGCGACGGACGCCGCCGGCGGCTGCCGCGGCAACGCCGAGCACGCTGCCCGAAGCGACGATCGCGTGCGCGACGGCGGGAGCGATCGCGGCGATCGCCGCCGCAAAGGCAATCGTCGCACGCAGCGCGTGCGCCGGCGTCTCGCGCGACGCGATGCGTCGCATACCCTCGAGGGGATCCAAGCGCTCGGGCTTCACGCCCAAACCCGTCACGCGCAGGCCGCCGCCCTGTACCATGCCGGCGAGAACGGCGAACGCCGCAGCCGCGAACGCCGGCAGCGCGGCCAGCGCGAGCGTCGCGGCCTCCTCGTGCAGCGCCGGCCTGCCGCGAGCCGCAGCGAAGAGCGCGCGTTGCGCGAGCGCACCGATCGGCGCCGCGACCGCGCACGCAGCGATCGCGCCGGCACCAAACGCCGCGGCGGCGGCGAGCTCCGGCGAGCGCGGCACGTTCCCTTCGCGCCGCGCCTTCGCGATGCGCGCGGGCGTTGGGTCGAGCGGCTTCTCGTCGCTCACGGTGCGGGAAAGATTGGCGCGATGCGCGCCGCAATTGCCGGGACGCCGAGCACGCAGGCGATGAGCGCGACGCCGAAGACGAGCGGAAACGAGAGCGTGAGGCTGCCGAAGCGCGGAATCGTTCGGGAGAGCGCACCCAGCGCGAACTGCGCCATGAAGCCGGCAGCGATCGCCGGCGCCGCGATCGCGAGCGCCGCGCGCGGCAACAGCGTTGCGACGGCCGACGCATACGCCGTCCACGCGTGCGGATCGGGCAGCGCTGCGGGCGGCAGCCGCGCAAAGCTTCCGGCGAACGCCGCAATCACCGGCCGGTACGCGCCCAAGAGAAAGAAGGACGCCGTGAACGCGAGCGCCCAGATGCGGCCGAAGCCGCTCGGCGCGACGAGCGCGATGCTCGGCGCGATCGCCTTGACGCCGACGTAATCGTCGATCGCGCGTCCGCCCGCGTATGCCGCATCGTAGAGCACGCTCGCGCCGGTGCCGATCGCGCTGCCAATGACGAACTCGAGCGCGACGCCTCCCGCAAGCGCGGCGCCGTCCGCGCGTGCCGCGTGGACCGCCGGCAGCAGTGCGATCGTGAGGAAGAGCGCGACGGCCACGCGCGCCGCCGGCGGAACGCCCGGATACGAAACTCCCGGCGCGCGGGAGACGAATCCGGCGCAGCGCGCGAAGACCAGCAGGGCCGTCGCCGTCATCCGCGCACGATCGCCGGAATCGCAGCGAGCGCGTCGCTGAAGAGCCGCGCGCACAGCCGCAAGCCGAATCCGCCGAAGAGCGCGACCGCGATGCCGACGGCGATCATCTTCGGTAAAAGGGAGATCGTCTGTTCTTGGATCTGCGTCGCAGCTTGCGCGATCGCGATCGCCGCGCCCACGCCGGCCGCGATAGCGACCGCCGGCAGAGCGAGGATCGCCGTCACGACGAGCATCTCGCGCAGCAATGCGTCGAACGCGTCCACGCCGCAAGCGTACCGAAGCCGCGTTGCCGCACGATGATCGCATGATTGCGACGCGTCGCCGGAGAAGCAGCCGAGCGGAGGTCGCATGCGCAGCCGGTTTCTCGCTCTCGTCCTCGTCCTCGCCGGACCGGCGCTGCCGTCCTCGGCCGTACCCGCCGGCGCCGTCCGCAGCGTGTTGGCACGAGCGATCGCCGCGGCACCGACGTACTTCGCCTCCCTCATCGACAGGCGGCGACGGCACGTGATGGGCGACGGCTATATCGAGTATGCGGCGACGCCGGCAATGCGCGCTGCGTGCGGCACGTGCACGATCACGATCGATCGTACGCTCTCGAGCGGCAACAGGATCGCATGGATCTTCACGCTCGCGCTTCCCGACGGCCACGGCCGCGTCTCCGTCGAACTGAGCGCGCTACGCGCTCTCGTCACTCCGCTCGTTCCCGCAAGCTTCCACTTCAGCGGGCGCGCGATCGAGTGCGACGGTGGATCGCAGTCGTTACGCTGGGCCGGTCCCGGAGGATCCGAGATCGAGGCCTACGCGAGCCTGGACGCGCAAGCGGGCGGCAACGCGATTTCGCGCAGCGTCGTGATTACCGTAACGCCGTAGGAAGCGAGAAGTCCGGGCGCCAGGCGCTCGCGGCGAGCATGCTGGAGACGATCGCGCGCGTCGCCGGCGAGCGGTTGAGCGTGTAGAAATGGATGCCGGGCACGCCGCGCCGCAGCAAGTCGAGCGCCTGCATCGACGCGTACGCAACGCCGAGATCTTCGACCGCGCGCTCGTCGCCGCGGCGCAGTTCCATCGCGGCCTTGAGCTTCGGCGGAATCGTCGCGCCGCACATTGCGACGAAGCGCGTGATCTGTTCGTAGTTCGTGACCGGCATCAAGCCGGGGAGGATCGGCACCGCGATGCCTGCCGCACGCACGCTCTCGACGAACGCGACGTACGCGTCGTTGTCGAAGAACAGCTGGGAGATCAGGAACTCCGCTCCCGCCTGCACCTTCTCGCGCAGGTGTTCGAGGTCGCGCTGCGCGGTCTCGGCTTCGACGTGCGTCTCCGGGTAGCACGCCGCACCCACGCAGAAGTCGTAGTTGCGGTGCAGCATCGCGATGAGCTCGGTCGCGTACGCGAACCCGCCCGGCGGCGGGGTGAAGGCCGCTTCGCCGCGCGGCGGGTCGCCGCGCAGCGCGAGCACGTTCTCGATGCCGGCGCGCGCGAGATCGTCGAAGACCGCGCGCAGTTCGGCCCGCGTCGAACCCGCACAGGTCACGTGCGCGAGGACGGTGAGTTCGAGCTCGCGCTGGATGCGCTTGGCGAGCTCGATCGTTCGGGCGCGCGACGAGCCGCCGGCGCCGTACGTGATCGAGACGAACGCGGGATGCAGCGGGCGCAGCGTCTCGATGGACGCGAAGAGCCGCTCCACGCCGTCGTCGTCTTTGGGCGGAAAAAACTCGAACGAGAAGAACGGCCGCATCGTCGCGAGCGCCTGCGATACCCTCACGCCGGAGGTCTTAACGAAAGCTCGTTGCGACGCCTCCGCAGACGAGCGCCCAGCCATCCACCATGACGAAGAGCAGCAGCTTGACCGGCAACGAGACGACGGGCGGGCTCAGCATGACCATCCCCAAGGCTATGTGATGACTTTGTTGGCTACCTTGACAGCGTGTAAATACGCAAGCTCTCGGCCTTGACAGATAGTTCCATATCGTACTATATTTACTACGCTATGGAGCAGTCACCTCCATCATACGCGCACGTCGAGACCCGCGCGACGGCACGATTCACATTCGAAGTTTCGTTGACCGCCTCGCCGCCCGAGGCGATCGAATTGTTTACGCCCGAAGGCGAGCGCAAGTGGGCTGAGGGGTGGGACCCTGTCTACGCTAACATTCCGGACTCGCGGCAGGCCGGAGCGGGAACGGTCTTTACGACCGATGCGCACTCCGTTCGGCGGGTCTGGATCGTCGATCAATACGACCGCAACGCCGGCGTCGTACGCTACACAGTATTCGCACCGGGTCAAAGCGTTACGCGGATCGAGGTGCGCGTCAGGGCGGTACGCGGTGGCTCGATCGCCGATGTCACGTACGATCGCACAGCATTGAGCATCGACGCTGATGCCAGCGTCGAGCATTTCGCCCTCCACGCCAACGAGATGCGGAACGAATGGCAGAGTGCCATCGACGCGATTCACAAGTAGCGACGGGGCCCGCGCCGATATTCGCCGGGTTGCACCGCGCCGTACACACGATTCAACAAGCGGTGAATGAGTCGAATCTCGACGTGACGCATCCGGAAGCCGTGGTGTTGGTGCTCCTCGCAACAAGCGGTGAAACGACGATGGGAAAGATTCATCGCAGCTTCGGCTTTCGCAAATCGACCGTAACGAATGTCGTCGATCGCTTGGTCGAACGAGGGCTCGTCGAGCGCAACGCAGATATTCACGATGGGCGCAGTTGGATCGTTCGGCTCACGCCACGCGGAACCGTCGTCGGCCGTCGCATGCTGCAGGTCTTCCGCGAAGTCGAACCGATCGTACGGCAAATTCTCGCGAGCCGCGAATGACGGGTGCTACCTAAAGCTCGCGACTAGGGATGCCCTGAAGTAGCGACCATTTTTGTGTCATCCTGAGCGGAGCGCCGAAGGCGCGTAGTCGAAGGACAGATTACCCCCGTTCGCTTTCGTGGTTTTCAGCCTCGCGTCGTTCGAATTCCTGACTTCAGGAGATACCACGCCCCCGAAAGTAGCCTTCGTCGATGTAAACAGAGATTGGCCAAGGCGAAGTTCACGACCAGACTCTACCTAGGCTGCCTTCTTCGGACGTCCGCCCTTCTTGCCGTTCTTTCGGGCGGCGCGCGCTTTCGCCGGCGATGCAACCCAATCGTTTGGGTTTTGTCAACGAAAGCTCGTTGCGACGCCTCCGCAGACGAGCGCCCAGCCATCCACCATGACGAAGAGCAGCAGCTTGACCGGCAACGAGACGACGGGCGGGCTCAGCATGACCATCCCCAACCCCATAAGGATCGAGGCCACCGCGAGGTCGATCGCGACGAAGGGCAGGTAGAGCGCGAAGCCGATGGCAAAGCCGCTGCGCAACTCGCCCACGGCGAATGCCGCAAGCAACGCCGTCGTGGGCGCGCGCTGCGGCGGCTCGGCCGGGCGGCCGGCGATGCGCTCGAAGAGGGCGATATCCGCGACGTGTGCTTGGCGCAGCATGAACGCGCGCAGCGGTTCTGCGGCGCGCAGCAGCGCCTGCGACTGCGAGATGCGCCCGCGCGCGTACGGCGCAACCGCAGTGCGCTGCATCGCGCTTAGCGTCGGCGCCATGACGACGAGCGTCAGCACGAGCGCGAGCCCGGTCAGTGCGGCGTTCGGCGGCACCGCGGAGGCGCCGATCGCCGAGCGGACGAGCGAGAGCACGACCGCGATGCGCACGAACGACGTGCACATGACGAGCAGAAACGGCGCGAGCCCGAGCAGCGTCAGCATGACGAGAACGTCGATCGGCGTGCCCGCGTGCGTGCGCGACGCGAGCGCGATCCAGTCGCTCACGCGCAGACGACCTCGGTAACGCGCACGCCGAACCGGCCGTCGACCGCGACGATCTCGCCGCGCGCGATCACCGTACCGCCGACGAGAACGTCGATCGGAGCGTCCGCCGCGCGGTCGAGTTCGAGGACGGCGCCTTCGCCGAGCTCGAGCAGCTCGGCGAGCTTCATCCTGCGGCCTCCGAGCACGGCCACCAAGTCGAGCGGAACCGCGCGCAACGCATCGAGATCGGCGCGTTCGTCGCCGTGCATCACGACCGCCGATGGGCGCGAAAGGCGTACCGGCGCGACCGGACGCCGCACGTTCCGCGCGCGCAGATCGCTCCGTTGACGCGCAAGACGCAGCGCGCCGAGCGCGCGACGAGAACGTCGCCGGGACGCAGCGCCGCAACGGCCTGCGCCGCAATCGGGGCAAGGTGCAGCTCCGCGCGGGCGTCGACGCGCGTCTTGCGCACGAGCGCGGCATCGACGCGTTTCGTCGCCGCAGGCAGCGGCTCGCGCGAGAGCGCGATCCCGATGCACAGCGATACCGGCGCGATGAGATGCAGCTCGAAATACGTTGCCGCATCGATCGCCTGGGAAGACTCATCCAGACGCGTCTCTCCGCAGACGGGGACGAGGGTCGGAACGATCGCGGCGATCGCGCGGCGCGTAACCTCCGATTCTATGCGCGAGAGCGCGCGTTGCGGTTCCTCCCGCGGCGCCTCTCCGAAGAGCACTGCGGCGAGCGCGCGCTCGTCCGGAGCGCGAAGCACGATCGCCGCGTCGGCAAGCGCGCCGCGCGCGACGTAGACGTGCGCGTCGCGAAGGATCGCGCTCCACGCGTCATCGTTCGGAATCGCCGGTGGCCAGAGGCGAAGGTCGACCTCGGTTCCGCAGAGCGTTCCGAGGCGCTCGCGCATCGCGTTGGCAACGACGCACGCAGCGCTCACGGAGACGATCGAGCGCTCTTCGAAGCGCGCGGCGCGAACGCGCTGCGTGCCGGTAAAGGCGAGATACTTCACTTGACGAGATCGATCGCCGATTTTTCGACGCCGTAC
>VFSW01012682.1_pt1 | contig 11749 bp, 11 predicted proteins | sample 5358111 | NCBI WGS metagenome assembly VFSW01 (sample SAMN11554181, study PRJNA540505) | mine drainage metagenome | isolation source: sediment from site ElyBrook_90M | place: USA: Ely Copper Mine, Vershire, VT | collected 2017 | reverse complement strand
CCGCGGTCGATCCGGCTTCTCGAATGTGATACCCGCTGATCGAAATCGGATTGAAGCGCGGCACGTGCCGAGTGGAGTACTCAATGACGTCGGTCACCAGCCGCATAGATGGCCGCGGAGGATAAATGTACTCTTTCTGCGCGATGTATTCCTTCAGGATGTCGTTTTGCAGCGTGCCGGAGAGCTGGTTCCAATCGACGCCCTGCTTTTCGGCCACCGCCAGATACATGGCCCAGATCACCGGCGCGGGCGAGTTAATGGTCATCGACACGGTGACGCCGGAGAGCGGAATGCCGCGGAACAGGATCTCCATATCTTCGAGCGAACTGATGGACACGCCGCACTTGCCTACTTCGCCCTCAGACGCCGGGTGGTCGGCGTCGTAGCCCATCAGGGTGGGCAGATCGAAGGCGACCGATAGCCCGGTCTGTCCCTGGCTGAGCAGATAAAGGTAGCGGCGATTGGTTTCCTCGGGAGTAGCGAAGCCCGAGAATTGCCGCATGGTCCAGAGCTTGCCCCGGTACATGTTTTCGTGAATCCCGCGCGTGTAGGGAAACTCGCCCGGCGGCGGAATCTCGACACCGGCGATGTCATCGGCTGTATAGACCGGTTCGATGGGGATGCCGCTGAGCGTTTTGCGGGCCGGAGGGGTGGTTGTCCCGCTGGGCTTGGCCATCAATTTCATTGTAGAGCTTCGCGTTGAGTCGCGACTCGGACGGCCGCTTGACATGTGCGGCACATGCAAGTATGTTCAGGACATGCCGAAGATGATCCAGGTTCGCAACGTTCCCGATAGCCTGCATCGGAAACTTAAGTCGCGGGCGGCTATCGAAGGGATTTCCCTTTCCGATTTCGTGTTGCGAGAGCTGGAGCACGTTGCTGAGCGGCCAACCATGAAAGAGCTTGCGGAGCGCATCGCCAGCCTTTCGCCGGTGAAATACAAGATCTCGCCGGCTGAAATCATACGCGAGGAGCGAGACAGCCGGTGATTGTGGCTGACGCCTCCGCCGTCCTGGAGGTGTTGCTGAATACGCCCGTAGGAGTCGAGGTTGGGCGCCGTCTGTTCGCGCCGGAAGAAACGGTCCACGCTCCACACCTCTTGGATCTCGAGGTTCTTCAAGGGTTGAGGCGGTACGCGAGAAGCGCGGAAATAGGCATCGTCCGTGTTGAGCGCGCTCTTCAATATTACGCAAACATGAGCCTAAACCGTTACCCTCACGATGTTCTGGCGCCGCGTGTTTGGCAATTGCGTCACAATCTGACAGCTTACGACGCCTCCTACATAGCGCTTGCCGAGGCGCTCGACGCTCCACTGATCACGCGCGATCGCACGTTCGCTTCGATCAAGGGGCACCGCGCGCGAGTGCTCGTGCTCTAGATGCAGGCGTGCCACACTAAATCCTGAAGCATGAAAATCCGCATGAAGAAACTGCACCCCGACGCCATCCTGCCCAGCTACGCCCACGGTCCGGATGAAGACGCCGCCATGGACCTGCGGGCGTTGGAGCGCATGGTGCTCACGCCCGGCGCCGCGCAAGCCGTGCCCACCGGCATCGCCATCGAGCTGCCTCGCGGCCACGAAGCTCAAGTGCGGCCGCGCAGCGGCTTGGCGCTCAAGCACTCCATCACGGTCAATTTCGGCACTATCGATCCGGGCTATCGCGGCGAGATCAAGGTTGTCATGTTCAACCTGGGCCGCGCCGATTACGTGGTCGAAAAAGGCGACCGGATCGCGCAGCTCATCGTGGCCCCTTACGACGCTGTGGAATGGGACGAAGGCAGCGATCTGGCGGATTCGGCGCGGGGCGCGGGCGGATTCGGGTCTTCTGGCAGGTAGTTGGCGGCAGGCAACGCCAGACCCCGCTGGAAGCGCTACCATGAAAGAAAGCCTATGTTGATTCGAAAACCCGCCGATCTTCGCTCTTCGGACGTGACGCCCAAGCAGGTGTACGTCAACCGCCGCAACTTCCTGACAGGCTCTCTCGCGTTTGGCGCGCTTGCCGGGGCCGCGCGCGCCGGCATGAAGCTGTCGGACGCCAAAAAGACCTCCTACAACGTTGGCGACGAGAAAATAACGCCACTCGAAGCCATCACGCATTACAACAATTTTTACGAGTTCGGCACCGACAAAGCAGATCCGGCAGAAAACGCCAAGAACTTCCGCACCTCGCCCTGGACGCTGAAGGTGGAAGGCGCCGTCGCCAAGCCCATGACTTTCGACCAGGACAGCCTGTTAAAGATCGCGCCGCTGGAAGAGCGTATCTACCGGCACCGTTGCGTGGAAGCGTGGTCTATCGTGGTGCCGTGGACCGGCTTCCCACTGGCTGCGCTGCTGAGCCAGGTAGAGCCGACGTCCAAAGCGAAGTTCGTGGCTTTTGAAACCTATTACGATCCCAAGCAGATGCCTCGCGCGCGCTGGGCGGGTATCGAGTTCCCTTATGTGGAGGGCCTCCGGCTGGATGAAGCCATGCACCCGCTCACGCTGCTGGCGGTCGGACTTTACGGTGAGACGCTGCCCAATCAGGACGGCGCGCCCATCCGCCTGGTGGTGCCGTGGAAATATGGCTTCAAAAGCGCGAAGTCGCTGGTGAAGATCCGTCTGGTGGAGAAGATGCCGCCTACCACATGGAATCTTTCCGCGCCCAACGAGTACGGCTTTTACTCCAACGTCAATCCGAAAGTGGATCATCCCCGCTGGAGCCAGGCTAAAGAACGGCGCCTGGGCGAACTGTTCAAACGCGATACCCTGATGTTCAACGGGTACAGCGAAGTGGCGAGCCTGTACGCCGGCATGGATCTTCGCAAAAATTACTAGGCAAGAAACTTCTAGATTGTCTTGAGTACGCTTCTCGGCCAGATGCTCGGCAGCCGGTGGACGAAGGTGGTCCTGTTTGCGGTGTGCCTAGTTCCGTTTCTGCTTCTGTTGTGGCCGTTCTGGAAACTGGTCACCACCGGCTACGCGCCGGAGTTGGGCGCAAATCCGGTCGAATACATTACGCATGACACCGGCACTTGGACCATCCGGTTCCTGCTCATCACGCTCTGCATTACGCCGCTGCGCAAGATCTTCAATCAGCCCAAGCTGACGCGCTATCGCCGCATGCTGGGCCTCTTCGCCTTCTTCTATGTCTGCCTGCACTTTATGACCTGGTTCATCCTGGACAAATCGTTCAGCCTGTCCGATATGTGGGCCGATGTGTTGAAGCGGCGCTTCATCACGATGGGAATGCTGGGCTTTGCGATGCTGCTGCCCTTGGCGATTACGTCGACGGCGGGCTGGGTGCGCCGTATGGGATTCGCGAAATGGCAGCGCCTGCACAGGCTGATCTACTTTGCCGCGCTGGCCGGAGTGATTCACTACTATTGGCTGGTAAAATCCGACGTGCGCTTGCCGCTGATGTACGGCGCGATTCTGGCGGTGCTGATGTTATACCGGGTTTTCATGTGGAAGCAGGCGCCGGCCAGGCGCGCCCCCGCTCCACGAGCGGCCGCTACCAGTCCGAATACGGCGTCCCTTCCAGACTAGTGCCGTCGGCGCCGCTGCGCACATCGAAGATTCCGGGCTGCGTCTGGTTCACCGTGTTGCTGGCGTCCTCCATGATGAGCCGCCAGGAGTCGGCATTGCCGGTGATGGGATCTATGGGCACCTGCCTGAGATAACCGTCGGTCACCAGGTCTTGCAGGGTTTGCGGCGCCTTCTGCTTGTCGTAGGTATACTCGTCGATCACCGTTCGCAGCGTGAACAGGTTGTTCTTGAGCACGCTTTCCTTAGACCGGACGATCGATCGGTTGTAGATGGGAAGCGCCACCGCCATCAAGACCGCGATGATGGCCATGACGATCATCAGTTCGATGAGCGTGAAACCGAAGCGGCGGCGATTGGAGACCGGCTCCCTCACGGCCGCGGTTCGGATAGCGGGGTTGGTCACAGACTCACCATGTGGAATATGAGGTGCCATCGCGCGCCTTATCCATGCTCTTGGTGTACACATCGAATACGTTTTGGCCGCCCCAGGACTGCGACGTCGGATCGTCGCGGTCGCTGCGCAGGCCCCATTCGTATGAGTTGGTCATGGGGTCTTTGGGGATGCGGCGCAGATATTTCATTTTCTTGTCCACCGACCCGGTGGCTTTGATTCCGTCCACCAGTTGTTGCAGGCTTTCCGGATAGTTGTCCGAATCCAGCTTGGCCGGGCCGATCTTCTGGGCGTCCATATCGTCCTTGAACTTATCGATCGCGGTCCGGATTTCACGCAGCGCGTACTCCAGATCGCGCTCCTTATCGCGCTGCACCCTGTAGCGGGCCAGCGGAACAGCCATGGACGTCAAAATCATCATGATGGTGAAAGCCACGATCAACTCCACCAACGTCAGGCCGCCCTGTCTTTTGCGCCGCATGATGCTCGAAGATTACTGCGCCTCTTTATTGCACGGTCACCGAAACCGACGGCGCCGGCGCCGCGATCGGCTGCTGTCCCGAATTCTTCAGCGCGGCTTCGGTCACGCTGACCGTGGTGGTTCCTTTACCCACGGCTGTAAACGTGAGCTGTAACAGCGGACCCGTGCCATTCACGCCGGCCGCCCCGGCTATCCGGTTTACTTCGATGCTCGCGTCGCCTGTGTCGTTGCGAATGTCGAGACTCGGCGCCACGATCTTGCCATCCTGCGCGAGCAATGGGCCCGGCGAGATCATCTCCAAGCGGAGCACTTTCGGATCCCACCGCAATTTCACCGGAACGCTCGCCAGATCCACCATGTTCCGCGCCTGCAGTACGACGTTCACCTGAGTGCTCAAACGCGCCTGTATATTGGGCGGATCGAACGCCAAACCAGCCGGGCCGCCCGGGATGGCAGGCGTCACCGCGGGCGTGGTCCCAGGCGCTACCGCAGGCGTGGCCCCAGGAGTGGCGGCCGCCGGGCCCGCGGGTTCGGCGACTCTTGGCGCATAACTCAGTTTCACGGTTGCATCCGTTCCCGCGGAGATGGCGCGCATGTCCAGCCCCGTAACTTCCGGCTTCCGCACGATGTGCGGAATCAGAGCAATCATCAACTGTTCTTTCTGCCTGTCCTTGGACGTGTTGCCGAACAAGTATTTACCGAGAATGGGTATGTTCACCAGACCGGGAATTCCGCCGATGACGCTGGTGTCCTGGTCCGACATCAATCCACCCAACAGGCTCACTTCGCCGTCCTTCAATCGGATGTCGGCCTCGTTCTTCTTTTGTCCGATCACGGGCTGGCTGAGGCCGCCCAGATTGAGAGTGTTTGCGATATTGGAAATATCCACGCTCACGTGCAAGGTTACTTCGTCGCTGCCATGGACGTGCGGTGTCAGCTCCACATTCACGCCGATATCGACGAATTGAAACTGCGTACTCACCAGCGGGCTGACGCCAACGGTTCCTACGACCGGCGGGAAACTGCCGGTTGCATACGGATACTTTTCCCCGATCTTCAAAGTAACCTTCTGACCGTCGGAGACGCGCACCTCCGGCGATTCCTGGATTTTGGTTCTGGAATCGGACATCACGGCCTGCAACATGGCGCCGGGAAGGCTGGTGGAAAAATCGCCCGTGCCTATATGCCCAAGCTGCGAAAGAGCGACGAAGGTGGATCCGGTTGTCGTGGGCGCCACGCCAGTACCATTGAAGCCGGTCGCGCCTGTTGTCCCGGTGGCGCCCGTGCCGCCCGTTCCGTTAACGCCGTTAACGCCGTTGATGCCGTTAAGGCCGTTAATACCACCAAGCCCTGTGTTGATTGGATTTAGCGGCGAGAATTGAAACGGCACAGCCAGCCCGTTTGTGCCGTTGGACACCAGGCCGGCCCCAATCTGGTGACTCACATCGCTGGCCACGTCCATCACGATCACGTCCACCACTATTTCCGCTTTCGCCTTGTCCAGATCGTGCAGCAGCTTTTCGACCAGCGCGACCTTATCTACGGTGTCGCGCACCACAATCGCATTGTCGGCATTGAACTGAAACATCCGGCGCACATCGGTCACCGACCGCACAGCCGTCACAATCTCTGAAAACTCCTGTGTCGAAGTGGGATTCTTCAGATAGAAGACCTTCACCACTTCGTCTTCGTAATCCCGGCGCTTGGTGACGTTGTCTTCGGTGACAAAAATGGCGTTGCCGCTCACCGGCTTCCAATACGTCTTGGTGAGGAGCGCAATGTAATCCAGCGCTTCCTGCAAGGTCACGTTATTCAGATCCAGATTCGCATTCTTGCCGGGCTGCATCTGCGGATCGAACAACACATTGATGCCCGCCAGCTTGCCTACCGTCTCATAGAGCACCTTGGGCGGCTGGTTATTCATCTTCAGCAGGCTGATCTGGTTGGTTACCGGCTTCAGCTCCGGCACGGACTGGAGCGACTGGATCATCTCCAGGCTGTCCTTCTGGGCCTTCTCGGCGGAAGTCATCGGTTTTTCACCGGGCGGAACCAGCCCCTTGGCTTTCTGCTCCAGCAAGTCCTTGGTCTGCTGGATGTCCTGCAGCGCGATCATGGAACCGGGATCTGAGGCGAACGCTTTTTGAAACTCCGCCAAGGCCTTTTCCAGATCGCCGGCGTCCAGCAGTTTTTTTCCGGACTTCACGTGCTCCTGGCCTGACTCGAACCTTACGCGGCGCGTCGCCAGTTCATAAATCGTTTCCTGGGGATCTGTCTTCAGGGCTTCCTGGAAGTACTCCAGCGCCTTGTCGTATTCCTTGCGGCCTTCAGCGTCGGTTCCCAACTTGAACAGCTTGTCGCCTTTGCGGGTGCGAGCCTGCAGGCCATCGTTGGGTAGCAGCATGAGCGCCACGCACAGCGGGGCCAGGGCACGTAACCTATTAAAAGAAATCATCTTATTCTCTACGAAGGCCCTATGCTACAATAACCCTGAGCCGGGCTAGGAATTCCCATATAAACGCTTGACGCGGCTGGCTTTCCTGGCGTTGACTAGAAAAAAAGACCTGCCGAGCCCGGTATAAAACCGGAGCCGTGAATCGAAATGGCCGAGCCTGGTATTAAGATCTTGAGCGACAACCGTCATGCCGGGCATGATTTTCACTTGCTGGAACGATTTGAAGCCGGCCTGGCGCTCACCGGAACCGAGGTGAAGGCCGCCAAGGACGGACGCGTGCAACTGAAAGATAGCTTTGCGGAGGTGCAGGACAACGAGGCCTGGCTGCTCAACGCGCACATCGGGCAGTACTCGCACGGCAATCGCGAGAACCATGAACCTACCCGGCGGCGCAAGCTGTTGCTCCACAGGGAAGAGATCGACAAGTTACTGGGAAAAACGCGTGAAAAAGGGCTGACTCTGATTCCCACCAAGATGTATTTGAAAAGCGGGCACATTAAGGTGGAACTCGCAGTGGCCAAGGGCAAGAAGCTGCACGACAAGCGCGAAGCCGAGCGCACGCGGGAGATGGAAGCCGAAGCCCGCGCGGCCGTTGGACGAAGGAGATAGCATCGGATGGACGTGAAGCTCGAAACAAGGGCCGTACCGCAAGTAGATTCAGACGCACTGGTGATCGTCGGATTCGAGGGAACGCCTCCCCAGTCTGCCGCGGGCGATCAAATTAGAGAGCTGTACGATTCCGGGGAGTTCTCAGGGAAAGCCCTGGAGATCGCGATCCTGCATCGCCCGGCGGCCCTGAAGGCCAAACGCCTGGTGCTGGCCGGAGGGGGCAAGCGCGACAAGTTTGACGCAGCCGAGCTTCGGAAACTTACGGGGGCCGTGGTCCGGTCGCTCAAGAGCAAGGGTGTCCGCGCTATCACTCTGGCTCTGGATGAGCCCTTTCGCTCCGATGATTTCGTGGCTTCCGCGGTGGAAGGCGCGGTTCTTGCGGATCTGGAGAACGATCGCTATAAGACCGATCCGAAGAAGAATGAAAAGCAGGTGGAATCTTTTTCAGTGTTGGGCGGTTCGCAAGCGGGGGTGGACCGCGGGCGCATCCTGGCGGAAGCGCAAAATTTCAGCCGCGATCTGGCCAACGAGCCCGCCAATGTCCTGACTCCCATGGTTCTCGCCGAGCATGCCAAGAAAATGGCGGCCGAATTCGGCCTGGAATGCGAGGTTCTGGATCAGGATCGCATGCGGCAGCTCGGCATGGGCGCGCTGCTGGGCGTGGCGCAAGGCAGCGCCGAACCTCCCGCGCTGATCGTGATCCGCTACAAGCCGGCCGGCGCGCCGAAATCGAAGGATCACCTGGGCCTGATCGGGAAAGGCGTCACCTTCGACACCGGTGGCATCTCGATCAAACCTTCCGACGGCATGGAAAAGATGCGTTACGACATGGCGGGTGGCGCGGCCGTGCTCGGCGCGATGCGGGCTATTGCGCAAATGAAGCCGTCGATCCCGGTGACCGCACTGGTGCCCACTGTCGAGAACATGCCTGGCAGCAAGGCGCAGCGTCCCGGCGACATCGTCAAATCGCTTTCAGGTAAGACCGTGGAGGTGTTGAACACCGACGCCGAAGGCAGGCTGATTCTGATCGATGCCCTTACTTACGCCCAGCGCCTGGGCTGCACGCACCTGGTGGACGCCGCAACATTGACTGGAGCGATTGTGGTTGCTCTCGGAAGCGTTAATATCGGCGCCTTCACCAACAACGAAGCTTTTCTTGGTAAGCTGCTGGCCGCTGCGAAGGCGGAGGGTGAAAAGACCTGGCAGTTGCCGATGGACGAAGAATACAAAGAGCTGCTGAAAAGCTCGTTCGCCGATCTGCACAACATCGGCGGCCGCTCGGGGGGGTCCATCACCGCGGCTTGGTTCATTCGCGATTTCGTCGGCGAAACGCCCTGGGTCCACCTGGACATCGCGGGAACCGCGTGGCTGGACGATGCCAAGCCGTACATGGCGAAGGGCCCCACCGGCGTTGGCTTGCGCACATTCGTGCGGCTGGCTGAATCCTGGTAAAGATTGTGGCGCACGCGCCCACGTGTGCACGGATGGCCGTTCTTCGCGGTTTCTGGCGCTAGAGACTGCCCGCAGGACGGACTCCCGCTCGTGTGAACGCAGGCTATGTTCGTTTCCGGGACATCCTGTGCCGCCGCTGAACAGGCGTTCGCCTCCTTCCTCGTCAATTTGCGTTTAGATGCTTCGCTCCACCGCGTGGCAGCCGCCGTGCCATGATTCAATCAATCATGCGAACGCTGCTGCAGGACCTGCGCTACGGCTGGCGAATGCTGTGGAAGACGCCCGCCGCCACTTTGATCGTCGTATTGACGCTCGCTCTCGGCATCGGCGCGAATACATACATCTTCAGCCTGATCAACGGGTATCTGCTCCGGCCCTTGTCGGTGCCTCACCCTCAGGAAATCGCCGTGCTGGCCGCACGGAAAGCTGGAGACTCGCCGTTTTTGTTCAACTTTTCCTACCCGGATTTCGTCGACTTCCGGAAGCAGTCCGCTTCGTTCGCCGACGTCTTCGCCTATCAGATGAGCCTGGCCGGATTGAGCGCCGACAACAAGGCCGATCAATTTTTTCTGAGCTATGTCACGGGAAACTACTTTTCAGCGCTGGGCATAAAGCCGCTGCTGGGCCGCCTGGTGCTGCCGAGCGAAGAAGATCAACCCGGCGAACAGCCCGTCCTGGTTCTCGGATACTCCTATTGGCAGAAACGATTCGGTGGCGATCCGCATGTCATCGGCAAGCAAGTGAGAGTCAATGGCAAATCGGCCACCATCATTGGGGTGGTTCGGAAGGAATTTCGTGGCGTGTTTTGGGTGGTGGAGATGGATGCGTATCTTCCACTGAGCAGCAGCGCCTTGCTGGAACAGGCTACTACCAGCAATCCTCTGACGGACCGGAATGTTCGCGAATTCCGCGTGCTCGGCCGGCTGAAGCCCGGCGTCAGTTTCTCCCAGGCGCAAGCTTCCACCGATGTGATCGCAGCGCGCCTGGCGCAGCAGTATCCCGCCACCGACAAGGGCGTCACGGTTCACGTCTACCGCGAGCAGTTGGCGCGCCCACAGCCGTTGGGCGCCAACGTTGCCCTGATCGCCGCGGGCTTTTTCCTGGCTCTCGCGGTCCTGCTGTTGTTGATCACGTGCATGAACGTGGCGAACATTATGCTGGCGCGCGCCACCGTCCGCCAGCGTGAAATGGGGCTCAGGGCCGCTTTGGGCGCTGGGCGCGGCCGCCTGGTGCGTCAAATGTTGACCGAGACTCTGCTGCTGGGCCTCCTCGGCGGCGCCACCGGCATTATTCTGGGAATTTGGTTGAATCCAGGCAACCTTAGGTTTGCGGGGTCAAGTCTCCCCATCAGTATCGACTTCCGTTTTGATTGGAATGTCTTCGCTTACGCCTTCGGCGCCTCGCTTTTCACCGGAATTCTGGTAGGCCTATGGCCTGCGATGCGGGCTTCCCGCACGGACTTGAACAGCATGCTGCAGGAAGGCGGACGCAGCGATTCCTCGGGCGCCGGACGCCACCGCCTCCGCAATGTTCTGGTCGCCGCGCAGGTGGCCGGATCGTTGATGCTTTTGATCATCGCCGGCCTGTTCGTCCGCAGCGTCCAACACGCTGGAGCGGTAAGACTCGGCATCGACCCCGATCATGTCCTCAACGTGAACCTCGATCCGCACCAGATCGGCTATGACGAAGCCCGCTCCAAGGAGTTCTATCGGCAGCTCGAAACGCGCGTGCGGGCTCTTCCGGGCGTCCAATCGTCCAGCTTCGCATACGGTGTTCCGTTGGGGATGCTCAACGAGGTCAACTTAGGCTACATCTCCATCGAGGGCCGGCAACTCGCCGATGGCCAACAAGCGCCGGCGATTTTCTTCAACAATGTCGATCCGAATTATTTCGCGACCATGCGCGTACCGCTGCTGCGCGGGCGCGTGTTCACGGAATTCGACGACGAAAAGGCCCCGCTGGTAGCCATCGTGAACCAGACCATGGCCGACAAATTCTGGCCGAAGCAAGATCCGCTCGGCAAGCGCTTTACTCTGAACAATCCGGGAGGCTCGAAGCAAGTGCTGCAGATTGTCGGACTCGCTGCCACCGGCAAATACGCGTTTATTGCCGAGGAAGCCACGCCTTTCTTCTACGTCCCGCTGAAGCAGAACTACACTTCGACGCAGGCGCTGCAGATTCGATCGTCGGTTCCGCCGGAATCGCTCATCAAGCCAGTGCAGAACGAGATTCGTGCGCTCGCTCCCGATCCGATTATGGAGGTCGGCACCATGGAACAGGTGGTTGGCGGCAGTAACGGGCTGCAGGTGTTTCAGGTTGGGGCGCGGGCGGCCGGCATCCTGGGAGCCATCGGCTTAATTCTTGCCACGGTCGGCGTTTACGGCGTGGTATCTTTCGCCGCTGTGCAGCGCACCCGCGAGATCGGAATACGCATGGCGCTGGGGGGCACTCCGCGCGATGTCCTGCGCCTGGTGCTGCGGCAAGGAGTGGGCATGGTGATCGCGGGCTTGCTGGCCGGACTCCTGGCCGCGTGGGGACTCACACGGGTGATGGCCCGCCTGTTGATCGGAGTCAGCCCAAGCGATCCGCTGACTTACACGACGGTCGCGCTGCTGCTTTCGGCGGCCGCACTGCTGGCTTGTTGGATTCCGGCGCGCCGCGCCACGCGCATCGATCCGGGCATCGCGCTGCGCTACGAATAAAATTCTCCTGGTCGCGTAGTTCTTTGTGCTAGCGAGCCACGTGAGTTTAATCCACGCATCTAACGCGCTGAGCGGCGGCTTTGGCGCTTCGCAACGGCGCAGCTTGCCACGCACCTTGAAATCGGGAGGAGGATTA
>VFSW01012681.1_pt1 | contig 11750 bp, 8 predicted proteins | sample 5358111 | NCBI WGS metagenome assembly VFSW01 (sample SAMN11554181, study PRJNA540505) | mine drainage metagenome | isolation source: sediment from site ElyBrook_90M | place: USA: Ely Copper Mine, Vershire, VT | collected 2017 | reverse complement strand
CCGGTGTACATCGCGGGTCTCCGTCGCCGGGAGATCGTCCCGGCGGTTGATGATCGAGGCCGCGTAGGCCGCCCCAAAGCCAATGTCGATGTTGACCACGGTGACCCCGGCCGAGCACGAATTCAACATGCCAAGCAGTGCGGCGATGCCGCCAAACGCCGCGCCGTACCCCACCGAGGTGGGCACGGCGATGACGGGCCGCGGGACGAGCCCGCCGACGACGCTGGCCAAAGCCCCCTCCATCCCTGCGACTACGATGACAACGCCGGCGGAATCGAGGGACTCGCGGTGGCGCAGTACCCGGTGGATCCCGGCGACGCCGACGTCATCGAGGGTATGGACGACGTTGCCCATCAGCCGGGCCGTGACCGTGGCCTCGGCCGCGACGGGGAGATCGCTGGTGCCCGCGGTGACCACGGCGATGGGGGCACGACCGCGGATGGCCACGGGGTGTTGTTCAAGGACGCAGGTGCGGGAGAGCGGGTCGTACCGAAGGTCGGTGAACAACCGGGTGACGGCTTCGCCCTGGGCGGCGTCGAGGCGGGTGATGAGCACGTTGTGGCCGGCAAGGGCCAGGGAGCGGGCAATGGACGCGGTTTGTTCCGGGGTTTTCCATTGGCCGAGGATTACTTCGGGAAAACCTAGACGGAGCGCACGGTGGTGGTCGACCTTGGCGAAGCCAAGATCTTCAAACGGGAGGCTCCGAAGGGACTGAAGGGCGGTGTCGACGTCGGTTTCCCCACGGGCAAGATGCTCGAGAACGTCGCGCAAACGGCTTGGATCCATGCGTGGCGAAAGTTACCCTAGCAGCCAGGGCACCGGCTCGCTATGCTTGCCCACTGTAAACGGGCGGCATTCGGCGGGGACCATCCTCATGCCTGGTATTGCAGACAGGACGGGGCACAGGGACGTGGCGGACGCAACAGCGGGTGCGGCGTGAAGGTGATCTACCCGGATTTTCAAGACAACGAGTTGGATCCAGCCAACATTTCCCGTGGGCCCAAAGCCCGCCAGGGTGGCCCTCTGCGCGTTACGCCCTTGACCGGAGCGTTGCTCTCCGACCCCTCAGGGGGGCTCATTGTCCGCCGGGTGCGCGTCCGGGTGGTCGTGGGCCCCGACCGTGGGCGCGAAGCATTGCTCGAAGCCGGCACCCTGCTCGTGGGTACCCACCCGGACAACGACCTGGTGCTCCGTGACCCCTCGGTGGGCAAATACCACCTTGAGGTCGCCCTGGTCGCCGGGGGGGTGCGGATCCGTGACCTCGGGAGCGACGGTGGAACCTTTGTGTCCAGTGTCCGGAGTTCCATCGCAGTGCTCCCCATCGGCACCGAGATTCTGGTCGGTCGGAGCACCTTGCAGCTTCTCCCTGGAGACGTCCTCGTCCCTGTGCCGCCGAGCGAGCGAACGTCTTTTGGCCCGGTGCTCGGTGGCTCTCCGGCCATGCGCCAGCTTTTTGCGTTGCTCGAACGCGTGGCCCCGTCCGACACACCGATCTTGCTCGAGGGTGAACCCGGCACCGGGCGCACGCTCACGGCCAAGGCCATCCACGCATCCTCCCGCTTTGCCGCCTCGCCCATCACCGTCGTGGATTTTGGCCTTCCCCTCTCGGACCGCCCCCCCCTCGGGAGCATCAGCCAGCGGTCGGATACGTTTACCCTTTTGCTCGAACGCATCGACGAGGTCCCCCCGTCGGACTTTGGCCCCTTGCTCGCCCTGTACGAGCGCCACGAAGAAGGTGTCCTGGACGCGAGGATTCTCGCCACGGCCTCGTCTGAACTTCGTCGCGGCCCCGACAACGACCGTCTCCGTCGCGACCTCATGACCCACGCCTCCGCCGTGCATTTTCACATCCCACCCCTGCGCGCCCGGGCCGAAGACATCCCGATGCTCGTCCGACAGTTTTCGCTCGAAGCCTGTGGCGTTGATCCGAAGATCACCGCCGAGGAGTCCGGACGGATGCTCGCATGGGATTATCCAGGCAACGTCCGTGAGCTCCGACAGATCGTCGTGCGGGCTCTCAAGACCGAGTCCACGGCGACGGTGCTCCCCCCGGCCGGCGCCGCGCGCGGGCGGGCTGCGCTCGTACTTCCGCTGAATACCCGCCCCAAGCCCCCTTTGCCTAAGGTCGCCCATGATCTTCTCCTCGGGGCTTTTGAGCGGGCGTGGCTTGCGGGGATCTATGCCCGCCATCGGGGCAGCCTCGCGGATGTCTCACGGGAAACCGGCCTCGGCCGCAGGGATCTCGTGCGAGCCCTCAAACGCTGCGGCATCGGGGACCCGCGCTGAAGGGTCTCTGGCGACGATCCCGCGGACCTTGCGGATCACCGCCCGAGCGTGTCCATCCACCGCAGGAGGGTCTCGCCCACGGCAGGGTTGTAGCTTCCCCGTCCCCGGGCAGCATACGAAGCTTGAGGGGTCGGATGCTCGATGAACCAATGATCCGCCGAGGGAACCACGGTGAAGCGACCCCGCCCGGGGTGCTGTTTCTCAACGACGTCTGCAAGCTTCTGGTGATCGTCCCGAAAGGACAGCCAGTCGGATGCCCCCCACGCGGCCAGCAACGGCGCGTCGAGGGCATGCAAGGGTGTCAACCACGACGCGCGCTGGACGGCCTGCCAGTACGTCGGGTGCCGCCCGGACAACCGCGTGGGAGAGACAATCCCAAGGGGCTTATGGTGCAATAGTTCAGGGTGCCGGGCCAGCACGTCGGATAGGGACGCTCCCTGCACGAGGAGTTCAGTGGACAGGAGTTCTTGTGCGCGGACGACAGCGTCGACGTGTGCAGGGTCGGCGCCCGCGAGGGTGAGTTGTCTGCGGAGATTCGCAGCCAGGTATTCAGACCAGCGCTGTGCGCCAGCGCCGTACACCATCACCCCGAGAACCGATGCACCCGTGGCAATCACCGGGGCGTGGAGCCCACCAAGACTGTGGCCCAACACCACCACGGCCCGCGCGTCGACCCAGGATAAGTCTCGCGCAGCCCTGAGCCCCGCCCGGGCGTGCGATTGTTCTACCGCGAATGAAACGTCTTCAGGCGCGTTGCCGGTGCTGTCTCCGACGCCTTCTTTTTCGGTACGAAAAAACCCGATGCCCGCAGAGACCAACGCCCGCACCAGTCCCACCAGCGGATCCTCGGGGGAATTCCCCCGGTCGATGGAAACGCAGTCGTACCCCTGGAGGTACACCACACACGGGTGCGGCCCGGCCCCTTTCGGGCGCACAGCAATCGTACGCAGCCGCGCGCCGTCTGTAACCTCGCTGTACACCGTCTCCGCGCCCGGGTACGCCTCCAAGGGCTTCTCCCGGGGAATCACCGTGACCTCCCGCTGGGTTCCCTTCGTCGCCACCGTCAGCACCCGCGGACACCCCGCGACCATGCGTGTCAGTGCATCGGGAGCGTCCACCGCCACGCCGTCCAGCGCGACGATCCGGTCGCCCGGCGCGATCCCCGCCAGCGCTGCGGGATCACCCATCACCACGGCCTCGACCACCACACCCTGTGCCCGCGTGCACCGCATACCGACAACCCCTCGCCGCGGGAGGGTCCCTTCGAGGCTCACACACGCCGAAAGATCCATCCCTTGCATGGTACGCTACGGCGCGTGACGGACACCGTGAGCACCGTGCAGTCCATCCTCGCCGCGGTCACCGCCATGGGGGACGGTCCGCTCACCGAAGCCTCCGTCGTTCGCTTTCTCCATCCGTTGTTTCGCCGCGTCCTCGCCCGCAGCGAATGCTACTTCGCCAACCACTCTCTCGGCCGTCCGCCCGACGCCATGGCCCACGCCGTCCGTGAAGCCACCGATCACTGGTATGCCAGCCTCGACGCCGCATGGACCCCCTGGCTCGACGAACTCACTTCTTTTCGCCGCGCAGTCTCCGACCTCGTCGGCAGCCCCGAGGCGTCGTGTGTTGTCCCCAAGACCTCGGCCGGACAGGGCCTCCGCGCCGTGCTCCAAGCCCTCCGCCCGCGGTCTTCCGACGGCGTCCTCCGGGTGGTCACCACCGCAGGGGAGTTCGACTCCCTGGACTTCATTCTCCGTGCCTGGTCCCAACGCGGCAGAGTCTCTCTCCGGGTGGTGCCTCCCGACCGCGACGGGCTCTTTCACGTTGAAGACCTTACTTCCTCCGTGGACGACACCACGGACCTCGTTGTCGTGAGCCATGTGTTCTTTGCCACGGGACAGGTTCTCGACGGCATCGATTCCCTCTGCGCCCATGCCCGACGCCACGGCGCACGCACCCTCGTCGACCTCTACCACGCCGTCGGCGTGCTACCCGTCGACATCACCGCCCTGGGTGCCGACTTCGCCGTCGGGGGTTCGTACAAGTACCTTCTGGGCGGGCCCGGTGCCTCCTGGCTCGTCCTCGCCCCGCACATCGCCAACGACACCACCCTCCATCCCATGGACACCGGCTGGTTCGCCAAGCTCGGTACGTTTGACTACACCCGCGGCCCCATCGCCTACAAACCCAGTGGAGACGGCTGGCTCGAATCCACCCCCGCGGTGCTCCCGATCTATCAAGCCCGCGCGGGCCTCGCTTTTGTCCGTGCCGTCGGCGTCCACCGCCTCCGAGCGTACGCGGTCTCTCAACAGTCCATTCTCACCGACGCGCTCACCGACCGCGGAGTTCGCGTCCGTCCGATCGCTCCCCGTGGGGCTTTCGTGCTTGTCCCCGACGACGACGTCCAGGGCTTGCTCTCGCGTTGCCGTACCCTGGGCCTCAACGCTGACGGACGAACTGCACCGGACGGTCGGTCGTACCTACGGCTCTCACCCGATGTGCTCACCACGCGCCAGGAGATTCTCAACGCCGCCGAGATTCTCGCCCGGTGCCGACGCAGCGCGTAACGGGCATCACCCCGCGAGAATCTGCCGGGCAATCACCATCCGTTGCACTTCGCTCGTGCCTTCGCCAATCTCGCACAGTTTGGCGTCGCGGAGATATCGCTCGACGGGAAACTCCCGGGTGTACCCGTAGCCTCCGTGGACCTGCAGCGCACGGTTGCACGCACGGCTGCTCGCCTCGCTCGCAAAAAGCTTGGCCATCGACGCTTCGGTAGAATACCTCCGCCCGGAATCCGCAGCCAGCGCAGCCCGGTACACCAGCAAGCGTGCAGCATCGAGCTCCACGCGAGCGTCCGCCAGCATCCACTGTATCGCTTGAAACTCCCCGATGGACTTGTTGAACTGCTTGCGATCACGGGCGTAGGCCACGGCCGCCGCAAGGGCTCCCTCGCCAAGACCCAGGGCCAACGCGCCGATGGAGACCCTGCCACGGTCAAGAATCTGGAGGGTGTCCGTGAATCCCTGGTCGACCTCGCCCACGCGCTGGGTGTCCGGGATGTAACAGTCTTCAAACACCAGTTCGGCCGTGTCGCTCGACCGCATCCCAAGCTTTTCGATGTGACGCCCGGTGCGAAAGCCCGGGGTACCGTGCTCGACGACAAAGGCCGTGATCCCCCGCTGGCGTGCGGGCGGTGTGGTGAGCGCGAGGACAACGCAAAAGCCCCCGACGGTGCCCTGGGTGATAAACATCTTGGTGCCGTTGAGCACCCAGCCGTTGTCGCGGCGCACCGCCGTGGTACGCATGCCCGCAGCGTCGGAACCCGAACCAGGTTCGGTGAGTCCCCATGCCGCGAGCCATTCGCCTCGCGCGGCGCGGGGGAGATAACGTTCGCGCTGGGCGTCGGTGCCAAACGACAGGATGTGACTGGTACCAAGACCGTTGTGGGATGCGACCGTGAGCGCGAGAGAGCCATCGAACCTGGCGATCTCTTCGACCACCAGGGCGTACGCAAGGGTGTCGAGTCCCGAGCCACCGTACGCTTCGGGGATACGTATCCCCAGAAGCCCCGCATCGGCCAGCGGTCCAATGATCTCGTGGGGAAAGCTTTCGGCTTCGTCCCACGCCCGCGCGCGCGGGGCAACGTGCCGAAGACACAACTCCCGGACGCTGCGCTGGATCTCCTGGTGACTTTCGGGGATGTCGAAGTTCATGCGGGCTCTGTCACTCCGTGACGGGTGGAATGCTCCTACGTGGGTTCACGGGGCAAGACGTTTTCGTGGACCCAGGCGACGATCTCTCCGAGCGGTGTCCCGGGTGTAAATACCTTGGAGACCCCAGCCGCCGTGAGCCTCGGGAGGTCCTCGTCCGGAATGATCCCGCCGCCAAAGACCTTCACATCCTCCGCGCCGCGCCCCCGCAACGCATCAATCACCGCGGGAAAAAGTGTGTTGTGCGCCCCGGACATGATCGACAGCCCCACGGCGTCGGCGTCTTCTTGCACCGCCGCCGCAGCGATCATCTCCGGCGTCTGGTGCAGTCCGGTATAAATCACCTCGAAACCCGCGTCGCGCAGGGCCCGGGCGACGACTTTCGCCCCTCGGTCGTGCCCGTCAAGACCAGGCTTCGCCACAAGAATCCGCGCTTTGCGTTCACTCATCGTTCGTCGCCTCGGGCGATCTACTGGCGATTCCGCCGTCCGGTCAAGGCCGTAACAACAGCTTTCAACGCCGCGCCCGTGTACGAGCCTGCGACACCGGCCACGGACTCGGGGGTACCCACGGCGACGACTTTACCGCCCCCGTCCCCGCCTTCGGGGCCAAGATCCAAGACCCAGTCCGCGCGTTTGATCACATCCAGATTGTGCTCGATCACCAGCACGGTGTTCCCCCCGTCCACCAGTCGTTCGAGCAACACGAGCAGGGTTTCAACGTCCGTGACATGCAACCCGGTCGTCGGCTCGTCGAGAATGTACAACGTCCGCCCGGTGCTCTTTCGAGACAGTTCCCGTGCAAGTTTTACTCTTTGGGCCTCGCCCCCCGAGAGGGTCCCCGCGGGTTGCCCGAGGTGAAGATACCCCAAGCCTACGTCCCGGAGGGTGTACAGCACCGTGCGTACCCTTGGCACGGCATCGAAAACCTCGGCGGCTCGGTCCACGGTCATGGCCAGTACGTCCGCAATGGAGTGCCCGCGAAACTGCACCGAGAGTGTCTCTTGCTCGTACCGTTTGCCTCCACAAGCCTCGCAAGGGACCATCACGTCGGGTAGAAAATGCATCTCGACCCGCAGCGCACCTTCGCCCTGGCAGGTTTCGCAACGACCGCCCTTGACGTTGAAACTAAACCTCCCGGGCTTGAAGCCCCGCGCGCGGGCTTCGGGAAGCGAAGCGTAGAGTTCTCGGAGTTGGGCCAGGATCCCTGTGTACGTTGCGGGTGACGACCGTGGTGTACGCCCGAGCGGTGACCCGTCCACGGCGACCAGCCGGTCAATCGCCGCGATCCCTTCTACCCGTTTGACCTCCGTGTCCGGCAGCGCTCCACCGCCAAGGTACGCCCGCACTTGCGGCACCAAGGTACCAAGCACAAGCGAACTCTTGCCCGAACCAGACACCCCGGTCACCGCGACAAGCGTCCCCAACGGGAACTTCACGGTCACGCCCTTGAGGTTATGCAACCGCGCGCCGTCGACCGTGATCCACCCCCGAGCTTCGCGACGTTTCTTCGGGACGCTCACCGACCGCGCCCCGGAGAGATACGGTCCGGTCACACTCTTCGTCAGCCCGGCCAGCACCGCCGGGGTACCTTCGCCAACCACCTTGCCGCCTTGCGCGCCCGCACCGGGCCCAAGATCAATCACCCAGTCCGCAGCCCGAATGGTATCCAGGTCGTGTTCGACCACCAGCACCGAGTTGCCCCGGTCGACCAGCGCGCGCAACGTCTTGAGGAGCCTCGTGCCGTCCCGCGGGTGCAATCCCACCGAGGGCTCGTCCAAGACATAGAGCACCCCCACCAACGCACTGCCGATCTGTGTGGCCAGACGCACGCGCTGCCCTTCACCGCCCGAAAGCGTCCGCGCGGGTCGCCCAAGCGAAAGATACGGCAAGCCTACTTCGTCCAAAAACGTCAACCGGGACGTAATCTCCTGCCGAACCCTCTCCACCACGGGCTGCACCCGCGTGGGAATCTCCAAGGCGTTCACATAACGCTTGAGCTCACGCACGGGCATCCGCGCGACGTCTGCGATGGATTTTCCACCAAGGAGCACCGCCAGCGCCTCGGGACGCAAACGCGCACCCTTGCAAGCGTCGCACGGCGCCTGCGACGCCATGCGCAAGTCATCGTCGTCTTCGTCTTCGTCTTCGTCCCGCGCCCGCGCGCGGGCTTTGCCCCGGCGCTCAAGCAACGCAAGCACACCCGGGTAGTCGTCTCCGTCACCGTAAATCATCTCGTCGCGCGCCCGCGCCGGGAGGGTCTCCCACGGGGCGTAGAGATCAATTCCAACCCCACGGGTGTACGCTTCGACCTCGCTCGGCAAGCCTGTCTTGCGCCACGGTGCAACAGCGCCCTGACGCAGGGACAATCCAGGGTCTGGAATCAAGCGTCCGAGGTCGGCGATCTCCCGCACGCCAAGCCCGTGGCACACCGTGCACGCGCCATCGGGCGAGTTGAATGAAAACAACCGCGGTTCAACCTCGGGCAGGGTGATCCCGCAGCGCTCACATGCAAACCGCTCGGACATCAGCACTTCGGGACGGTTGTCTCCAGGCACGAAGCGCACGATCCCGTTGCCGTGCCGAAGAGACAGTTCGACCGCGTCGAGCACCCGCGCCCGCACGCCGTCTTTGATGGCCACGCGGTCCACCACAAGGTCTACATCATGGCTTTTCTTCGGGTCGAGGGTGACCTCGTCGCCGAGATCCCGCACGTCGCCGTCGATCCGCACCCGGACAAAGCCCTCCCGGCGAAACGCTTCGAGCAACGCCGAATGATCCCCGCGTTGTCCACGCACCGCAGGCGCAAGGATCATCACCCGGACACCGATGCCCAGCGCGAGGACAGAATCCACCATCTCGCTCACGGTGCTCGCCCGCACGCGGGCGTGACACACGGGACAGTGCGCTTCGCCCGCGCGGGCAAAAAGCAATCGTAGGTAATCGTCGATCTCGGTGACCGTGCCCACGGTCGAGCGCGGATTCCGTGGCATCGAGCGTTGTTCGATGGCAATGGCCGGCGACAATCCGTCGATGAGATCCACGTCGGGCCGCGCGATGGGGCCCAACAGTTGTCGGGCGTACACCGACAAGCTCTCGACGTAACGCCTTCGCCCCTCGGCGTACACCGTGTTAAACGCCAGCGAACTCTTGCCAGACCCCGACGGGCCGGTGATCACCACCAGACGCCCGCGTGGGATGTCCAGGTTGATCCCCTGGAGATTGTGGGTGCGCGCACCCCGTACGATGATCTTGTCCATGGGGCCGTTTGTCGTCACGGTACGACCGCGGAGCCGCCCGTGCGAGCGGCATCGCGTCGACCACGGCCAAGGTGTACCGCGAGTTCCAACGCTGCGCGCAGGCCACGGCCGTCTGCAAGACCGCGACCGGCGATGTCATACGCCGTCCCGTGGTCGACGCTCGTGCGCACGAACGAAAGTCCCAGGGTGACATTGACCGCGTCGCCAAAGTCCAACAGCTTGGACGCGATGGTCGCCTGGTCGTGGTACATCGCCACCACGGCGTCGTACCTCCCATCCCTCGCCGCGCGGTACGCAGCCTCCGCGGGCATCGGGCCGTCGATCACGGCACGATCGCCAAGGGACTCTCGTGCGTGGGTGACCCCTGGCCCGATCACGGCGATCTCGTCGTCCCCCAACATTCCACCTTCGCCCGCGTGGGGATTGAGCCCTGCCACGGCGAGCCTCGGGGTTGGCAGTCCAAAGTCCCGCGCAAGGGCACGGGCCGTGGTGACAACAGTAAAGCTTACGGCTTCAGACGTAACTCTTGCGGGTACATCCCGGATGGATACGTGCGTGGTCACAAGAGACGTTCGGAGGTGCGGGCCGACAAAGAACATGACGACCCCCGACGCGCCGCTGCGCGCGGCAAGGTGCTCGGTGTGTCCACGAAAGTCTACGCCCGTGCGGGTGATGACAAGCTTGCTGACGGGGGCCGTGACCATGGCGTCGGCGTCTCCGCGAAGCACGGCGTCGACGGCGGAATCAATGGCTGCAAGCTGCGCGCGTCCAGCGAGGATGCCGGGTTGTCCAGGCACACGGTCAACGGCGGAGAGATCGCTTGCAGGGATGACGCGGGCAAAGACCGAAGGGATGCCACGGGAATCCATGGCGTCGGAGAGCGCGCCGGGGTCGCCGTAGACGACAACGTCGGCGCCAGGGAGGGGACGGGCGAGCGCAAGCGCGGTGACTTCGGGGCCGATGCCCGAGGGACAGCCCATGGAGACAACGAGACGCACGGGAAGAGACACCTGGGTCACGGGGACTCCGTGGTGGTTGGCGTAGGCTCGCCCTCACCCACGAGGCGAAGACGGTACCCGACGCCGCGGACGGTCACGATGTCCAGCATCGCGCCGATCTTGCCACGAAGCCTGGAGACATGAACGTCTACGGTGCGGGTATGCACCCCGCGCACGCCCCACACTTCGCGAAGGAGGGCGGCGCGGGCGTGGGATCGGCCCCTGTAACGGGCGAGATGGGTGAGCAATGCGAACTCCTGCGGCGTGAGCGCGAGCGGCCGACCGTCGAGGGTGGCTTCGTGGGCATCGGGGTTGATGACCAGGGGACCCACTTTGACCCGCTCGGGTTGCGAAAACGCACTGACCTTCCACTCGACGCCACGGATGCGAACGTAGAGCTCTTGAGGGACGTAGGGCTGGAGAACGACGTCGTCGTAACCCCAGGATGGGTCGATGCGGGTCAACTGCGAGGTCGCGACAGCAAGGAGCACCGGGATCCTTTCGGGCAATCCGCGAAGACGCGCAAGGGCGAAGCGTCCAACCTCGGCGTCGGTGTCTGCTTCAATGACCACCACCTCCGCGCCGCGCGCAATGGCCTCAGGGGGATCCATCGGCGAAGATTCACGCACGGTGCACCCGAGGTCCCGCAGCGCAAGGGTGGCCTCGGCGGGGCTCTTTGCGCCGACGACGGTGATACGCACGGGACGGAGCCTACACCGTGTACTGCGTACCGTCGTGGCGGAGACAAAGGGTCACGGTCGTTGTGCCACGCCATGATCTCCGCGGGTGAATCTTGAGTGGTAGCGTGGCGGCATGCACATCGTCACCGTGCTCCGTCGCCCGGAACCCCTCGAACAAGCCATCGCGCGTCTCGCACGACACCAGGAAAGCTCGGTGTACGAAGCCCGCACCCGTCTCGCTGGAGAGCTCCCGCGGATCGTCGCCATCCTCGCCGATCGCGACGCCGCGGAATCCCTTGTCCAGAAACTCCTCGCAGACGGCTTTGTCGCCGCTGCGGTCGACGCCGCGAGCGTTGCCAACGATGACACTCGGGACCATGTGGTTTCCATGGCTTTTGGCCCCGAGGCACTCACCCTCACCCTCCGCGGCGAGCGCACGCGGGAGGTGCTGTACGGAGACCTCGCGGCGGTGCTGCAAGGCGTGCGCGTCGGGGTGTCCGTGACCACGGAAGAGAGCAAGAGCAAGCAGTTTTCACCTGGGCGGGCGATTCTCTCGGGCGGGCTTGTGATGCGTAAGACCGTGACCGTCACGAACACCCGCACGGCCGAGACCCGCGAGGGCTTTTTGTACCTCTACGCCCTCGACGGCGGCCCCCCTGCGGCCGTGTACGAACGACGGATGCACTATGGTTTTCTCGGCAGTGCGATTCAACCGTCGTCCATGGCCAACCTCTTGCGGGTGCTTGAAGAGATCCGCAAGCGCGCCCCGCACATGAGGGTAGACACACGGCTCACCCGCCCGCTTGGACTCGGT
>VFSW01012680.1_pt1 | contig 11750 bp, 6 predicted proteins | sample 5358111 | NCBI WGS metagenome assembly VFSW01 (sample SAMN11554181, study PRJNA540505) | mine drainage metagenome | isolation source: sediment from site ElyBrook_90M | place: USA: Ely Copper Mine, Vershire, VT | collected 2017 | reverse complement strand
AGCACCGGTCTGGCAATAGACCAATCCGGCAATATTTGGGCTTCTGACTACAATGGTTATGTTTATGAGATCACTTCTCCAACAGGGACACCGGTGACATCTACCGTAATCAGTAGTATGAGCAGTCCCCAGGGTATAGCGATAGATGCATCGGGCAATGTCTGGATTGTGGATTATAACAATAACAATCTGACAGAGTTCAGCTCCCAAGGCACGCCATTGGCAACGTACCCCGTTGGCAGTGAACCTGTAGGTCTTGCGATAGACGCCTCAGGCAATGTATGGGTCACGAACAATGGGGACGGCACGGTGGCAGAATTAATTGATGTGGCACAAGGACCTCAGTACTTCCCCTGCCAGTATTCATCAGGTAACACCTGCCCTCAATTTCAGGGCGGCGGCAATTGGGGTTGGCCATAAGAAGTCAAGGGCGGGTTTTTAACCCGCCCTTGCGCTTTTGCGCGCTCCCTGCATAAATAAGATTTTTGTCAATTGATAATAATAAGCCGAGTCTGTCAAATGCATTTTTTCAGATTAAAGACAATTAGCCGCAACCAATTGATAAATAAGTCAATTTCTAAATTATAAAAATTACTTGACAGAAAATAATTTAGCAGATAATTAGACTGACATGTCAGTCTAATGGAGGGGTAATGCTGCCTGAAGAAAGAAAGCTATCCATTTTAAATGCTGCAAAAGAGATGTTTGCGATAAATGGGTACCACGATACAAGCATAAGCGATATTATAAAACGTGCCGATATAGCACGGGGAACGTTCTATCTTTATTTTAAGGATAAGCGGGAGATCTTTGATGCACTGTTCGATCAGCTTCTCCAGAGGATCAACGAATCTTTGGAAAGGGTCGTCATATCCCCGGATCAAAAGCCTCCGCTTGATCAGATCACAGAAAACCTCAACAGGATATTCAAGCTTGCTATGAATGATCCGGAACTTGCAAGGATACTGTTCAGACATGCCCCGGGCATCGACAGTATAACCGACCAGAAGATTGAGGGCTTTTACAGTAAGATTGCATCGCTTATCGAGGGCGCATTATCTCTGGGAGAAAAGATGAACATTGTAAAAAAAGGCGACTTTAAGCTCATGTCCCTATTCATGATGGGCGGGGTAAAGGAGATTATGGACAGGATCAACCGTCCGGAAAACAGCATGCCGCAGATCGATACACTGATAAAAGAGCTGATGGACTTCAATCTTCACGGAATGGCCGCAATACCGTCCACCCCGGTAAAGGCGCAGGAGTAAAACTATGGAAACAAAATATTATATAGGACTCGATGTCGGCTCCACGACCGTGAAAGGGGTTGTCATGGACGGTTCACAGAACATCCTTTACAGCTCTTATCAGAGGCACGAGGCAAGGCAGATCGAAACAGTCATAGAGTTCCTCTCGGTAATCGAAAAAAAGTTCGGCAATGCGGATATGAGCCTCTTTATTACCGGCAGCGGGGGCGGTACCATCGCATCCATACTGGGGTGCAGGTATGTTCAGGAGGTAAACGCCATAACCCTGGTCATAGAAAAGCAGTACCCGGACATCAACAGTGTCATAGAGATAGGAGGACAGGACGCAAAGGCAATAATATGGACCCTCGATCCGTCAACCGGGAGGAAACGTAGATTTACGACCATGAATGACAAGTGTGCCGGAGGCACGGGCACTGTTATAGACAGGATTTCCGGAAAGCTGAACATTACACAGCAATACCTGCCCCAGCTCCAATATACAGATACAAAGATCCATACCGTTGCAGGCAGGTGCGGCGTGTTTGCGGAGATGGACATCAACAGCCTCCAGAAACAAGGTGTGCCTCCCGAAGAACTCATGGCTTCATTGTTTGATGCAATAGTACAGCAGAACCTGAGCGTGCTGACGCGGGGCAATACACTGAACCCGGATGTTCTTCTGCTCGGCGGCCCCAATACCTTTATACCCGCGCTGAAGCAGGCATGGCAGCACAATATACCTCTTCTCTGGGATCAGAGGGGCATAAACGTAGACGGTGACCCGGCATCGCATATAAAGGTACCGGATAATGCACAGTTCTTTGCGGCGATAGGCAGTGTCCTGTACGGTGTGGAGGAAAATCGCGAAAGCGTTTTTAAAGATACAGGGGTACTGAAACAGCATCTTGACACGATAAGAAACACGGTAGATCCAGCCATGCAGAGGAATCACGGCAAATCGGATGCGTCTGAGCTCTTTCTCAAAGACAATGCGCCTGTTCTGCGGTCTGCACTCAAGTTCAACGGGGAAAAAACCATCAGGGCGTACCTCGGCATAGACGGCGGCTCCACATCGACAAAAGGCGTGCTTATCACCGCGGACGGTGAGGTCATCGAACGTGCTTATATCCTGTCCCGCGGTAACCCGATCGACGATACAAAACAGATCATCATGAGCCTGAACGACGGTGTAACCGCAAACGGCAAAAGCATTGAAATACTGGGGGCTGGTACGACCGGCTATGCAAAGGACATCATCAAAGAGGCAATCGGTGCTGATATTGCCATTGTGGAGACCGTGGCACACACCAATTCGGCGCTCTATTATTACAAGGACGTGGATGTTATATGCGATGTTGGCGGGCAGGACATAAAGATCATCTTTCTCGATAACGGCAGGGTAAAAGATTTCAAACTGAACACGCAGTGCTCTGCGGGCAACGGATATTTTCTGCAGAACACGGCAAACAGGTTCGGCTATGAGATCAATCAATATGCAGAGGTGGCATTAAAAGCAGCACGTGCGCCGTCGTTCAACTATGGGTGTGCGGTGTTCCTCGAGGCTGATATCGTGAATTTCCAGCAGCAGGGATTTACCAGGGAAGAGATCATGGCAGGGCTTGCGGACGTACTTCCGAAGAACATCTGGCTCTATGTCGTTCAGGAGTCCAATCTCGGCAAGTTCGGCAGGAATTTTGTTCTGCAGGGCGGGACGCACAACAACAAGGCTGTTGTAAAAGCACAGTATGATTTTATAAAAGCAAGAATACCGGATGCCAACATCATTGTGCATAAATATACCGGCGAGAGCGGTGCCATAGGGGCCGCTATGGAGGCGATCAGCGTATTGGGCACCAGGAAATCAAGTTTCATCGGCATCGATGCCGTGCGCAGCCTTGCCTACTCGATAAAACAGGACCAATCCACCCGCTGTAATTTCTGCAAGAACAAATGTCTGAGGATCTTTATCGACATGCACAGGGGCGGTGGGAAAGACAGCAGGTTTATTGTTGCATCATGCGAAAAGGGCATGGCGGACGACATCGATGCTGTGCGGACGGCGAATGCACAATTAAACAGGATAAAGAAAGATAACCCTAATTTTGCCGGTAACCAGCTCCGGCAGGCATTCTCCACGGATATTTATCAGCCCGCAGGTACGCTTCAATATACCGATAAACTACCTTCCGACAAAACCGCAGAGTATTTAATTACCCCTCCCTTGACGGGAGGGGAGAAAAGGGAGGGTGAAACTCTCAATCAATCACCCCCACCTATCCTCCCCCATCAAGGGGGAGGGATAAAAGGGTATATTAATAAATCCATTCCAGCAATGATATTGCGGAAGAGCACAAACGGGAAATATCTATCCATCCGCCAGCATACAAGGATAGGCATACCGAGGGCACTGAACATGTACAACACAGCACCGTTCTTCACCGGGTATCTGAAGGCAATCGGCATACCGGGCGAACATATCATTTTTTCGGATGTAACGGACGAGCTCATGTACAAGGAGGGCACCAGGAGGGGCTCGATCGACCAGTGCTTCCCGAGCAAGGCTGCTTTGGCCCATGTCCACAATCTGATCTACAAAAAACAAGTCGACCTCATATTCTATCCCATTATGCTGACGCTGAAAACAGAGCTGGTGAATACCTTAAACAGCCATGCATGCCCTTCCGCCACCATAACACCGGAGGTCATCAAGGCGGCATTCACAAAGCAGGACAATGTGTTTCAACAGCACGGCATAACGTACGTGGATCCCGTACTCAACATGTCGGAGCCCGAACTTCTCAGATCCCAGATGTACAAATTCTTCAAGGAGTACTTCGGGGTGAGCAGGCAGGAAAACATCCGTGCCATCGAATCCGGCGAGCTTGCGCTGAAACAATTCTATAACGGTATGAGGGATAATGCGAGAAAAGTAATCGAAAGGCTCGAGCAAGAAAAAAGGGTGGGAATCGTCGTCCTGGGCAGGCCTTATCATGCAGACCCGGGCATCAATCACGACATACTCTCGGAGCTGCAGAAGCGCGGGTATCCCATATTTACGGCAGAATCGCTCCCCGTGGATCAAGAAACGCTGCAGAAGCTGTTTGGCGATGAATTAAAGGCCGGAGAACTCGATGACCCGATGAGCATCGGCGATGTGTGGAAAAACTCTTACAGCGAGAATACGAATAAAAAACTCTGGACGGCAAAATATGTTGCCCGGCACAAAAATCTCGTTGCAGTCGATCTTTCGAACTTCAGATGCGGGAATGATGCTCCGATATACAGCACGGTAGAGTCTATTCTGAGGGCATCCGATACTCCGTATTTTACTTTTCATGACATAGACGAGAACAAACCTGCGGGCTCTATAAAGATAAGAATAGAGACTATCGATTATTTCCTCAGGCAATATATCGAGCAGCTGCAATCCGGCAGGGTAAAACAAGCAACGGATAGGGCTGATATGCCGGTGCACAACGATACGGAAAAGGTTAGCGAGGTTATATGAATACCACAGAAGTAAAGCATTATAAGAAACCTGTTGAACTGCCCTTGACAAAGGAAGAGGTAAACACAACAACGATACTTTTCGGCGGGCTCACCCTCAACCATGAGCACTTGTTGAAAGGGGCCATAGAAAGCCTCGGATACCATGCGGATTACCTCCCTGTTCCCGACAACCAATCATTACAGAAGGGTAAAGAATACGGTAACAGGGGACAGTGCAATCCAACCTATTATACCGTGGGCAATCTTATTCGGTATCTGAACGGACTGAAAGAACGGGGCATAAAAGATATCGAGAAGAAGTTTGTTTTCCTTACGGCAGCAGCGTGCGGACCGTGCAGGTTCGGCATGTACGAATCGGAGTACAGAAAATCCCTGCAGAACGCTGGTTTTGGGAACTTCAGGATCCTTACCTTTGAACAATCGGACAAATTCAGTGAAACATCCGGCGGCGGTCTGGATACGAACAGGGCCTTTTACACGGCACTGATAAAGTCACTGGTGCTCGGGGACATGCTGAACGAGATTGGGTACAGGATAAGGCCCTACGAAGAAATAAAAGGCGAGACCGATGAGGTGATAGCTATGTACCGGGAAAAACTTTTCATGGCGCTGCGGAACGGTTCATCGGTAAGAGAGCAACTGCACGGGCTTCGTGAAAGACTGGAACACATTAAGGTTGATTTTCTTACTGTTAAGCCGCTGGTGCAGATCATTGGGGAATTCTGGGCACAAACCACAGAAGGGGACGGCAATTATAAACTCGCACGATGGCTTGAATCCGAGGGCGCAGAAGTAAAACTGGAGCCTGTTTCAACATGGATAGATTACCTGCTGTGGAGCAGTATGCTTGAAGAAAAGGAAAAATTGAGGATCAAACCTGTAAAGTCCACGGAAAGAATGATAGGCATATTCATGCTGGAACGGCTTTTTAAATTTTATTTCAACACCTACCGGAGGGCCCTCGGTTCATGGATACAGAAACTCCCGTCACAGGGAAGGCTGGCCGGGTACGCCTCTCCTTATTTTGACGTGCACATAACAGGCGGAGAAGGTCATCTCGAGGTCGGCAAGCACATCATGGCTTTTAAGGACAAAAAAGCACATATGGTGGTTTCCGTAAAGCCGTTCGGCTGCATGCCGAGCACGCTCAGTGATGGCGTGCAGTCAAAGGTAACAAGCGATATTCCGAGCAGCATATTCGTTTCCATAGAAACATCCGGCGATGCGGAGATCAATGTGAAGAGCAGGGTACAGATGAAACTCTACGAAGCACGGCAGAAAGCAAGAGACGAGTTCGATACCGTACTTTCAGAGTATGGTGCAGAATATAATAATCTTAAAAATTTACTGCAGAACAATCACAGGCTTTCAAACCCTATGATAAACATGCCGCACCGGTATACCGGGACAGCGGCAAACTTTGTATCGTTCATGTCCAGATGACAGCCCGTTTTAATAATTCCGCAGCCCCATTGCTCAGGGGCAGCGTATTAATCCTTTTTTATTTCCCTCCCTTGACGGGACGGATTGACCCGAAACATGCGATTAGTGAATTATTTTTCAATCGTATTTAGGGTTAAGGGATTACCCATTTTCCGTATATATCCTTGACACAGACATGAGCAGGGTTATAGAAATTGATCCGAAAAGCAATTACAATTTTGAGTTGCTAAGGAGATGGTATGAGTATACTTGAAACGGATATACTGATTATCGGCAGCGGAATAGCAGGCCTCTACTACGCTATAAAATCTCACAATCAGGGCAGGCTGATGATCATAAACAAACTGGCCAAGTACGAATCGGCAACATACTATGCACAGGGTGGTATTGCTACGGTTTTTTCTACGGAGGACAGTTTTGAAGAGCATATCAACGACACCCTTATAGCCGGTGACGGCTTATGTCATAAGGATACGGTTTCGCTGGTGGTAAGGGACGCGCCCAGCCGGATTAAGGAGCTTATAGATCTGGGTGTAAAGTTCAGCAAGGTCTACGATCCCGTAGACAATGATATGGTCTACGATCTTACCAGGGAAGGGGGTCATACCAAGAGAAGGATACTGCATGCCGATGATCTGACCGGCAGGGAGATAGAGGTCGCACTCATGCGCGCTGCTGAAGGAATGGGTATAAACGTTGTCGATCATCATATGGCAATCGATCTCATAACTACCAATAAGCTGTTCGGTACCAAGGGATCGAAGAACAGGGTACTCGGTGCTTATGTTCTCGATATTCTGACCGGCGAGGTAAAAACAATCATATCGAAGGTTGTCGTGCTCGCAACAGGGGGGGCCGGCAAGGTCTACCTCTATTCCAGCGTTCCCGATACCGAGACAGGCGACGGCATCGCCATGGCTTACAGGGCAGGTGCTTCGGTCGCGGACATGGAATTCATACAGTTTCATCCGACCTGTCTGTATCATCCCGAGGCAAAATCATTCCTCATATCGGAATCCGTTCGGGGAGAGGGCGGCATATTAAAGAGGAAAGACGGCACCGCATTTATGGCCGCATATCACCCCATGAAGGATCTTGCCCCCCGGGACATTGTCGCTCGGGCAATCGACAGCGAACTGAAAAAATCAGGGGACGACTGTGTTTTCCTCGATGTTACCCACCTTGACGCGGAATCTACGAAAAAGAGGTTCCCGCACATTTACAATACCCTGATGAAATTCGGCATCGATATGACCAAACAGCCGATACCTGTCGTACCTGCGGCACACTACACCTGCGGCGGTGTTCAGACCGATCTCAACGGCAAAACGGACATAGAAGGCCTCTTTGCAATAGGGGAAACGGCGTGTACGGGCCTGCACGGTGCAAACAGGCTCGCATCCAACAGCCTTATCGAAGGTCTTGTTTTTGCGAACCAGACCTCGAAGGTAACGCAGTCTTACCTCAATGATGTACTTCCCTATGAAGCGATACCCGCATGGACCTCCGGCAACGCCGTGGACAGCGATGAAATGGTTGTGGTCTCTCATAACTGGGACGAGATAAGAAGGTTTATGTGGAACTATGTCGGTATCGTGAGGTCGGATAAACGGCTCATGCGTGCACGGAGAAGGATCGAGATGCTCAAGGAAGAGATCAACGAGTACTACTGGAACTTTAAAATAAACAAGGACGTGCTGGAACTGCGGAACATTGCGACAGTTGCCGAGCTTGCCATACGCTGCGCACAGATGAGAAAGGAATCGAGGGGCATAAATTACAACATAGACTATCCGCACAAAGATGACGCATCATGGCTGAAGGACACGGTACTCAAGAAAGGGTAGGGAGGGTTCTCCCCGTTTTGTCATTACGATGGCCGGAGAAAGACATACAACAAAGCCGGATCAAGGGGTGTCATTGCGAACAAAGTGAAGCAATCTATGCATATTAAGGGATTGCTTCGTCATCCCGCCAAAGGCGGGACTCCTCGCAATGACCGGTATTAAGAATTATTTGGTTATTTCATTCCTCGCAAGGACATCGTAGCACTGCCCCATGTTCGTGGGTATCTAACGGGGTTTATTTCATGTCGTTGCCGATAAATAGCGTTATGTCCCAGTTATAGGAATCCGACTGGACGAGTTCTGGCTGAACCGTAAGCAGTTTTGCGATTGCAACCGCCTGGTTATAATATTTCTGCTTGTAGAAGATCGTTGTTTTGTTCATACGTTTTTTCCCGCTGATAACGTTGGATACATTGAATTTGTTCTTGACCAGCAGGATACCCATCTTTATCTCAAGCTTTGGTATACGGCTTGCATTGATAATGGAAACATTTGCAGTAGGTATGTTTGCCGCGGCCTGCAGGGCACCTGTTGAAGTCGTGACTATGCCGGCATAGGCCGGTGCAGTGGCTGCTGCCGGGGTGTTCCGGTCAATGACAAGCTTTGCAAGGATCTGATCCGGATTGTTCCAGCATACAACATCGGACGAACCCGAACTGTTATTGACGCTGTCGTGGAACTGGTCCAGCAGTCTTGTCACACCGTCCTGAACAACGGTCGTGTACGGTATTGTTTCTCCGTCAGCAGGAGAAGCCGGGGCGAAATCACCGGAGCCAGTCCAGAGCACATTGCCGGTGGGCACATCGATGAAATACATTTTAAACCCAACCGTGTTGTCTCCGCTCCCACCCGCGGTATGTCCGGAAGGATAGGTTGTAACGACACCTGCAAAAACCGCCTGTACCCCGAGTATCTTTCCTATGGCAGATGCATCGGATACCGGTATGCCGCTTTTGAATATAATACCACGGCTGTTGAGCATGTCCTGAACTTCCGTCCTCGTCATGACACTGAAGTCGCCGATCCCCATTACCTTTATTGAAACAATGTCTGAAACAATCGGTCCTGCATTGATGTTTTGGGAGAGGTTTTCAAACGGCAGAACGGCAACGCAGCTTATATTCCTTATCTGTTGAGGCGATGACGTAAACTGGCTGAGAGGAGCAGCACATCCTGCAGCAAAGAGTAAGAAAATCGACAGTAAGGAACGCGATTTCATTTGCTCATCTCGCTGAAGATGGCAGATGCGAGCGACCTGGCCGTATCTTCCAATGATTCTCCCTGTTTACCGCTCTGTGCAAATGATCCGGCAAACAGCACCCTGCCGGTCTGCACATTTAAAAGGTTCAATTCTATGCCGACGCTCGGAATGTCATAGTTGCCGTCCGCGCCCCTTCTGTAATCATACTCAAGGATCGAGCCGTATAAAATCATGTTTACCCTGAGCTTTGATACGATCGTTTTTGCAAGCGTCATACCTATAGGAATGCCCCGTTCAAATCCATAATGTACCAGCTGATCCGCTACCTTATCCCAGTCAGTAACCCATACGTTGCTTGATTCAATCAACGCCTCCTGCAGACTGCCGGAGATGACCGCCGTTGCATCCTTTGTGCCGGTGAGGTTTTCAAACGGAGCAACTGCTATAAAGGTATTGTCCGGTATTGTAACGGATCCGGGCTTGTACAGTATGGCACCGGTTGTATCACCGCATCCGGACACCGGCGGAAATGACTGATCTTTCAGAGGAGCAGCGGGGAATCCAGGGGAATAATACGTGGTGTAGACGATCCGGGCATCCTGTTTGAATTTTGCGAGTGCATTCACGGCACTGCTGTAAGACGCAGGCTGGTTATTAGGACCAAAGTTGTATCCCTGAGCATTCATGACGCTGGCAAATGCATCCGGGGAGGTATTCAGATTGTTTATAACAACGGAAGCAGGCATCTGTCCGGAGTTGACCTTTAAGAAGACCGTATGCGTGCCTACGCCGATACTTACCGCACCCAGTTTTACAGGGATTGCCTGGTTGCCCGGAGTGCTGTAATTAAAAACAACAGAACTGTCGATCATTACGTATCCGTCCGAAGGTCCGGGAAAGGCAAGAGTAAGACTGATAACAGCGTTTGAAGGTGTTCGGAACATGAGCTTATCTGCGTTACCGCCGGATTGTATCGTGTACGGTATGGTCCCGGATACGGGGAGCCGTTCGTATGTATGCAGCATCATGCCCATGGTCTGGACTGCTGTGCCGTTGTCGAGTATTCCGGACGTATACCAGCCGGCTACAGGTGCTACAGAGCCGGAGGCGAATGAACTCAGATAAAGTGCCGCTATCGAACATCCCTCCGGTATGGTGATACTCAGGCTGTGCATACCCCTGCTCAGGATAAACGTACCGAGGTCCTGATAGCCCCATGCTCCCGATGACGAAGAGGCAACACTCGTTTTGTCTATTCCGAAAAACAACGGGTTTCCGGTCACGTATACGATAAGGTGGTACCTGCCGCTGTGGGCAACATTGACACGGTAGATAAGCGTATCGGGCGTGTCCCCCAGTCTCGACGTATAGCTTCTGAGGTTCACATTGATAAAGTTCCTGCCGGACAGCAGATCGTAGTAATCATTCATATAGGGCCTGGCGGGTATGCCGTCTTTCTCCCATCCTGCGCTCCTGACGAGTGCAATGGCCCATGAGCCCTGGCTTATATACTGCTGTGCATAGAGTGGTTGTGAAAACCACGGGAAAACCGCAAGTATGAGAAAAGCTATAAATTTAACCCTCTGCATAATATGGAATATCCATATATTTTTTTGGAGTCCCTGTCAATACCTTACTCGATTTCAGGCGGGATTCAAGCTGTTGCTTGACTTTAAAAAAGTTTTTATATAAATTCAATTGCATTAAGCGGGTGTAATTCAGTGGTAGAATGTCGCCTTGCCAAGGCGAATGTCGTGGGTTCGAATCCCATCGCCCGCTTTTTTTATTTACCCCGTTAGAAAGTCCCGCTCTGTAGGGCGGAGATATAATGATGAGTTTAATTTTTGGAGTAAGCTCGCTGTCCGGAGCAGCATCCCTTTCTGACGTATGATATGGCGGCATAGCCAAGTGGTAAGGCAGCGGTCTGCAAAACCGTTATCCTCGGTTCAAATCCGAGTGCCGCCTTTCTCTCATGCAAAATGATGAACTTTGATTCTTGTATTGTTCTTATAAATCCACCCGGTGCGAAAGAATTTTTCTGTTTGTTCAAGGGCAACCTGCTGTTGAGGAATCTCCTGTTTATTGTTGCGAGGTGCGATTTTGCAAGGATGCTCCGTTTTTCTTGTCTTACCGGCGGCACGGCTCTATCAAGCAAGAGGTTATTATAATCACCGATATTCCGATTACCTGCTCTTGAAAAGAAAATCCAATCTATGATGGTTACCTTGACAAACAGGATATAATCCCCATTAATATTTCATAAAAATTGTTTCCCCAAAGAGGAGGCTGTTATGCGAATAAAAACCATTTTTACTTTTATAACGATTGGTATGCTTGCCATGCTGGTCATGTCGGGTTGTTCGGGTAGTTCCAAGAGTTCCGGTTCTAAGCCGGGCGCTCCCACAAATCTTGTTGCAACACCAGCGGACTCGCAGGTAACGCTGCAATGGAACGCGTCAAAAGGTGCAACAAGCTACAACGTTTACGATGCAACCGTAT
>VFSW01012678.1_pt1 | contig 11752 bp, 14 predicted proteins | sample 5358111 | NCBI WGS metagenome assembly VFSW01 (sample SAMN11554181, study PRJNA540505) | mine drainage metagenome | isolation source: sediment from site ElyBrook_90M | place: USA: Ely Copper Mine, Vershire, VT | collected 2017 | reverse complement strand
GTCAAAGATAAGGGACAACGAGCTCGTTCTGCAATGAAGTCTATTTAAGAAAAATCTACATCCTTATCAATGTCGAACGGGTAGAATTTAATAACTGCTAATGAATTAATAGAGGACGTAGGGGAAAAATTAATATCCTATTTATAATAGAGACTTTAATAAATGTCAAGTATTTAGCCCATAAGGGATTAACATAACTTGACAAGGAATTCAATCCATCTTACAATAATTTTTTAACCAGCCAAATATCTCTCTGGAGGAATCCCCAAAATGCTCAAATCGATCACCAGCCCCAAAGCCATAACCGCCTTGTTAATTCTGCAGTTGTTGCCACTGGTGTTATTCCCGGTTGAGTCTTTTGTGGGCAACGCTCAGGGCGCCTCTCAGGAATGGTGGCTGCCATTTATTCTGGGATTATTGACTTTGTGGGCCATCATCGAGGTGATCATCCGCCACAGCCCGGCTACCTGGCCCTGGCACCTGTTCGCCTTTGCTCAAGGGTTTAACATTATCAGCCGCCTGATGATGATCCTTCCCCATGCTATTCAAAATAACAACGGTGTGCAAAGCGTCGATGTCCCTTACGTGAGCCTGACCCTGGCAAGTATTATCCTTTCCGGGTTGTTCCTGTGGTACACCGAGCTTCCCGAAACACGCCTGGGTTTGATCCGCAATTAGATTGATTTTGCGAGGTATTTCTTGCGGTTCTGTCGCATAAAAAAAACACGTAAAATCATTTAAAGATGATATCTTTCATCCTCAAGGGCATTCTGATCGGCTTTTCAATTGCTGCGCCGGTTGGTCCGATTGGGGTTTTATGTATCCGCCGCACGCTGGCATCCGGCAGGTTGGCCGGTTTGCTAAGCGGGTTGGGCGCTGCTACCGCAGACGCCTTCTACGGACTGCTGTCTGCCGGCGGTTTGACGGTGATCTCGGGCTTTCTTATCGGGCATCAGACCTGGCTGCGCCTGTTCGGCGGGATATTTCTGGGTTACCTGGGGGTGAAGACCTTTCTAACCCGGCCCGCCAGGCTGGTGGAGGATAAGGCAGAGCCGAAAGCCATTTCCCGGTTGAAGGATTATAGTTCCACCTTTCTGCTCACCCTGACCAATCCGATGACCATCCTGTCTTTTGCGGCCATTTTCGGCGGCCTTGGCCTGGGTAGCACATCGGGCGGCATTGCCCCGGCGGTTGGCCTGGTAGGCGGTGTATTCCTGGGCTCAGCGGCCTGGTGGATGCTGCTCAGCGGCGGGATGAGCCTGCTGCGCCGGAAGGTTTCCGCTGGCTGGCTGGTGTGGGTCAACCGGGTATCCGGCCTGGTGATTGCCGGTTTTGGCGCGGCAGCGGTACTCTCGATAAATTTCTAAGAAAATCACTTTATATTCAAAAAACCGGAGGTTTTTTGAATATAAAAAAGCGGGTCTTATGTGTACAATTGAATTATCCATTTGAACTAGAGGTATAGCCCATGCTACCGACAAGCATCGAATCAGACTTTGCAAAGCTGCTGCAAGATCAGCTTGACGCAGTAATAAAAAAGCGGGGGCGAGTCAACGTGCTGGTGGCCGGCAGGACCGGTGTAGGTAAGAGCACCCTGATCAATGCCGTTTTTCAGGGCAACCTGGCGACGACCGGGCAGGGACGCCCGGTAACGATGGCGACCCGTGAGATAACCAAGGAGGGTATCCCGCTCTCGATTTTCGATACGCGCGGTCTGGAGGTCAAGGAATACGCCGAGATTATTTATGCACTTGAAAAGGTGATCAAGGACCGCAGCAAGGAAGAAGACCCGGACCGCCACATTCACGTGGCCTGGGTGTGTATTGTCGAGGATTCGGCGCGGGTCGAAGACGCCGAGGTGCATCTGACCGAGATGCTGGCCAATTATGTGCCGGTAGTGGCAGTGATCACGAAAGCCAAGTCCGATGGGGGGTTCCGGCTAAAAGTGCAAGAACTGCTGCCCGAGGCGCGCAACGTGGTGCGCGTCAGGGCCCTGGAAACTACTCTCGACGACGGGTACGTCCTGAAGACCATGGGATTGGAAGACCTGGTAGAAGTGACCATGGAAGTGGTGCCGGAAGGGCGCCGCAATGCTTTTGTGGCCGCCCAGCGGGTCAGTCTGCGGCAGAAAGCCAACCGGGCGCACACGGTCGTGGTCTCGGCTGCCACCGTGGCCGCCGGGATCGGGGCGGTGCCCATCCCCTTTGCGGATGCAGCCCTGATCGTGCCGGTGCAAATATCGATGCTGGCCGGCATCAGCGCCGTGTGGGGGCTGCCAATTACCACGGCTTTTCTGGCCACGTTGATCAGTGGCGCGATCACCGGGTCAGCCGGAACGATCCTGGGACGTGCGGCGGTTGGGGGGCTGTTCAAATTGATCCCCGGGGCTGGTTCGGTGGTGGGCGGTACGATCAACGCCACCACGGCCAGCCTGCTTACCACTGCCTTTGGAGAAGCCTACATTACCACTTTGTATTACCTGATGAAAGATAACCCCGATCGTTTGCCTACCCCCCAGGAAATCGTTGCGGCTTTCAAAGTCCAGTTGAGGATGTCTAGGAAATAAAATTTTGGGTTGTTACAGCGGCCCGGCCGCTGCAACAACCCAAAATTTATTCTAGATCAGTTTCTCTCCACAGTGCGGGCAGGCTACCCAACCGGCCTGCACCGGGGCGCCGCAGTGCGGGCAAGGCGTGGTTTCGACCACCTCGGCGGGAGCCACAGCAGCCGGCGCAACTGGCTCCGAGGGATTGAAGTCAGCCGGCGGTACAGGTTCGCTGGCAACAACAGCCGGGGAGACAGCCGATGAAGTAGTTGAAGCAACGACGACCGGTTTTTGGGGCCGGCGTAGTAGAAGCACGATACCAACAATCACCAGCACCACAACGGCCAACCCGAACAACGGTATGAGCAGTCCCAGCAGACCAAAGCCGCGCCCACCCATCATCGGATAACCGCCAAAGGGCTGCCGCAGCATAGGCATTCCGCCGTAACCAAACAACCGGGCGCCGAGGCCCAGGAAGAGCGGCAGACCCACACAAAAGGCCAGGATAAACACGCCCAGGCCAATTAAAATCCATTTCCAGGTCCTATTCATAAGATAACTCCTTCTAACTATTTCTTTGCAGATCAACCCCTGGTTCTGATGTGTAAAGGGACGTTCGCACCTTTACACACCAGAACCGGGAAAACATCTTAAAATGGCCCGCTGCCGGTACCAGGGGCTCCTGGGGTAGGAGTAACCTGCGGGTTGCCCGGGGTTTGCGAGGGGTTGGGCACAGGAGTATTGAAAAAGCCGCGCCCGCGCAGGCCAGGGCCTGGTAATGTACCACGGCCGCCCCCATTCCAGGGCATGAATCCTGGCTGCCCACCCGGATTCATGAATGGATTATTGAAACGTCTCGTATTATTGCCCGGCGCGCCGAAGGGCGCGTTGCGGTTGAGGCGGGTGAAGTTCGCCGGAAGGTTGGCAAGGCGATTGCGTACTAATAATGAAGCTCCAAAGGCTGCAGCCACACCCAGGCCCAGGGCTACGATTACAACGATAAGTCCGACCCACAATTGTCGCATATTCTTCTCCTGAATTGGATGGATGGTTCCCCATTTTTCAGATAGGTTCTTCTCACGAAATTAAAGATACCACTAACTTATAAAGAATTTGTGAAGAACGGATCAATTTTCCATGAAATTTCAAGAACCCTGGCAAATGCAATTCCGTTATGTTCCAATGATCTATAATAGAGTTCAAAGTAACTGCTCAGGTATGGTGGAAAAAGCGGCGAATTTGAGGGTGATGGGTGCTACACACCTCATCACCCTCAAATTCGCTATTCTTCAGGCCACGGCTGAGCAGTGAAGAATCAAAGGAGAATCCATGATGCTCAGGAAAATTGTTGTTACTGTGGGGAAATTGATTTTGTGTACTTTTGCCTTTTACTTCGGTTTCTTGCTGGGGGCTGTCCTGGCCGGAGTAGCCGGGATTGCCATGCCGGACTTGCCGGCTGGTGCTGATGCAGCTACCGTTCAAAAAGCTTTACAGTTGGCCAGCCTTCTGGTTGCCGTATGCCTGGCATTCTTATCCCCCCGCCTGTCTGCAAATTTTTTCCTGCGCTGGTTGAGCATGGCAGCCCTGGTGTGGCTGGCTTATGGCGTCAATACATATTTGGAAGCCAGCATTTTTACTGCTTATGGCGTAGCTTCTTCGATCAATGTGATTACCAGCCTGGGCGCCGGCCTCTTCAGTGGGGCAGCGGCTGCCTGGGTTTTCCCGCCGGTTGAAAAACCAGCCCCATTCCGGAGCATCGCCGTTCCTTTTTTCAGCAGTTCGGGAAAACGGGCTGGTTATGGCGCATTCTCGCCGCAATTGCAGCCTTCCCACTCGCCTACTATTTCTTCGGTCTGTTGATTTCGCCCATTGTGTTGCCGTATTATCAACAGCAGGGTGGTAATTTGATGATCCCTGCCCTGGGAACGCTTCTCCCGGTTTTGTTTTTGCGCAGTATATTTTTCCTGGTTTCGTCGTTTATGATTTTGGTCACCTGGGGAAAGACGCGCCTTTGGCTGTGGCTTTCACTGAGTGTGGCTATGTTCATGCTGGTAGGCGGAATTGGCATGCTGCTTGGCTCGTTCCTGCCCAATATTCTGCGCGTGGTGCATAGTTTTGAGATCTTGGCGGATTCGTTGGCTTATGTGGGGGCATTGGTGTTGCTTTTCCGTTCCGCCAGGGTCAAACCGCAGGTGCAGCCCGGCAAAGTTGGGTGGAGAGCGGCCGGATAGCATGGTGTGGATTGCTGGTAGAAAATGAAGTTTACGGGAACCAATCCAGGATGGCATACGTCTATTCTGCGGAGGAAACCCATGAAAATGTTAAAACCTGTTCTGTCGTTATTGGTATTTTTATGCCTGGTCAGCGCTTGCAGCGCGCCGGCTGGCGTGGCATCGACGACCACGGCCGTGCCCACTGCTCTTCCACAGCTAACGCCAACATTGGCTCCATCCGCTATTCCGCTTCCTACGCTTACGCAAAGCGGGCCCGGCGCCACCGTTACGCCGGTAGCCGCCGCACTGACCCCCGATATGCTGCGCAATATGGAATTCAAGCTGCCGGTCAACCAGAAGACGGTCAGGCTGGTGGATGGGCGTTATGAGGCCGGCTCAGGCGCAGATTATCTGCTGGTGACTATGGCCGACCCAATTGCTTTTGGGGACATGAATGGGGACGGCCTGGCCGATGCGGCGCTGATCCTGGGTGAAAATATGGGCGGGAGCGGGGTATTCGAGTCGCTGGTGGTAGTTCTCAACCAGGGCGGCGTCCCTACCCAGTGGGCCGATACGCAGATTGGTGACCGGGTGAAGGTCAATACGATAGCGATCCAGGACCAGCAGGTGCGGATGGATATGCTCGTCCCGGGCCCGAACGACCCGATGTGCTGCCCGAGCCTGGCCGAAACGCAGACCTATCGCCTGACCAAAGGTGGGCTATTTATGACTGCTCTGACCTCGCAGGCGTCTGCGGGTGAAGCGCGCAGCATAAAAATCACCAGCCCGCTCGATTTTACGGATGCAGGCGCTTCGGTTGAAGTTAAAGGCGATTTCAGCCTTGCGCCGTTCGAAAACACATTGACATACACGATCCAGGATGACTCGCACCATGCGCTCGACCAGGGCTCTTTCCAGGTCAAGCCAGATACACAAGGAGGGTCAGGGAGCCTGGAGGCTACGATCGATCTTTCGAAATCTTCTCCAAGCATGCTCATTCACCTGGATATCCAGGACGTCAGTGCGGCAGATGGCTCGATCCTGGCCTTAGGGTCGGTCGAACTGCTCCGAAAATAACGCCATTCAGATCCGGGAGGGCACCACACGGCACCCCCCCCAAAGAGCCAAAATGACGTAAAATAGGAGTACCTATGAAGAAAGGATCGGGGACAGGGTTAATATTCGTCGCGGCTGCGGCAGCAGTGCTGCTGGCAGGCGCGGTGTTCCTTTCGAACCGCCTGCGGCCGCATGTCTATGCGGGCAACTTTCTGGCCACCCCTGTGCCGGCTTATAATTTCAGCCTGACCGGCAGCGACCAGAAGCAGTATCATTTGAGCGATCTGCGCGGCAAGCTGGTGCTGTTATATTTCGGCTACACCTCCTGCCCGGACGAATGTCCGACCACCACCGCCATCCTCGAAAGCGTGCTCGACCAGTTAGGCAGCCGGGCCGGAGAAGTACAGGTGGTGATGATCACCGTTGACCCGCAAAAAGATACTCCCCAGGTCTTACAGGCGTATTTTGCAAAGTTTGGCGGGCGTATCCTTGGCCTGACCGGCGACCTGGCCGCAATCACCCAGACGACCAAACAATACGGGGTTTTCTTTCAAAAAAAAGTCGCTGCAGATGGGACCTATTCCGTTGACCATTCGCTTCTGCTCGAATTGATCGACAGGCAGGGCAATATTCGGGTCATTTATCCCTACAACACCCCGGCCGATGCGATTAGCGCGGATGTGGCATATATGCTCAACCATTAATTTTTTACCGCAATAAGAAAACCCGCACCAGCCCCAGCAAGGCGCTGCCGGCGATTAGCCAGGTGGTGTTGGTGTGAAAACGGAAAAGCAGCCCCAGGCTGACCAGGGCAATGGCAATCGTGATCGGGTCGACCAGGGCGGTCGCAGCCAGTTGGACGGTGACCCCCAGCATCAACCCCAGCGAAGCTACATTGACCCCATCCAGAAAGGCGGAGGCCCAGGCCGAATTGCGGATGTAGGGGATAAACAGGCTGCTGATGGCGACGAAAAAAAACGAGGGCAGGAAAATTCCCAGGGTGGCCAGCAGCGCCCCCGGCAGGCCACCTAACAGATAACCTATGAAGGTGGCCGTGGTGAACACCGGCCCCGGGGTTACCTGGCCGATGGCAATGGCGTCGATCAATTGTTTGTCGGTCAGCCAGCCCAGGCGGGTGACGAAATCAGCGCGCAGGAAGGCCAGCAAGACGTAGCCGCTTCCATATAATACCGCCCCGATCTTGAGAAAATTGAGGAATAATAACAGCAGGCTAAAGGGAGCGGCCGCCGCTCCGGCTGCCAGACTCAGGCTCGAGAGGGGTAATAACAGTGCAGAGACTTTCACTGTCTTCAGGCGGCGCCAGTTTTCGCTTGCCATTACCAACAGTCCGGCTGCCAGCAGCAGGACCAGAATATTAACGTGCAAAAAATACAACCCAACTACGGCTGCCCCGGTCACGGCGGTCAGCCAGCCTTTAACCGCCTTCTGGCCGAGACCCCACAGCGCCTGGGCCACAATGGCGATCACCACCGGCAGGACCCCGTAGAGAATGCCCCCGGCCGCCGGGGTTGAGCCGTAACGCACGTACGCCCAGGCCAGCGCCAGCACGATCAACATGGCGGGGGAAATGAAGCACACGCCTGCCAGCACCAGCCCGGCCCAGCCGACCCGGCGGAAACCCAGGTAAATGGCCATTTCGGTAGACGTTGGCCCGGGAATCAGGTTGGCGGCACCGAGCAGATCGAGGAAAGCCTGTTCGTCGATCCATTTGCGCCGTTTGACCACCTCATCGCGCATGATGGCAATGTGGGCAGCCGGTCCGCCAAAAGCAGTCACGCCCAGGCGGAGGAAAAACAGGGTTACCTCGGCCAGGCGGCTGCGCATAGATGGCAGGTCAGTTGAAGTTCCCATCCTTGACCGTTATTATACTCAAAAAAGAGTTCTTTGGGAGTTGCCGTGGTGACTCCCAAAGAAACAAACAATGGATTTCATTTGTGGTAATATTTCTTTAATGCATACACACATCAACACCGGCGTTGAAAAACGCTTTGTAACTTCGATCGTGCTGACCGTGCTGATCCTGGTGGCCGAGGTGATCGGGGGGATCTGGACGGGCAGCCTGGCGCTGCTTTCGGATGCGGCCCACGTTTTCATGGATATTTTTGCCCTGGGACTGAGTTACCTGGCCTTGCGCCTGTCGGCCCTACCGGCCGACGACCGGCATACCTATGGCTACCACCGCCTGGAGGTGCTGGCCGCCCTGTTCAACGGGGTTTCGCTGCTGGCCATCGCCCTGGGCATCTTCTGGGAGGGATACCAGCGCTGGCAGGCCCCGGTGCACGTGCGCAGCGTCGAGCTGCTGGTGATCGCCGTAATTGGCCTGGTGGTCAACCTGGTGGTGGCATTCGTGCTGGGTGGGCACCAACACGCCGACGAGCATGGCCCCGAGCGCAGCCCGGGGGGGCATTCCCATGAAAAAGAAGACCTCAACCTGCACAGCGCCTACCTGCACGTGGTGGGTGATGCCATATCGTCAGTAGGCGTGATCGTCGCCGCCGTGGTGATTACTCTGACCGGTTTGGAGTGGGTTGATCCGTTGGTCAGTATGCTGATTGGCGGGTTGATCCTGGTCAGCGGGTACCGGGTGATGCGCAGCTCGCTGCACATTCTCATCGAAGGGGTGCCGGTGGGCATGTCGATCCAGGGTGTGGCAGACGTGATCGGCAAGGTGCCGGGTGTGCAAGAAGTGCACGACCTGCACGTGTGGAGCATCTGTTCGGGCAACGTGGCCTTGAGCGCTCACCTGGTCTTGAATGACCACGGTACGCAGGAGACCCGCCTCCTGATGGCCCAGGTCAAGCAGAAATTGTTGACCGAATTTGATATCGAGCACACCACCATCCAGTTGGATGAAGGGGATTGTGCCCAGGGCGAACAAAACTGCGGGGGAGTGAGGGCCGTATGAAAATTATTGCAATGTGGATCCCAACAGTAGTTTTGATGGGTCGTGGATCATCAAGAACGGCGGAACCGAAACCTGGGACAGCAGCCAGGTCGAAGTGCGCTATATCACCGGGGCCAGATTGCAAACCGGGGCAGACACGTTGACGCTGCCGCGCGACGTACCTACAGGCAGCAGCCTCAGATTTTCTCTGGATATGAAAGCCCCTGCGGCTGGCGGCACCTATTTTTCAACCTGGGGGTTGATGCAGGGTGATCGAGTCATCTGCCGGTGGACAATTGCTATCTTCGTGCCGAAGTATTAGTTTTTATCCGAAAATTAGGAAGTTTCACTTTTTTATATACAAAAAACCGCAGGTTTTTTGTATATAAAAAAGTGATTTCCTACTTTTCTGCTAACAACCCGGCGCGAAACTGGTCTATGTCCTCGGAGGGCTGAGGGAAGTGCATGTCCAACTCTTCCAGGCGCTTGACCAGGATGCTGGCCACCACCAGGTCGCGGTACCAGTTATGATTGGAAGGCACGATGTACCAGGGAGCTGAAGCGGTGCTGGTTTCCGACAGTAATTCCTGGAAAGCCAGCATATATTGGTCCCACAATTTGCGCTCGCTCAGGTCGGCCGAGCTGAATTTCCAGCGTTTTTCGGGCATATCGATGCGTTCGAGCAGGCGCTTTCGCTGCTCGTCCTTGGTGATGTTCAGGAAGAATTTCAGGATCGTAACACCTTCTTCGACCAGCATGCGCTCGAAATCGCATATCTGCTGGTAATGGCGACCCCACTGCTCGGCAGGCTCCAGGTTGTGCACGCGCACCACCAGGACCTGTTCGTAGTGGCTGCGGTTGAAAATCACCAACTCGCCCCTGGCCGGCACCTGGGCGTGGATGCGCCATAGGTAGTCGTGATCTGCTTCGGGGGGCGTGGGTACTTTGAAGGATGACACCTGCACACCCGCAGGGTTCACGCCTTCGAACACCTGGCGGATGACGCCATCTTTACCGGCGGTGTCCATAGCTTGCAAGACGACCAGCACTTTGTGTTTGTGCTCTGCATAGAGCACACTCTGCAGCCGGTCGAGCTCCTGGGTCAGCGCCTGAAGTTTGGCCAGGCCATCTTCTTTGCCTCCGTCGAAAGCGCGCTTGTCGTCCGGATCGAAATCCTCCAGTTTGATTTTCTGAGAAGGTTTGACACGATAGCGATCCATTGGCACCTCCTATCTTCTATCCGAAAGGTTTCAATTTTTGAAGAACGTAGTTTTCACAGTTATCCAAGCCAATTACTTATTTCCTTGGAGTAAAGACGATCGTATCTGCCAGGTTTCGGTCCATGGTGTAATTCGCATAGATAGCGTTGAGCTCTGCGTCTGTCCAGCGTGCGTGCTGCGAATCCCAACCGGAAGGGTTGAAAAGCAGAATAAGGGAGAATTCTTTATTTTTAATCTGATTTACGAAGGGGTTCTGGTCCCACAACCCGGCATCGGCCATCATTTTGAACTCAAAAGGCTGGTAATAAATGCTCTTCCCGCTCACCGGCAGCAGACCCATATGCTCGTCCGCCAGGACGACCCCCGGGGTGTTTTTCACCAGGGTGGCCAGGCGTTCCAGTTCGGTGGATTGGAACAGCATGCGCGATATGTGGCGCGGATAATACTCGTGCTTTGACCAGTTATAAATCGTGGTCACCTGGAAGGCAATCAGTAAGACCAGCGCTGTACGCCACAGCCGGTTATTTTTCTCAAGCCAGGCGATCAGCGCCCCGGCCACCAGGCTGAGGGCGGCCGAGAATTCAAACAGATAGTTTACATTCGAGCCGTCTTTACCGATGGTCAGGCCGGATAGTACTGCCCCGACCAGGTAAGGCGCCACCAACCACCATGAAGACACGCGCCAGGGTTTGATCGCCCCGGCGATCAGGAAGGCGGCCGCCCCGACCACCAGGAAGCGCATATTTTTCCAGATGGGATCGATATAATCCTGCACGGTCTTCCACACATAAGCGTTGACGTTGGCGGTGATGATATTGGTATAAAAACCGCCCAGGGTAACCAGGGTCAACAGGACCAGCAGCACAAGGCTGGCGCCGCCCACCAGGACTGCCAGGTGGAAGGCGCGCCGGCGCGGGGTGAGATGCACCAGCCAGACGAAAGCCGCCATAGGCGCTGCCAGGGCGTAAGTCTGGCGGGTAAAGATGGCCCCTACCAGTAAGGCTGCCCCGCCGATCAGCCAGGGCTGGCCTTTTATTTCATTTCGAAAAGATTGGAACAGGTTTTGTTGGGGTGGGGGACCTGCCTGAGCCAGGGCCACCCGCGAAGAGCCGCGCACGATCACGTACAGCCCGGCCCAGCTCAAGGCCAGCGCCAGGCTGTCGATGCGGTTGAGCGGCGACCAGTGAAAGATGTACGGGGACACCAGTAGCAATAACCCGCCCGTGACGCCAGCCAGGTTGCTGCGCGTCATGGCCTGTAAAGTCAGGCCGATGAATAAAGCCGAAGCCAGCACGCTGAGGATGGATAATAACCGCCCGTACCAGAAGGCCGGCCCAAAAATCCACACAAACGGCGCCTGGATCAGTGGGAAAAGCGGCGGGTAGTTGGAAATGGTATACGGGGCCTGGCTCAAATTATTGTGATAGATGTTTTGGAAATGGGCCAGGCGCAGGGTCTGGTCGAGCAAGGGGCCTTCGCCGTAATCGAGCGTATACGGGAAAAAGATGGCTTTCCAATCCTGCTCGATGAACATTTTGAGCGGGGGCAGCAGGCTATAGATCAAAAAGGCCACCGCAGCCGCCAGCGCCAGCCTTGGCGCCCAGGTTTTGAGGAATCTCCAGAGGGTTTTCATGCTGGCTCAATTATAACCCGGCTTGCCCTGTCGTTGGACGGGGTCGCCACTGTATTTGACCATCGCGAGATTGATAACTGGTCAATTCCGCAGTCTTTTGCCCGCCGACCAAACCACACCATAGTGTTATCCAAGACAGGCCATTTTCCATTACTGCTTCTTGTGATCCACTCGATAAAC
>VFSW01012677.1_pt1 | contig 11753 bp, 13 predicted proteins | sample 5358111 | NCBI WGS metagenome assembly VFSW01 (sample SAMN11554181, study PRJNA540505) | mine drainage metagenome | isolation source: sediment from site ElyBrook_90M | place: USA: Ely Copper Mine, Vershire, VT | collected 2017 | reverse complement strand
CGCCATTGCGGCGATCCATCCAATCATCACCGACTTTCACCACGGGCTGCTAGGGTTCTGCTCTTGGTTGATTGCGAAATAACCAGCATCAGAAATTGAAACGGTCGGGACGAGACATGCCGGAATTAGGGGTAGATTCTAACGAGTTCGAGTGAACGGCGGACCCTGACGATATATGGTCCCTGAAAGGTGTTAATGTAATGCTCGATGGAAGGAAGCGCATCGGCGAATATCCGACCCATCTCGGCCCCCGCTAGGCCTGCGCGCGCTAAAGAAAATTCCCGCGCCTGAGATGCCACGACCGCTCGTAGTTCGTTCTCTTTCCGATGGTGTTCCGTGTCTTTCGTAAGGATTATCCATTTCCGCTGCGAAACGTCCACGATCCATTTATCGTCTCTCTCGTTTTCCTTAAAGTGCCGATCATGGAGTTGATAGCAAGCGCCTTTTGAGCTGAGAGCAGCTGCTACGTCTTTGCGACCTAGCGACCTATCGATAAAGAATAGTGACGACGGTGGGGCGAGGAGTAGCAGTTGTTTTCTACCCGTTGCAGAAAGACCTACTGCTGCGTGGCTTCTAGTTCACAACGGAGTGCTTCTTCAATCTCGATGACTTTTCGGTCGTAGTCCTCTGCCAAATGGGAAATAGAATCGCCAGCCCAAAAACGCTGAAGAATCATGGCAGTAGGAATACCTGTGTCACGCAACACGGCGCGACCCCAAGATACGTACGGATCGATGACAACCATTTTAAGGTCTGCGGCAGAGAAATGATCCTTTCTCGTGAAAGGATAAAATCTGAGTGGCGAACCCTCCGAATTCCGCTCTATGCGTTGCAAAAACATTTTGACGATGTCCTCCATGACTGTCTGTCCAGGTTGGGAGACATTCAAGAGTTCGCCAAATTTGCGGACGAATAGATTCATTTTGTCGGTTTCTAGGTCGAAATCGGCAAGCGGACGATCGGAACCGAATTTCTGCCTAAGAAATTCGACCGCGTCGCGTGCTTTATACAGGGGTAGGCCGTGTTTTGTCCGAATGGCGTTGAGCACATGGGCTTCGACCAGATTAATGAAAGAGAGCGTTAGTAGCTTTTCTTCGTTATCATCAAGAAACGGCTCTGGCGGTTGGATTATCGGGCTGAAGAACCGTTTTCCATCTCGGATGGGATAGTAGCGACCCTTAATCCAAGAGCGGAGAGTATTAGGCGGTACGTGCAGATAGTGCGCGGCCTCTCGTACCGTGTAGACCGGAAGAAGCCGCGGATCTTGGCCTCCGTAGATGCTGAAATTTTCTTGCTCTGTCGTCATGCTAGTTGCACGGCCAACATTCTAACAGAGACGTTGGGTGCGTGCGGCTTAGGGCACACAACTAGCTTACATGGAAAAAACGTGACAACCTAAAATGTCACTTTACCAGAAAAGATCGAGCAAATCAGGGGTTTTTTCGTCGATCCAGTGGCCGTTTCTTGCGCTTCTTTTCGGCGTCCAAGGATTTATCGATTTCATCTTTGGGAACGTGGATCAGCGCCCGCATGAACTTCCCGAACGATAAGCCATTGCCCGATAAGCCGAGAGATTTGCCCATGCGTTCAGGCTACCCTCTCGGCTTCTTTGCGCGCAAGCGCGAGGTATTACACTGATAAAAACAAGTCTCGGAAGATGTCAGGATTGTGCCGATTGTTGTAGCGCCAAGCGAATTCGTTCACGTAGAGCGGCAGGTACTGTTTGCTCACCTGATGAAAACTCCCCATGATGCCGCGCTTTAGAAGCGACCAGAACGATTCAATCGTGTTCGTGTGAATCTTTCCTCGCACGTATTCCTCGTTACGATGATTGACCGCGCCGTGCGTGTAACCGGCCTTGCTCAAGTTGATGACCATCGATTTGCCGTGTGGTCCGCGATTCTGGGGATTGCGCTTGTTCCTATGCTTGTTGGCCTCTTTTCCGCCGATGTAGGTTTCGTCCACTTCGGCCTCGCCCGCCAGCTTCATGAACGTCTCGTTTTCCATCGCGGCGCATAGGCGATGGATCATGTACCACGCGGTACGATAATCGCCCGTTCCAATCTGCCGATGTATCTGGAGAGCAGATACGCCCTTCTTCGCTTGGCAGACCAGATAGGCGACCTGAAACCACGTCTGCAGGGGAAACTTCGTATTCTCGAAGATCGAGCCGGAGAGCACGCTAAAACGATAGCCAGTGTTCTTTTTGAGAGGCTTGGGATTCTTCAAATCGTGGCAATCAGGATTCGCGCATGTCCAATGGAAAGGCCGCTTCTTTAGCTCGTACACCTTGACGTTCTCGCATCGCGGACAGGTGACGCCATTGGGCCAGCGCATATCGCGAAGGAAGGATTTGCAATCATCTTCCGTGCGAAACTGTTCCATCAATTGAGTGAGAGTCTGGCGCGCCTGAGTAGCTTTCGGCTTTCCGCCTTCAACCTTCGTGTTCATGAGCGTAAGATTAGCGCAAATCCGTTCTTATGTCAACTGCAACATAATCGCCAACTGCGAGTGGGTTTGTTTTCGCACTTTTGAATCGGATGGCACGGTGCGCGATGGGTTCGTTTGTGCAATCGACCGCGAGGCGCGTCCGAGCGGTCGCCCTGGGCGCAGCGAGGGGTCTCGAATACCACCAAAGGCGATTGGGATTCCATCGGCGTCTGCCGAAAACCCCTTTATTTTCAAGGCATTAATGGGTTTGTTTTTGCACTTTTGCATTATCGTGCGAGGCCTCGAAACGAATACGGCGCCCACTCGGGCGCCGTATTCGCAGTATAACATTTTGGTTGGTACGAATCACTGGCAGTTTCAGACCTCGCGAGGGTTGAGAAATCGAGTGTTCGGAGAGATAAGAGGATATGGGTCTGGAACGCGCCCTGGAGGCAAGTCGCATGGCCATGACGATAGAGTCGGCAATCGCTCGCGAGAGTATCCGCGAGGCTCTCGCGCAATATTCCATGCTGCTGGACGGGGACGGCATCAAGCCCGACGCGCGGAGGTGGGCCGACAAGCTGTTCACGTCCGATGCGGTCTTCGTGTCGCATTATCCCGATGGAACCGAGCAGATTCGCCTCGAAGGCAGGGAAGCAATCTTCAAGACGTTCGGGCGGCCGGGTTCGCCCGAGGTCGCGGGCCGGCATTTCATGGTGAATACGGTCTTCGACGAACTGACCCCGACGACGGCGAAAACTCGCACTTCGGCGCTCATCCTTCGGCGCTCATCCAGGTTTCAAAGCGGGATCAGGATTGCGCCAAAAAGAAAGGCATATTGAATGGCGGCCAGCCGGTACTCTCCGCGATCCTCGTGTACCACGATACCTGGGTCCTCGACGCCGGGGAGTGGAAGAAGCAACTCAGCATCCTGCGCCGCGACACTTGAAATCACGCGGCCGACTTAGCCGAGGCGAAGACCCGCGTGGCGGGCAAAGTTGCGAAAGTCGCGATCGCGCGTGATGAGCGTTACGTCATGGTCGATACAGGACTGCGCTATCAGGGTATCGGCAACGCCGGCCTTCAATCCGCGGCGTAGCAAGTTCGCACGCAATTGGCCGGCACGTTCCCAATAGCCATCCAGAATCGGGAGGTGTGGAATCGCAAGAAAGACCGCCGCGGCGTCGTCTTGAACCTCTCGGCCACTGAGCAATTCGGTCACCACCACCGGCGGAAGGATTCCCTGCTCATTTTCGAGCACTGTATCCAACGCCGCGACATCCTCGCCCTCATCGCCCGCCAGGTAAGCGACGATCGAACTAGTATCCAGCGCTACCACTTGCGATCTTTACGAAGCTCGTCGAGATCCAGTGAGATTTTGAGCTTACCGCGCATTTTTCGTAGCTCGGCGTACGCTTGTTTTGCCGACAACAGCTCAAGTCCCTTGCGAACGGTATCGCTTATTCCAGCCTTTGAGACCTCTTGAGCTCTGGCTAAAAGATCCCGACTCACATGCACAGTGATCTTCTGTTCCGCTGCTCTCATGCCGTAGAGGATACCAGCATTCGATGCCGTAAAGAAATACGGCATCGGCGCGAGTCTCAGTACGCGCGTTGTTTACGGCCAGATTGCGCCGGAGGCGATCAGCGCGTCGCGTTCCGCGCGCGAGAGACCCAGCAGATAGCCGAGGACCGCGTCGGTGTTCTCGCCGACATCGGGCGCGATAGTTCGCACCGAGGCCGGCGTTCCCGACAGCTTGAACGGGATGCCGGTGATTTGCGAAAGCTCGCCATCGGCACGCTTCACGCCCGGCCAGAAGCCGCGCTCCTTCAACTGCGGGTCGCGCGCACAGATATCGGCGCCATTTTCGACGATGCCGGCGGCGACTTTCGCGCGTTGCAGGATCATCATTGCGTCTTCGGCGCTGCGCTCGCGCGTCCATCGAATAAGGTTCGCATCCAGCTCGATATGATTTTTCATCCGCAGATAGAGCGTTTGAAACTTCGGCTCCGAGGTCCACGCCGGCGCGCCGATCGCTTTCACCAACCGCTCCCATTCGCCTTGCGAGCGAGCGGAAATCGCAACCCATCGGTCGTCATCATCCCCGAGCGGGGCGCATCGATAGACTCCATGTGGCGCCGCCGGTCCTTCCTGCGAATTGTACAGCGGTGGCGTCTGCTCGCGCTCGTTCACGGCGATATCGAGCAGCGACGGTCCGACCACGCTGACCACGGCCTCGAATTGCGAGAGATCGACGAACTGACCCTGCCCGGTACGACGCCTGTGGTAAAGCGCGATGAGAGCCGCGAGCGCGCCGGTGTAGCCGCCCGCCATGTCGGCATACGAATAGCCGTATCCGGCGGGCTCCCCAGTGTCCTCGGCCATCAGCTGCGTGTAGCCGCCGAGCGCCTGTAGCGTGGGACCATAGCTGACATAGCTCGCGCGCGGTCCGGTGTGCCCGAGCCCCGACATACTGATGCAGATGATGTCGGGTTTGATTTGCGCCAGGCTCCCATAGTCCATCCCCCACGCCGACATGACGCGCGCGGAGAAGTTGTCCATCACCAGGTCGCTCTTCATCGCAAGCTTGCGCGCGAGCGCGAGGCCGTCGGGATGGCCCATGTTGAGCGCGACCGACAATTTGTCGCGATGGAGATCACATTGCAGGCCGCGCTTGCGATCGCCGATCATCGACGGCAACTTGCGCTCGATCTTGATCACCTCGGCGCCGTGGTCCGCGAGGATGCGGGTGGCGACGGGGCCGGCGACGACCCAGGTGAAATCGAGCACGCGCACGCCCGCGAGCGGCAATTGTTTGGTCGCCATCAGATGATGCCCTCGGCGCGCAATGCCGCCATCTCCTCGGGATCGATTTGCAACTCCTCGCGCAGAATCTCGCCGGTATGCTCCCCGAGCAGCGGCGGGCGGCGATACGCGCGCCACGGGGTGCCATTGAAAAGATACGGCGCGCCCGGATAGAGGAAGCTGCGCCCGAGTTCCGGATGCTCGACTTCGGCGAAAAACCCTCGATCGTCGAGTTGCTCGTCTTCGAGCAGCGCCTCGGGCGCGCGCACGATGGCATACGGTTGGCGCAGCAGCTGTGCGCGCTCCAGCAGCTCGTCGCGATTGTAGTTCGCAACCCATTCGTCGAGGACATCGAACAGATGCTCGGCGTTGACGGAGCGATACATCACGTCATTCCACTTCGGGTCGATGAGGTCCTGCGCTTTGCCGTCGCCATTGACCCATTCGATGAGCGAGGTCCAGTCGCCGAGCGTGCAATGCATGATGTAGCCGTCGCGGCATTTGCCGACGCGAAAAAACCGGCTCCAATGCAACGTGCCCCGCCGTGGCTCGGTCTGCCCGCGCTCGAAGTAGCTTCCCGCGACATGCTCGACCGCCGAGGCTGTCGCTTCCTGCATGCTGAGGTCGATCCATTGACCCTCGCCGCTGGAATCGCGCGCGAGGAGCGCCGTCATCGCGGCGATGGCGCCGTAGTACGCCGACGAATGATAGGCCTGCAATCCGAGCGGCCGCACCGGAGGGCGTCCCGGCGATCCGTTTACGTAGAGCATGCCTCCCATCGCGGTGATGACGGTGTCATCGGCGACGAAATCGCGATAGGGGCCGGTCTGCCCGAACGGCGCAATCGAAAGAAGAATCAGTGCGGGATTCGCGCTGTGAAGCGTATCCCATCCGAGGCCGAGCATCGCGAGCTCTCCGGGTGCGAAACTCTCGATGACCACATCGGCGGAACGCGCGAGCGCCAGCGCCAGCTCCCGGCCGCGAGGATGCGCGAGGTCGAGCGTCAGCGAGCGTTTGTTGAGATTGTAGAACCAGAAAAACAGGCTGCGATCATGATGCGGCAGGTCATTGTAGAAGGGACCGATGCGGCGGCCATCGTCGCCGGCGGGCGGCTCGACCTTGATGACGTCGGCGCCCATGTCGGCGAGCAATCGCGCGCACAGATGCGCCTGATGCGTGCTGAGATCGAGCACGCGCAATCCTGCGAGCGCGCCGACACTGGCCACGATTTTACTTTTTAACTTCGGGCGCCCGGTGGCGGTCCTGGGTCGCGAAGGAGGTCAAATCGAGAGTCGGGTCGATTTCCTGTAAAACCTCGCCATGGGGACCGGTGCGCGCGCCGCCGCGAACGCGGATAGTCTCGAAGGTCTCGGGATTGACCCATCGGACGCCATAGACGTTGGGCTTGGCCTGGTCGTCATCGGTTTCCGGATGCGGGATTTCGCCGGGCTTATCGAAGTAGGTAACTTTTTTAAGTGCCATAATGATGAGCCTCGAATGATATGGCCGAGGCTGAATCTTTTCAAATGGACTATCGCGGTGCGATATGAAAGCCGAATCTAATTTGTCCGACGATCCCAGACTTCTACAAATCGATGCCGAGACTTTGTTCACGATGTCGCCGACGAAGCGCATCGAGCGGCAGAACGACCCTGATCATTCACCCGCACCGCGGCTGTTCCTCGCCGGATGTTCGCAAGGCAACCTCGCGCGCGTCCGTAATGACATTGACGACCAGGTGGCGGAGCAACTGCTCGCCATCGCCGCGACTGAACCTCCATGGCGCGATCCATGGGTATTGCCTCAATGTATCGGAAGGCTTCTCGATGTTTTGTCTAACCACGCGACTTCCGCGATTGGGTCTGCTTCGAGGACGCCTCTGACTGTCGGGCCCGGGGTGATCCACCATCTTTCGAACCATCTGAAATACCAACACTCAGCGACGATTGTGGGAGGAGATTCGGCGCAAGGCGCGCAGATGATGGCACGGTTTGCCGAGCAGGGATTTCCCTCCACGCTGGTTGAAGCGGGATTTAAGCATGTCAGCGATTTTTGGGAGCCGTGGGTGGTCGCCTTGGAGGATGGGGAGATTGCCGCAATAGCGTTCGCAGCGCGCCTAGGCGACATCGGAGCGGAAATCGGCGTCCATACCTTCCCGAAATTTCGCGCGCGCGGATTCGCGGCCGCAGTTACAGCAGCATGGTCATCGCTGCCGAGCCTCGATGGACGCGCGCTCTTCTACAGCACCTCGAGGTCGAATCGCTCATCGCAGTGCGTCGCTTCCCGCCTCGGCCTCCGGATGATCGGCGCGAGCGTTAACATCAGCTGATGGCTCTCTCGTCGGCCGAACTGACACTCGCGCGGAAGAGTCGGCTAAGTTAATCTGATTTCCCTCGACATCATCTAAAATGCGCGGCGCCCCAACGGCTGCATCGCGCGAGTATCCAGTGCCCGAAACCGATTACAAAGCCACGCTGCAACTGCCCAAAACCGATTTCCCGATGAAGGCAAACCTGCCCAAGCGGGAACCCGAGATGCTCACGAAGTGGGACGACGCGGGCCTCTACGCGCGCTTGATGGAAACGCGCAAGGACGCCGCGACCTGGATTCTGCACGACGGACCGCCCTATGCGAACGGGCGCGTGCACCTCGGCACCGCGCTCAACAAGATTCTCAAGGATTTCGTGGTGCGCTCGCGCTCGATGCTCGGCAATCGGTCGCCGTTCGTTCCCGGATGGGACTGCCACGGCATGCCGATTGAGCATAAGGTGTCGCGCGCGCTGGGACCCGAGGCGCGCACGATGCCGAAACTCGAGCTGCGCAAGCTGTGCCGCGCTGAAGCCGAGAAGTGGGTTGACCTGCAGCGCACCGATTTCCGCCGCCTCGGATGTATCGGCGACTGGTTCAATCCGTACCTCACGATGGCAAACGAATATGAGGCCGCCGAGATCGGTGTGCTCCGCAAGCTGGTCGAGTTCGGCTACGTCTATCGCGGCTTGCGTCCGGTGCATTGGTGCTTCGATTGCCGCACCGCGCTGGCCGAGGCCGAGGTTGAGTACGAGGAGCACAAGTCGCCATCGATTTATGTGAAGTTCGCGCTGAATGCGAATGTTGGCGATGCGGCAAAGCTGGCCGCCGATCAGGATGAAGGCGCGGAACTCGCGGCTGCGCACAAGGCGGGAAAATTGTTCGCCGTCATCTGGACCACGACGCCTTGGACGCTGCCCGCAAACCTCGGAATCTCACTCAACGAGACTTTCGATTACGTCGCGCTCAAGTCAGGCGAAAATTACTACATCGTGGCGCAGAAGCTCGCCGAGGAAGTTATCAAGGCGACCGGGATTCACGTCGATAAAGGAATTCCGCTCTCGCGCGAGGACCTCAAGGCGCTCGATGGGCAGGACATCTTTCGCCATCCGTTTTTGGATCGCGACGTGAAGCTGATGTACGGTGCGCATGTTACTGCCGACGCGGGAACCGGCCTGGTGCATACCGCGCCGGGCCATGGCTACGAGGATTTCGTGGTCGGCAACCAGTACGGCCTCAAGCCGATGACGCCGGTCAACGGCAGCGGCATTTTCACCAGCGGCGACTGGGAGGGGCAGAACGTCTTCAAGGCGAACCCCGCGATCGTCGAGTATTTGCAGAAAATCGGCGCGCTGCTGCACGGCGAGACGCTGGCGCACAGCTATCCGCATTGCTGGCGATGCCACAATCCGTTGATTTTTCTGGCGACCGAGCAGTGGTTCATCAACATCGACCATCAGGGGCTGCGGGAAAAGATGGTCGCGGAAATCGATGCCGTCACTTGGACGCCGGCGTGGTCGCGCGATCGCATCCGCAACATGACGCAGACACGCCCCGACTGGTGTATCTCGCGCCAGCGCGCGTGGGGCGTGCCGATTCCGGCGCTCAAATGCGAAACCTGCGCGAATGTGATGCTCGACCTCGAATCGATGCAGCGCGCCGAGGAAATTTTTGCGCGCGAGGGCACCGACGCATGGTATCTCCGGCCGGCGAGCGACTTCACCGCGCCGAATGCGCGATGCCCCAAGTGCGGAGCTGATTCCTTCACCAAGGAAGATGACATCCTCGATGTGTGGTTCGATTCGGGCAGCTCGCAGGCCGCCGTTCTCGCAATGCGTCCCGACCTGCGGTGGCCCGCGGATGCTTACCTCGAAGCGGTCGAGCAGGCGCGCGGATGGTTCAGTTCGTCGTTGGTGTGCGCGGTCGCGACGCGCGAGTCGGCGCCGTTTCGCAACGTCATCAGCCATGGCCTGACGCTCGATGACAAAGGCCGCAAGATGTCGAAGTCGCTGGGCAACACCGAGGACGCGCAGGATGCGGTCAATCGCCTCGGCGCCGACGTGATCCGCCTCGTGTATGCGTCGCTGGTGTATTCCTCCGACATGAATCTCGGCAAGACGATTTACGATGCGGTCTCGGAGTCATATCGCAAGATTCGCAATACCTGCCGCTTCGTGCTCGGCAACCTCGCGGATTTCGATCCGGCGCGCGATGCGATTCCGTATGCGCAGATGCTGGAATTTGATCGCTACATGTTGGCGCGCACCGAGAAGCTCAAGGCCGACGTTCGCAAAGCTTACGAGGCGTTCGACTTCCAGGCCGTCTATCATGCGGTGCTGAACTTCGCGGTCATCGATTTGAGTTCGCTGTTCATCGACGTTGCACGCGACCGTCTTTATTGTGGCGGCGCGAATTCGCGCGAGCGCCGCTCGGCGCAGACCGCGCTATACAATGTCCTCGACGCGTTGGTGAGGATCCTCGCGGTGCTGATCCCGTTTACTGCCGACGAGGTGTACTTGCACATGCCGGGCGAGAAGCTTGCGAGCGTGCATCTGCTGACGCTGGCGCCGCCGCATCCTGAGTGGGCCGACGAGCAACTCCTCGCGCGATGGGAACGGCTGCTCGACATCCGCAGCGAAGCGCTCAAGCTGCTCGAAACGATGCGCCAGGCCGGTACTATCGGCGCACCGCTGGAGGCCTCACTCCAGCTCGATTGGGGTTTGGAAATGGAAGGTTCCGCGATTCCGAGCCCAAAGGTTGACAGTCCGTTCGGCAAAAGCGATGCAGATTTACTGAAAGACCTCTTCGTAGTTTCCAAGGTTGAAGTTCTGGACGATCCAGACGCTAGCCTCTACTGGAAAGCCGCGGACGGTCGCGAGGACTTCAGCTTGAATGGGACGTTCGTTCGGAAGCCGACGCGCGGGTCCGTACTCATTGCAGGCAAGCGCGCGAGCGGGAAAAAGTGTCCGCGATGTTGGATGTATTTCGATGATGACTCCGCGTCGGAACTCGATCCGCGATGCCGCGCCGTCGTCGGCGCATCGGCATGAGCGCGTTCCCCGAGCCTGCGATGGCCGAAGTCGGTGGCAAGCCGCCGCGCAGTTGGCGACCATTTGGCATCCTGGTTGGCCTGATTGCGATTCCACTGATCGTCATCGATCAGATTTCGAAGCTGTACGTCACATCGCACATGGCGCTCTACGAGAGCATCGCGGTGGTGCCGAATTGGTTCGATATCACTTATACGCAGAATCCCGGCGCCGCATTCAGCATGTTCATCAACCTGCCGCCAGCGATTCGCCTTCTCATGTTATGCGCGCTGTCCACGATCGCATGCGTGGTGCTGCTGGTGCTGCTCGCACAGAGCGAAAAAATCACGCTGATGTCGTTCGCGCTATCGCTGATTCTGGCGGGAGCGGCGGGCAATCTGATCGATCGCGCATGGCGAGCCGGCCGCGTCATCGATTTCATCCGCGTGCACTACTACGACGCCAGTTACCCGATCTTCAATGTGGCGGACAGCGCGATCACTGTTGGCGTCGCACTAATCATCCTGTCGAGCCTATTCGGCAAGAAAGAAGGTGCTTGACCCCGAACTGCTTTGACCACCGTTACGTGACGCATTACACTCAAAATGATCGCGTCGATCCGTCACAAAGGGCTGCGCCGCCTCTACGAGCGCGATGACCCGCGTGGCCTGTTTTTCGATCACAGGGCGAAGCCCCGTGACATTCTTGCGAGGCTGGACGCGGCACAGGCCGCCGAAGACATGGATTTGCCGGGCTTTCGGCTGCATCCGCTAAAGGGCGATCTCCGAGGTTTTGGGCGGTGACGGTCCGAGCCAACTGGCGCGTGGTCTTTCGCTTCGCGGCCGGAGAAGCTCACGATGTTGACTTGATTGACTACCACCAGAGATTAAATTTGCCATGCCGATGAAAAATCCGCCGCATCCGGGCTCCGTAGTGCTACGTGAATGCGTTGCGCCGCTCGGGCTAACCATCACTGCGGCGGCCGCGGCTCTGGGAGTAACACGGACCACCCTTTCGGAACTTGTCAACGGAAAGCGCGGTATTTCGGCCGAGATGGCAGTCCGATTGTCTCAAGCATTCGGCGGCAGCGCCGTGAGCTGGCTCACTCAGCAAGCTCAGTATGACCTTGGGCTTTGTCCCGAACTCAGTAGGAACTAGGGGTGGCGATCTGACGCCTAAATG
>VFSW01012676.1_pt1 | contig 11753 bp, 9 predicted proteins | sample 5358111 | NCBI WGS metagenome assembly VFSW01 (sample SAMN11554181, study PRJNA540505) | mine drainage metagenome | isolation source: sediment from site ElyBrook_90M | place: USA: Ely Copper Mine, Vershire, VT | collected 2017 | reverse complement strand
GAAGCCGGCGCTACCGACGAACGCGTGCGCGGCGGACGCAACTATGTGCTCGCGCTCACGCACGGCATCGCGAGCATCGGTGAAACCGTCTCCACCGTCGTCGCCGAGATGCAGAACCTCGATCACGCCGCGCGTCAGATCGGCGACATCCTCGGCATCATCGAGAACATCGCCGACCAAACCAATCTTCTCGCGCTCAACGCCGCGATCGAAGCCGCGCGCGCCGGCGAGCACGGGCGCGGCTTCGCCGTCGTCGCCGACGAAGTGCGCAAGCTGGCCGAAACGTCTGCCGGCTCGACGCAGCAAATCGCTTCTCTCGTCCTCGACATCCAGCGCCGGACCAAAGCGGTGCTCGAGCGTGCCGGTCGTGCCGACGAGCTGGTGCAGAACAACGTTCGTTCGGCGAGCAATGTTACCGCCACGATCGAGCAGATCAGCGAGCGGGTTGCGCACGTCGCAGCGCTCATTTCGGAGATCAGCATCGCGACGACGCAGCAGGCGCGCGGATCCGAAGAGCTGGCTAAGGCGAGCGAGCAGATGGGCGCCATGACGCATGAAGCGGCGGCGACGATGCGCGAGCAGTCGGTTACCTCAAACCAAATCCTCTCTTCCGTCTCGGAGATCGAGCGGCGCACGGGCGACGTAGCGCACGCTGCCGGCGCGCAGCAGGCGGCGATCGACCGCCTCCGCACGCGCGTCCGCCGCGCTGAGGACCTGGGCGACCAGAACGCCGAGGCGGCCGCGGCGATGGCCTCCGGCGCCCGCGATGTCCACGTCGGGACGGGGGACATCAAGCAGATCGTAGGTCAGTTCGAAACGACAAAGGCCGAGAGGCCCCTAGAAGACCAGGGGCCTTTTGCGCTATCATCCTGAGATTATGCGACTCGTTGCTATCGTAATTTCCTTGGCATTCGCCCTCCCCTCGGCCGCGGCGGCATCTCAGACCGCCGCAGCCGGCCGCATGATCAATGCGGCAACCCAGCTTCCGGACACGACGTACCAGGTCGTCGTCAATCAGGTTCAGGATGCGACGCACATCCTCGTCAGGTTCCAGAGCGGCGCCCAGAGCGGCGCCGAGACCGTGCTCACGGCCGGACGACCGACGATGACCTTTACGACCGTGCACCCCGGCGACACGCTGATGCTCTCGACGGAAAAGGGCACCGTCCTGGTCTTTAAGGACGTCACTGCAGCGCAGACGGCGCTGCCCGCACCCGCCGCGAGCCCCTAGCCGCGCCGCTGCGCTCCGTCACCACGGGTGTGGTCGGGGAGCGCAAGTCGAGCGTTCCTACGAAGCGCCCCAACAAGGCGAAGCGCGTGAGAATCGGCTCGACCAACGGCACGGCGTTGGCAACGTTCGTCTCGTCACCGAGCAGCACAAAAATGCCGCCCGGTAACGTCGCATCGACGTCCCCCCGATCGTCCACCACGCGCTGGACGCTCACGCCGTGCGCGCGCAGCGAGAGCACCGCCGCACGGAGCGCGAAGGCCGAGGGCGCGCGCAAGAACTGCCCGGCGGTGAGATCCATGCCCCGTGCAACGACCAGCACGGGAAGCGCGGCGTCGCTCGCGCCCGTCTCCAATACGCGCAGCGATCGGTCGACGGTCGCAACCTCCTCGCCGCTCTGCACGACCGCAAACGGGTGCCGCTCGGTTACGACGATCGTGACGCCTGCTGGTAAGCGACGATGGACGTGCGCGGTAAGAACGTACGGGATGGCCTCGATCCGGCGCGCGACGGCTCCGGTATTCTGAAGCCAGACGTTGGCGCGCGGATTGATCCGCGCGCGTTCCAGGATCTCTTGCGCCGACACGATGTGGTTGCCGATCACCCGTACGTGCTTCGGCGCAAAGCCGGGCCAGCTCATCAGGAGGTAGCCAACGACCATCGCGACCAGCAAGACCGCCGTTCCAACGAACCAAAACGGTCGCAATCGCGCCCCGGGCGCACGGCGTCGCCTTCTGCCGCTCACGCCGGAACGTAGCGCTCCAGCGCCTCTGCGACACCGTCGTGGTCGACGTCGCCCACGACCGCATCGGCAACCGCCTTCACCGCGTCCGGGGCGTTGCCCATCGCAACGGCGACGCCTGCAACGCGCAAGAGCGGCTCGTCGTTCCAGGAGTCTCCCACGGCCAATACCTCCTCCATCGCAACGCGCAGCCGCGCGGCGACGAACGCGAGCGCTTCGCCCTTGTCGACGTTCGGGTTCAGGATCTCGATAAACTCCGGGTAACTGCGCGTGACGTACGCGCGCTTGCCGAGGCGCGCCTGCACCTGCGTCACGTACCGGCTCGCGACGTCCGCATCCGCCACGATCACCGCCTTGGTCGCATCGCTCGTCGCGAAGGCTTCGCGCAGGGACGGCACCACGATGGGCTCCACGCGCGAGAGCCCCGCGTACAGATCCGAGAAGCGATTGCGCTCCTCGCAGTAATAGTTGTCGTTGCGATAGAGCTGCACGTGCAGCCTTTCTTCTTGCGCCATGGCCACGACCTCGAGCGCCACCGCGTTGCGCAACGGCCTATCGAAGAGCACGTCGTCGCTGCGCGGATCGACGATTGCCGCACCTTGATAACAGACGATCGGCCCGTCCAGCGCGAGCTCTCGTGCGTACGGCAGGGCCGCGCGGTACATGCGCCCCGTGACCAGACACCCAGCGATGCCGCGCGACCGCACGCGCGCGATCTCCGCTCGCACGCGTGGCCGCACGACGAGATCGCGTCCGACGAGCGTTCCGTCCAAATCCAGAGCCACCAGACGAATCATCCCGCCTCCCGCTGCGCGCGGTCGCGCGCGGTCTTCGCATGCTGCGCGAGACCCTCGAACTCCGCGAGCGTCGCGATCGCCGGCGCGTCCTGCCGTATGCGCAGATCGCTGTTACGTACGACGGAGAACGTGCGCGTGAAGTCGGCGAGCGAGAGCCCCGAAGCAAAACGCGCGCTTCCCGATGTGGGCAGGACGTGGTTGGTTCCCGCAAGATAGTCGCCGCACGCGACCGGCGTCTGCGCGCCGACGAAGACTGCGCCCACGTGACGCACGCGCGCGAGCAGCGGCCCCGGATCGCGTACCTGCAAGGCAAGATGCTCGGGCGCGAAGCGCTCGACCGTCGCACACAGCTCTTCGAAGCTCGACGCGTGGATCAGGCGGCAACGCGATGCCAGAACTCGTTCGACGATCTTCGCGCGCGGCATGCGAGCGACGTCGTACCGCTGCAGCACGCCCGCCACGGACTCGAGAACCTCGCGAGACTCCGCGAGCGCTGCGACGCGCGCGAGAGGATCGTGCTCCGCCTGAGCGAGCAGCTCCGCGACGATCTCATCCGGCGAAGCGGAGTCGTCCGCAACGACGAGCACTTCGGACGGACCGGCGGAACCGTCGATGCCGCACGCGCCCGCCACTTGGCGCTTGGCCTCCGTCACCCAAGCGTTACCGGGACCAACGATCTTGTCGACCGCAGCGATCGAATCCGTTCCGTATGCGGCCGCCGCGATCGCCTGCGCGCCGCCGACGGCGTACAGCTCGTCGGCTTCGCAAAGCGCGCACGCGTAGAGAATCGCCGCGTCGACGCGCCCGTTACGTTGCGGCGGTGTCATCACGACGACGCGCGAGACGCCGGCGAGCTTCGCCGGCACCACCGTCATCACGGCCGTCGACGGCAGTGAAGCGGAGCCACCCGGCACGTACGCGGCTACGGCGTCGAGCGGGCGCGTCACGAACGCGTAGCGCGTGCCGTCCGCTTCTTCATACGCGACGTCCTCTCGCCGCTGTCGTTCGTGAAATCGCGCCACCCGCTCTTTCGCGATCGCGAGCGCCTCGGCGACCCCCGGCGGGACGAGCGAGCGCGCCTGCCGCTCCATGGGGATAGGCACGCGCAATGCGCGCAGCTCGAATGCCGGGTCGTCCCAACGCCGCGTGTAGTCGAGGAGCGCCGCATCGCCACGCGTGCGGACGTCCGCAACGATCGCGCCCACGACGGTCGAGATCTCCGCCGCGGGCTCCCAACCAGCCGCAAAGAATGGGGCGAGCGCGGGATCGGACGCCTCGACGACGGTAAGCCTAGTCACGCTGCAATCGCTCGAGCACGTCGATGATCGCGCGGTATTTCGCGCGAAAACGCACGGGGTTGACGACGAAGCGCGCCGAGGAGCGACCGACTTCGTCGACGACGACCAGGTCGTGCTCCCGCAGCGTTCGGCCCGTCGCGACGAGATCGACGATCGCGTCAGCGAGACCGACCAGGGGCGCAAGCTCGACCGATCCGTGCAGCGCGATGATTTCGCAGGCGACGTCGCGTTCCGCGAAATACGCTTGTGCCGAACGCTTGAACTTCGTCGCGACCCGTAGAAACGTCGGGTAGCGCGCGCCGTCGTGGTATCCGTCGCTGCGCCGCGCGGCGACGACAAGCCGGCACTGCCCGAAGCCCAGATCCGCGAGCTCGCTCACGGAGCGATCCGTCTCCCACAGCGTATCCTTCCCGACGATGCCGCAGTCTGCGGCGCCGAACTCTACGTACGCCGGAACGTCGCTCGAGCGCAGTACGAGCAGTTCGGTGCGGCCGTCTCCGGCGAGGACCTGCAGCCTGCGTCCGACGTCCGCCGGCACCTCGATGCCGGCCTTCGCAAGGCACTTGCGCGTCTCTTCGTAGAGCGCGCCCTTCGGGAGCGCGATGACGAGGCGCTCGCTCACGCGAGCTCTTCCCGCAGGATCTCCTCCACGTTGTCGCCATCCGCGATGATGACGCGTGGAATCTCTTTGTGACGCGCGTACGCCAAAAGCGCCGCGCGGTCCAAATCGCGCACGTCGACGCGAACCCGCAAGCCCTTCGCACGTTCGCGCTTCGCAATCGCGTCGGAGCCGCTGACGAGCACGTCCACCTCGTTACGCGGCCGCTCGTCCTCGCGTCGGCGCTCGAGCGCCAGCAGGATTCTCTCGACGCCGACCATCCAGCCGACGGCAGGCACGTCGTATCCGAAGCGCGGCAACAGCTGATCGTACCGGCCGCCGCCGCAGAGCGAGAAACCGAGGTCGCCGATGTATCCTTCGAAGACGAACCCCGTGTAGTATCGCAAGTCGCGCAGGAGCGCGAAGTCGATGTTGATTCGCTCCCGCCATCCGAACGCGTCCGCGCGTTTGAGAATCTCTTCGAGGCGAGCAAGCGCCGCACGCGAATGCTCGGTCGCGCAGATCGGACGCACCAGACGCACCACGTCGTCGCGTCCGCGCGTCATCGTGAGCTGCACCAGAATCTCAAAGGTCTGCGGATCGACCGCGTTGCGTTCTCCGAAGTCTCGTAACGCGACGAGATTGCGCTCGGCAACGAATTGCTTGCACGCCTCAGCCGCATCACCCGACAGGCCGACGCTCGCGAGCACGCCGTCGACGATCGCGGCGTCGTTGATGTCGAACCGTGCGTCGCCGAGGCCGACGGCATCGAGCGTCTCGATCGCCATGAAGAGCGCCTCGGCGTCCGCGCTCGTGCCGGTTCCGCCGATGAGCTCGGCGCCGGCTTGCGTGAACTCGCGCATGCGCCCGAGCTGCGGTTCCTCGTAGCGAAAGGCCGTCGCGATGTAGGAGAGGCGCAGCGGTAGGGTCGCCTGCCGCAAGCGGGCGGAGACGACGCGCGCGATCGGCGTGGTCATCTCGGTGCGTAGCGCCAGCGACTGCCCCAGCGGATCGCTGAAGCGAAACGTCTGCTGCATCAAGCGTTCGCCCAGGCCGCGCTCCAGCGCCTCGTACACCTCGAACGTCGGCGTCAACACCTCGCTATACGACCAGCAGCGAAACACCTCGCGAATGCGCTCTTCGACGTCGCGCTTGAACGCGAACTCCTGCGGTAGCCAGTCGCGAACGCCGGGCGGGATCTTCATGCTTCGCGCACGTGCTCGCCGCCGAAGATGCGCTCGAGCTCCGGACGCACGCGCGCGTCGCCCGCGATCGTGCGCGGAAGACGCCGCACTCTGCCTCGCGCACGCAGCATCACTGGGGCGTCTCCCGGAAAGCGCTCGATGAGCGCCGCCAGCCGGTCGATCTGCTCGCGCTGCGAGACCTCGACGAGCCATCCGCGTACGCTTTGCTGCCGGGCAGCGGCCTCGAACGGAGCAACCTCGTTCGCGCTGACCGAGAGATCGACGCTCGCCTCGTCACCGTTGTGCGCTCCGGGCCGCTCGCGAACGCGCATCCGTCCTCTCACGACGAGAATGCGGTCGGATTCGAAGAGCTGCTGCACCTGCGGATAGAGCTTCGGAAAGACGACGACTTCGCAGCTTCCGGTCGTATCCTCAAGCTGCGCGATCAGGATCTGTCCGCCCGCACGCGTCGTCGCGCGGCGCGCGCCCGTGACGGCTCCCGCGATGGTGACCGACGCATCGTCCTCAAGACTGCGGAGTGCCTTCATCACCGTGGCCCCGGAGCGTACGAGACGCTCCTGAACGTCCGCAAGGGGATGGCCGGAGACGAAGATGCCCAGCGTCTCCTTTTCCCACGAGAGCTTCTCGCGTTGCGACGGCGGCGCGAGGTTCGGTAACGCCGGCCCGAGCGACGGCGCGTCGCGCGCGATGTCGCCGAAAAGCGACCCTTGCCCGACCTCCAAGTCGCGCGTCGCCCGCGCGCCGAGATCGAGCGCAAGATCGAGTGCAGCGAGTTTCTGCGCGCGATTGCCGGCGAGTGCGTCGGTCGCACCGCACTTGACCAACGCCTCGAAAACCCGGCGGTTCACCTGGCGTGCGTTAACGCGTCCCGCGAAGTCGAACAGGTCGACGAACGGTCCGCCGCGCTCGCGCGCGTCGATGATCGCGTGCACGGCGTCCTCACCGACGCCTTTGACCGCCGAGAGCCCGAAGCGAATCTGGCCTCGCACGACCGTGAAGTCGACGAGCGATTCGTTGACGTCGGGCGGCAGAACGGCGATGCCGTAGCGGCGAGCGTCCTCGACGTACTCGGCGAATTTGTCGGTGCGATCCTTCACCGACGTCAGCAGCGCCGTGATGTACTCGAGCGCATGATTTGCCTTCAAATAGGCGGTTTGGTAGGCGATCATCGCATACGCGACCGCATGCGACTTGTTGAAGCCGTAGCCCGCGAAGGGTTCGACGAACGCGAAGATCTCCTCGCCGAGCCTGCGCGTGATCCCGCTGTGTTTCATCGCCCCTTCGATGAAGCGCTCGCGATAGAGCGGCACGTGGTCTTTGAGCTTCTTGCCCATGACTTTGCGCAGCTCGTCCGCTTCGCCCATCGTGAAGCCCGCGACGTCGCGCGCAATCAGCATGACTTGTTCCTGATAGACGGCGATGCCGTACGTCTCCGCAAGGATGGGCTCCAGCTTCGGATGCAAGTAACTCGGCCTACTGCGGCCATGCTTGTTGCTGATGTAGTGCGGAATCCACTCCATCGGCCCCGGACGGTAGAGCGCAACCAGTGCGACGATGTCTTCGAAGCGCGACGGCTGCAGCTCGGTGCACACGCGCTTCATACCTTCGGATTCCAATTGGAAGACGCCCACGGTTTCGCCGCGCCCGAGCATCTCCAACGTCTTTCCGTCGTCGAGCGGAATGCGCTCGAGCGCGAACGTCGCGTCGGTCGTACGGCGAATCTCCCGTACGGCGTTGTGCATCACCGTCAGGTTTCGCAGGCCGAGAAAGTCCATCTTGAGCAGGCCGATTTTCTCGATCCACTCCATGTCGTATTGCGTGTTCACGCCGCCACCGCCAAACTTCACGAGCGGCACGTACTCGACGAGCGGTCTATCCGAGATCACCACGCCGGCCGCGTGCGTTCCCGCGTTGCGTGCGAGTCCTTCGATGGTCTTCGCCGTGTCGAGGAGATGACGCAACTGCGGGTTCGTATCGTAGAGCGACTTGAGCTCCGGGATCTGCCGGGCGGCTGCCTCGATCGAGAGCCCCGTCGGGCCGGACGGAATGAGCTTCGCGACCCGATCGACGTCGGGTAGCGGCACGCCGAGCACGCGTCCGGCGTCGCGGACCGCCGCGCGCGCGGCCATCGTTCCGAACGTCACGATCTGCGCAACACGATCGGCACCGTATTTGTTCGTCACGTAAGCGATCACTTCGTCCCGCCGCTCGACGCAGAAATCGGTATCGATGTCAGGCATCGAGATACGGTCCGGGTTCAAGAACCGTTCGAAGAAGAGGTTGAAGGCAAGCGGATCGAGATCGGTAATGCGCAGACAGTAGGAGACGAGCGAGCCGACCGCCGAGCCGCGACCCGGCCCCACCGGTATGTCCCGATCGCGTGCAAACTTGATAAAATCCCACACGATCAGAAAATAGGACGCGTACCCCATCGCTGCGATGACGCCCAACTCGTAGATCAACCGTTCGCGAAGCGCGGCATCGTCCTGCGCGCGCCCCTCACCGTAGCGCTCCACGAGCCCCGTTTCGCAGAGCCGGCGCAAGTACGCATCGTCGTCTCCTGCGTCGGACGGTACTGGGTACTCCGGCATGCTGAAGGTGCGCTTCGGGAACGAGAGATCCACGCGCTCGGCGATGCGCATGGTGTTTTCGCAGGCTTCAGGCAGATCGCTCCAGACTTCATACATCTCGTCCGGCGTCTTCACGTAGAACTGGTCCGTCGAGAAACGCAACCGGTTCGTGTCGGCAACGGTGCGTCCCGTACCGATGCATAACAACACGTCGTGCGCAACTGCGTCCGCGCGCTCGTGATAGTGCGCGTCGTTCGTGGCCACGATCGGCACGTCGAGCTCGCGCGCGATGCCGATAAGACCCTCGTTGACGACGTCTTGCTCCGGCATGCCATGGCGCATCACTTCCATGTAGAAGCGGTCCCCGAAGATCTCTCGATACGTCCTGGCGCTGCGCACCGCTGCGTCCCGATCGTTGCGCAGCAGCGGAGCGGCCACGAGGCCCGAGATGCAGCCGGAGAGGAGGATCAGGCCCCCGTTGTGACGCTCCAGCAGATCGAGGTCGATGCGAGGTTTGTAGTAGTACCCCTCGAGGAAGCCCTTCGAGACGAGGGCGCTCAGGTTCCGGTACCCTTCCAGGTTGGCCACCAGGAGGGTCACGTGCGCCTCATCGCGCAGCGTACGGTCGAGATGGCCGCGTGGCGCTATGTACGCCTCGCAGCCGATAATGGGAGTAAGGTTCGCTCGGCGCGCTGCATGGTAGAACTCCATCGCCCCATACATGACCCCGTGGTCGGTGAGCGCGACCGCAGGCGAGCCGAAATCGGCGACGCGGCGGCAGAGCTGCTCGATGCGGCACGCGCCGTCGAGCAGCGAGTACTCGGAATGGACATGTAGGTGAACGAACTGACGCAAGCTTTACGTATCAATCTCGGTGGCGTATGACGGACCCTGCTTCTTCTGCTCCGCGCGACGGGCCGGACCTGCGCGACGAGGTCGCACAGCTGAAGTCGCGCCTAGCCGCGCTCGAAGCCCAGAAGGACGAGTACGCCCGGCAGATTGAGGAGCTATTCGTCCTCCAGCAAGTTTTCTCCACCATTAACTCGTCGCTCGAGATCAACGACATCCTCTCGACGGTCTTGCGCGGCATCCACGCGGCGCTGAAGTTCGGACGCGTCATTCTCTTCGACGTGCTCGCCGACGGCTCGATTCTCCGCCGGCTCGAGTGCGACGCGGAGGGAACCGTCTCGCCCCCCGAGGACGAGCGAGCCTACCGAGCCGATTCGGCGCTGCGCGATGTCGCGACCGGAGCGATACCGCTCTCCACGGGCTCGCCCGCCGATTCTGACGCGCCGCTGACCGACGGTCGGGGCTGCTACTGCCTCGTTCCGCTGGTCACGCGCGACGTCGTACGAGGATTGCTCTATGCCGACGACCTGCCGACCGGGCAGATCGATGAGAGCCATATCCGTATGTTCCTCGATTTCGCGGCACAGGCGACAATTGCGATGGAGAACGCGCGTCTTTACGACGAAACGCGTCATTTGCTCGAAGAGACGCAGCGACTCGCACTGACCGATGCCCTGACCGGGATCGCCAACCGGCGCGCGCTACATCAGCTCTTCGAGCACGAACTGAAGTCGGCGGAGCGCTACCAGACGCCGCTCGCCTTCATCATCCTCGACGTCGATGATCTCAAGGCTATCAACGACAGCGGCGGGCACACTCTCGGCGATGTCGCGCTCAAACGCTTCTCCCAAGTGTTGCTCACCAACGCCAGGCGCGGCGACATCGTCGCTCGCTACGCCGGCGACGAGTTCGTCATCGTCATGACCCACAGCGAACGGCGCGCCGCTGCAAAGGGCGTCGAGCGCGTCCTGACGGCACTACGTCGTCACGGCTTGCCGGCCTCGATCGGCATCGCGATGTTTCCCGACGACGGCCGCGACGAGCAGTCTCTATTCTTCGCTGCCGACGAAGCCCTCTACGACGCCAAGACCGCCGGCAAGAATCGCTATCGCTTCTATCGCAATCCCGAGCCCGCACTGCTCGACGTCGCTCAGTGAGGCTCGCTGTGGCCGCCGCCATCGAGTGTCTCGCCGCACTCCCGGCCCTGCTGTGGGCTGTTGCGCTCTTGGCCCGCCGGCACCGGGGAGAGCCGGTTGCTCCACTCGTTCGCGCGACGCTTCTCGCAGTTCTCGTATCGTTCGTGCTCGCACACCTCAACCGGTGGTTCGATCTCTGGAAATCGCACCCGTACTTTCCGAGCGGCCACGAGACGTTTGCCTCCTGCATGGGCGCGGCGCTGGTCTTCGCGGATCGCCGCTACGCCGTCGTGGCGGCCATTCTGCTCGCAGTATTGGGGTACGCCCTCGTGCGCGCGGGCTGGCACGGGAGGTTCGAGGTCGTTGCCGGCTTTCTACTCGGTGCGGCGACGCTCGCCGTAACGCAGGTAATCTGGACGCAGAACTCCCATCGATAGCCGTTCCGAGCTTCACTTTCATCGTATCGCTCCTGCCTGACGCAACATACGAAGTACCCGTTCGTGCGGGAGCGCATGCACCGTCACGCCCCCACGGCCGGTGACGGTCGTCGCCTCGAACAGCGCATCGTAAATCGCGGCTTGCGTCGCCTCGGCGGTCGCGCGGTAGAGCCCGTCTAGCCGATCGCCGCCGGGCAGCACCGCACCAGACGGGGGCGTAACGACGAAGTGGCCGGTGTGGTGGTAGACGCGGGAGGTCGAGAATGCGATGAAGAGGTCGCCGCTGCCGACATCTGAAGTCAGGCCGGTGCGTCCCATACCCAGTGCCGCGCGCAACGCGAGGGCGTGGAGCTGGCGCGAATCGAGCGGTGCGTCGGTTGCAACGACGACGATGATCGAACCCGAAGCTGCGCGGCCTCGCACGGAGGTGCGGTGGGGGAACTGCGTGCGGTCGACGTCGATCAAGCGCTCGCCGACCGGTACGCCGACGATCGTGAGCTGTTCGCGCGTACTGCCCGTGTTGTCGTTGACCAGCACGCCGACCGCGTACCCTCCGAGCTCCCGCGGCAACACGCGCGACGCCGAACCAATCCCGCCTTTGAAATCGAACGCGCGCATGCCCGTTCCGGCTCCGACGCTTCCGCGCGCGAACTGCCCTTCGCGCGCCGAATCGAGGAGCCGCACGACGTCGGTCGCACTCCCGGCTCTGCTTTGGATGTCGTTGAGTAGCTGATCGTCGCATTCGGCGACGACCGGCAGCGGTACGTCGTCGGTACGGCCGATCTCGGGGTGGCGCGCCATCTGCCACGACACCACTCCGTCGTCGGCGCGGCCGACGTCGAGCGTATCGGTCAGCACGATAGGTTCTTCGAGGTATCCCGATTCATCGATCC
>VFSW01012675.1_pt1 | contig 11754 bp, 10 predicted proteins | sample 5358111 | NCBI WGS metagenome assembly VFSW01 (sample SAMN11554181, study PRJNA540505) | mine drainage metagenome | isolation source: sediment from site ElyBrook_90M | place: USA: Ely Copper Mine, Vershire, VT | collected 2017 | reverse complement strand
GGGGGCGGCCATGGCGGCGGCGGCCACTTCGGCGGCGGCGGCCACGCGGGCGGCGGCGGCCATTTCGGCGGCGGCCACTATGGGGCGGGCGGTTACAGCCACGGTGCCGGCGGCAGCTTCCACGGGGCGGGTTACGGCGGGCATGGCGCCTACGGCTACTCGGGCGGCAATGCGCACCATGGCTATTCGACCGGCGCGTACGCCGGCGGGCGTGGCGGGTATGGCGGCGGGCGCGGCGGCTATGGGGCCGGGCGCGGTGGCTACGGCGGCGGGCGTGGCGGCTATGGCGGCTGGCGTGGCGGCTATGGCGGCTGGCGCGGCGGCTATGGCGGCTATGGCGGCTGGCGCGGCGCTTACTGGAACGGCGGCTACTGGAACGGCGGCTTCTGGCCGGCCGCCTACTACGGCTGGGGATTCTCCTGGTTCCTGCCGGTGCTGCCGCTGGCCTACGCCACCTATTGGTACAGCGGGGTTCCGTACTACTACGCGAACGACGTGTACTACACCTGGAATCCGACCTATGACGGCTACGTCGTGACGGATCCGCCCCCGGTGGGCTCTGCCTCCGGGGGGGCGGGCACCACCGACTCGTCGGGCGCGGCCCCGGGCGGCGCGGCCCCCGGCGGTGCGGCCCCTGCCGATGCGAACGCGGCCGGCGGGTCGCAGGTGCCGCCGGGGGTCGCCGCGCAACTGTTCATGTATCCGAAGAACGGACAAAGCGCGGAGCAGCAGTCGACCGACAAGCGTGAATGTCAGCAGTGGGCGGCGCAGCAGGCGGGCACCGGTGCGGCCAGCAGCCCGGACTACCGGCGTGCCATGGCGGCCTGCGCGGCCGGTCGCGGCTACAGCGTGAACTGAGGGTCAGTTGCCCCAGCAGGCCGCCGCGGTACCGCCGCCGGTGGCGCTCTGCAATCCGGTCTGATCCACGCTCAAGGTGGCGCACGCGGTGTCCTGTGCCTGGGTGCCCACCGCGGTCGCCGTGATCAGGTAGGACGGAGTGACCGCGGCGTTCGGATTCGGCACCAGCACGTTCACCGTGTAGTAGCCGCTGCCCACGGTGATGGGGAAATTCGTGCCCGGCGCCGCATAGCCGAGATCCGACGCCAGGGCGCTGTACGCGTTGGTCGTGCTGAACAGCTTCTCCTCGCGGCCCGCCAGGTCGAGCAGCGCGCTGCGTGCGTCGGTGCGCCGGGATTTGAGCACCTGGCTCTGGTAGGAACTGACCGCGATGGTGGCGAGAATCGCGACCACGGCCACCGTCACCATCAGCTCGATCAGCGTGAACCCTGCGCCGGCGATCCGGCGAGGCGGCGGAAAATTCGACATGCGGGTGGACTCCATGCGTTGTGTCAGCGCTTCTCGATCCAAGTCAGCCGCCGGGCGCGGGCGTTCGACGGTATGTTGACCTGCTGCGATCCCGGGGTGCCGGAGATCGTCTGATAGACGATGCTCGACTTGCCCTCGGCGGTGGTGACCACGTACACGCTGCCCGTCGCGTTCGTCTGGATGCCGGCTTCCTTCGAGTCGGTCACCAGCGTGCCATTCTTGGTGTAGGTCGGGAAGGCGTTGGTGAATATGCCGCCGTTGGAGATGGACAGCGCGTAGGTGAAGCCGGTGTCCAGATTGCTGGTGCAGGAAGTCGGCACGTTGTTCGCGGGCACCGTCGAGTTGACCACGAAGGCGCCCAGGTAGAACACGGGATTGAAGATGACCTGCTCGGAGTTGCCCGGCAGGTTCGCGTACCAGCCGTATTGATTGTCGTTGCTCGCGCAGGCGGTGCTGCCCTGCCAGCACACGGCCACGTTGGTGCCCTCGACCACGCCGTTGGTGTTCGCGGGCGAGAGGGTCTGTGCCTGCAGACGCGCGGCGGTCACCGTGTAGGGCGAGGACAGGCCGGTGGCGGCGCCGGTCGCCGCGAGGCTCGCGTAGGACGCTCCCGGCGCCACGGCGTTCCACGCGGACAGGTTCCAGTCCCAGACGCCGTACAGCGCCTGCGTGCCGCTCACGAAATTCGCAGGCGCGAGGTTGGTGATCTGGTTGCGCTGGCCGGTGCCGAACTCGATCAGGACTCGCGGCAGGCCGCCCGTGGCGATGCTCGACACCACCAGCAACTGGCTGGTGATCGGCTGGCCGGACGGGGTCGTGAACAGCGGTGCGGCGCCCGCGGCCCAGTTCGACGGGTTGGTGCTCGTCAGATCGAAGCGCCACACGTTGCCCTGGAGGTCCCCGGCGTAGACGTAGTCGGTGATGTGGTCGCCGTCCAGGTCGGCCGGGGTGACGTAGGCGATGCCATTGGCGCCGGCGGCGCCGGTGCTCAAGTAGTAGAAGGTCTTGGCGCCCGAGCTGATGTCGACCGACATGATGAAGATGCCGGCATCGCCCGTCTGGCTGCCGAAGCCGTTGCCGAAGATGACCGCCCAGTTGCCGTTGTGCAGGCGGCGGACCTGGGGCGTGCCGAAGGTGTTGCCGAGATCGGCGCCGCAGCCGGACACGTTCGCGCAGCCGATCGAGGCGGCGTTCCACTCGCCCATCACGATGCTCGGGGCATTGGTCTCCGTGAACGCCGAGGAGGTGGGATTGGTGACGTCCAGCGCGTAGATCGCCGCGCCGCCGATCCCGAGGCCGCCGACCAGCCAGGTGTGCCAGTAGCCGCCGTAGTACAGGTCGCCCGAACCCGGCGTCGCGTCGACGAAGAAATTGTGGCCGTACTGGGCGTTCGACAGGTCGAGATTGGGATCGACGCACGCCGCGGTCGCGCCGACCGGCGGCGTCATGCCGTGGATGTTCTGCACCAAGGTCCCCGTGTTCGCCGTGTTGGTGCAGCCGCCGCTGCCCGTGGCGGTCGGCGCACTGGTCAGGACCGTGCCCGGCATGTAGGCGAGCACTTCCTGGCCGTCATTGGGCGTGGCGCCGCCCGAGACGAAGTTGCCGTTGGCGTCGAAGCTGCCGGCGCGAAAGCCGTGCAGGAAGCCGTCGTTGGCGCCGGCATAGACCACGTTGAGGCGCGTCTGCTCGGCGGTGACGAATTGCAGGTAGGTCTGCGGGCCGGCATTCTCCGGCATGACCGCGGTGGGATTGAGCCGATCCTGCCAGATCGCGGTATAGGGCGAGGAGGGCGGGCCGACCCAGGTGGGGCTCGAGTCCACGATGTCGCCGAGCAGGCCGTCGCGCGCGCGGTACAGGCCCACGCCCGAGGCGTTGATCTCGTTGCTGCGATCGCCGCGCAGGTAGCTCAGGCGATTCGCGGTGACCGTGGCGTCGCCATAGTCGAGCGCCGCCTGCTCGAGGGCGTCGAGGCTGTTCCATTCGAAGGGAATGCCGGCGCCGTTCGCCGAGTTCGTGGTGATCATCACCCGGTTGGTCCAGGCCGGCATCGCGCCGGTCGGGCCGCTGGCGCCGGTGGTGGCGCAGCCGCCGGCGGGCGGCGCCCCCGAGGCGGTGCCCGTGAGCAGGCAGGAGGCGTCCCAGTTCGCGGTGGGGCTGACGGTGACCACGCCGTTGGTGTCGAGCAGGTTGTTGGCGGTCAGCGTGCCGGTCCAGTTGTTCGGGTTGTAGAAGGCGAAGTAGGCCTGGGTGCCGGCCTCGACCTTGGCGGCCTGCTTTTCGTTCACGGTCGCCGAGCTGCCGGACTGGTCGGCCGCGGCCGCCTTGAAGCACATGATGTAGTGGATGTTGGTGCTGCCGCCGGTGGAGCCGGCGAAGCCGAAGCGGAAGCTCGGCGGCAGCGGGCCGTTCGCGGCGGTGATCGACTGGTTCTTGATGAGATAGGAGTACGCGCCGCCGCTGATGCTGTAGGACAGGCTCAGGAGGCCGGCCTGGGTGATCTGCAGGTTGTAGAAGATCGGGGTGCCGTCGCCGCGCTTGACCGCGCTCTCGTTCGCGATCTTGAACCCGGAGAGCACCGTGTAGGCATTCGGGATCACCGCATAGTCGAGAATGTGCGCGGTGTTCTTGCTGTCGGTCAGCGTCGCGTAGGCGACCGCCTTCATGCTGTTGTAGTTGTACAGCTTGCCGGTCGAGCAGGTCAGATACACCATTTGCTGCTGGGTCGTCAGCGACGCGCTCGAGGGGTAGTAGGGCAGCGTCCGGTCGCCGGTGCCCAGCGGATCCGTGCCGTAAGCGGCGTTCAAGGCCGCCCAGGACACGCTGCCGGCGCCGCGCAGACCGATTCGACCCGGCTGGTAGCCGTAGCCGGTGGCCGTGTTGTCCCCTTGGTTCAAGAAGTTGCCGTATTCATCGATGCCGAGGCCGAGATAGCCGCCCCACAGGCCGTCATGGGGCGTGTTGCTGTTCGAACAGGTGTAGCCCAAGCTGCCGCCGAACGCGCCCAGGCCCGGCGCCCGGCTGCCGTCCATCAGGAAGAAGCTGATGCCGTCGGCGCCGTCTCCGCCCGCACCGCCGCTGTCGCCGCGGTAGGTGATGGTCTTGAAGGTGACCTGCAGACCCTGGCCCGTGCCGATGGTGCCGGCCGACACGATGGCGCCGCTCTCGTTGTGGCCGTAGGGATAGCCGTTGGTGAAGCGCAGGGCGCCGCTGCCGTTGGGGTCGGGTGTCTGCGTGGAGCCGCTCGAGGGCGGGGTGCTCTGGCCGAGATAGCCGCTGTTGCCGCCGACCAGGTAGGGATCGGAGTTGGCCGCGTGGTGGAAGTAATTGGTCCAGACCGTGGCGCAGCTCGGCACCGAGCCCGGGCTCGCGGTGGAGCCGGAGGTGCCCGCGGTCAGGCAGGCGCCGTTGAAGAAGTACCAGCTGTTCGTGGTCGTGCCGCCGGTGAAGTCCTCGCTGTACACCGTCTGGGCGTGCACTTCGACGCCTGCGAGCGCGGCGAGCAGCGCCGCCGCCGTGGTCACGAGTCGGGTCATGGGTTTCATAGGGTCATGTTCCTCGAACTGACGTACACCGCGTAGGTGCTCTCCACCACGGCGGCCGTGGCGCCGGTGCCGCCGTAGCCGACCGCGTCGATCTGATAGATCTCGCCGGGGATGTTCGGGTCGGCGGAGGCGCCCATGTCGGAGATGTAGAAGGTCGGCGCCGCGAAATAGGTCGGATTCGCGACGTTGGCGGCGCTCACCGAGGTGGTGGTGCTGGTGAGCATGCCGGGCGAGAGGTAGGTCACGCCGACGTTCGCGCCGTTGACCTGCCACGGGACCTGCGTGACGTCCGGCACGATGAGCGGCAGCTTGTTCGCGCAGATCTGGCCCTCGCCGACGTTGGCGTTCAGCAGGGCCACGCAGGTGATCGGCGCCGCCGTCGAGTTGCCGCCATTGCTCAGCCACCACTCGGCGTATTCCTGCGCGGACAGCGCGGCCTGCAGGGCGCGCTGCTTCTCGCGCATGTTGCCGGCGATCCTCTCCTGGATGCCGAAGCTGCGGAACAGGCTGAGCGCGATCAGGGTCACGACCACCAGCAGCAACAGGCTGGTGATCAGCACGATGCCGCGCTCGCGTGCGCGGCCGCTCCTGCGGGGTTCGTTCATGGGATGCTGCTTCATGTCGTACCGGCTCATATCGTGGGGCCCGCCTGATTCATCACGCCGATGACCCGCTGGAAGGTCACGGTCGGGGGCTGGCCCTGGTTGGCGACGTACAGCGGATTGGTGAAGGTCAGGCTGACCATCACGGCGATCACGCTGCCCCAGTAGCCGCCGGCGGTGACCTGAGCGGCGTTCATGTAGGTGTCCACCGAATTGCCGGGCGCGGCCACGTTGGTCTTGACCCCGTAGAGCACGCTCAGGTTGGTGATGCCGCTCGCCAGGGTGTACGGCACGCCGTTCATGGTGCACACGAGCTGGGTGCCGATGACCTGGAAGGTGTTGACGTACAGGGTGTTCGGGCCGCCGAGGGGATTCGACTGGCCGCTGCAGTTGAGGATGTTGTCGCCGCCGGTGGTCATGTAGCGAACCGCGATCTGATCGCCGGGCGGGATGCCGTTGTAGATGCCGTACAGGGTCTGCAGGGCCGCGAACGCGCCCACCGCCGGGAAGGCGCCCGCCGCGGTGTTGATGGTCGGGTCGGGGAAATACCCGGTCGACTGGATGACGTCGGTCATCAGGCTCATGGCCATGCGCTCGTTGTCCTGCAGCTGCGCGAGCGCGTTCTGGTTGCCGAACACGGCGCGGTTGGTCTGCACGATGGTGAGCAGGGCGCCCAGCAAGAAGAGGCCGATCAGCAGCGCGATCAGGATCTCGATGAGCGTGAAACCGCGCTGCCGGCGCGCCGTGTTGGTCGAATGCGTCCGTTCGCACATGGGTCTTCAAGGCTCCACGTACAGGGTGTAGGTCGGCGCGAAGGTCGTGACGGTGGTGGCCGCCTGCGACTGGGCGTTGATGCCCACCGCGCGCTCGTTCCAGGTGATCTGGATCGTGCAGTTCACCGGGATGGTCACGGGGCAGGTGATGGTGGTGACCGGATTGGAGCTGCCGAGCATGGTGTTCATGGTCTTCGCCCAGGTGTGCAGGTCGAAGGCGGCGAGCATCTGGGTGCTGCAGGGCGTGTTGCCGCTGCCGAGCACGCAGTAATTCGGGGTGGCCGCGGTGCCGTTCAGGGTCGCGTCGCTGATGACGGTGCCGGTGATGGTGAGCGGCACCGGCGCCGCGCCCGCCGCCCAATAGGTGCGATTGGCGTGCATGCTCGCCGCGAGGCCCGCCGCCTGCAGCGCCACCATCGAGCGGATGCTCGCCGAGGTGGTGCTCGCGTAGGCGAGCGCCTGGATCTTGGCGATGCCGAGCAGGCCGATCGAGGTGATGATCAGCGCCACCATCACCTCGAGCAGCGTGAAGCCGCCGGAACGGTTGCGCGCGCTCATGTGCAGGTGACCCCGTTGACCGTGGTGCCGTACTGTTGCGTGACCATCATGCCCACCAGGTTGATGGACAGGCATCGGGTCCAGGCGCTCGTGCCGGTGGCGTCGTGCAGCGTGATCAGGGTGCCGTTCGGAATGGCGATGGCGTAGCCCTCGCGATTGAAGGTCACGGCCACCACGTTGTTCGAGGAGTCGAAGGTGTCGGTGCCCGAGAACGCGCTCTGCACGCGCAGGATGGGCTCGCCGTTGTCGACGTGGCCGACATTGGTCGGATCGGAGAACACGATCCAGCCGCCCTGCCAGCTGCTGGAAGCCGCGCAGCTCGCGCCGTCGTTCGAGGTGCATACGGTGACCGTCTGGCCTTCCTTGATCGCCTCGGCGCGTGCGTACTGCAGGTCGCCGAGCAGGCCGTTGACCTCGGCGCTGACGCGGTTCGCGTTCGTCACGTACTGGAACGAGGGCACGCCGATCGTGAGCAATATGGCCGCGATCGCCATGGTGACGAGCATTTCGAGGAGCGTGTAGCCGCGGTCGGGGTGCCGGCGGGCCGTACGATGATCCTGGTTCATGGCATGGCAGGTTAGACCTGCAGGCTGACGCGAAGCTGACGGCGGCGGACCGCTGCGGCGAACTGCGAACGGCGTCACAGCCGCCGGGCCCGCGGCCTTCAGCTCGCCGGAAACAGCACCGTGACCAGGGTGCCGCGTCCGGCGGCGCCGGCGTCGATCGTGACCTGCGCGCCGTAGAGCCGCGCGATCTCCTCGACGATGGCGAGCCCCAAGCCGCTGCCGTGCCCGGGGGAATTGGGCAGGCGATAGAAGCGCTGCCGGCCGCGCGGCCGCGCCGCGGCCGGGATGCCGGGGCCGGTGTCCTCCACGCTGAGGTAGGGCCGGCCGTCGTGCCGGCCGCTGCCGACGGTGACGCGGCCGCCCGACGGGGTGTACTTGAGCGCGTTGTCCACCAGATTGCCGACCAGGTCGTCGATCAGCGAGGGATCCGCGACCACGGCCGCGGCGGCCGCATCGACGCCCAGATCGATGTTCGACTGGATGGCGCGGTCGAAGAATTTGGCCGCCACCTCGGCGACGCTGGCCTCGAGCTCGACGCGCCGGCTCTTGCCGGCGAGATTCGCGGCCGGATCGGCCCGGGCGAGCGTCAGCAGCTGGTTGGCGGCATGGGCGAGCTGGCGGATCCCCTCCTTCAGGAGGGTCAGGCGCTCGGCCAGGGGCGCCGCCGCCGGCTCGGCCGCCAGCAGCTCGAGCTGGGCCTGCATGCCGGTGATGGGCGTGCGCAGTTGATGCGCGGTGTTGGCGATGAACTGGCGCTGCGCCTGAACCGAGGTGCGCAGGGTGTTGAACAGGCGATTCAGGGTGAGCACCATGGGCCCGAGCTCGCGCGGCACCGAGGCCTCGTCGATGGGCCGCAGGTCGAGCGGCGAGCGCTGCGCGATGTCGTCGCGCAGGCGCTTGATCGGCCGCAGGCCGAGCTGGATGCCGATCCATACGAGCACCAGCGTGAGATCCAGCTGGACGAAATCCCACAGCAGGGTGTTCATCAGCCCGAGCCGGGTGGCGGGCTCGGCCGCGGGGCGCAGGTCCGCGACGCCGATCAGGATCACGCCCGCGGCGGTGTCGAAGCGGGTGGTCAGGGTGCGCAGCGCCCGCTCGCCGATGCGCGCGATGCCGAGCTGCTGGCCGATGGCGCCGTCGAGGGCCACGGGCGGCAGGCGCGCATCGCCGGCGAGCAGCCGCCCGTGCGCGTCGCGCAGCGCGTACAGGACGGCGTCGGCAGGCGGCAGGGGCGCGCCACCGGCCGCCGCGGCCTCGAGCGATACCCGCCCGTCGGACACGCGCACGTGCGCCATCAGCGCGGCGGTGGCCTGCTTCAGGCGCCGGTCGCTCGAGATCACCCCGGGGGCCAGGTCGTTCAGGTAGTGAATCAGTGCGCCGCACAGCGCGAGCAGCATCAGGGGCACGGCCAGCCAGAAGACCAGGCGACGGCTGATGGAGGCGCTCACGGCGGCTTCGCTTCTTCCAGGCGATAGCCGAGCCCGCGCAGGCTGCGAATCACGGCGGCATCGCCGAGCTTGGCGCGCAGGCGCGAGATGTGCGCTTCGACCGCGTTGGCGGTCAGATCCTGATCCGGCTGGGCCACGGCCGCCTGCACGCGCTCCTTGGACACGATTTGTCCGGTGCGGCGCACCAGGCATTCGAACACCGACCATTCGCGCGCGGTGAGCACCACTTCGGCGTCGTCGATGTGCAGGCGACGGCCGACCAGGTCCACTTGCAGGCGGTTCAGCCGGATGACCCCGTCCAGGGCGCCGCTCGAGCGGCGCAGCAATGCACGGCAGCGGGCCACCAGCTCGGCCGGCTCGAAGGGCTTGCCGAGGAAATCATCGGCGCCCAAGTCGAGCGCCTTGACCTTATCGTCGAGGGTGCAGCGCGCCGTCAGGATCAGCGCCGGCAGCGCTTTGCCGGTGCCGCGCAGGCGGCGCACCAGCGTCAGTCCGTCGGCGCCCGGCAGCCCCACGTCGACCACCGCCAGCGCGAAGTCCTCGGCCGCGAGCGCATCGCGCGCGGCTTCGGCGCTCCTGACGCGATGCACGGCGAACTGCGCCGCGGCGAGGCTGCGCGCGATGGCGTCCGCCACGATATCGTCGTCTTCCACCACCAGGAGTCGCACGAGGCGCTACGCGTCGCCGATCGCCCGATCGTCCGCGACCCCCAGGCGCCTCGGCGGGTTGAGCGCGCGCAGGCGCGATTCGAAGGCCTTTGCGAAGGTCTCGGCGAACACGTGCGGAAATCCGTCGGCCGGGCGCTGGGCGAGCCCGCCGAACAGCTCCGCATAGAGTTCCCAGTACCTGGCCTTGTTCTGGGCACCGAACACGCCGCGCTTGGTGGCCCGGTCGAAGCGCAGCTCCAGCTCCTTGGGATCGACGCGCGTCAGGAACTCGTCGAATGCGGCGCGCATGGCCGCGAGCGTCGCGCCATGTTGCGCCTTCAATTCGCGGAAATTGTCGCGGATGGTCTCCACCGAGCCGCCGCGCGTCGAGCGGGTGGTCAGCAGGCGCACCAGCGCCTCGTCGACGCCATGGGAGACGCTCAGCGCGGAGCCGGGCCCGTCGGCGGGCGGCGGCGCGATGCGGAAACGGTTGCGGAACTCGGTCCGTCCCTGGTTCAGGTCCATGAGCCCGAGCACCGCCTCGCGCAGCAGCTGTCCGGCGAGCTGCAGCACCGCGCCGCGGGTCTCGCCGACGCTGCGCGGATCGATGCCCGCGCCGCGGCAGAAGGCGGCGAGGCCCGCGTCCGCGTCGCTGTCGGGCGCCGGCGCCTGAGCGCGCGGCATCGAGGTGCCGAGCGAGGGGTGGCTGGTCGCGAGCGCGGCCGGCGTCGCGGGCGAATCGACCTTGAGCGGCCGGGTCATCAGGTGCCACGGCGTGCCGGCGCCGGCGTCCGGCTCGATGCTTTGTCCGTAGGCATCGCGCGGCCCCAAGACCGCCTCCGGCTCCGGCGGCGCGTCCTGCTCGACCAGCCGGTCGCTGTACTCGAGCAGCTGACTCAGGTCGAGGTCGGCGCCGAGATCGTCGGCGGTGGATTTGCGCACCGCGGACGAGGCGGCCTTGCCGTCGTAGGCGACGATGGCGCTCTCATCGGGCGGGAAGTCGTTGCTCTTGTCGATGCTGACCAGCAGCTCGTATTCCCCGAGGCGCACGTAGTCGCCGTCCTTGAGCACGTAGTCGTGGTACTTGCCGAGCGGCACCTGGGCACCGTTCACGTAGGTGCCGTTCGAGCTGGTGTCCACCAGCACGTAGGAGCCGGAGCGAAAGTCGATGCGTGCGTGTTTGCCCGACAGATAGCGCTCGGGGTCGGGTAGAATCCACTCGTTATCGCCGGCGCGCCCGATGGTGCCGCCGTGCACGCCGAACACCTTGGTCGATTTGGCGCCAAGGCGGGCTGCGTGATCGCTGACAACGCTTAGGCGCAAGGTCATGTTCGCTCCCTCCAACGGGTCCGAGGCTTTGCGCTAAGTGCCCGTATAATATGGTGAAATGCTAGCAACGGTTGGAGCGCTCCGGATGGCCGCGAGTCACATTTTCAAGGTTCTGTTCGTGAATCAGGGCAAGGTCTACGAGATCTACGCTCGAAAAGTGGGTCATGGGAGCCTGTTCGGCTTCATCGAAGTCGAGGAACTCGTCTTCGGTAATCGGTCCACCGTGGTGGTCGATCCGACCGAAGAGAAGATAAAGGCCGAGTTCGACGATGTAAAGCGCACCTACCTGCCGCTGCATTCGGTGCTGCGCATCGACGAGGTGAAGAAGCACGGCGTGAGCAAGATCGTCGCCCTCGAGGGCGGGAACGTCAGCCAATTCCCGACGCCGATGTATTCGCCGGGCGGCGATTCGAGCGCCCGCAAGTAGGCCGCTCGCGCGTTCGATCCGCCTCGAAACCTGCTAAAATTACGCATGTTCAGTTTGCTCGGGGCCCCCGCGCTCTCGCAGTTCCGGCTCGACAAGTTGCTGCACGCGCTGAAGGCGCGGGACCGCCGGATCAGCGCCCTCGGAGCGCGTTTCGTGCACTTCGTGGACGTCACGCAGCCGCTCGACGAGCGCGAGCTCGAAACCCTGGGAAAGCTCCTCACCTACGGGCCGACCGCCGGGCCGCGGATCGAGCGCGGCCAGCGGCTGCTGGTGGCGCCGCGCCTCGGCACCGTGTCGCCCTGGTCCAGCAAGGCCACCGATATCGCCCAGGTCTGCGGGCTCGCGCGCGTGCGGCGGCTGGAGCGCGGCACGCTGTATTTCGTCGAGGCAGCGGCCGAGCTGAGCCCGGCGGAGCTCGCCGCGCTCGCGCCGGACCTGCACGATCGAATGACCGAGTCGGTGTGGACGGACACGGCCGAGCCGGAGGCCCTGTTTCGCGAGTCGCGCCGGCTACGGCGACGCCGCTGGACAACAGG
>VFSW01012674.1_pt1 | contig 11756 bp, 10 predicted proteins | sample 5358111 | NCBI WGS metagenome assembly VFSW01 (sample SAMN11554181, study PRJNA540505) | mine drainage metagenome | isolation source: sediment from site ElyBrook_90M | place: USA: Ely Copper Mine, Vershire, VT | collected 2017 | reverse complement strand
TGCGCAGGCCCCCCGGCCGCATGGTTGGCCGAAAGCTGCAGTACCGCCTCGATGGTGTATTGTCGGGGCGCGACTTCCCTAATCCAACGGGAGTTCCCCCGGCTCTGCCGGGGTGGCAGTAGAACTTTGAGAATTCCGGGAGTATGTTTTCTCTCGAAATGCCTGTGCTACGGCAGTGAAGACAGCAGTTCGAGGCTTTTGCTTTTGTTCTTGCTTTTGCTTCGGACGGTTGCGAAAAGGCCCCTTTGAGGGGCCAGCAACCGTAAAGCCACCGGCTCTGCCGGTGGATACTTACTTCTACGCTCCTCCGCTGCGGTTGAGCCCGCCCGCCGCGTTAGCAGTCTTTTGGTAGTGTCTCAGTTTGAAGAAGCTGCTCCGATTGATTAAAGCTTCTTTAGGAGCACGTCTAGTTCTCTCAGCCCGTCGTAAACCTTCTTCAGAGATTCGGCGAACTTAGCATCGGCACGCCTATGCGTAACGGCAAGATATTGACGCAAATGGGGTGTCGTTAGGCCGAGAAAACGTCCCGTTTCGATATGGCTTACCGTGCCTGTTGTGAGGCCATTGTTTTCGCAGAATTCCTTCCGCGACAATGGTCCGCCGTTCGGCCCTCTAAAGGTTCTCTCGCGATGTGATTCCAGAAGGTTGGAAATCGCCCCCACTAAGGTCGCTTTCGACAGCTTTACCATGAGCTTGTCATTGCCCTTTGCCATGTATATCCTCCGGTCTCGATCCGCTAGCACTGCAATCTCTTCATTGTTCCAAGCGTGGTCGGAAATGCCAGCGGCCATCGCAAGGGTGATACGAAGGGTCTTGTGAATGCACGCGAAGTTGTAGTGGATAAAGTGTAACGCCACGCCGCCGCGCCCTTTCGTACAGCGGTTTGCGTTTCGTACAATGAGAGAGCGTTAGGCGTTGCGAAACGTCTGAGAACGAGTGAATTGTGTGTCCTCCGAAATCGAGCGGGAGCACAATGCCACCAGCTACAACCAACGAAATCAATGATTCACGTGGAATCCGGTGACAGAAGCCTCGATTTTTAAACCTGGGCGTACCGCAGGGCGCGAGGTCCTATTGCAGCAGCGTTCCCTGATCGTCGTCCTTTAGTTCTTCCGGCGGGATGATGACGGCAGCGGCGACTTTGTCTTCGGGTTCGAGATTCAATAGGCGGACTCCTTGGGTGGCGCGGCCGGCGGCGCGGATGGTCTTGGTGTCAATGCGGATGATCTTGCCGAACTGGCTGATAACCATCAGTTCCGAGGTGTCATCGACCAGTTGAATGCCGCTGACACGGCCGATGCGCGGGGTGACGGCCATGTTTTTGACGCCCTTGCCGCCGCGGGTCTGGAGGCGGTACTCCTCGACGTTGGTGCGCTTGCCGAAGCCGTTTTCAGTGACGGCGAGAATGCGGTATTCGCCGGGCTCGTGTTCCTTGGGCGTGACGGCGACGCCGACGACAAAGTCGTTCTTGGCAAGGTCGATGCCGCGGACGCCATAGGCGGGACGGCCCATGGAGCGGACATCGTTCTCGTCGAAGCGGATGGCCATTCCCAGATGCGTGGCCAGGAAGACAATCTGGCTGCCGTCGGTGATGCGGGCTTTGACCAGCTCATCGTCCTTGTCAATGCCGATGGCGATGATGCCGCGGGCCATGACGTTGGAGAAGTCCTTGAGCGGCGTCTTCTTGACCGTGCCGTTGCGGGTGGTGAAGAAGATGAACTTGCCTTCTTCTTCGAGATCCTTGACGGGCAGGATGGCGCGGACGTTTTCGCCGGCTTGCAGGTCGAGCAGGCTCTGCATGGACTTGCCCTTGCCCGCTGCGCCCACGTCGGGAATCTCGTAGACCTTGAGCCAGTAGACGCGGCCGGTGTTGGTAAAGCAGAGCAGGAAGGCGTGGGTGGAGTCGACGATGAGCTGGGTGACGAAATCTTCCTCGCGGGTTTTCATGCCCATGCGGCCGGTGCCGCCGCGGCGCTGCTGGCGATAGATGCTGATGGGGGTGCGCTTGAGGTAGCCCTGGTGGCTGACGGTGACGGCGACCTGCTCGTCGGCGATGAGGTCCTCGAGCTGCAGCTCGGCGGACTCGTCGACGATCTGGGTGCGGCGGGCATCGCCATACTTGTCGCGGACTTCTTCAAGCTCCTTGACGATGACCGCGCGCAGCTTGGTTTCGCTGGCCAGGATCGACTCGTACTCGGCGATGCGGGCACGGACTTCCGATAGCTCCTTGAGCAGCTCGTCGATGGACAGTTGCGTGAGGCGGTAGAGCTGCAGCTCGAGGATGGCGTCGATCTGGCGGAGGGTGAGGCCCTTCTCTTCGTGCGGCAGGCGCACGCGGTCGAGGGTGATGACGATCTCAGAGCCCTTGCCCCAGGCGTAGAGGTTCTCGCGAGCTTCGACGCGCGAGCCGGATGCGCGGATGATGCGGATGACGGTGTCGAGATTGTCGAGCGCCACCTTGAGGCCTTCGAGGATGTGCTCGCGGGCGCGGTCTTTCTTGAGCAGGAAGACGGTGCGGCGCTGGACGACGTCGATGCGGTGATCGAGGAAGGCGTGGATGGCCTGGTCGAGACCCAGCTCGCGCGGCTGCCCGTTGAGCACGGCAAGAAAGATCATGGAGAAGCTTTCCTGCATGGAGGTGTGCTTGTAGAGCTGGTTGAGCACGATCTCGGGCTGGGCGCCGCGCTTGAGTTCGATGACGATGCGCATGCCGTCGCGATCGGATTCGTCGCGCACGTCGCTGATGTCGTCGATGATTTTTTCGTTCACCAGCTCGGCGATGCGCTCAATGAGCTTGGACTTGTTTACCTGGTAGGGGATCTCGGTGACGATGATCGCCTGTTTTTCCTTGGTCAGGTTTTCCAGCGCGGTCCTGGCGCGCATGAGGAAGCGGCCGCGGCCGGTCTTGTAGGCCTGGGGAATGCCGGACTTGCCGTAGAGGAATCCGCCGGTGGGAAAGTCGGGCCCCTGCACGTGCTTGAGGACTTCTTCCAGGCCGGCGCTGGGGTCATTGACCAGGGCGATGGCGGCGTTAACGACTTCCGTCAGATTGTGCGGGGGAATGTTGGTGGCCATGCCCACTGCAATGCCATTGGACCCGTTGACGATGAGGGTGGGAATGCGCGTGGGCAGCACGGTGGGCTCGTCGGTGGTCTCATCGAAGTTGGGCATCATATCGACGGTTTCCATGTCGATGTCGGCCATCATCTCCTCGGCGATGCGCTCCAAGCGGCACTCTGGGTAACGGTAGGCCGCGGGTGGGTCGCCATCGACGGAGCCGAAGTTGCCCTGGCCGTCGACGAGGGGGTAGCGGAGGCTCCAGGGCTGGGCCATGCGGACGAGGGCGTCGTAGACAGAGGAGTCACCGTGCGGATGGTATTTCTTGAGGCACTCTCCGACGACGCCGGCACACTTGGAGTAGCGCTTGTTGTGCTGCAGTCCCTCGCGGTCCATGGCAGTGAGGATGCGGCGATGGACGGGCTTGAGGCCGTCGCGGGCATCGGGAAGCGCGCGTCCGATGATGACGGACATGGAATAGGCCAGATAGGAGCGGCGCATCTCCTCTTCGATGTTCATGGGGAGGAAGTTTGTGCCGCTGGGGGGCGGTGTGCCGCCTTCGAGGGGGAGCTGAGGATTCTTGTCGTCTGCCATAGGGTCTTTTCTTGGCCCGCCGGAAGGCGGCAGAGAGGGTCCGGAAAAAGCAGGGCCGGGTCCGTGGGCTGTGCTTCTATTTTAGCTGCCGAAGGGCGGTTTCAGCAAGGGCGGGCGGGATAAATAAGTCCTTGTATTGGTTTCATTTATAGACTATCTTTGGCGCTCCACCCGAAGCGCTCGCCGCTCACGCGGCGCGGCGCGTCCCAGCCTTGGATTTGGCCGAGCTCCCAGCCCTCTTTTTGGCCTTGTCTCCGCCCTCTCCCCTGCCTGTGTTTTCACCCAATCGAGCCAGAATGACCGGCGGCCGGTCGGGAAATTCGACGACCAGCGACAGCTTGCCGCCCACGGCCTCGACGTAGCTCCGCAGCGTTGAAAGATAGAGGTCGGTGCGCTTCTCGATCCGGGAGACTCCCTCTTGCCCAATCTTGAGCTTCTTCGATAGGCGGGCCTGGGTGAGTTTGCGCAGACGGCGCATTTCGCGCAGGTTGATCTCAGCCCGCATCTCCGCCGCTAACTGATCAATGCGAGCGCGACGCTCCGGTGACATCTCCTCGAGTATTTTGTTCAGGGTGACTGGCATCACTGTTTCCTTTTCTGTAAACGAAGCGTTTTCAGGTGCTGGTCGAAACGTCGATCCGCAACCACAATCAGATCGCGATAAAATCGACGTTTAACAACTCCGCCTTTGTCTCCAGCCACCAGTAGGATGGCCTTGCGCTCTAAATCAAAAGCAAAAGCCACGCGCCAAACGCCTCCATCAGCATCGAAGCGCAACTCCTTCATATTTGCGTGACAAGAACGCTTAAGCGTATCGACTTGCGGCCGTCCCAATAGCGGCCCCATCTCGCGTAGGATCGAAGTCAAGGCCACCAGCACGTTTTGAACGGTTTCCGACAACTCCCTGTATTCCGGAATAAAGTCGTCGTGGAATATCACTTCCCACTGCTTATCAATTTCTGCCATTGCCAGGGTCGTAATCCTGAATTGAGCTAGGCAAGCCTTCGCCTCCCGCGTGATATCTCAAATCCAGTTTGCTTTTGTCCAGGGCAACGAGGTTGAAACGGGGCTCGACCCGACCTGACGCAAACTACAGCACATTGCTGCGCTTTGCTACCTTCTTGCCAATACTACCTTCTCATTCGTCAACTGATGACGGACATGAAGCATCCCTCTCAACCTCTTTCCCGAATGGAGAGAGGAAGGCAAGACATACAAATTATGCTTCAGAATGCCTAATGTCGTCAAGCACATTTTTCTTCTGGACCACCCCTACAGCAACCCCGGCAGGGCCAGCACGCAGAAGACTGCCTGAAGCAGCACGAGAGCGCCGGAGGCGGCCAGGGCGAGGCGGCCGCGAGGCCCCTCGTAGGCGTCGGCGAAGACGCCGCCGATGAAGGTGAGCAGGAAGGGCAGCGTCCAGAGCCAGGGGGCGCCCTGGGCGCCTGTCAGAACAAGCGGGAGCAAGGCCAAAGCGCAAAGCAGCGGGGCTGTGTTGCCGAAGTAGCGGGAGCGGCGCAGGCCAAGATAGAGCACCAGCGAGGCCGCGGCGGCCAGGGTGGTGGCTGCATTCGAGAGCGTCGAGAAGAAGCGGCGGGCGGGGTCGAGCGAGACGGAGAGGAAGCCGGCGGCGGAGCGGAAGACATAGCTGAAGGCGTCGGGTGAGAAGCCGTAGCAGGCAAAGACGATGATCAGTGCGCCCGCGATGGCGATCAGCGCCACGGGCAGCGCCTGGCTCCTGCGGCCCTCGGCGACCCAGAGCATGGCCGCCAGGCCCAGCAGTGCTACCACAGGCAGGGCGGCAATGTGCGAGGCGGCAGCAAGGCCGAAGGCGGTGGTGAGCAGCACCATGCGCGGACGCCACTTGCGGCGCGGGCCCTGCATGGCGTGGGCCACGCCGATGCAGGAGTAGACGCCGCCGTAGATGCCGAGGGCGGCCAGGACCTCGGGGTTCGGGGAGAGGCAAGCCCTGAGGATGGGCGGAGAGAAGCAGTAGAGGGCCAGGGCCGTGTAACCGCCCAGGTTGCCGTAGAGGCGACGGGTGACCCACCAGAGTCCGGCGCCCAGCAGGCAGCCGGCAAGCAAGAACGGCAGGCGTAAGAGCAGGAGCACATGGGTCATCTGGTGGCGCAGTTCCCAGGTGCTGATCTCGCCGCCAGCCTGAATGACCTTGTCCTCGGGCTTGCGGAAGCGGTCGAGGGCGCGCTCGGCCAGCAGGTTGAGGGTGAGCGGCAGGCCGGCCAGGCGATAGGCGAGAATGCCGTCGTGGATGTTGCCGCAGGTGGTGTAGTAGCCAGCCAGGGCTGAGGGGCGCTCCCAGGTTTCGCGGCCGCAGCGGGCGTACTGGTAGTCACGGTCGGAGAGGGTCTGGCGGCTCGTGATCCAGAGGCCCTGGAACAGGAAAAGGGCCAGCAAACCCGCCGCGATGCGCTGCGGAACGTTGAAGTGGAAGCGGCGAATCCTGGCAAACGGAAGTGTCATCACGATCAAAGGGGCCGACTTCAGTCTAAACGGCTGCGCTGGCGGAGCCTTGAGCCGCGGAGGCGAGCGCTGGGAGCAGGCCAGCCGCCGACAGCGCCTGGAGAGTGGCGCACTCCAGAACCGCGGCTCCGGTTGCAGGCCTTTGCCTCAAAATGCAGAAAGCCGCCCCAGGGGGCGGCTTTCCTGCGTATGGTTGCGGTCCATTCCTAGTTGAAGATGGCGCCGGCGGATTCGTTGAAGGTTGTTGGCGTGATGATGCAGGTGTTTGGGCCGGCCGCCGTTGGAGGATTGGGATTCGGCGTGCAGTTGGACGACCATCCGCCGAACTGTCCCGCTCCGGCCGGCGCGGTCAGAACAATGGGTGTGCCGATGGGGTAGGTCGCCACGCAGACCGAGTTGCCAAAACCGGCAGCGTTCGAACCGGGGCCGCAATGGATCACGTTCGGCGTACCCGTAGCGGAAGGCGCCGTGACCAGCCAGGTGGTGGTGTTCAACCCTTCGTTATAGACGGTCACGGTAGACAGGAGCGCCGAAGCTTCTGAACCCGCGTAGCATGACCCTGGAGTCTGCGATTGCGAACCTGGAGGCGGGGGGAGAACCAGAGGGCAATTGAATGTGGCCGTGGCGGTTTGTACAGACCCCGTGATTACATCCGTTGCTTCAGCAATGATGACGGCACTTCCGCTCCCGTAAGCAGTGACAATCCCGCCGGGCGCCCCCGGATTCACGGTTCCATTGTTGCTACTGACGGGGAAAATATTGGGCGCGGAAGAAAGCCAGGTAACCGAGTTGGTCAGATCCCTTACCTGTGGCGAGGTCGAAAACGTACCGATGGCCAGGAAGTTGCCGGTGCCCTGCAAATTGCCGACGCTGATACTGCTGGGAATAATGGTGAGCGAGAGCAGCGGCTCGGGCGCGGGAGTGGATGTGACCGTGACGGTCGCAATTGCGGAGACCACAGTCTTGTCGGGGTTGGTCCAAAGAGCCGTGATCTGCGTGTTGCCCACGCTGACTCCGGTGACAAGGCCGGTCTGAGAGATGGTGGCGATGGTGGGGATGCTGGAATTCCAGGTAAGGTTGGGAGAATTGCTTACATCCTGCTGCAGACCAGAGGTTCCGGTGGTGCCGATTGCAATGAACTGGCCTGTCTGCCCGGATGCGGAAACCGACTGTGCGCCTGGTGTGATGGTGAGCGCCGTGAGCGGTTCCGAGGTTCCGCCGGTGACCGTGAAGGTCGCGGTTCCGGTCACCACGGCGCTGGTTGAGGTGGTGACAATGGCCGTGATGGTGACGCTGCCCTGGCTGACGGCCGTGGCTAGCCCGCCGCCGGAAGTGACGGTGGCAATCTGAGAGCTGCTCGAGCCCCAGATGGCCTGGCTGGTAACGTCCTCGGTTGCTCCCGAGGAGGTGGTTCCAATGGCGATGAACTGTGTCGTTTCACCCGGCGCGGCAACCGCCTGCGAACCTGGAATGATGGCGACCGAAACCAAGGACCCGCCTGTGCCCCCACTGGCGGCGGTGACGGTGAGCAATGCTGTGGCGCCCGAGGTTCCTGAGAGGGTGGCAGAGATGGTGGCTGTCCCCGGGCCCACCGCGGTCGCTACACCGGAAGAAGACACGGTGGCGACGGAGGTACTGCTGGAAGACCAGGCGACCAGGTTGGTTACGTCTGTGGAACTGGAGGGATGACTCCCGTGACCGATGATCCCGAGGGCGGTGAACTGCACGGTCTGGCCGACCGTGAGAGACTGCGAGGTCGGGCTGATCTGAATGGTGCCCACCTGAGTATTGTTGCAACCGGTAAACGGCAGCACCAGGCCTATGAGCCCCAGCACTTTGAGAAAATTACGACCGACCATGCATTGCCTCCTTACATCTGTTACTCGCTTCGCCCCCGCATCGACCGGCAAAGCCGGGCACACGCTTCTGCTCCCTGATATAGGACCAATCATCGTCGAACCCAAGGGAAAGCGAAGATATCTTTCGCTTTACGGAATCAAGACCGTTAATAAAACTCTTCATTCCGCGCGCCGAGTTTTAACCCACAAACTGGCCGGTACCGCGGCAGCGCCATTTCCCGCCGTTTCCCGGTTGGCAGGCCACTCGAAAAGCTGGCCAGGCCTGCCTGATTGCCGCGGGAGACGAGCCGGCCCGGACTAAGTTCATGCAACTTGACTGCCAATCAAGGCTCACCTTATCTTGTTTAGATTCATTGAATTGTGAATATGGAATCTGGGCTCGGTGTAATCTGCCGTATACGCACCAAGTCTCTTGGTACTCAGTTTTTGCGTTCCGGACCATCGGCGCATCGGCTGCGGACCCGGCACATGCGGGTAGCCTGCTCCATCGGCCAGGCCGGTGTGCGAGGCTGGTCCCGGTTCCTGTAGACGCAGTCGCAAAGCGGTGGAAAGTGCGCTATCTTGGAAGCTGACCCCGGCAAGAGGCTCACCTCGTGATCAGCCCCGATATCTTCGAGTTGTTCAAGCGGGTTCGATGGACTTCGTTTCACTCGCTATGGCCGCTGCACAATCTGTTCGCGCTGCTGGCAGGTTCGCTGGCCGAGGCCTCGCGCCGCTGGGTCAAACGCCGCAATGCGCGGCTGGCGCAGAACTGGCCCTCGGTCGAGGGGTTGGTTGGCTCGACCGACGTGGTGCGCGGAACCAAGTTCTTCGGGAGCCCGCGGCGTACCGAAGCCCACTTTCACTACTCCTATGCCGTGAAAGAAGAGGGCGAGACCAACTACTACAGCGGCGATTATTCGCGGCCGTTTCCGGACGATGACCGGGCGTGGGAGTGGCTGTGGTCGCTCAAGGGCAAGCGGATACGAGTGCACGCGCAACCCGGCAAGCCGGAGGTTTCGGCGGTCCTGGCCGCGGACCTTGACGCGCATTTTCCGCTGCCGGTGCGCACGCCGGATGACCTGGTGTTTGCGCGGCCGGAGATTTATACGCAGTAGTCATGCCGCTGCCCGGGCCGCCTCGGCCAGCAAAGTGCTATTCTCCTTGGCAAGGGCCTGCTCGTGAGTACTTTCTTCACTCTCGGACACTCCAACCACACCATGGAAACGTGGCTTGCGCTCGTTCGCCAGCACGGGGTTGAAGTGGTGGTGGACACCCGAAGTTCACCCTATTCGAAGTATGTGCCACAGTATGACAAAGAGCTCATCCAGCGCTCAATGGAGGAGAACGGCACGAAGTATTTGTTCCTGGGTGCGGAATTGGGCGGCCGGCCTGCCAACCGCGCCTACTACGATGCCTCTGGCCGAGTGGTTTACGGCCGGCTCCGCGACGACGCCAACTTCAAGGCAGCCATCAGCCGCCTTGAAAAGGGGATTGAGCGTTTTCGCGTAGCCCTGATCTGCGGCGAGGAGAATCCCGCACATTGCCACAGACGCCTGCTCATTGGTCGCGTGCTCGCCGAGCATGGCCACACGATGCTCCACATTCGCGGCGATGGGCGAGTCGAATCCGAGGCGGTCGTTGCCCTGGCTTCCGGGAAGCCGCTGGTCGACGCGCAGGCAGGACTCTTTGCGGAACTTGAAGAGGACAAATGGAGATCTACAGCGTCGGTTTTACCCAGAAAAGCGCCAGCGAATTCTTCGGCATACTGAAAGCTCACGGGATTGAGCGTCTGCTCGATGTGCGGCTTAACAATACTTCTCAGCTAGCCGCATTCGCCAAGCAAGTCGCCCTGGCCTACTTGCTTCGCGAGATTTGCGGGGCGGATTACGAGCACGAGCCGCTGCTTGCGCCGACCCAAGACATCCTCGACGCGTTCAAAAAGAAAAAGGGAAGTTGGGATGTTTACGAGGACGCATTTCTTGCCCTCATGCAATCGAGAAAGGTCGAGTCGCGGAGTGATCGCGAGAGCTTTTCGCGAAGAACAGTGCTCTTGTGTAGCGAGCCAACCGCAGAGCACTGCCATCGGCGCCTGGTTCTCGAGTATTTACAGAAACATTGGGAAGGCGTAGAAATCTACCATCTCTAAATTACATTCTGAGAGTGAGTCCACCTTCATGGGCCTCGACCGGATTGTCTGCCTCGCCAACTCCTATAAGCACGACCATCGCTGTGTCGCCGGAATCAGCCTTGTCACAAAGAAGTGGGTGCGGCTGGTCGGAAGACAAGTTCCAGGGTGCCTCACGGTGAAGGAAACCCGCTATCCCGACGGAAAGCCAGCAGCGCTCCTGGACGTCTTCGAGGCCGAGCTTGGCGAAAAGTGTGGCACCAATGCGCATCCCGAGGATGTTTATGTGACTGGGACGGCATGGCAACCGCTGCGCCGCTTTGACCTGCCCAAGGATGCGCATTTCCTCGCTGCATACGTGAGCAAAGGACCGTCAATACTGCAGGGTTGCAGCGACCGGGTCTATGCCCGCAAGATCGAAGGGACTCCGGCAGATCGGTCCCTGGAATTGGTTCATCCTGAAGACCTCTGGTGGTGGATTCGCGAGGAAAGCGGAAAGCGGAAGAACCGAGCCCTGTTTCGTGTTGGTCATGTTGACCGCGTCCGCTACGACCTGGCGGTTACTGATCCGGTGTGGCTCGATCAACTTAAGCTCATGCCTGCCGGCATCTTCCCCCATGCTCTGCTTTGTGGCGGCAAGTCTCGCAACACTTTCCTCACGGTGAGTCTGAGCGAAGCGTTCGAGGGCTTCCACTACAAACTGGTTGCAGGTGTGATTTCAGTTTCGGGATAGCCACGCCTGCCGCCACCGTCCGGTTTGCACCAGCAAGCCGGCCCCGCTACACTTCTCCTCAGCATGGCCATCGCTCGCGACAACTCCCCGGAACGGCTCGTCAGCGCCTCGCGCGCCGAGGAAGAGCAGGGATTCGAACTCAAACTCAGGCCGCGCTGGCTGCGCGAGTTCATCGGACAATCCAAGGCAAAAGAGCAGTTGGCCATCGCGCTGGAAGCGGCCAAGTCGCGCGGCGAGGCGCTGGATCACGTGCTGCTGTTCGGGCCGCCGGGGCTGGGCAAGACCACGCTGGCAACCATCATCGCCAACGAACTCGACGTCGGCTTCCAGCAAACCTCTGGGCCGGCACTGCAGATCCAAGGCGACCTGACGGCGATCCTGACCAACCTGCGCGAGCGGCAGGTGCTGTTTCTGGACGAGATTCACCGCATGCAGCCGGTGCTGGAAGAGAAGCTTTACACCGCGCTCGAAGACTACAAGCTGGACATCATCATCGGCCAGGGGCCGGCGGCGCGCACGCATGTGATGGAGATTCGGCCGTTCACGTTCATCGGCGCCACCACGCGGCCGGGGCTGCTGTCGTCGCCGTTGCGGTCGCGCTTCGGCATTCTGCTGCGGCTGGAGTTTTACACGGAAGAGGAGCTGCGGTTTATTGTCGAGCGGTCCGCCGAAGTGATGGGCGTGCCCATCGACCAGGACGGAGCGGCGGAGATTGCGCTGCGCTCGCGCGGCACGCCGCGCATCGCCAACCGCCTTTTGCGCCGGGTTCGCGACTACGCGCAGGTGCGCGGCTCGGGGTCCATCGACCGCCCCACCGCCAACGCGGCGCTCACCATGCTGGAGGTGGATGCGCACGGATTCGATGAAATCGACCGCAAACTGCTGCTGGCCATCATCCAGAAATACGACGGAGGACCCGTAGGCC
>VFSW01012673.1_pt1 | contig 11757 bp, 9 predicted proteins | sample 5358111 | NCBI WGS metagenome assembly VFSW01 (sample SAMN11554181, study PRJNA540505) | mine drainage metagenome | isolation source: sediment from site ElyBrook_90M | place: USA: Ely Copper Mine, Vershire, VT | collected 2017 | reverse complement strand
TGGCTCAGCTTGTCGAAGGTCGTGTAGATCTCCCGCGGCGGCGGCGGATCCTTGGGAAACGCGGTGTACGCGCTTTCCTCGTACAGATGCAGCGACGCGACGATCTCCGCAAACGGCACGTTGCGCTCGCACAAAAGTTCGCCGGTTCGGATCGTATTGATCGCGTAGCGATCCATGTCTCCTTCGAGCAGATCCTTGGTGTTTCGCGACAATGCGTTGTAGAACAGGTCGCGAAATTCCGGCTCCGACAGACTCCGCGTATCCCCGAAGTGAAGAACATAGAGCTGATACCAATGCTCGATGACCTCGCCCAGGTGTTCGAGCACTAGAGTTAGGACCGGCTTCAGCGCCTCGAGCTCCTCGTCCCACAGCAAATGGTAGTGGCGCGGACCCGACTCGGTGGCTGATTCCCGTTTGGCGCCGCCCTTTTCCGGTGTATCCGATGGAGACATTTATCGGAAATTGTTCCCTTTTGCTTCCGTAGTGTTGTCCGAAGCGAGCGACAGTCTTGGCACGGTTGCTGCTCCCACTACCTATCAGTGATGTCTGAAAACATTATCACGCTTTTTCTCGAATGCCAGAAGAACTCAAACGGGATCGATCGAAAGTGAATATTGATCTGAAGAATGGTCCCCTTGCGCCCAGTGCGCTGCTTCTTTCTGAAGATAAAGAATTGGTCGATCTTGTGGACCGGCTGGTCAAGCCCCCTTGGAAACTGGTTCGCCATGAAGCCGATAAATTCATGACTCGCGAAGTACTCGCCCAGCCAAATGTGCGCCTCGCGATACTCGACGACGAGGCGGTCAAGGAAAACGATCGTGGACGGCTGCTCGCGCAGATTCGCAGGCACTTCTCCGGCGTCTCGTTGCTCTACATCGCCGACAGTCAAAGCGACGCCGGCGAGAAACGCGCGCGCGCGAACGGCGCTCACTATTACGTATCGAAGCCGTTGTCGCTCGAACGCTTCGGACACGTGTTGCAATCGTTCTTGCAGACGCAGCAACCGCATGGAGCGCTTGCTCGCCCCGCGAAATCCGGACGCGAGGCCACCCCCGCCAGTGCGGCCCTGATCGACGCGGGAATACGTAGTCTCTCGGAAGAACTCAATCGCGAAGATTCGCATCTGCGCTCGCGACTGCTCGACGCCGCGCTCGCTGGATTGCGTCTCGAGCGCAATCCGGAGTCGCCGGAGCTCAGGCGCGACGCGGCACTGTTGTGGGCGACGCTCGAGCCGGTCCTGTCTCATCACCTCGACGCGGAAGATCAAGAGTTGCCGCCGTGGCTGGAGGGGCAGGGCGGTCTCGCGTTGGCGGCGGGCGATAAGATTCGCGCTTACCACGACCGCGTGCGAAAGCGGGTCGGCGCGATGGCCAACGCCGGCGCCGATCGTCTCACCGACGCCCGGGCGCGCGAGGTCGGGCTGGCATTGAAAGGGCTCGCGGTCGGCCTCGACGACGCAATCGATGACGAAGAGCGCCGCCTCTTCCCTTCGATTCGCAAGGCGCTCTTCTCAGTCGAGCGCCGGAGTTGAAGTTCGGGCCGGCAATGAACTTGACCCAAAAATCAATTGGCCGGAAGATCAAGGTGGACGGACCGGTTGAAGCAAGGAGGATTTACATGCGAATCGAGTGTCTGTCGGACGTTGTCCGCATAGGAACGAGGATTTTGGCCGGGGCGGGCTTGCTTTTCACTGCCAATGGATGCCTCGCGACGCGCTCGTGGGTCGGTGATCAGCTGAAACCGATCACGGGCCAGCAGGAGCAGCTCGAAACTCAGATGAACAATCTCCACCTCGAGCGGAAGCTGGTCCTTGATTCGAGCCAGGGTCCGACCTTCAAGACTGGATCTGCTGCCTTGAGCCCGAACGCCAAGCGTGAGATCGATGCATTCCTCGGCGATATGGAAGGACAGACCGGCGCGTCCGGACCGGCGGCGGCATCGGATCGTGTCTTCGTGGTCGCCGGATATACCGACAGCGTCGGCCATGAGTCCTACAACTACGAGCTCGGACAGCAGCGCGCGACGAGCGTCGCCGGATATCTGGTCGGCAACAAGGGCCTCGACCCGACGCAGGTTCGCGTAGTGTCCTACGGCGCCAGCAGGCCGGTCGCCGACAACAGCACCGCGAACGGCCGGCGTAGCAATCGGCGCGTCGAGATTCTCGTCTATCAGGAAAAGATCGCGACCGGCACCTGATTCGGGACGCGAACTCTCTTCGACCGCCGCGGAAAATTGCGGCCGGCCTTCATCGGGCCGGTCGCCGAGGTTCGTCCATCGCACGGAACCTTCCAATCAATGTGCCTGCCCGCATGACAAGCAGTTGATCTCGATCTTTGTCGTCGGTTGTGGTACGAGATTATCGTTGGGGGGAATTCTGGAAATGCACCAACGATGTACTGAACGATACCTGCTGTTGCTGATCTGTGCGGGAGCAATCGCCGGTTGCGCCGCTGCGACTCAGCCCGCGCCCGCATCGCCGAACGCGGCAGCCACGGCCGCAACTACGTCATCTGCGACGAGCGCGGTTTCCGCCCCGCTCGAACTTTGCCGGCTACCGGATCTTCCCGCCGCCGGCATGCTTTCCAAACCGGGGTACGCGCAGCTTGCGGTCGCGCTGACGGACGCGAACGGTGCGCCGCTCGACGGCTTGAAAAAATCCGATTTCGCAGTGCGCTCCGGTCCGAATCCGGATCAGATCGTTTATTTTCGCCAGGAATCCAGCGTCGCGACTCCGGTCTCGCTGGTTATTGTTGGCGATGTTTCCGAAAGCATGTACTGCAAAACTATCGTGACGTCGTACGATGATCTCTACAAGGCGCACAGCGCCCTGAGCCAGGCTGAAGACGCGCTCAATCAATGCGACGAAGTCGCGCTCGTGACGATTGGCGGTGAATACCAGCCCGATCCCTCTGACCCTCCCTGGTCGATTGAGCCGCGGCTGGGTGCCGTAACGCTCGCGCAGTCGTTCACGACCGACCAATCGCTCGCGCTGCAAAAAATGTATTCCGTGAAGCCTTCCGGCGAGAAACGGCTCTCCGATGGACTCAGGATGGGGCTCGACACGCTCGCCGGTGCGCATTATCCGAATCGCGCGCTGGTCCTGATGACCGATGGCCTCGACCAGGCGGCAATCGACCAAAGCGCGCCGGTGCTCGCGCAGCTTCGCGAGAGCGGCGTCTCCTTCTGGGTGGTTGGAATCGGCGATCCTGACGCGCAGGAAGGAATTTTGACGAAACTGCGCGGCACGACTCGGCTCGATACCGGGGCCGTGAAGAAGTTGGCCGCTGATGGCGGCGGATGGGTGGTGTTCTCCCAGCCGGTGGATTCGGACCAGGGCGCTTCGCTGGCGGCGGCCGTCCCTACGATCAGCAAGGAACTCGGCAGCGGCTATGCGTTGGGTGTCGATCAGCCGCCAGGAGCGACCGCGCCGGTCGTGACGCTTGCCAACAATTCCGCCGTGGTGATCCGCGCCAATATGGTGCCGTCAGCAGTACTCGCCGAAGCCGCCGCCCGGCCGGCCATGCCGAAGCACGAAGTCGAAACTGCGAAAGACATCATTGCGCCCGCAGCGATTCGCAATGCCGCCGGCTATACCGAAATCGCGGCGACGGTCGCGAAACCCGACGGCGACTATGTCGAGGGCTTGAGCAAGAGCGACTTCAAGCTCTCCGTCAACGGTGCCCCGCTCCCGATCGATTTTTTCCGGGCTGGCGAGGAATCTCCGGCGACTGTCGGAATCCTGGTCGATACTTCCGGCAGTATGATTCCGAAGCTGCCGCAGGCCCGCGCCGCGATCGAACAGTTCGTCAAGACGCTCGACCCACAGGACGACGTGTTCCTCTTCGCGTTTTCAAATAAACCGTATCGGCTGCAACCGCTCACCCACGACCACCAGGCCGTGATTCGACAACTCGACTCGCTTCACGCATACGGCCAGACCGCGCTGTTCGATACGATCAAGCAGGGCATTTCCGAAATCGATCAGTCCCACAATCAGAGAAAAGTCTTGCTGGTGATAACCGACGGCATGGACAACACGAGTTCCGCGACCGCTGATGAAGTTGTGCAGGCGGCGAAGAGCAGCGGCGTGATCGTGTACTCAATCGGAATAGGAAATCCGAACGGGTCCACTCCCGGGCCGAGCATCTCGATTGGACCTTTTGTCATGGGTGGGGATGACATGGAACAAGTCGATACCGTTACGCTCTCGCGCCTTGCCGGTGCGAACGGCGGCAAGAGTTATATAATCCAGGAAATTGGCGACGGTGTAGCGCTGAAAAAAGCTTGCGCAGAAATCGAGCACGACCTCGGCGACCGGCGTTCGTACGCCATCGGGTTCATCGCTAAAACTCCCGCTGATTACGCACCGACGACAATGCCGATTTCTCTGCAAGTTCCTGCTCACCACGATTACGTCGTCGATGCGCCAAACTGGATCCCGGCGCCGTCAACGCCAGCGCAAGCGACCATCAGCGCGAACCGTCTCTATGCACCGCGACCACCGTCATGATCGCAAGCTGGTCTGGATTTTTGCCGAGTCGATGATGAAACGACGGTGGTCGCGCTTGACGACGCCTTCAGCAACCAGCCGCTTGAGGCACTCGCTCACTTTCGGTCGCGAGCTCTCCACCAGGTCCGCGATGTCCTGACCGCTTAGGCCCAGGTCTATGATCATCGCGTGGTCGTCGCGCTGACCGAACTTGCGGCCGAGGTCGAACAAGGCGAGCATAATTTTCTCCCGAACAGTTTGACTGAGAAAGTTCGAATGGCGCTCCAGCAGCGTCCACCATCGGCCGACGGTCAGATTGAGCGCCTCGCTGAACTCGCTGAACGTAATCCCGACGACGCCCTCCACCAGCGCGGTTGGGCTTATCGACCCGATTCGACAATCCGTAAAAGCCTCGCAGGTGAGTTTATTGTGAATATCGGGCAACAATGACGGAATTTCGATCACGTCGCCGGGCCCCAGCACTTCGAGCAGATTGCGCTTGCCTTTTCGATTGAGGCAGATAAGCCGCGCGATGCCCGAGAGCACGATATACGCGGCGTCATCCGATTCCCCCTCCTTATATATGATCGAGTGTTTGGAGAACTGCCGAATTTTCAGTCTGGCCCGCAACGCTTCCAATTTGCGCGAAGAAAGGTCCGCCAGCCCTTTCAATTTCCCTAAATCTTGAACGCTGACCGCGCGAGGTTGCGGAGGCCTGGCCCGCCTCAGCCGGACGGATTTGCCGCGTGAAGAGCGTGGTGGCATGGCTACGAAGATTGAAGCGAACTCAAGTTCCTTTAAATTTAACTTGCGCCCGTCGAATCGATGGCGTCGAGCACTGTGGCCGGATATCACGACAATCGAGGCGATAAAACAACGGAGGAATTGTTCCTTTTGTAACAGAATCGGCCTTGAAGTAAGGTTATTTGGCCTGGAAAATGCTCAAAACCTGAGGCTCATCCGTTGTTAGCGGCAACGGTGTACGCCCGATCCCGGGCGGTGCGATTTTGAGTGCGAAAAAAGCTTCCCGCGAAACAGACCTCGACCGACTGAGCCGGCTCAAGATTTTGTCGTGGCTTTCTCCGTCTGAGCTTAAACTTCTGGCCGGTGCCCTCGCGTTTTCCAACTACAAACGGCACGCCCTGATTCTGAGTGACGTTGCGCAAGCCCAGGGCGCGCACATCCTGTTGGCCGGAATTGCCCGAATCACCTGCCGCACCGCGCGCAACGATCGTGTCACCGTGGCGCTGCTGGCGCCGGGCCCGATTCCCGATTTCCCGGCGCTCCCGCTCAGTCAATCCGGGTTTCAATGCGAGGCTTACAACGACTGCCGCGTGGGAACTGTGAGCTGGGCTGATTTCGGCGGCATCACCCCAAACGCCCCTGAGTCCGCCTTCAAGCAATTTCACAGCAACGATTTGAAGCAATGGTACCGCCTCCTGCTGCGCAGCTCGAGCTTTCTGAACCTTGGCCTGCACGAACGAATAGCCATCGCGCTGGTGGAACTGTGCGCGGACTTTGGCGTCGAGGAATCGCGCGGCACCCTGCTGCGCGTGGCTTTCAGCCAAAAGGACATCGCCAACCTGGTCGGCGCCTCACGGCCGAGAGTTACCGAGCATCTGGCGCGATTGGAGCGCGAGAAGTTGATGATTCGCCAGGGACGACAGATGGTGGTGCAGGTCGCCAAGCTGCTCGACTCGATAAACGCTCAGGCCAGCGCGCATATTCCGCGGCTCGATCCACGACGCGAGTAAGGCGACCGGCTCGGCGCAAAGTCAGCTCTTTGAATTTTTTCGCCTTTCCTTTTTTTGAGGATGGGCCATACTCCACCTACCGAGGCCGCAAGCAGTGAGGTTGCGACGGAAAATGAGCTACGAAAGGAATTTTCAAATTGGATCGAAGTCCGTGACACCGCTGCCCGGAGACGTCATCCGCCTCTGGCCCGAGGGACCGCCGACGACGCTCGACGGTGTCGGTCCTGAGGGAGAGTTCCGTGGACCAGTGGGCACCGTGGGCGACGCGGCGATGCTGCGCAACGTGTCCGATCCGACACTCACCGTTTATAGGCCCACCAACGGCAAGCCCAACGGCATCGGCGTGATCGTGTGCCCCGGCGGCGGCTGGCGCATCCTGGCATGGGAGCATGAAGGGACCGATGTCGCGCGCTGGCTCGTGGGACTCGGCTATACAGCGTTCCTGTTGAAATATCGCGTGCGCGCCACGCCCGCGGCGCAAGCGGACTACAATGCCGAGATGGCGCAGCTCGCCGCGGGGATCGACATGACCCGCAAGGGCAAGACCGCCTTCCGCGCCATGGGTGACATCGTGCCGTCCAAATCGTTCAGCGATGCGCGTGCAGCCGCGGCCGACGACGGGCGCCGCGCGGTCGCAATCGTGCGCGAGCGCGCCGGGGAATGGAACGTCGATCCGGCCAAGATCGGCATCATTGGATTCTCGGCCGGCGCATTTCTCGTGGTCGATATCGCGCTTGAACCACGCGCTGCACCGGTCGCCTTTGTCGCGGCGATCTATGGTGGCGAAACATTGGGAAGGCCCATACCCAAGGATGCGCCGCCGCTCTTCACCTGCATCGCCCAAAACGATGTCCTGCTGTATCGCGTGGTCGAGGGTCTCTATTCCGACTGGACCGACGCCGGCCGCTCAGCTGAACTGCACATCTACCGCCGCGGCAACCACGGCTTCGGCATGGCAAAGCAAGGAATGCCGTCAGACCGCTGGATCGATCAATTCCGCGACTGGCTCACCGACCTGTCGTTCGCGTAGCTCGGGAGGCGCCTGGGTAAGCTGGGCGGTTCCGTGCATCTCTCTGTCCTAATTCAGCCAGTTACCAACCGGCGGTCGGTTGTTCAAAACTCCACTGATTGTTAGGTTGCTGTACTTATTCAGTCAATCGAAGTCCCAGGGGGCTAAATGAGAACATGCACAAAGCGAAAGAGGATCAATTTCCTGTGGATAGCGTCGACTGAGGCATTCGCGTTTCTCCTGGTAGTGGCTGCCTCCAGTTCTGCGCATGTCACGACGAGCCGTCCACTGCCTCCGTTTACCGCGAACAAGGGCGAACTCCTTCAGAAACTGCGCGATCGAAAGTTTCAGGACCTCGATGGGCAACTCAACTCTTACCAGGTGGCTTTCGAGAAGGACGCATTCACAGAAGGCAATTTGGCGGTCGCGTTCGAAGCATTCTGCTCATCCGACCCTGCACTGGGCCCGCTCCTCGACGAATGGGTAACGAAAATCCCGAATTCTTATCCTGCGCACCTGGCTCGCGCCGAGTATCTGGTTACGGCGGCATATCAGGCGAGGGGAGACCAATACGCCGACGAAACCTCTGCGGGCCAATTCGCCGAAATGAACGCTCTGCTGAACAAAGCTGTGAAAGATGCCCTTGCCGCAATCAAGTTGAACGCCAAATCCGGCGTCGCTTACGCGGCTATAATCGATGCCGCCAGAGGTAACTCAGACGACGACATGCGGGAAAGGACACTCGCCGCAGGCCTCAAGAATGCTCCGCTTAGCATGGCTATCTGGGTCAGCGCGATTAGGGCACTTCAACCGCGATGGGGTGGCTCGTACGGCGCGATGGAGCGGCTGGCGGCCAAAGCGCAGAAATATGCGGCACAGAATCCCAAGCTCGTCACCTTGAAGGGGTTTGCAGACGTGGAAAGGGGGAGGGTTGCGTTGAGCGACAACGATCCGGAAGGGGCAATACGCTTTTACGATCAGGCTCTGCAGGAGGGGGGCGACCTCTTCAACACCGGCTACACGTCTCGCGGCATATTGTTCCTCAGACTTGGTCACTACGACGACGCGTTGCGAGATCTGAATCGCGCCAACCATTTGCGGCCGCAGGAACCGCGCGTCCTCGAATCGCTCGCCTACATTTACGCTCACTTTAAGCGGCCGAAGGATACGCTCGCGATGATTCAGGAGTATCGACCATTTTCCGAGCCTGGTCCCGACCTCGTTAACCTTGAGCTTTGGGATCAGAATTTCGACCCCACAAGTGTGTCGGGCTCGCGAAAGGGCGGAGACTGATTAGGGTGTCCGCGACCCTTGCGACTGGATGGTGGAGCAGAGTGGATTCGAACTCTCGACCCCTTCGCCCTTTCATCGCGAAATTGTCCGCGGGTTTGGCGATAGATTCGCCTGAAGATTAAAGCAGCAGAGCTGGAGAGATAATCATCGCCAACCCATTCGCCTCTTTTTTTTCTCCGTAAAGAACTCAGTTTGCTGAGACTTATCCAGAGTGATATCGCATAAACTAGCCGCGAGGATTTTCTCGTGTCGGGAGGGTTCGCTATGTCTGACAAGAATCGTCAGATCGATGTCGAGAAAACGCAAAAATTCGCGCAGGAGGTCTTCGGCCACCTCTCAGGAGCGCTGGTCTCGGGCATGATCTATCTTGGCGAACGCATGGGTCTCTACCGGGCGCTGAACGGTGCCGGTCCCCTCACCAGCGAAGAACTCGCGCGCAAGACCGGCCTCAGCGAACGCTGGGTTCGCGAGTGGCTCTATCAGCAGGCAGCCGCGAAGGTAATAGACTATAAGGGTGAGTCACGTTTTGAGCTCAGCCCCGAAGCTGCGCTGGTGCTGGCGGACGAAAACAGTCCCTTCTTTCTTGCCGGCGGTTTTTGCGCATTCCCGCAGCAGATGGCGCTGTTGAACGAACTGCCGCAGTCATTCAAAAGCGGACTCGGCCTGTCTTATGACCAGTTCGGTTCGGAAGTGAATGTCGGCGTCGAACGATTGCTCGCCCCGTGGTTTCGCACGCAGCTTGTACCCAGCGCCCTGCCAAGGCTTGACGGCGTCGTCGCCAAGCTGCATGCAGGAGCCAAGGCAGCGGATGTCGGATGCGGCGCAGGCGTTGCAATTATCGAGATGGCAAAGGCTTATCCGCGGTCGGAGTTTCACGGCTACGATATCGCCAAGTTGCCCCTCCAGCGCGGAAAAGAAAACGCGCGAAAGGCCGGAGTGAAGAACGTGCATCTGCACGACGTGGCCGTCGATCCTTTGCCTGCTGATGCCAGTTACGATTTCATCACAACCTTCGATTGCCTTCACGACATGACACGGCCCGATCTCGTGATGCGCGCGATTCGCAAAGCCATCAAAACCGACGGAACCTGGCTGATCGCCGACGTTCACGGGATGCCGACGTTCGAGGAAAACCTGAAGCAAAATCCGCTGGCGCCGCTCATGTATGGCTTCTCGGTGATCTGCTGTATGTCGTCAGCTCTTTCCGAGCCCGGCGGCCTGGGATTGGGCACGCTCGGATTTCCCGAACCGGTCGCCCGCAGGATGACCGCGGAGGCCGGGTTCACGCGCTTCGCAACCAAAGACTTCGATAACCCGATCAACGCCTACTATGAAGTCCGCCCATAGCGACGAGCGTTACGCTGTCCCCCCAGCTGAAAACGAAAAGGCGAATCTGGACGATGATCCGCGGACCTAGGCAAATCGCGCCGGGATAGGTTTCGCCAGATTCAGAAGTGATACGAGTTTTTCGCCTTTGCTGAGACGGCCAGCCTGTTGACGGCTCCATCCATCATCGAGATTCCACGGGCAGCGGCAGCGCCGCCACCTTGCCCACGGGTCTGAGAATTCTGCCGGAAAATCCCAGAGCTTTGTCCGTTTCGGTGACCAGGACGTGGCAGAACTGGTCAAAGAACGCGCGCGCAACAGACTTCTAACGCTCAAAAACAAGTTCAGACTTGCGTTTGCAATCGTTTGGACGTCTATGCGAGTCTAAATTGTGATTTCCAACCGTTTACAGCGAATTACAGCTTTTTTCTTTAGAGCCGCCGACATGCAGTGATGAAAAAGAGCAGGACGCAACGGATTATCGAGCACGAGGACGAGCGCCTCGCGGGATCCATCGGGATCTCGGTCCGTCTCACCCGCCGCGCCTTGCTGAAGTATGTTGCGGCGCTCGCGGGGGCGTGGACGATCGGTCCGTGGCGAATCGGCGTGCCGTCCGCGTTCGGCCAGGGAACGGACCAGTCGACGACGCCGCAAACGCTCGACGCCTACCCCGATACGCCCTCGATGCCGCAGCCGCTCGAAGCCTACGCCGCTGCGGTGATCCCGGGCGAGACGCGCTTCCCGGGGGACCGGGCGATCGCCGGCGTAGTGAGCGGCGCGGGCGCGGTGCAGGGCGGCGCGATCGAGATGATGAACTTCCCGGTGGTCGGCTTCCAGCCACTACTGCCTCTCCTCGCTTTCAGTATTAATGTGTACGCATTCCTATACGCACTGATCAACGGGATCGTTCTCGATCCGACGGTGCCACCCTTCGTCTCGCTCGACTTTGCGTCGCGGACCGCGTTGCTGGTCGCGATCCTCGGCGGGAACGGGCAGGATCAGCCAGCGTTCTACGGGCTCGCGGCCGTTTGTTTCATCGCATACACCACGGCGGGGTACCTGCCGACGGCGGTCGCAATCAGCGAAGGGCATCCCGGTTTGGCGGCGATCGGCTTTCCGCCTCCCAATCCGGACGGCTTGTGGCGCTTCCCCGAGTTCTCGTACCAGCGCGTCGTCGCGCGGGCGCATCCGCACTCGAAGGGCGGCAACCCGGCATGATCGTGGAGGGACGCGATGGCGAATGAAACCACTGACGTCCTGATTATCGGGACGGGCTTCGGCGGCTCGATCCCCGGTTACTACCTGGCCGCCGGCGGCGCCAGCGTGATCATGCTCGAGCGCGGGCCGCGGTTCTCGACCGCAGATTTCACGCAAAGCCTGCAGGTGGGCGGCTACACCCGTATCATCGACAGCATCGCGGGCACCGGCATCGACGTCACCGCAGGCAACTGCGTCGGTGGCTCGAGCGTCGTTTACTACGCGGCGTCGCTGCGGGCGCCGAGCTTCGTCTTCGAGCGTCGCGGCACCATCGGCCGTCGTATCTGGCCGAAGTCGATCACCCGCCAAAAGCTCGACAAGTGGGATCGCCGCGTCGAGGACGCGTTGCCGGTGAGCCGGCTGAGCTGGAACGACGTGCCGTATGCCGGCGGCGTCTTCGGGGCGGCGTGCGCGCGCGCGGGACATACGTGCCAGCCGCTGCCGGTCGCCGTCGACCTCACGCGCTGCACCAACTGCGACTGGATGCACACCGGGTGCATCTTCGACGCGAAGCGCTCGATGCTGCTCAACTACATCCCGGCCGCGGAAGCGTCGGGCGCCGCGAGCCGTCCGCTGCACGAGGTACAAGCCCTCGAGCCGGCCCAGAACGCCGGCGTCCGCTACGCGGG